>Ga0315912_10005265_pt1 | contig 11954 bp, 12 predicted proteins | sample VfabasoilMG_FD_204469 | JGI IMG/M metagenome (GOLD analysis project Ga0315912, IMG submission 204469) | Garden soil microbial communities collected in Santa Monica, California, United States - V. faba soil | ecosystem: Environmental > Terrestrial > Soil > Garden | place: USA: California... | reverse complement strand
CTGGGGTCCGTGGTTACTCGCTGAGCCAGTAATGAATTCGCTACGCCGGTTAGCTACGACGACGAGGGGGTGTTTGTGTTGGAGGGTGTCCGGTGAAAGGGGGGAGGTTTAATCTGTTCGCTCTGAACAAGACGTACCTCGCTTCGGGTTTGAGCGTCCAGAACCTGCTGTACGACAGCGATCGGAAGCTCCACAGCGATTCCGTGGTAGTGAATACCTACGACGACGCCTTCGCTGAGCACTGTTCCGCCGAGTTCCGCGACTCTCTCCCGAATGACACGGGATGAATCGCTTCTTCGTTGCTCGTTGCTACGAAACCAGAGTTCGATCTCGCAAGGGACCGTCTCGGCTGCACGCTCAACACGGATGGTCCAGTCCTCAAGGACGCCCGTTTCATCGAGGCGATCTTTTATCCCCCAGGGTCGAACATCACGAAGCAAAGAGAAGACATCCCGCCATTTGGTAAGTCCGTGCTCGAAAGTTTGACCGCTCTGCCAGATCCCCCACATCCGCAAGAGTTGTTGAAAGGCATCCTGATTCGAGAACACCAGATAGACTCGCCCGGTGTAGCCAACGGTTGCGCCGCGTTGGGTTCCGAAAAAGTCGTCGTCGGGTGGAATGTCCTCTTCGTCATACTCGGCGAGGAACTCAAACCCTTCGATCCGCGTTACTGCGTTGACGAATTCCTCCACGGTGCCAGCGGTCTCGAGGACGAGGACGTCCTCGGGAACAACGCCCGCTGCTGCCGTTTGGAGCTGTACCCGTCGTGCTTCGAAAGCAGCTTCGAGCTCTCGCAGCCTGGGACCAAGCCGCTCGTGTTGGCGACTCGACGAGAGGTTTGCAGGGCCATTGCCACCGCCGCCTTTCCTGCCTCGGGAAGCAGGTACGGCCTCCGGTAGGAGAAGGAGCGGTCGTTCAGCCATTGCGCTTCCTGGCGTTCTGAGTTCGCGGCTTCACCCTCGAGGTCCACTGTTTGAGCCGGCCGCCGACGATACTGCGGACGTTTTCGTCAGGGAGCGCAAGAACATAGCGTCGTTGCACATCGAGCGCGAAGAGTTCGAGTTCAGCAAAGCTGACGGCCCCCAGTGTCTTAGCGATATGCGCATGAGAATACCCGAGAGAAAAACCTGCGCGACTCTCAAACTGGCGAAGCCACTCAATACGTTGTTCCTTCGAAGGTTGTGGCAGGGCCATGCGAAGCTGAAATCGCCGCCAGGCGGCACGATCAAGGAGCTCACCGTGGTTCGTTGCAGCCACCACAACGACGTGTGCAGGTAGTTGGTCGACCTGAAGGAGCAACGAGCTGACGACACGCTTGATCTCGCCCGTCTCGTGTACGTCACCACGCTCTTTCCCGAGCACATCGAACTCATCGAAGAACAGAACGCAGCGCTCGGAGCGCACCAAGGCGAAAAGCTTCGCCAAGCGAACTGCTGTCTCCCCAAGGTAGCTACCGATGATGCTTTCGTACCGTACGACGTAGAGCGGAATTGTCAGTTCGAACGCCAGCGCTTCCGCAAGCGTGGTCTTGCCGTTGCCGGGAGGTCCGCTCAGAAGAACTCGATGGCGCGGTTCGAGGTTGTGGGCTCGCAGGAGATCGGCCCGGAGCTGCTCTTCCACGAGCTCACTGCAAGCCTGTCGGACGACGCCAGGAAGCACGAGGGCCGAAAGCGGTCGTCTAGGACGAACCTCGGCAAACGCGGTTCGATCACCGTTCGATTCCCCTGCCGGTCGCGTAGGTCTCAAAGACGCCCCGTTGATTTTGAGGTGAGCGGCAAGTTGGTCGGCGAGCACGTTGTGCTGCTTGCCACGTTCTTCGGCGACGAGCGCTTCCAGAGCCTTACGGAAGAGCTCTTGGTTACCCTCCGTCCCCGCCCTGACGATGTCGAGCAACAGATCAGCGCGGGCCATGATTGTTCTCCGTTCGAGTGAAGCCCCGGTCTCCTGCGTTCTCGGGACCCCCACAATAACGCTCAGCTCCCTATTGTGCGGTGCGCGGAGAGCGTCGACGTTCTGCTCTCTGGTTCTAGGAGGGTCCTCTTCGTGAGCTCGACGAGCTTCAATTCGCACAGACCAGCCGTCTCGTCCGGTTTTTCTTTCTCGCCGCACTCCCCGGCTAAGGATCGCGGTCCTCTCTTCGACAGGAGCACATTGGCCAGGTACGTCACGAGATAGAGGGTCCTTCTGCATGGAGCGACAACTCCAATGACGACGAGTACCGGGAATTCGCAACCGGAGCGGTGGTTCGCTGCGAGTACGAGCGTTCATCGCCTCGCGGCCGCACGGGCGAAGGCGCCGGGCGTGAGGCGGAGGATTCTCTTGAAGTGACGATGCAAGAGGCTTTGGTCGTAGAAGCCGACCGTCGCGGCGACCTCCGCTTGCGACACGCCGCGCGCGAGCAGACCTTGCGCGAGCGCGACCCGACGATGGGTGACGTAGGCGTGCGGCGGAAGGCCGATCTCTTCACCAAATGCCCGGCACAGGCGAAACTTGTCGAGGCGCGCGTGCGCAGCGAGTTCCTCGAGCCCGATCGACTCGGTGAAGCGCTGGTCCAGCATGGCCCGCGCACGCGCAACCGCAGCGCTGCATCTGGTTCGCCCCAGCCCCTCGCCCCGCGGCGAGCACACGACGTCCACCAGCGCATGCAAGGCATCCCACGTCGTCTGTTCGAGCGCTTCGATCGGATCCCCGTCGAGCAGGTGACGATGCAGCGACAACAGCGGCTGAGCGCGAGGGTCTCGTCGGTCGATCGCGCGCGGGCATAGCTCGACGCGCGGCAGTCCAAGCACTGCGCGGGCCTCGTCGACCAGCGCCATCTCGAACAATACGACCTGAAACTCGAGTACGCCTTCGCGCGCGCGCTCGACCATCACCTCGCCTGGCACCTTGATGCTGATGCTTCCCGGAGCGCTCGACCACGGCGCGCCGCCGATCGTCCAGTGCGAGCGTCCAGCGAGCTGCATCGCAGTCCCGAAATAATCGGAAACTCCTCGCATGAGCGGTCGCTCTCCTGCGAAGCGGGCGACAACCATGCCGGGGATCGGCCGACGCACGACGAGCGTATCGCGATCATCTGCGACCGGATTGCGCACGGTGACGAGTATAGCTCCCTGTCCACGCCTTCGCGTATTGCGATGTCACGCGGCCAACGCTTTCCGCCAACTTCGTCCAATGCGTTGGGCACGACGCGCCCTACTGTCGTCGGAGACCCAACTCGAGTGGAGGTAGAAATGCGTATCTTTCTCACCGGTGCGACTGGCTTCGTCGGCTCTCACGTCCTTCCGCAGCTCATCGAGGCAGGACACGAGGTCCTCTGTCTCTCCCGCTCCGACTCCGGGGCGAAGCAGCTTGCTGCCGCCGGCGCGGAGGTTCACCGAGGCGACCTCGAAGATCCGTCGACGTTGCGGAGCGGAGCGGAGCAGGCCGACGCCGTCATCCACTGCGCTTTCGACCACGACTTTTCCCGGTTCGTGGAGAACTGTCAGAAGGACAAGCGGAACATCGAAGCGATCGGGGAGGCTATCGCCGGCTCCACGCGCCCGTTCGTGATCACCTCGGGCACTGCCCTCGGTAGCGTCGATCCGGGCAAGCTCGCAAGTGAGGAGTTCTTTGACGAGTCGACCACGCATCCGCGCAAGATCTCCGAGCAGACCGGCAATGTTCTCGCTGCGCGCGGCATCAACGTCTCCTACGTTCGCTTGCCGCAAGTTCACGACACGAGAAAGCAGGGGTTCATCACGCCACTCGTCGAGCGAGCCCGCGAGAAGGGGCGCGTGGCGTACTTGGGCAAGGGCGAGAACCGATTCGCGGCCGCCCACGTGACCGACGTCGCACGGCTGTACAAACTCGCCGTCGAGCGGGGAGAGCCGGGCGCGCGCTACCACGCGGTGGGCGAGAAGGGCGTTGCGTTCCGGGACATCGCCGAAGCCCTCGGCCGCTCGTTGAAGCTACCGGTGACGAGCCTGTCCGGCGACGAGGCAGCGGACTACTTCGGCTGGATGGGGATGTTTGTCGGCTTGGACCTGCCGGCCTCGAGCGCGCTCACTCAGCAGAAGCTCGGCTGGAAGCCGGTGGGACCGGGGTTGATTGCCGACCTCGAGAATCTGCACATTTAGCAACGAGCGATGTAGCGAATCTCGATGGTGGTACGACGAATGACGTTCCGCCCGAGGAGTGCTTCAACGAGGGCGACCGGTGCCCGCAGCCTGGAGCGCGATGCACCTATGGAGACGACTGCGGCACATGGGAATACGAATGCCAAAGCGGGTTCTTGGTACAGGTCGATGGGATTGCCGCGACGTGCTCGAGTGCAAGGCTTACAGCTGGGTCGCGTACGATGTTGCACCACGGACGATTGACGAGGCACCTCAAGCGAACCCCGTGAGGCACGGGCTGACTTTACTCCCCGACGAAAGCGTGAGGCGGATTGAGTCCCCATAAGGTGTGAAGTAAATGCTCTCGGAACCACGAGCGTGCAAAGTCTCGGAAGGCATGGAGGCTGGAATGCTCATAGTGCAGGTGCTTTACGTCGTTGGTGCTCTCGCATTTCTGTCGCAACGTTCTCATCAAACGACTGTGCCATCTGCGAAATACCAACGATCGTTGTTTTGCCCTTGTTCGACTCGCCATCGACGAGACCGAGCGCGAGTCATGTTCTCATCCTGTGGCCAGAAAAATGGCATGCGAGCGCAGAAACAACCCGCTTGCGACCCCTGACTTGCTACTCGCGGTTCGATGGGTCAGGGTGGGTTGGTGGGGGTATCGATGGAATGGGCAGTCACGTTAGACCAGTTCTGGAGGCAGGCCGACGCTATCAAAAGACAAACGGAGCTGAGGGTCGAGGCCAAAATGGGCCAGCTTCGAGCAATGCCCATCGGCGATCTGCGCGAGGTCCTCGTCCAGTATCGATTCTTCACCATCTACTACATCGGGGACCTGGCGCTGCTGTTGGCACGGATGCCTTTCGGCAAGTTGCGCAGCTTCCTCGGCCAAGTGCTCTCAGAGGAGCTTGGGGATGGAAGCCCTGACCGCTCCCATCCCGCGCTTTACGATTCGTTTCTCTCCAGCATCGGAGTGTCGAGCAAGGCCCTCTCCAAGGCCATTCCGGAAAACCTCGAGATGTTGGACGCGTTGCGAGCTCAGCTGACGCGCTCGACCGTGCCCTTCGGGATCGGGCTCCGCGGTATGGGAGGCGAGTGCTTGTGCCAGACGTATCTGACGTGCTTGCATGACCATTTTAGGTCCAACGCGGAGATCCAGAGCCGCGGCCATCAGATCGACTGGCGGTTCTGGGATATCCACATCGGGGAGATCGACCTCGCTCATGTTGAGCAGACCAAATCCGCCATCTCTGAGGCCATCACTGGGGACCCCGACATGGTCGCAGAGCTGCAAGAGGGCTACCGCCAGAGCATCCAGGCCTGGGACTCCTTTTGGGACAACATTTTCTTCGGGAAGGCCCCCCAAGAGGTCATATGACCGAGCGCAAGTCATGAGTGGCCCCATCAATGAGCACCCCATGGGCGACGCCAACAGCAAGGAATATTTCGATGGTCTCGCCAGCGATTGGGCCGAGCTACGCAAGAGCTACTTCCCGGACGCCGTACGCTCAATAGCGCTCGACCGCGCCAGAGTGAGCGCCGGCGCGGTGGCAGCGGACCTTGGGGCGGGTACGGGGTTCTTGACCGAGGGGCTGGTCGCGAGGGGCCTCCGAGTGGTGGCCGTCGACCAGTCGCAGGAGATGCTGAAGCGGCTCCAGGATCGGCTGAAGGATTCCGAGGGCGTGATCGAACTGCGCGTTGGATCGGCCGAGAGCCTGCCCTTTGCCAACGAAGAGCTCGATTTTGTCTTCGCCAACATGTTCGTCCACCACGTTCGTTCCCCGCGCGACGTACTGCGGGAGATGGCCCGAGCCCTTCGTCCGGGCGGTAAGCTGGTGATCACCGACCTGTTCCCGCATTCCTTTGGCTTCTTCTGCACGGAGTTCCACGATTTATGGCGCGGATTCGATCCGCGCCAACTCCACTCGTGGGTCGAGGCGAGTGGATTGGTGCGCGTGGAGGTGGGCACGACCGGCGAACGATGTCGTGCGCGGTCAAATGACAACGAGCAGGCGGTCGTCGAGATCCTGATGGCCTACGGCGAGAAGCCTTGAGGCCAAGACCGTTCGCGATCTTCGTAGGGCGTGTTCGCCATGCCCAAGACCTTCGATCCGCTGCGACTGTGCACGCCCAAAACGTGGGGTTCGACGCGTTGGTGGCCGGGCGGCTTTCACCGATACGGACCTTTCGAGCCAAGCAAAGCCCGTAGCGCAGGCGCGAGGGACTGCCCCGTCGTCACGTTCACGTCTTCGAGTGGAAGTACGGCTGGCGGGACGTTGGCACAGCTCGTTCGACATCGTCCCCACGCCCGCGTTCCGAGTACGACGTGGTCCTCGACGCTGCGATAGATGATCCATTTCGAATGTGCCCCAAGCGTCGGAGTGCAGGACGGCGGCCAACCAGCGCCGAGCAGGATGAACTCATCGGACTCCGACTCCACTTCCAACATCAACACGAGACCGTGATTCGTGCCGCCCTTCAACCACCAAGCTCGGCTCGCCGTGAACTGTACGACCTCGACGGGTCGAGGATGGTTGTCCAATGCACGACGACGTCGCCAGCGATCGACCCGATCGATCTCGAGGAGGTCGGGGATGAGCGGGACGAACATGAGGAGCACGAGCAGAATCGTGCCGAGAACGCCCTCTGAATATTGGCCTTCGACGAAAGCAACGCGGTCGATCTCCGCAAGCGAGAGGTTCTCGATGCGACGGTACGATGACACGCTCGATCCTGCCCAATGGCAAGGGTCGCATCTGCCGCAGACGATGGGAAGTCGAAGCGTATTTCAGTAGTGCAAGCGAGCTCCAGGCTTTCGCAGTCTCGAGCTATCGCCTCGTCAACGTCTGATCGAGCCGCCGCACCTCGGACATGAACACGTCCGTCGGTCGGCGTCGACGCTCGGCCGTTTTTGCGTCAGGCGGCGTTTGCAAGCCTTGGATTTGCTCCGTGCCCTCTTGGGTAAGTCGCCATGTCGACACGTCCGAGCGCTCGCTTTTCCGCCTCCCAGACGTCGCCCATGACCCATCGGTCATTCGACCGATGTTCGTATCTCGATGCGGATGCTAGGAACGAAACCGTGGGATCGGCCGCTTGCGTCCCTTCGATGTTCTGCCACGCACACCGTGGATTTCACCAAAAGTGAAACAAAATCGAGCACGGATGGGTCTTATTCGATAAAGGGCCTACGGTTTATCTCCGATCGAGCCCTTTTGGAAGGAGATGTGCAGTGAAAGAACTGTCATTGGATGAGCTGATCAGCGTCTATGGTGGAAGTGGGGGGCATACCTCGACCTATGATGACTACGGATTTCCGCCGGATATCAACGTGTTGGTGAACTATCAGGGCGCTGGGGCCTATAACGACGAATACTCTCGAGCGAGGGCGGCAGGTTTTACCGCCGACCAGTCCAACCATCTGGCCCGCAGCGCCGAGCTTCACGCCGAATCGCACACCGCAGACTACTATTATAGCCAGGGCTATTGAGCGACCCGAATTCGACAGATTGGAGGACCAATGAAAAGAGATATATCTTTGGATGAACTGATCTCCGTCTATGGTGGGAGTGGGGGCTATAGCGGGGGTACCATGGGCGGGTACTATGACTCGTACACCGGGAACGCCGACGCGGACAACGCGATCAATCAGCTTGGGGACTCGAACTGGTACACCGGTTACGTGACTGCTCGGCAAAATGGCTATTCCCATGAGCAAGCCGTTTATGCCGGGCGGCAGTACGAGGTCATGATCGAAGTCGCCTATGTCAATGAACACTACTAACAACTGCTAAACACAGCGATTGTTATCGCGACCGTCGCAGGACTTGAACCCTATCGTCGTTCAGGCCGCAGCGGACTGATCACTCGAATCCAAATTCGTCGCCCGCTTCCTGAGCGATGAAAAAGAACGACCGCTCCCATTGGAATGGAGAACGGTCATGAATCTGAATGTGGGGTCCATCCTCGGGCGGCCCCCACATTTGCAGCTCAATCGTCGGCGATCATCCTTACGGAGGCCTTCGACGAAGATTTGTACTGTGCAGTGGCAGACCGCTACGACGTTCCTGCCGATTCCACAACAATGGTCAGTATCGAGGTTTACACACTAGTACTCGGTGCCGGAAGTTCGTGGCCGGTTAGGCGCAGTGCCGTGCATAACCGGCTACGAACTTCCGGCACCGAGTACTAGATCCAGACTAACGCTCGCCGGTCCACGATCCGGGAATCTCGAGAACATGGCGGGTCGACGCACGCGTCCCGAGCACGATCCCCGTCACGGCTCCAGCTACGATGAGGGTCCCGACCAACGCCCAGATCCACGCACGGCGATACCACGGCTTCGGGCGATCGGGCTCGGGCGCGATCTCCCTGAGATCGCGGTTCGCGATGGCGAGCTTCGGTTCGGGGGTTGGCCATGGGGCGTCGAGATCGGTCGTCGTCCCGGCTTCGGTCGGGCGTTCCAACGCATTCGAGAGCCGCTCGGTCACCTCATCGAGGCTCCAGAACCAGGGCCGACGAAAGCCGTCCTTGCAATCGAAAAGCTGCACGCCCCATTGTTCCGCGCGTGCCTCGACGATGAGCAGGCGACCGAGGCGGAGCACTTCGCACACCGCCATCGCGGCGCCCGGACTTGCGGGCGGGCCCATGGAGATCGTCTCTTTCGGCGGCTCAATCGTGATCGCGTGATCGCGATCCCACACCGTCGCTGTCGGAGCGGCACCGAGCCGTCGCAGCACCACGAAGTGTTCACCGTTCGGTACGGGTCCAACCAGGACGTGACCGTCGATCTCGACCTCGACGGCGGGATCGAACGGGATCGACGGCATCGACCACGTCGATCGTTCGCTCAGGACCTGGCTCCGCACATCGACGTAGCGCGCGACGAAGTCGGGTGGGAAACGCACAGTCGAAATTCCTGCATCCGGGTCGAGGGCGATGGCGTGGCGGAGCGCGAGATCGGCTGCGGCTCCATCCCCTCGAGTCCATGCCGAACGAGCTGCGATCAGATGGGCGTCGCGAGCCACCTGGGGCACTCCAGGCACCCCCGGATGGGCTCTCAACGCCGCGAAGATCTCCGCGAGTGAGGCCTCGACGTCGGTCAGCCTGCCTTCGCGAAACCATGCCCAGGCCACGTCGACGGCCCGTTGCGCCTGGACGACGATTTCGACGTCGACGAGCGGCACGACGTCCGCGATCGCGAGGCGTGCCCGATCGACCGCATCGAAAACGAGACGCTCGCGAGAGAGTCCCAAACTCTGCGAGAGCACCCATTCGATGCGTTGCTCGTCGACCGGTCCGGCCGTAGCCTTCGAAGGTCGCAGGACGACACCCACCGAATCCATCCGATGCATGTCGCCCCCCCGCGCACTCGGGGTCGACGGGACCCCGCCCGCCAACGGGGCCGAAGGAGCCTCAGGCTCCGCTGGGACGAGCTGGCCCCACAGCAGCCAAGGCAGCCACGTGGTGAACACGAAACCGAGTCTCTCGAACCGGCCGCGACTTCGCAAAGTCGACCGATACCCCATCCGTCAGGGTGAGGAGGACTGCCTCGTGCTGTCGGATCCTTGGGGAATCGCGGAGGCGTGCTCGATTCCGCGGCACGTCGCCAATCTGCTCGACCTCCTGGATGGCCGCCACACGGTTCCCCAGATCGCTCAATCCTTGCGACTGCGAACGGGCCTTCGCTTCGCGCCCGACGAGGTCGACGCGTTCGTCGAGGAACTCGGAGCCGGCGGCTGGCTCGACGACGACACGTTTCGTGAGCGCTGGGCGAGCGCCCTCGAAGCGTATCTTGCGGCGCCGTTTCGTCTCCCACGTGGGGCTGGGCTGCTGTACCCCGAAACCCTCGAAGCCCTCCACGATCAACTCGTGGCCGTGATGCCGCCCAGAACCGGACGAAAGGTCCCTCGATCCTCGGTCTGTGGTGTGTTGTTCCCCCATGTCCCGCCGGACCTCGCCGGTTCGGTCGTCGACGCAACCCTCATCGGCATGCCCCACGCGGAGGACCTCGATCTCATCGTCCTCCTCGGGACTGCCCACGGACCCGGCACACTTCCCTTTGCGGTCACGGTGAAACCGTACGTCACTCCGCTCGGCCCCACGCGCGAGCGGCCCGAGCTGTTGACCGCCCTCCTCCGCCGGGTACCGTGGCTCACCCGCGAGGAGCTGCGTCACCGCGACGCGCTGAGCCTCGAGCTCGGGATCCTGTATCTGCAAGCGCTTTATGGTCACGAGCTTCCCCCGCTGCTGCCCATCCTGTGCGGGTGGCAAGTGCTCGACGACCAGGATGCCCCCGAGGTTCAAACCGTGCTCGGGGCCCTCGAAGCCCTCACGGAAGGCCTTCGTGTGCTCTGGTGCGGAACCGCCGAACTCAGTCACACCGGCCCCGCGTATGGCCACGCTCCACTCGACTCGAACATGCAACGCCGCGCGGAGTCGAGTGACCGGGCTTGTCTCGAAGCTCTGGCGAGTGGGAGCGCCACACGGGTGGCTCAACGTTGCCGCGACGCCGCTCCGACCGGTCGCCCGAGCGGAGGCGCGGTCATGACCGCACTCAGCTACCTGCTCCCGACGGGATACCGTTGCGAAATCGCATCCTACGAACGCAGACGCCCGCCAGGCCCAACTCTTGGCGAGATGGGCCTGGCGGGCGTCCGTTTCCTACAGGATCGATCACAGAGCGTGCGAGGCTGAAACGGTGGCTCGCGACCTCGTCACCGACGCGGCGGCCCGTTGATTCCGAACCATCGACACGACCATATCCGCGGCAGTTTCTGGACGAACCGTGAGGTGGCCATCCTGATCGCCGGCGGCTTGCGCTGCGAGCCCGTGAACGAGCGCGAGGACGCAACGGGCCAGCTCGTCGGCATTGCGACGGACGAAGATCCCTTCTTCGATCCCCCGACGAATCACGTCCGCGTAAAGGTTTCGCACCATTCCGAACGTCTCTTGCAGGCGATTACGGAAGGTTGCGTCTTGGGGCGCCATGCTGACGAGGAGATGATTGATCCGAGTTTCGTCGGGGTCTTCCTCGATCGTCTTCATGTGAGCTTCGACGAGCTGGCGCAGCGTTTCATCCGCAGGCTGATCCGCCAGGGGTTCGACCGACCACCGGCGCTGGATCGCTTGGGCCTGCGAGTCCAGGATGTCTTCGAACAGGGCTTCCTTGGCGCGGTAATGAAAGTACACGCCTCCCTTCGACAGTCCCGCTTCCGCAGCGATATCGAGCAGGCGTGTGGCAGCAAACCCTCGTCGGATGAAACAACGGGTAGCTGCCGCACGAATGTGCTGTTTTCTCCATTCATCTTTTTCTGGGCGACTCATGTCGATCCTCCAAACCCTTTGTGGGGCTGGCCGTCCTGGCCGTTCGCGGACCCCAGACAAGCGTTTGATCGATCGGCGACATTGGCGTCCAGGTGAAACTTGCCATTACAGCCATGGGGCTCGTTCTCTGCAGCCGGGCGGCCGCATTTCACGAAACCAGGCCACGCTTTCATCATTCGTGAACCGGGTGGCGTCGTTCGCGGACCGAAGTGGAACCGCTGCGCGACCGAGAAAGCGTCCCAAACGCGTACCAAAGTGTATTTTCTCGATTTCACGGATCCCAACGACCGGTTGAAATCAGGCTCCTCGAGCCCGCATACGACCGAGCACAACCGAACGTTATCGTGCGCGGCCGATGAGGACGAGAATCGACGGCAAGACGAAGACGGTCGCGAGCAGGCAGGACGAGACGCCGAGCACCATCACGAGGCCAAACGAGATCAACGCCCCGTACTCGCCGACCATGAGGGCTCCGAATCCAACGATGGTGGTGAGGGCCGAAATCGCGATCGCTCCACCCGATCCACGCAC
>Ga0315912_10005264_pt1 | contig 11956 bp, 9 predicted proteins | sample VfabasoilMG_FD_204469 | JGI IMG/M metagenome (GOLD analysis project Ga0315912, IMG submission 204469) | Garden soil microbial communities collected in Santa Monica, California, United States - V. faba soil | ecosystem: Environmental > Terrestrial > Soil > Garden | place: USA: California... | reverse complement strand
CGCCGCTGGTCAATGCGCACCAGGGTGTGATCTACATCGTCGACCACGACGACAAGGGTGAACGTTACCTGCAGCAGCTCGCAGGCTACGCCGACGTCCGGGAGACGGCCGAGCCGCGCCGATACCGCTTTGGCGAAGGCTTCGTGGGCGAGTGCGCCGTGCAACGTCAGCGCCTGTTGCTGGCGCGTGTGCCGGCGGAATCCATCCGCGTGGGATCGGGACTGGTCGACGCCCCGCCGCGCAATGTCATCGTGCTGCCGGTGCTGTACGAGGGCGAGGTCAAGGCCGTCATCGAACTGGCCTCGTTGTACGAATTCACCGGTCCGCACCTGGCCTTCCTCGAACAGCTCACCGGTTCCATCGGCGTGGTGCTCAACACCATCGAAGGCAACCTGCGCACCGAGGGCCTGCTCAAGCAGTCGCAGGAACTGGCCGGCGAACTGCAGGCGCAGCAGGCCGAGCTGCAGCAGACCAACGAGGAAATGGCCACCAAGGCCAAGCTGCTCGCAGAGCAGAACGTGGAAGTGGAGCGCAAGAACCAGGAAATCGAGCAGGCGCGCAAGGCGCTGGAAGAAAAGGCCGCCGAGCTCGCGCTCACCTCGCGTTACAAGACCGAGTTCCTGGCCAACATGTCGCACGAGCTGCGCACGCCGCTCAACAGCATCCTGATCCTCGGCCAGCAGCTCTCGGAGAATCCCGAGAGCAATCTCACCGGGCGCCAGGTGGAGTTCGCCAAGACCATCCACGCCGCCGGCACCGACCTGCTGAACCTGATCTCCGACATCCTCGACCTGTCCAAGATCGAATCCGGCACGGTCACCGTCGAAAGCGAGGAGCTGGGCTTCTCGCAGCTGCGCGAGACCATCGAGCGCAACTTCCGCCACGAGGCCGAGTCGCGCCATCTCACGTTCACCACGGATTTCGATCCGCGCCTCGGGCGCACCATGGTCACGGACGCGAAGCGCCTCATGCAGATCGTCAAGAACCTGCTGTCGAACGCCATGAAGTTCACGGCCCAGGGCAGCGTGCGCCTGCACGTCGGCCCCGCCATGCTCGGCTGGTCGGCCGATCACCCGGTGCTGGCGCAGGCCAAGCAGGTGGTCGAATTCTCGGTCACCGACACCGGCATCGGCATCTCGCCCGAGAAGCAGAAGATCATCTTCGAAGCCTTCCAGCAGGCCGACGCCGGCACCGCGCGCAAGTACGGCGGCACCGGCCTGGGTCTCGCCATCAGCCGCGAACTGGCGCACCTGCTGGGCGGAGAAATCAAGCTCAAGAGCACGCCGGGGCAGGGCAGCACCTTCACGCTCTATCTACCGCTGGCCTACCAGGGCGCCGCGTTCCGCGCGGCGACGCCGAGTTATTCCAAGTCGTCGCCCGCGTCGCTGTCCGGCGCGATGCTGCCGGCGGCGCAGCCGGCGGAACACGTCGAAGACGATCGCGAGGGGCTCACCGAGGACGACCGCCCGGTGCTCATCGTGGAAGACGACCGCAGTTACGCGCGCATGCTGCTGGAGGCGGCGCGTGGCAAGGGCTTCAAGGCGCTGGTGGCGCACGACGGCGCCGAGGCGCTGTCGCTGGCGCGCAAGTACGACCTCTCCGCGGTCACGCTCGACGTGTTCCTGCCGGACATGCTGGGCTGGACGGTTTTGAACCATCTGAAACACGATGCGGCCACGCGGCACATTCCCGTGCAGGTCCTGACCATCGAAGAAGAGCGCCAGTACGGCCTGGAACGCGGCGCCTTCTCGTTCATGACCAAGCCCACCTCGACCGAGGGCCTGGGCGATGTGTTCCGCAAGATCCAGGACTTCATCGAACCGCGCGTGCGCGAGCTGCTGGTGATTGAGGACGATGCCGCGGAGCAGATGAGCATCGAGGCGCTGATCGCCGGTTCCGACATCCGGATTTCGAAGGCGGCCAGTGGCGCGGAAGGCCTGAAGCAGCTGCGCCGCAAGCGCTTCGACTGCGTGATCCTCGACCTCAAGCTGCCCGACATCTCCGGCTTCGAGCTGCTCACCGAGATCCAGAACGACGGCAAGCTGCGCGAGATCCCGATCGTGGTGTTCACGGGCCGCGAGCTGTCGGCGGACGAAGAAGCCGAGCTGCGCCGCCGCGCCAAGAGCATCGTGCTCAAGGGCGTGCAGAGTCCGGAACGCCTGCTGGACGAGACCGCGCTGTTCCTGCACCGCGAGGTCGCGCGCCTGCCGGAAGCCAAGCAGCGCATGATCGAGAAGCTGCACGACTCGGACGAGCCGTTGCGGGCCCGCAAGGTGCTGGTGGTCGACGACGACGTGCGCAACATCTTCGCGCTCAACAGCCTGCTCGAACGGCATGGCATGAACGTCATCACCGCGACCAACGGGCACGACGCCATCGACATGCTCGACAGCAATCCGGACCTGTCGCTGATCCTCATGGACGTGATGATGCCGGAGATGGACGGCTACGAAACCATGCGGCGCATCCGCGAGAACCCGGCGCATCGCCAGCTGCCCATCATTTCGCTCACCGCCAAGGCAATGAAGGGCGACCGCGAGAAATGCCTGCAGGCCGGCGCTTCGGATTACGTCGCCAAGCCGGTGAACACCGAGCAGCTGCTGTCATTGGTGCGGATGTGGTTGCAGCCGTGAGGGTCCTGTGAACGAACCGTTACCCATCCCGCACGGGCATGACGCCGCCAACATCCTGTTGGTGGACGACCAGCCGGCGCGACTGCTGACCTATCGCGCGATCCTCGAACCGCTGGGTCACAACCTCGTGGCCGTGAACTCCGGGCTCGAGGCGCTCGAAGCGCTGATGAAACAGGACTTCGCGGTGGTGCTGCTCGACGTCAAGATGCCGGGCATGGACGGCTTCGAGACCGCGCAGCTCATCCACGACCATCCGCGCTTCGAGGCCACGCCCATCATTTTCGTCACCGGCGTGCACGTCACCGAGTTCGATCGCCTCAAGGGCTACAAGGCCGGCGCGATCGACTATGTGTACATCCCGGTGGTGCCCGAGATCCTGCGCAGCAAGGTCGCGGTGCTGATCGAGCTCGACCGGCAGCGGCGCGCACTCCAGACCGTCAACAAGCAACTCGCCGAGTCGATCCGCCAGCTCGAGGAGGCGAACTCCCAGTTGCAGAACGAGAAGACGCGCGAGCTCGAGGAGATCAACGCGCGGCTGCAGAAGGCCAACGACGAGTTGTCGCGCACCAATCATTCGCTGGAGAGTGAAGTGCGCGAGCGTATACGCGCCGAGAACTCGCTCAAGGATGCGGTGGTCAAGCGCGACGAGTTCCTGGCGATGTTGTCGCACGAACTGCGCAATCCCCTGTCCCCGCTGCGTAATGCCTCGCACATGCTGATGCAGGGCGATACGCAGGATCCCAAGATCGTCTGGTCGCGCGGCGTGATCGCGCGCCAGCTGAAGCACATGGTGCGCCTGGTCGACGACCTGCTCGACGTGTCGCGCATTGCGCGCGGCAAGATCGTGCTGGTGAGCGAGCCGGTCAAGATCGCCGAAGTCGTGGCCGCCGCGGTGGAAACCGTGCAGCCGTTGCTGGAGCAGAAACGCCAGGTGCTCGAAGTGGAAACCCCGCAAGCGGAGCTCACCGTGCGCGGCGACCCGGTGCGCCTGGCGCAGGTCGTCGGCAACCTGCTGCACAACGCGGCGAAGTACACCGGCGACAGTGGCAGGATCACGCTGCTGACGCGTGAGGGCGGCGGACACGCCGAGGTCGTGGTGCGCGACACCGGTATCGGCATCGCGCCGGAAGCCATGCCGCGGATCTTCGAATTGTTCACGCAGATTCCCAGCGAACGGGCCTCGACCACCGGCGGGCTCGGTATCGGCCTGGCGCTGGTGCGCGCGCTGGTGGAGTTGCATGGCGGCGAAATCGTCGCCAGCAGCGCGGGCGTCGACCAGGGCAGCGAGTTCATCGTGCGGCTGCCGCTGTTCGAAAGCGGACAGGCGGGAGTGGAAGTGCCGCAGGCCGTGGACCGGAGCGCGGCATTGCCGGTCCGGCGCAACATCCTCATCGCCGACGACAACCAGGACGCGCTCGAAAGCCTGGCGCTGATGCTGCGCATGGAAGGCCACGAGGTGCACTGCGCCTCGGATGGCGAAGAGGCGCTGGTGCTCGCCGCGCAGCGCAAACCGGAGATCCTGGTGCTGGACGTCGGCATGCCCAAACTCGACGGCTGCGAAGTGGCGCGACGCATCCGCGCCGAGAGCTGGGGCCGGGATGCGGTGTTGGTGGCGCTGACTGGTTGGGGGCAGGAAGTCGACCGACGTCGCTCACGCGAAGCCGGATTCGACCTGCACCTGGTGAAGCCCGTCGATCCCGCCACTCTCTGCGACATGCTCGTCACGCAGTAATGGGGACATTCTCCATTTCCTAGGAAATGGGGACAGACTTCAATCCGAACGCGTCGCCGTACGCCGGATTGTCCGGGAGCGCTCAGACTTCGCGCGCTTCACGAATCGCTCCGCAGATGCTCGCAATTCGTGGCGTTCGCTTGCGCTCGGCTGCGCGGCCCTGATCTGTCAGCGCTTCGTTTGAGGTTGTACTGAACGCGCCAGTCTTGACGAACTACCACCGAGTACCTGTCGCGCCCGGCCTCGCGCTGCACCGCTATTGTCAGGCGCAAGCGCCACAACGGAAACGCCGCCGAAGCGGCGTCGTCCGATGAGTCTGTCCCCGTTTCCTAGGAAATGGAGAATGTCCCCATTACAGCGCGAGGTTTGCGGTCTCCTTTGGCTTCACTGTCACCGGTTGACCGGCGCCGGTGCGGCCCTTGATGCGCACGGTGTGATTGCCGGCTGGAGCGGCGACGGCGTCGCCGCCGACGATGCCGCTGGCGATCACCTGGCCCTGGGCGTTCAGCACTTCGAAGCCGGGCTTGAGCGCGGCGGTCAATGACTTGTCGAGCCCCGCGGCGTCCTTGGCATCGAAGGATGCACCGCCGCCCAGGTCCGACCAGCGCTTGAACGTCGCCGCCAGCTTCTCGTCGTCGAGCGCAAATCCGACGATGCTGATGCGCGTGCCGATGCCGGCCTTGCGCAGCTTCTCGATCTCCGCGGCCGGATCCCCGCCGCAGGTTTCCTCGCCGTCGGTGATCAGCACCACCAGCTTCTCGCCCTGCACGGACTTCAGGTCGTCGCCGACCTTGGCGAGGGAGGCGCCGATGGGTGTCTTGGCGCCGTTCTTCGCGACCAGTGCACCGATGCGCGTGCCGACCGCCGCCGGATTTAGCGGGCTGACCGGCACGTCCAGATCCGTCTGGCAGGAGTCCACTTCGCGACCGAACACGCGCAGCGCGAATGGAGTACCCGGCGGAATCGTGGAGGAGGTGAGCTTGGTCAGCGTCTGCTTGGCGATGTCGATGCGTCGCGTCGGCCCCAGCTTCTGCAGCATGCTTCCCGACGCGTCGAGGATGAGTTCCACCGCGCCGCTGCTCTTGCTGCCGGGCGCCGGCGTCACCGCGATCTTGCCGGGCTCGGCCTTGCCGGGAACCACCTTGAGCGCCGCACGCGCCAGCGTGTAGTAACTCTCACCGGTCGAATACCGCAGCTCATAGTCGCCCGGAGCGAGCGGCGCGAACAGGTTCACCGGGTTGGCCTGCGGCGTGGTGTAGGCGTACGAGGAGCTGTACTCGCCCTCCCGCGCACCCTTCGGCACCACCGTGATGAAGTTGCGCGGATTGTCCGGTCCCTTCCACGAGACCTTGAACGCTTCGCCGGCGACGGCCTGCGCGGGCCCGGTGATGGTGCCGGTCACGGCGCCCACGGTGAACTTCGCGCGCGCCAGCGTGATGTTTCCCTGGCCGGAGAGATAGCGCACCTCGTATTCGCCGGGCGCATCCGGCGAGATCAGCGAAATCGGATTGCCGCGGGTGATGTATTCATAACGTCCCCAGGTCTGTTCCGCGGCGCCCGCCTTGACGATGGTCAGGTAGTCGCGCGGATTGCCCGGACCCTGCCAGTTCACCGAAAGTTTCGCGCCAGCGGCAATCTGCGCCGGTGCCGTCACGGAGGCGGACACCGAACCCACCGTGACTTTCTGGGCCGCGATCACCGTGTCGCCGTGGCCGAGGATGTAGCGCACCTCGTATTCGCCGGGTTTCACCGGGGCCGTGATCTTGAGCGGACTCCCCATGCTGGTGTACTTGTAGTCCATGTACTTGGTGGCGGCGTCACCGATGGTGATGTAGTCGCGCGGGTTGTCAGGCCCGCTCCAGGTCACCTCGAATTCGGCGCCGGCCTTGAGGGTGGCGGGCGCCTGCACACGGGCGGAATTGCCTTCGATTTTCAGCGGCTGGCTGACGCGCGTTTTATACGGACTCGCCGCCGCCAGGAGGCGCAGTTCGTAGTCACCCGCCTGGGCCGGGAGCTGCAGCTGCAGTTTGCCGGGATTGACGTACACGTACTGGTTGTAAGTGCCCTCCGGGCTGCCCTTCGGCACCGCGGAGATGAAATCGTGCGAGTCGCCCGTGGCCTCGAGGGTGAGGATGGAGCCCGCCTTCGCGGTGGCCGGGGCCTTCAGCGTGGGAGTGGCGGCGAAGGCCGCCGATACCGCCAGCGGCAGCGCCAGTTTGAGCAGGAGACGCATTGAGACCTCGCTTGTTGTTGGCGAGATTCTAAGCTCAGCCGGCGGGTTTCAGGTCCTTGTCGCGAAGACCGAACAGTCGCTTCTTGTCCTCGTCCGTGGGTGGCGGCGCGGCAGCCATCAGCTCGGCGCCCACGGCCGAGCCGCGGACCACGGCCGGACGCGCCCCGACGGCCTCGAACCAGCGCTTGACGTTCGGGAAGTCCTCTAACTTCTGGCCTTGCCACTCATAACGCACCACCCAGGGCCAGGCGGCGATGTCGGCGATGGAATATTCGCCCGCGATGTACTCGGTCTTGCCGAGCTGGGTGTCCAGCACCTTGTAGAGCCGCGCCACTTCCTGCTGGAAGCGGTGCATGGCGTACTCGATCTTCTGCGGCGAATACTTGAGGAAGTGGTGCGCCTGGCCGGCCATGGGGCCCAGGCCGCCGACCTGCCAGTACACCCACTGCAACACGCGGTACTTGCCGGCCGTGTCGAACGGCATCAGTTTGCCGGTCTTCTCGGCGAGGTACTGCAGGATCGCCCCTGATTCGAAGATCACCAGGCCATCGTCGACGATGGTCGGCATCTTGTTGTTAGGGTTGAGCGCCAGGTATTCGGGCTTGAACTGGTCGCCCTTGTTGATGTTGACCGGCACGATGCGATACGCGAGACCCGTCTCCTCGAGCATGATGCTGATCTTCTTGCCGTTGCCCGTGGGCCAGAAATACAGGTCGATCAAGGGAAGCTCCTGCCGTACGAAACGCCCCGGGAGTATAGTGCGGCGCGCCAGCGTCAAAATGACAGGGAGTGCAATGACATGCCGAAACCAGCGCAACGTGTGTCCGACGTGCGGCCGAAACAGGCGGTTTTCGCCGCCAGCGTGAAGCAGTTTCCCCAGCGCCTGGTGATCCTCAGCGAGGGGGATTCCTGGTTCAGCTACCCGCTGTGCGCCAACATCGCGGATTACATCGAGATGATGAGCGACTTCTCGATGCTGCGGCTGGAACACAACGGCGACGAGGCGCGCGAGATCCTCGGCGCGGGCAGCGAGCAGCTGAAGAAACTCAAGTACTACCTCAAGAACTACCCCGTCGACGTGCTGCTGATGAGCGCCGGCGGCAACGACCTGGTGTCGAAGGAACTCAAGCGCATGCTCGGTGCGCGGGTCGCCGGCGCCACCTGGCAGAGCGCCGTGAAGCTCGACGTGCTAACTACCGCGCTGGACGACATCGTGGCGGGTTATACGCGGCTGCTGGACGCGCGCGACGCGCTGCGTCCGAAGTGCGTGATCGTGGCGCACAGTTATTGCTACTTCCAGCCCACCGGCCGCAAAGCCACGGGACCTTTCGGGCTGCTGAGCGCCGGCCCGTGGATGAAACCGGTACTGGTTTCCCGGGGCATCGACCCGGTGGCCGAGGGGCCGCAGCTGGCGCGTTACCTGGTGGATGAACTGAACGCGCGGCTGCAGTCGCTGGCCGCGACGCGCAAGGGGTTCGTGGTGGTCGACATGCGCAGCGCGCTGCCGGTGGACGAGGTGCATTGGGCCGACGAAATCCACCCGAGCGGCACCGGGGCGCGGGTACTTGCCGAGAAGTTCTGGCGTCCGGTATTAAAGGGTCTGTTTCCGGGGAGGGGGTTCGAATGATCCGGGAAGAGAATTTCAAGCCGGTGCTGGAGCGGCTGCTGGCGACGCGCCGGCAGAAAGTCGAGGACTCGCTGGCCGGCGCGCCGCGCGGCATGCGCGTGCTGTTCACCGGCGAATCGGGCAAGAACCGGCTGCTGGCCGCGCAGCTGTTCGCCCGCGAATTGTCGGTGGACCTGTTCCAGATCGACCTGCAGCGGCTGGTCAGCAAGTACATCGGTGAAACCGAGAAGAATCTCGACGCGCTGTTCTCGGCGGCCGAGGCGTCCGATGCGGTGCTGCTGTTCGACGAGGCCGACAGTCTGTTCGGCCGCAACGAGCAGGCCGCAGCGGGCGGCGACGATTCCGGCCGTTATCCGAATCTCGACGTCGCCCACTTCCGCCAGCGCATCGAGAAGTACGACGGCGTGGTGGTGTTCGCGAGCAATGCGCGCGCGCAGCTCGACCCGCGCCTCACCCGTCAATGCGACGAAGTCGTCGAAATCGCTAACGACTGACAAACTACCGGGCCTCCGACGCCTGTAGTCCCCGGGGACGACAGCAATGTCGGCCCGCGCCTACGCGGCATTCGCCGCGCAGCCTGCATTGCCACTCGCGCCACGCGGCGATGATGCGCTCCGCCGGCACCGCTAACGGTGCTCAAGTAAACGCGGAGATTTCGATGCTTCATTACGCAGTCATCTTTTTCGTCATCGCGCTGATCGCAGCCGTGTTCGGCTTTGCCGGCATTGCCGCGGGCGCAGCTGGAATCGCGAAGATCCTGTTTTTCGTATTCCTGATCCTCGCGGTCGTGAGTTTCATCGCCAATACGGCCAGGAGATAAGAGGTTTTTATGCAGAAATCGAAAGGTTTTGTCAGTGCGGTCATCGTCGTCATGACCATGGCCATGGTGGCCTGCGCTTCAACGCGCACCCAGAAGTCGGCCGGTGAGCAGGTCGACGACACCGTGACCACGGCCAGTGTCAAGGCCAACCTGATCGGCGACCCGGTGACCAAGGCGCACCAGATCGACGTGGAGACGTTCAAGGGCACCGTGCAGTTGAACGGCTTCGTCGACAGCGCTGCCAGCAAGGAACGCGCCACGGAAGTCGCGCGCAACACCAAGGGCGTGACCGCGGTGCGTAACAACCTGACCGTCCGTACCGACGGCGGCCCCTCGGGTTCGGAGCGCGTCGACGACGCGGCCATCACCGCGAAGGTGAAGACTGCGCTCACGGGCGATCCGCGCACCAAGGCGCACCAGATCAACGTGGAGACACGTGAAGGTGCGGTGCAGCTCTCCGGCTTCGTCGACACTTCGGAAGCGAAGTCGACGGCCGAGGATCTGGCCCGTGCGGTCGACAACGTGAAGAGTGTCGACAACGAAATCGACGTGAAGAAATAGCTTCGAGTCGAAGCTGACGACAGGGGCCGCGGATGCGTACGCATCGCGCGGCCCCTTTTAGTTCTGGAACCAGGAGACGAGGAGAAGTCATGAAAAACGCCAATCGGATTGAACGCTTCAGCACCCACTGGCAGAAGGCATACCGCAACGAGCCCTATTACAGCGAACAGTATTCGTGGGAAGACTTCGATCCCGCATACCGTTACGCGTACAAGTCGTACGAGGAAAACCCGAACAGCCGCTTCGAGGACATCGAGGAGCGCCTGGAGGCGGGCTGGGATATCGCCAAGGGCAAGTCGAAGCTGGCGTGGATCGACGCCAAGCAGGCGATGCGCGCCGCGTGGCACAGCATCGAGCGTTCCCTGCCCGGCGACGCCGATCGCGACGGACGATAGCGATCAGCGGCGAAAGTTGCCGATCCACTCGGCGAACGCCTGCATGAAGCGACGCAGCGAGGCATCGGTGCGCGCGTCCTGCAGGCGGCCGTCGGGGCCGAACATCTCCGGCGCACTGCGCACATAGACCTGCGGCAGCGGCATCACGAGTGAGCCGCAGGCGGTCAGGGTGTGCCGCAGCGTCGCCTGCGCCAGTCGCGTGCCCCAGGGGCCGGGCGTCGCACCCGCGATGCCCACGGGTTTGCGCGCCAGCACCTGCGCTTCCCCGCGCGACATCCAGTCGACCAGGTTCTTGGTCACTCCTGGAATCGCCTGGTTGTACTCCGGTGTGACGATCAGCACGCCGTGAGCCCGCGCCACCGCGGCGCGCAGCAACTGCACGCCTTCCGGGCCGCCGCCATCCTCGAGGTCTTCGCTGAAAACCGGGATCGACTGCAGGTCGCCGTGCACCGTCACGGTCATGCCCGCGGGCGCGCGCTCCACCATCGCGGCGAGCAGGTGGCCATTCAATGAACCCTGGCGCAGCGATGCTGCGATCCCCAACACATTCAGATGTTCCGCCATGCCCGGATATTAGGGCATGCCGCAGGGCCTCACAGCCAGTACTGCGCCGGCAGCCACAGCAGCTCCTTGAAGCGCTCCTTGAAGCCGCGCTTCTTCCAGCCGGCCAGGGTGATCTCCTTCGAATCCGCCAGGTCGCGATCGAACGTCTGGTCCATCTGCCGCGCGAACCCCTGGTCGATCACCACCACGCTGATCTCGTAGTTGTGCACGAAGCTGCGCCAGTCGAAGTTGGTCGAACCCACCGACGACCACACATCGTCCACGACGATGCTCTTGGAGTGCAGGAACGCGCTCTCCAGTTCGTAGATCTTCACGCCGGCCTCGAGCAGTTCGTCGTAGTGCGCGCGTCCGGCATAGAACACGCCGGAGAAATCGCTGTACGAGGGGAGGATCAGGCGCACGGCCACGCCGCGCTTCGCAGCGTCGCGCAGCGCTTCTTCGAGCGCATCATCCGGCACGAAATAGGCCATGGTGATGTCGATGCTCTTCTGCGCGTAGGTGATCACGGAGATGAGCTGCGTGTACACCTGGTTGAGATCGTCCTTCGGGGTGCCCGGCAGGATCTGCACCAGCGTGCCGCCGGCCCGTACCGCCCGCGAATCGAACCCGGGCGCGATTTCGCCGGAGCATTTCGCTTCGCGCCACATCTCGCGGAACAGTTGCTCGAGTTGCTTGGCGGCCGTGCCGCGCACCGCGATGTGCGTGTCGCGCCAGCCTTCATCGAGCGCCTTCTGCTTCGACAGCCCGCGACTCTTCGCCTGTTGCGAGGCGATGCGGTACGCATGGCTGAAGTTCACGCCGCCGGCGAAGGCGGTATTGCCGTCGACCACCACAATCTTGCGATGATCGCGCTGGTTGAGCCCGGCGAACCGGTTGTCGAGCGGGTTGAGGGGATTGAATGCACACAGCGCCACGTCGGACTGCTTCAGCCCGCCGAGGAACTGCTCATCCGTGGTCAGCGATCCCACGGCGTCGTAGATCACGTACACGTGTACGCCGCGCGCCGCGGCCGCCGCGAGCAGCTGGCTCAGCTTGCGGTCACCCTCGACCGCTTCCTCGAAAATGAAGCTTTCGACCAGCACGTAGTGCCGGGCCGCCTCGATGGCGGCGAACATGGCGCGATAGGTGCTGGGACCGTCGATGAGCAGCTCCACGCCATTGCCCGTGAGCAGCGGTGGTGCACCCAGGTCCTGCATGGCGCCCAGGTGATAGTCGAGCAGCGCGGTATCGCCGGTGGCGGCCAGCTGGTGCGTGGTGCGGATGCTGGCAGCCTTGCCGACGACGCCGTTGGGCCCCACCAGGTCTATGGGCGTGCTGGAGCGCGACAGCGGCACGCTGCGGGCAAACTGCATCTGGGGAAGGGCCTGGCAACCGCCCATGATTGCGGCGGT
>Ga0315912_10005262_pt1 | contig 11959 bp, 8 predicted proteins | sample VfabasoilMG_FD_204469 | JGI IMG/M metagenome (GOLD analysis project Ga0315912, IMG submission 204469) | Garden soil microbial communities collected in Santa Monica, California, United States - V. faba soil | ecosystem: Environmental > Terrestrial > Soil > Garden | place: USA: California... | reverse complement strand
GCGCTTCCCTCCGAAACTCACGTAGGAGGCCACTACGCACCGTTTCGTCGGATCGCGATCTGGCCCACCCGCGGGGCGCATCCTGGCGGCCCGAGTTTCTGGATGCTCACTAGCCCGTTGAAGAGATCCGGCGCGAGGGCTCGCGCCGGACCTCGTCAGTTGCCGGTTCCACCGCCCGTCGATGCGACGGGCGGCGTGGTCGTCTTGGGCTGCCAGTTCTCGGGGACGAGGTAGATCTCCAGCGTGTCGGCCGCGTCGAACCACTTCTTCGCGGCCGCGTGGAGGCTCTCCGACGTCATCGCCATGATGCGCGGCCGCTGCTCGAGGATGGTCTTGGGTTCGCGGCCAAGGAGGTACGTCTCCCAGAGGTTCCCGGCCCAGTAGCCGTTCTCCTTCTCGGCCTCGTCGAGCGAGTTGAGTCGCATCTCACGCAGCTTGTTCATGTCCTCGGCCGTCGGCGCCTTGTCGCGCAGGCCCTGCATCGAGCTCCGGACGATGTCCATCATGCTCGCCCGCGTGTCGGGCGAACCCGTGAAGCTCACGGTGATGCGTCCGTAGTCGCGATAGGGCGAGAGATCCGAGTAGCCGGCGCCGGCGCCGTAGGTCTCGCCCAGCTCCTCGCGCAGCTTCTCGCGCAGACGGATCTGCAGGAGATCCGTGATCGCGTAGATGTCGAACTCGGCCTGGGGATCGAGCTTCGCGGGCGCCTGGAGCATGTACTGCGTGCGGCTCTGATCCTCGATGCCCTTGCGGACGTCCTTGACCTGCCGGCCCTTGGGGAAGTCGATCTTCAGATCGGCGTACGCCTGACGAGTGAGCGTCTTCGGGATCGTCTGGCTGCTCGGGATCGCGCCGAGCCACTTCTCGATCAGCGGGACGTGCTTCGCCATGTCGAGGTTGCCGACCATGATGAAGGTCCACTCGGATCCGTCGTCGAACATCTCGCGGTAGCAGCGCTCGAGCTCCTTCTGCTTCAGCGAGGACACGAGCTCGACCGTCGGCGGCTTGAAGAGCCAGTGGCCCGAGTACGCGGCCTCGCGCACGGCGCGGCCGTAGACGCCCTGCGGGCTGTTCATCTCGTTCTTGATGGACTCGATCTGCGAGTCGGTCATCCGCTTGAAGGCTTCGTCGCGGAAGGCCGGCTTCGTGAAGTAGAGGTAGACGAGCTGCAGCATCGTCTCGAGATCCTGCGGGCGCGCTCCTCCGCCGAATCCGCGCGTGAAGTTGTCGACCGAGGGGCCGGCGTTGGCGAGCTTGCCCTTCGCCGTGAGCCACTTCTGGAGCTGCGGCTGCGTGAAGTCCGCGACACCGCTCTCGGAGGCGAGCGAGTCCGACCGGATCGCCGACGGATAGACGGCCTCGCCGAAGTCGGAGGCGCCGCCCTGCGCCAGGCCGAAGAGGTTGATCTCGTCCGCGCGGAAGTCGGTCGCCTTCAGCATGACGCGCACGCCGTTCGAGAGCGTGAGCTCCTCGGCGCCCACTTCGGGGAAGGTGCGGCGCGAGGTGAGGTGGCCGCCGGCGGGCAGTTCCGTGATGAGCTCCTTTCCGGCGAGATCGTCGACGTAGGCGGCGACCTGGAAGCCGTCCTTGGGCTCGATGGCGGCGCGCAGCTCCTCCACCTTGGGGACGGCCACGCCGTCCTTCTCCGGAACCTGCACGAGCACGACGCGGCTCTTCGTGTCCGTCATCGCGCGCATCGCGGCGTTCACCTCGGCGAGCGTGATGGTCGGGACGATCTCCTTCGTGCTGTCGTAGTCGAACTGATCGCTCGTCAGCACGTCGCCCTCTAGGAACGCCTGCACCATCCCGCCGATGCGCTCGTCGCTGCGCCACTGCGCGCTCTCCTTGAGGCGGCTTTCCGCCGACTCGAGCGTGCTGGTCTTCACGCGATCGAGCTCCTCCTGCACGAAGCCATGCTGCCGCGCCCGCTCGAGCTCCTCCATGAGAGCGGATGCCGCGCGCGGGATCGTCCCGTCCTTGGCGCGGGCCGAGAGCATGAAGACGGAGAGCGTCTTCACGTAGTCGCCGCTGCCGGCACCCGCCGAGAGGAACGGAGGATCCGCCTTCTGCGAGCGCTCGAAGAGCCGCATCCCGAGCAGCCCTCCGGCAATCGAGCGGACCGTTGCGGCGCGCTGATCGCCGATGGTCGAGTGGGCGTCCCGATCGCGCTTGTACCAGATCTGCACGCTGCTGCTGGTCAGCTCCTTGTCGGACTCGACGCTGTAGAGCGTCTCGCCGTGCGGCGGCACGGGATAGGCCGTCACGAGCGTGGGGGCCGCCGACTTCGGCAGCTCGGAGAACGTGCGCTTGACGTGCTCCTCCATCTGCTTCGGATCGAAGTCACCGGTGACGATGAACGCCATGACGTCCGGCCGATACCACTTCTTGTAGAAGCCGCGCAGCACGTCGTGCGGGGCCTCCATGATCACCTTCTCGAGGCCGATGGTCGAGCGGTCCGCGTAGCGCGAGCCCTGGAACATCACCTGATCCTGCTTGTCGCGGATGCGCTTGCGCGCGCCCTTGCCGCGACGCAGCTCGTCCTGGACGACGCCGCGTTCCTTCTCGATCTCCGCGTCGGCGAGACTCGCGCGGCCGGCCCAATCGGCCATCGCGATCATCGCCTTGTCCACGGCGCCCTCCTTGTCGGTGGGCACCTGGAGCATGTACACGGTCTCGTCATAGTTCGTGTAGGCGTTCGAGTCGGCGCCGAAGCGCGTGCCGATCGACTCGAGCCACGACACCAGCTCGTCCGGCTTGAAGTTCTTCGAGCCGTTGAATGCCATGTGCTCGTTGAAGTGCGCGAGGCCGCGCTCCTCCTCCGTCTCCTGGACCGAGCCGACCTTCACCGCGAGGCGCATCTCGATGCGCTTCTCCGGCTTCTCGACGCGGCGGATGTAGTAGGTCATTCCGTTGTCGAGGACGCCCGTGACGACCGCCGGGTCATGCGGCGGCCTCGCGGACATGTCGAGCGCGGCGAGCGCGGGCAGGGCGAGGACGACGAAAACGATCGCCAGGCAGGACGCGACGAGACGGCGTGAGCTGATGGCCATGCGGCACCTCCGTAGGGGGGATGCCCGCAAGCATGTCACGGGAAGAGCGAGCTGGCTGGCTCTAAGGCCTGACGCTGCCCCTGTTCTGCACGAGCCAGTAGTCCTTGATCGCACGCGCCATGGCGATGATGTCCTCGAGGCGGTTCGGCTTCACGAGGTAGCCGTTGGCGCCCTGGAGGTAGGCGCGGTGGATGTCGCCGTCATGCTTCGACGCGGTCAGCACGACGACGGGCAGCGTCGAGACGCTCGGCGTCCGGCGGATCCACTTCAGCACGTCGATGCCGGAGCCGCCGGGCATGTTCAGGTCGAGCAGCACGAGGCATGGCAGCGGGTGATCCGCCGGCGCGCCGTCGCCGGCGAGGTAGTCCATCGCGGCCTGGCCGTCACGGACGACCACGAGCGCCTGCGAGATGCCTGCCTGCGTGAAGGCGTGCTGCAGCAGGAGGGCATCGTTCTCGTCGTCCTCGATGTGGAGGATGACGTTCTCGGCGGGATCCATTCGCGCACATCATGCCTCGCGCGCGGCCTGCGGTCACTGGGCCGGCAGGCGAGCTGCGAGCGCCTCCGCGAAGCGCTCGGCGGCCTCGGGCGGTCCCCACTGGAAGAAGAGCCGTGGCTCCGTGACCTCGAGCTCCATGAGCAAGGGCTTGCCATCGCTTCCCGCGCTCAAGTCGACGCGCGCGTAGGCGAGCGCGTCCGCTCCCTCCGCGCGCAACACGTCGCGGGCGACGGCCAACTCCTGGCCTGTCGCCTCGACCTCGACGCGAGGCGCCACGTCCTTCGACTCGAACAGCGAGCGCTTGCGGATGGCGTGCGAGTAGCCGCCGTCGAAGAACATGAGCGCGCGCTCGCCCTGCGCGGTGACGCTATCCAGGAACGGTTGCACGAGGGAGTCGCGTGCGACGATCAGCCGGCGTGCGTCTCGTGCGGCAGCGGATCGCTCGCCGCGCGTCACCCGGAACGTCCGCCACGAGCCGGCCGAGACGGCCGGCTTGACGACGGCCCGATCCCAGCCGCGCTCCTCCAGCAGGTCGTCGAGATCGCGCGTCTCGCCTTTCACGAGCAGGAGTGTCGGCACGACGGGGACGCCACGCCCAGCGAGGTCGGTGAGGTAGGACTTCTCGGTGTTCCGACGCACGACATCGAGCGGGTTGATCAGGGCCGTTGCCGACGCGATGCGTGCGAGCGTCCTCAGGAACAGCGCGCGTCGCCGCGAGTAGTCCCACGTCGAGCGGATCACGGCGAGGCGCGTCGTGCTCCAGTCGAAGCGCGCGTCCCATGGCCTCGCCGTCCAGCGCAGCCCGCGCCGCGTGAGCGCGTGTCCGACCGGCACGTCGTCCTCGTCGATCTCGGGCGCGCGCGCATGCGTCAACAGCACGACGTCCCAGGCGACACTCACTCCCGCGTGAACCTCCGGTGCGCGCCGCCCTTCGCGGCCGCCGCCGTTGCCTTCTCGCCGCGGGCCTCCTTCCACGCCTCGTAGTCGGCGTAGTTGCCCTCGAGGAAGTCCGTCTTCCCCTCGTCCTCGAACACGAGGATGTGCGTGCAGATGCGGTCGAGGAACCAGCGATCGTGCGAGACGACGATGGCGGATCCCGCGAAGCGCTGGATGGCCTCCTCGAGCACGCGCAGGGTCATGAGGTCGAGATCGTTCGTGGGCTCGTCGAGAAGCAGCAGGTTGCCGCCCTCGCGGATCTTCTTCGCGAGCTGCACGCGATTGCGCTGCCCACCGGAAAGGGATCCCACGAGCTGCTCCTGATCCGAGCCCTTGAAGTTGAACTTCCCGACGTAGGCGCGCGACTTGACGCGCATCTTGCCGAGCATCATCTCGTCGGTGCCGCCGGTGATCTCCTGGAAGACTGTCTTCTTCGCGTCGAGATCCTCACGGCCCTGATCGATGAGACAGACCTCGACGGTCTCGCCGATGTCGATCTTCCCGCCGTCCGGCTTCTCCTGCTTCGAGATGAGCTTCAGCAGCGTCGTCTTGCCCGTGCCGTTCGGACCGATGATGCCGAGGATCGCGCCGGGCGGCAGCGTGAACGAGAGATCCTCGATGAGCGTCCGGTCGCCGTAGCCCTTCTTGACGTCCGTCAGCTCGAGCACCTTGTCGCCCAGGCGCTTGCCCGACGGGATGACGAGGTCCACGGTGCCGTCCTGCAGCGTCTCGTCCTTCGCCTGCAGCTCGGCGAACTGCTTGATGCGCGCCTTGTTCGCCAGCGAGCGCCCCTTCCGTCCCTGGCGCACCCACTCGATCTCGCGGTCGAGGATCTTCGAGCGATCCTTGCGCTCCTTCTCCTCGGCCGCGAGGCGCGCGGACTTCTGCTCGAGGTAGAGCGAGTAGTTGCCCTCGTAGGGCGTGCCCACGCCGCGCTCGAGCTCGAGCATCCACTTGACGACGTTGTCGAGGAAGTAGCGATCGTGCGTGACGAGCACGATGGTGCCCGCATAGTCCTGCAGGTGCTTCTCGAGCCAGGCGACAGTGTCGGCGTCGAGGTGGTTGGTGGGCTCGTCGAGCAGCAGGAAGTCGGGCTTCTCGAGCAGCAGGCGGGTCAGCGCGACGCGGCGCTTCTCGCCGCCCGAGAGGTTCTTCACGAGCGCGTCGGGCGGCGGGCAGCGCAGCGCACCCATCGCCTGCTCGAGCTGGCTGTCGAGCGTCCATCCGTCCACGCGCTCGATCTCGTCGCCGACGTCCGACATCCGGTCCATGACCTTCTGCATCTCGGCGTCCGACAGCGGCTCGCCGAGCTTGTTGCCGAGCTCCTCGTGCTCGCGCAGGAGATCGCGCACGTGCTTCAGCGCGGGCTCGACGTTCTCGCGCACCGTCGCGCCGGCGTCGAGCACGGGCTCCTGCGGGAGGTAGCCGATGCGAAGGCCCTTCTGCGGCAGCACCTGCCCCGACGACGGCTCCTCCTTCTGCGCGAGGATGCGCAGCAGCGTGGACTTGCCCGAGCCGTTGCCCCCGATGACGCCGATCTTCGCGCCCTTGTAGAAGCCGAGCGTGATGTCCTCGAGGACCTTCCGGCTGGCGAACGACTTGTTGACGCGGGCGAGCGAGTAGACGATCTCGGTGCTCATTCAGGGGATCCGGGGCGCGGGCCATCAGCGGAATGGCGGGCCTCGCGCGGGGCGCGGATTCTATCAGGACTCGATGAGCACCTGCCCCTCGCGCACGACGAGGGAGAGGCTTCCGTCACGAAGCCGGAGCAGGTCTTCGCCGACGATCTCGCGGCGCCAGCCCTCGAGCACGGGGACCTGCGCGCGCTCGCCCATGAGCGCCACCTCCTCGAGCTGGGCACGCGTCGCGAGCTGGCCCGTGGCGATGCCGCGCTCGCGCGCCCGCAGCTTCACTAGACAGCCGAGGAGATCGGCGAGCGCGTCCGCCTCGGGCGTCATCGCGAGGCGCTTGGGCGCAGGCTCGCGCGGCTGCTGCGCGTCGGCTGCCTGCGCGATGCGAGCGAGCAGAGCCGCCGACTCGGCGCGGGCCACGTCGCCGAGCCCGCGAACGCGGAGAAGGTCGTCCTTCGTGCGCGGCGCGCGCCGCGCGATCTCGAGGATGGCGTCGTCGCCGAGCACCCAGCGGCGCGGCCGGTCGAGATCCATCGCGCGCTCCTCGCGCCATGCCGCGACCTCGCGCGCGACGGAGCGCGCGGTGCCGCGCAGGCCCGCAACACCCTTCAGCCCACGCCACGCGCCCTGCGGATCGGGGCGGTAGAGAGCCGGATCGGCTTGCGTCCTCAGCTCGCGCTCGAGCCAGTCGAGGCGGCCCTTCTCCTCGAGTTGTCCCGCCAGCATTCGTTGGAGTGGGAGGAGGTACGCGACGTCGGCCGCCGCATAGCGGAGCTGATCGGGCGACAGCGGCCTGCGTGCCCAATCGGTGAGTCGTCCGGCCTTGTCGAGCACGACGCCGAGGAGCCTCTCGACGAGCGGCGCCTGCCCCACTTGATCGCCGAGGCCGAGCAGCGCAGCGGCGACCTGCGTGTCGAAGATGGGCGCGGGCACCTCGCCGTAGAGGCCGAAGAAGATCTCGAGATCTTGTCGGGCGGCGTGCAGCACCTTCACGACGTCGGGAGCGAGCATCACGGCGCGCAGCGGCGCCATCCCAGGCAGCGCGAGCGGATCGACGAGGGCCACCTCGTCGTCGGTCGCGAGCTGCACCAGGCACGTGCGCGCGAAGTACGAGCGGTCGCGAATGAACTCCGTATCGACGGCCACGTGCGACGCGCGACGGAGCCGGGCGCACAGCGCCTCGAGCTCGTCGTGCTGCTGGATGACTTGCGGGCTGGCGGCGACGCTCACGGCGCGGAGGCTATCCGATGAGCGGCCCAGAGGCCCGTCAATCGTTCGTTCGGGGCGCGTTCGTCCGACCGCTGACGGGTTGTCCGACAATCCTGCGTGTAGGAATTGGCGCGCCGAAACGGCTGGCCGCCTTCAGGAATCCCGGAGGGGCGCCCTGGGGGCCAGCACCTGCTCCCGCCGGGTCGGCACGGCGCTTGCTTGGTGTTGGCCCATGCCGCGCCGGCTGACCGGCGAGGAGGAACCATGACCATGCACCGTACCCGCATCCCCGACATCGGCTACCGCGCACGCACCTTCGGCGGCGAGTTCGAGGTCGTCTCCAAGACCGATCGCATCGCCGAGATCCGCTGGATCGACGACGACACGACCACGCGCATGGACGTGGAAGTTCTCGAGCTCATGCTCGCTTCCTATGCGATGGCCGCCACCGCGAAGCGCGCCGAGGGCGCCGTCGAGGACACGGGTTTCGAGCCCGTGCTGCCCGAGTGGATGCTGGACAGCCTGGTCGCCGAGCAGCAGGCGACGGTCGAGCCCTGCTGGAACTGCGGCAGCCATGACCGGCCCGAGCAGACCTGTGACCTGTGCGGCCACCTCGAGTGCATGAATTGTGCTGCATGCCCATGCCTCATTACGGCGGATGTCGAGACTGGCGAGCCCATGCCGGTCTGCTGACCGCTGCGGCGCCCCTGTCCGATCAGGGCGCGCCCACCTCATCCAGGAACCTCACGAGGGCGTCGGCGACGGCGCCCTCGTCGCACGTTCGGGTAGGCCTCGCGTCGGTCCGGCGGGCGGCCAGCACGGATCCACCGACGGCGTAGCGGAAGGCGGCCGCCTCGATCAGCCGCGCGTCGTTCATGTCGTCGCCGATCGCCCCCGTCGCCTCGCGCGGGATGCCCAGCTCGTCCGCGAGATCGATCACCGCGCGGCCCTTCCCTCCCGCGACGACGATCTCGACCAGCGCGCCCCCCGCGCGCGGGCTGCGCACGGAGTGGACCTCGACGGCGGCCTCCGCGAAGGCCTCGCGCGCGGCCGCCTCGAGCGACTCCGCCAGCTCGCGCGAGTCCACGTGCAGCGCGGCGTGGACGACGGGCCGCTCGAGCGCGCTCGCGGGGTCGATCTCGCGGAGCGTTGACTGATCCCATGGCGCATGCGACGTCATCCAGCGCCCATCGGGCAGGCAGACCACGGCATCCGGCGGCTCGTCCGCCGCCGCCTCCTCGCCGGGCGCGAGGACGGCGAGGAGCTTCCTCACGCCGGGTGCACGCAGCCGCGCCAGCTCGACGACGCCCGTCCGCGGGATCTCGTGGACGCGCGCCGCGCGCTCGTTGTCCTCGTGCAGCAGTACCGCGCCGTTCGAGAGCGAGGAGCGGAAGGCCAGTCCCCCGAGTCGATCCCTCTCGCGACGGAAGCCCGAGCGGCGGCGACCCGTCGCGATCGCCACGGCGACGCCCGCCTCGTGCGCGCGCCGCAGGGCCGCGATGTTCGCCTCGGGAATGGAAGCGTCCTCGAAGCCGACGAGGGTGCCGTCGAGATCCATGACGAAGAGCGCGCGGAACATTGCGCCAGTGTAGCGAGCTCGGGGTGGGTGCCTCGTGCCTCGGGATCCGTTGAAGTACCATCCAGGGATGTCCTCGCCAGGGCCGCAGACCATCGGCCGATACATCGTCGAGGCAGAGATCGGCCGAGGAGCGATGGGCGTCGTCTATCGCGCCCGCGATCCCCGCATCGGGCGCGAGGTGGCGCTCAAGACGCTCCTCGTGCACCCCGGCATGGACGCAGCGGCGGCCCAGGAGCTGAAGGAGCGCTTCCTCAACGAGGGTCGCGCGGCGGGACGCCTGCACCATCCCGGCATCGTCAGCGTGTTCGACGCCGACGAGGATCCCGCGACGGGCATGGCCTACCTCGCGATGGAGTTCGTCGAGGGACGCGAGCTCCGCACGTTCATGCCGCAGATGCCGGCGCAGGAGTTCGTCGGTGTCGTCGCGCAGGTGGCCGACGCGCTCGATCATGCGCATGAGCGCGGCGTCGTGCATCGCGACGTCAAGCCGGCCAACATCCTCATCGACGGCAAGGGGCGCGCGAAGCTCACCGACTTCGGCATCGCGCGGCTCGGCGACTCGACGATGACTCACGCGGGGCAGGTGCTGGGCTCACCCGCATACATGTCGCCCGAGCAGGTTCGGTCCCGTCCCGTCACGCCGGCGAGCGACATCTTCTCGCTCGGTGTCGTGCTCTACGAGGGGCTCACGGCGCGCAAGCCGTTCTCCGGCAACGACCTGGTCGCCACGACGCACGCGATTGCGAACGAGCAGCCGGAGCGGCCGAGCCACGTGGCGCCGCGTCTCGGCCGAGCGATCGACGCGGTGCTCGAGCGCGCGCTCGCGAAGAAGCCGGAGGATCGCTACGCGACCGCCACCGATCTCGCGAACGCCGCCATCGCAGCCGTGGGCCAGCTCAAGGGCCCCCTCGCCGGCGGCGTCCCGCTGACGCCGACACCGCCGCCGCCGTCGAAGGCCGGATCCTCCGGCCTGCGCGTCATCGGCGGCGCCGTGGTCGTTGCCATCGCCACCGTTGTCATCGCGCTGCTGGCGCGCGGCGGATCCGAGGTCGAGCAGGCCGCGGCGGCGACGACGGCGGGGGCGACGGTGGCGCCTCGCGCGACGGCTGCACCTCCGACGCCGATGGAGCCGGCCAAGGCAGCGCGCCTGCCGGCGGAGACACCAGCCGAGCCGAGCGCACCCGCACCTGCTGCGAGGCCGAGGCGAGCGACCGCGCCGCCCGCCGCCGAGCAGGCGCCCGCCGCCGCCGTCGAGGAAGCGCCCGCCGTCGCGACGCCTCCCGCGAGCTCCAGCACCTCGCGCCTCGACGTCGAGCTGCACACCTTCCACGAGGGCACGCTCGTGATCCTCGCGGGCGACCGCGAGATCGGAAGGCGGAGCGTGTTCAACGTCGCCAAGGGCGGCATCAAGCTCAAGAACCCGAAGTTCGGCTTCAGCGCGCAGTTCCCCCTCGCGCCCGGGCGCTACACGCTCACGTTCCGCTTCATCAAGAAGGGCGAGAAGGAGCTGAGCCAGCGCGCGGTGCAGGACGTCCCCGCCGGCCGGCCGCTCGTGGCGAAGGTGGACATCGGCACGCTCGGGCGCGACATGGACCTGCGCTTCGAGTGACGCGCTCGCCTGCGCCGCTGACGCCGCGGCAGCTCGGCCAGCTCGGAGACATGCTACGGCGGCGCGCGCGCGGCGAGGTGCGCCTCGACGCGGCGTCGCGGCTCGCGCATGCGAGCGACGCGTCGAGCTACCGGCAGGTCCCGCTCGCCGTCGTCGCGCCACGCGACGCCGACGACGTCGAGGCGGCGGTCGCCGCATGCCGCGAGCTCGGCGCGCCGATCCTCCCGCGCGGCGCGGCGACGAGCCTCGCGGGCCAGTGCTGCAACGTCGCGGTGGTGCTGGACCTCGCGCGGCATCTCGACCGCGTCGTGTCGCTGGACGCCGCGGCGCGCACGGCGCGCGTCGAGCCGGGGCTGATCCTCTCGGCGCTCCAGCGCGCCGCGGCGCCGCATGGCCTGCGCTTCGGGCCGGATCCCTCGACGCACGATCGCTGCACGCTCGGCGGGATGATCGGCAACGACGCGTGCGGGGCGCGCTCCCTCCGACATGGGCGCACGTCGGCGCAGGTGATCGCCCTCGACGTGTTGACGTCGGACGGCGCGCGCATCCGATGCGAGGCCCTCGGCGAGGACGGCCTGCAGCGGGAGGCCGCGCGCGATGCGCGGTTCGCCGAGCTGCGGGCGCTCCGCGATGCCCACGCTTCGGAGATCCGCACGCGGCTCCCCGACATCCCGCGACGCGTCTCGGGCTACGCGCTCGATCAGCTCCTGCCCGAGCGCGGCGTCCACGTCGCGCGCTCGCTCGTTGGGAGCGAGGGGACTTGCGCCATCGTGCTGGCCGCCGATGTCGCGCTGGTCGAGCGACCGCGCGCGACCTGCCTGCTCGTGTTGGGCTTCGACGACATCCTCGCCGCGGCCGAGGCGACGCCGGCGCTTCTCGAGCATGCGCCGAGCGCCGTCGAAGCCATGGAGGAGGCGCTGCTGCGCGCGGAGTTCTCGCGCGCGCTGATGCCGGAGGGTCGCGCGTGGCTGTTCGTCGAGACGACGGGCGCGACGCCTGCCGAGGCTCGGGACGCGGCGCTCACGCTCGCGCGCGGACACGTTCACTCGCGCATCATCGACGACGCCGCCGTCGCGCGCGCGGCGTGGGCGCTGCGCGAGGCAGGCGTCGGGACGACGGCGCGGCTGCTCGACGGGCGCAGGACCAGGCCAGGTTGGGAAGACGCCGCCGTTGCGCCCGCGCGACTGCCCGCCTACCTCCGCGAGTTTCGCGAGCTGCTGCGGGCGCACGCGCTCGACGCCGCGCTCTACGGCCACTTCGGCGATGGCTGCGTGCATGCGCGCATCACGTTCGACCTCGAGTCACGGGCGGGCGTCGCGCGCTTCCGTCGCTTCATCGAGGAGGCCGCGGACCTCGTCGTGGCGCATGGCGGGAGCCTTTCCGGCGAGCACGGCGACGGCCAGGCCCGCGGCGCGCTGCTCGAGCGGATGGTGGGCGCCCCGCTCA
>Ga0315912_10005261_pt1 | contig 11959 bp, 6 predicted proteins | sample VfabasoilMG_FD_204469 | JGI IMG/M metagenome (GOLD analysis project Ga0315912, IMG submission 204469) | Garden soil microbial communities collected in Santa Monica, California, United States - V. faba soil | ecosystem: Environmental > Terrestrial > Soil > Garden | place: USA: California... | reverse complement strand
AAGGTGATGTCGAAGATGGGTATCTCCACCTACATGTCCTACACGGGAGCGCAGATTTTCGAGGCGGTCGGCCTGTCGCGCAATCTGGTCGATAAGTATTTCAACGGCACCGCCTCCAAGGTCAGCGGCATCGGCATCCTCGAGTTGGCGGAGGAAACTCTGCGCATACATCGTGCCGCCTTCAGCGAGAAGGACCCGGTATTGCAGGGCATGCTGGACGCGGGCGGCGAGTACGCCTGGCGCGTGCGCGGCGAAGAGCACGCTTGGACGCCCGACGTGATCGCCAAGCTGCAGCATTCGGCGCGCGAGAACTCCTACTCGACTTACAAGGAATACGCTGCGCTGATCAACGACCAGGCCAGGCGCCAGATGACGCTGCGCGGGCTGTTCGAATTCAAGTTCGGTGCCTGCAAGCCGGTGCCGATCGAGGAGGTCGAACCGGCGGCTGAGATCGTCAAGCGCTTCTCCACTGGCGCGATGTCGCTCGGTTCGATATCGACGGAAGCGCATACCGTGCTGGCAATCGCCATGAACCGCATCGGCGGCAAGTCCAACACCGGCGAGGGCGGCGAGGACCGCAAGCGCTATGCGCCGGTCAAGGCGGGCGAGAGCATGATGTCGCGCCTCGGCCGCGAGCGCGTCGAGGTCGACATCCCGCTCAGAGAAGGCGATTCGCTCAAGTCGAAGATCAAGCAGGTTGCTTCGGGGCGCTTCGGCGTCACCGCGGAATACTTGGCCTCGGCCGAAATGCTGCAGATCAAGATCGCCCAGGGCGCCAAGCCCGGCGAAGGCGGCCAGCTGCCCGGAAAGAAGGTCTCCGAGTACATCGCCGAGCTGCGCTATTCGACGCCGGGCGTCGAGCTGATCTCGCCGCCGCCGCACCACGACATCTACTCGATCGAAGACATCGCGCAACTGATCCACGACCTCAAGAACGCGAATCCGGCCGCGGCCGTGAGCGTGAAGCTTGTGTCGGAAGTCGGCGTCGGCACCATCGCCGCGGGCGTAGCCAAGGCGAAGTCCGACCACGTCACCATCTCCGGCCATGACGGCGGTACCGGCGCTTCGCCCTGGTCCTCCATCATGCACGCGGGTACGCCGTGGGAGCTGGGCCTCGCCGAAACACAGCAGACGCTGACGCTGAACCGCCTGCGCGGGCGCATTGCGGTCCAGGTGGACGGCCAGATGAAGACCGGCCGCGACGTGGTGATCGGCGCCATGCTCGGCGCCGACGAGTTTGGTTTCGCGACCGCGCCCTTGGTCGTCGAGGGTTGCATCATGATGCGTAAGTGCCACCTCAATACTTGCCCGGTCGGCGTGGCGACGCAAGATCCGGTGCTGCGCCGCAAGTTCGAGGGCAAGCCCGAGCACGTGGTCAATTACCTCTTCTTCGTCGCCGAGGAGGCGCGAGAGCTGATGGCGAAGCTGGGCGTGCGCCGCATCGCCGAGTTGATCGGCCGCGCGGAGCTGCTCGATACGCGCCAGGGCGTCGAGCACTGGAAGGCGAAAGGGCTGGATTTCTCGAGGATCTTCCACCTGCCGCAGGTGCCGGCGGAAGTCAAAAAATACCATTGCGAGACGCAGGACCACGGCCTCGAGAAGGCGCTCGACATCCGGCTCATCGAGCTCGCGCGTCCGGCGCTCGAGCGCCGCGAGAAGGTGACCATCGAGACGCCGATCCGCAACATCAACCGCACCGTCGGAACCATGCTGTCGGGCGAAATCGCCAAGCGTTACGGCCATGAAGGGCTGCCCGAGCAGTCCATCCACGTACGGCTTGCCGGCTCCGCCGGCCAGAGTTTCGGCGCGTTCCTCGCGCGCGGCGTGTGGCTCGATCTTATCGGCGACACCAACGACTATTGCGGCAAGGGACTTTCCGGCGGATGGATCGCGGTGCAGCCGTCTCCCAAGTTCCGCGGTGAGCCGACCGAAAACATCATTACAGGTAACGTGGCGCTCTATGGCGCCATCGAAGGCGAGGCCTATTTCCGCGGCGTCGCGGGCGAGCGCTTCGCGGTGCGCAACTCGGGGGCCGACGCGGTGGTCGAGGGCGTGGGCGACCACGCCTGCGAGTACATGACCGGCGGCACGGTGGTGGTGCTGGGCGCAACCGGGCGCAACTTCGCCGCCGGCATGTCGGGCGGCATTGCCTACGTGCTGGACGATAAGGGCGACTTTGCCAGGTACTGCAACACCGCGATGGTGGCACTGGAGCCGCTCGTCGCCGAAACCGAGCAGGAGGCGAAGCTTGCGCGGGAACTGTGGCACAAGGGTCAGTCCGACGAGGCTGTTGTGCGCCGGCTGATCGAGCGCCACCTGCGCTTCACCGGCAGCCTGCAGTCGAAGAAGATTCTCGAACGCTGGAACGAATACCGCGGCAAGTTCGTGAAAGTGTTCCCGAACGAATACCGGCGCGCGCTCGGCGAGCTTGCCGCGAAGCACAGGCGCCTCGCGGCCTGAGGGGCGCCATGGGGAAGGTCACAGGATTCCTGGAGTACGAACGCCTTGAGGAGCCGCACGAGGAGCCCAGGGCGCGCAAACAGCATTACCGCGAGTTCTACCTGCGGCTGCCCGACGAGGATGCCAAGATCCAGGGCGCGCGCTGCATGGATTGCGGCATCCCGTTTTGCATGCAGGGCTGCCCGGTGAACAACGTCATCCCCGACTTCAACGACCTGGTGTACCGGACGGACTGGCAGCGGGCGAGCGAAACGCTGCACTCGACCAACAATTTTCCGGAGTTCACCGGCCGCGTATGCCCCGCGCCCTGCGAGGAGGCCTGCGTGCTTCGCATCAACGAGGACCCGGTCGGCATCAAGTCGATCGAGCACGCCATCGTCGACAAGGCCTGGGATTCCGGCTGGTTGCCGCCGCAGCCGGCCGCCCATGAGACAGGCAAGAAAGTCGCTGTCGTGGGCTCGGGCCCGGCGGGACTCGCCTGCGCGCAGCAACTGGCGCGCGCGGGTCACGCGGTTACGGTGTTCGAGAAAAACGACCGCATCGGTGGCCTGTTGCGCTACGGCATTCCAGATTTCAAACTCGAGAAGCGAGTCGTCGACCGGCGGCTGGAGCAGATGCGTGCCGAGGGAGTCCTATTCCGCAGCAGCGTGTGCGTCGGCAAGACGCCCCCGGGTAAAGGCGTGCCGAACGATGCCACGAGCATGCTGGCACCCGACCGGCTGCTGGCAGAATTCGACGCCGTGGTGCTTTCGGGCGGCGCCGAAGTGCCGCGCGACCTGCCGATACCCGGTCGCGAACTGGAAGGCGTGCATTACGCGATGGAATTCCTGCCGCTGCAGAACAAGCGCGTTGCGGGCGACAAGAGCGTCACGGACCTCTGGGCGAAAGGCAAGCACGTCGTTGTCATCGGCGGAGGCGATACCGGCTCCGATTGCATCGGCACCTCGAACCGCCACGGCGCTGCTTCGGTGACCAACTTCGAGCTGTTTCCGATGCCGCCCGACGTTGAGCGCAACCCGGTCTGGCCGTACTGGCCGACGCGGCTGCGGACGTCGTCGTCGCACGAGGAAGGCGTTGAGCGCGACTGGTCTATCGCCACCAAGGCGCTGGTCGGCGAGAACGGCAAGGTCAAGGCACTGAAAGCGGTTCGCCTGCAATGGCAGGACGGCAAGTCTACGGAGGTGCCCGGCTCGGAGTTCGAGCTTCCCGCCGACCTGGTGCTGCTTGCGATGGGATTCGTCTCGCCTGTGCGATCGCTGCTCGAGGAATTCGGCGTGCAGCAGGACGCCCGGGGCAATGCGCGCGCGGACACCGAAGGCGCGCGGGCTTACGCAACGTCGGTCGCCAAGGTATTCGCAGCAGGCGACATGCGCCGCGGCCAGTCCCTCGTCGTCTGGGCGATTCGCGAGGGACGGCAATGCGCACGCGCGGTGGACGAGTTTCTGATGGGGGTTTCAGAACTGCCCCGCTAGCGGGCGGGGCGGCCCTCGCCCTCGATCGGTGCAATAGGCTGACCGGCCGGACAGACGCGTCGATATACTGATCTATTCGGAGTATCCGGTAACTGGGGCCGCTTGAAGCCTGCCGACGCGATCATCGAGAAAAGCCGCGCGCTCACGGGGGTTCGACGGGGGCGGCTGTTCCGCAGGTATTTCTTGCTGATACTCGCGCTGGTATGCGGCGCGCTGCTTATCTCGGGCTCCGTCGGCCTGTATTTCTCGTACCAGGAAAACAAGGTCGCACTGGCCAGCGTACAGCGCGAAAAGGCCATTGGGGCGGCCGCGCGCATCGAGCAGTTCATCCTCCAGATCGAGCAGCAGCTGACCTACGCGGCGATGGGACAGTTCGGTCCCGGTGGCATGGAGCAGCGCCGCATCGAGTTCCTGAAGCTTCAGCGGCAGGTGCAGGCGATTACCGACATCGTGCATATCGACGCCAACGGGCGGGAACGGATCTACGAATCGCGCCTTGGCATGAGCTCCATGGACTCCGGTGTCGATCGCTCGGGCGACGCGGCCTTCAAAGGCGCCAAACCCGAGCAGACCTGGTTCGGCCCGGTGAGCTTCCGCAAGGAAACGGAACCCTACATGTCCATCGCGGTGCGCGCCAAGGGGAGCGCAGGGGCGGTGACAGTCGCGGATGTGAACCTGAAATTCATCTGGGACGTGGTGACGCGGATCAAGATCGGCAAGAAGGGCAAGGCCTATGTGGTCGACGGCAGCGGCCACCTGGTTGCCGATCCGGACATCGGCCTGGTGCTCCGCAAGACCGACTTGTCGAATCTACCGCAGGTGCAATGGGCACTCAGGAAGGACGCAGAGGAATCGTTTGCGCTGGTCGCGCGGGACAGCGCGGGCGTCTCGGTGCTTACCGCCTATGCCTCAATCGAACCGCTGGGCTGGAAGGTATTTGTCGAGCAGTCCTTCGATGAGGTTTTCGAGACGCTCAACGCGGCGATCCTGAGGTCCGTAGCGTTGATCGCCGCGGGCCTGTTGATCTCGGCGCTGGTCGCAGTGTGGCTCGCGCGCAGCATGGTGCACCCGATCCGTATCCTGCAGGAGGGTGCCGCGCGCATCGGCGCCGGCGACCTCGACCAGGATATCGTCATTCGGACCGGGGATGAACTCGAGGCGCTCGCCAACCAGTTCAACCAGATGAGTTCGCAGTTGCGCGAGTCTTACTCGGGCCTGGAGCGCAAGGTGGAGGAACGCACCGCCGAGCTCAAGGAAACATTGCAGCAGCAGACCGCGACCTCCGAAATCCTGCGCGTGATCAGCGGCACGATCACCGATACCCAGCCGGTGTTCGAAGCGATCGTCAAAAGCTGCCTTCGCCTGTTCCAGGGGAGTCGGGTGGCGATCGGCCTGGTGGAGAACGGCGAATACGTGGTGCAGGCGCGCGCCAGCGATCGGGGCGAATATGCGGTCGCGGGCAGAATGCCCATCGATGAAAAATCCGGCGTCGGCAGGTGCATTTTGGAGTCGCGTGTCATCCATATCCCCGACACCGAGGCGGCGGCAAGCGAATTTCCCAGATCCAAGGAGCTTGCAGCCGCTCAGGGCTATCGCTCGGTGCTTTGCGTTCCGTTGGTGCGTGAGGGCAAGCCGATCGGAGCGCTTTCGGTGCTGCGTCCCGCCGCAGAAGCCTTTACCGACAAGGAAGTTTCACTCATCGGGACATTTGCCGACCAAGCCGTCATCGCGATCCAGAACGCGCGGTTGTTCCGCGAAATTCAGGACAAGAGCCGCCAGCTGGAGATCGCCAACCAGCACAAGTCCGACTTCCTTGCGAACATGTCGCACGAATTGCGCACGCCGCTGAACGCGATCATCGGCTTTTCCGAGGTGCTGCTGGAGAAGATGTTCGGCGAAGTGAATGAAAAGCAGCTCGACTACCTGAAGGACATCCATTCTTCAGGCAAGCATCTGCTCTCGCTGATCAACGATATTCTTGACCTGTCGAAGATCGAGGCGGGCCGCATGGATCTGGACATCGCCGAGTTCGACTTGCGCTCCGCGCTGGAGAATGCCATGACGCTTGTGAAGGAGCGTGCCCAGCGCCACGGGATCGATCTGGAACTGGAGGCCGACGAAGCCATCGGCGTGTTCCGCGCGGACGAGCGCAAGTTCAAGCAGATCATGCTCAACTTGCTGTCCAACGCGGTGAAGTTCACGCCTGAAGGCGGCAAGATCAGCGTGCGCGCGAGACCCGATGGCAATGCAGTCGAGATCGCCGTCACGGACACGGGCGTGGGCATCGCGCCCGACGATCAGAAGATCGTCTTCGATGAATTCAAGCAGGTCGGGCGCGACTACACCAAAAAAGCCGAAGGCACGGGTCTTGGCCTGGCGCTGACCAAGCGTTTTGTCGAATTGCACGGTGGCACCATTCGCGTCGACAGCACACTCGGCAAAGGCTCGACATTTACCTTTACCATGCCGACGCAGCCATGAGCACGATCCTGATCGTCGAGGACAATGAGAAAAACATGAAGCTCGCGCGCGACGTGCTGCAGGCCAAGGGCTACGCCACGCTCGAGGCGGTTACCGGCGAGGAAGGCGTACGCCTGGCGATCGACAGAAAACCGGACCTCGTGCTGATGGATATCCAGCTGCCCGGCATCAACGGCATGGAGGCGTTCCGGCAACTGCGTGCGGATCCAGGCTGCGCGAAGATCCCGGTGGTCGCGTTCACCGCCTCCGTGACGCCCACGGACCGCAACCAGATATCCGCGGCGGGATTCGACGGCTTCATCAGCAAGCCGATCAATCTGAAGGAATTCCTGGAGACCATCAAACGCCTGCTCGAGGGCCGCGCGGCATGAGCGGACCATCGAAGATCCTCGTCGTCGACGACACGCCCGCCAACATCAAGCTGCTGCGCGACCTGCTCGCGTCCAAGGGCTATGAGGTTACGACTGCCGTCAATGGCGAGGAGGCCCTCGCCAAGGTGGCCGCGGAGGCGCCCGACCTTGTGCTCCTCGATGTCATGATGCCCGGCATCTCGGGCTACGAGGTCTGCCGCCGCATCCGCTCGGAGCCGGCGACTTCGCTGCTGCCGGTGGTGATGTGCACTTCGCTCGATCCCCAGCAGGAGCGCGTCAAGGGCATCGAGGCCGGCGCCGACGATTTCCTGTCCAAACCGGTCAACCAGCCGGAGCTGTTTGCGCGCGTGAAATCGCTGCTCCGGGTCAAGGCCCTGCACGACGAATTGTCGGCGCTCAACGCCAATCTCGAAAAACGCGTGACCGAACAGGTGGCCGAGATTGACCGGCTCGCGCGCCTGAAGCGATTTGTTTCTCCCCGCATCGGCGATCTCATCCTTTCGGGCGCGGTGGACGATCCGCTGAAGACGCATCGCCGCGAGATCACGGTGGTATTTACCGATCTGCGCGGCTTCACGGCATTCTCCGAGGTCGCGGAACCCGAAGAAGTCATGGGCGTGCTGCGCGAGTATCACGCCGTGCTCGGGCGCATCGTGCTCGCACACGATGGCACGATCGAGCACTTCGCCGGCGACGGCGTGATGATCCTGTTCAACGATCCGATGCCGCTCGACGAGCCCGAGCTGGCGGCGGTGCGCATGGCGCTGGAGATGCGCGCCGCAGTGGTCGGGTTGGCTGTGAGCTGGAAGAAACGCGGTCATGACCTTGGCTTCGGCGTCGGCATCGCCAATGGCTACGCGACGCTGGGCGCCATCGGATTCGAGGGCCGGCGCGACTACGGGGCCATCGGCCCGGTTACGAACCTGTCGGCGCGCCTGTGCGGCGAAGCCGGCGCGGGTCAGATCCTCATCTCCCAACGGGTCTTCGGGAAGCTGGAAGAGCGCGTTGATGCGCAGAGCATCGGCGAACTGACCCTAAAGGGCCTGCGCACACCCGTGAAGGCCTACGACGTGCAGGGCTTGCGCTAGAATCCGCTGCCCGAACTCGATGCCCCTTCACGTCGTTATCCTCGCCGCCGGCCAGGGCAAGCGCATGCACTCCGCGCTGCCCAAGGTGCTGCACAAGATCGCCGGAAGGCCGCTGCTTGCGCATGTGATCGACGCGGCGCGCTCGCTCAGGCCGGAGCGCATCTATGTGGTCCATGGGCATGGCGGCGCGCAGGTGCGCGCGGCTTTCGGTGACGCCGCCGTAGAGTGGGTCGAACAGGCGCGCCGCCTCGGCACCGGGCACGCCGTGATGCAGGCGTTGCCGAGGGTCCCGCGTGCCGCCACCGTACTTGTGCTGAACGGCGACGTGCCGCTGCTGGAGGCCAGGACACTTCGCAATCTTGTCCGCGCGGCGGGTCGGGGACTTGCCATTGTGACCAGCGAGCTTTCCGACCCGGCCGGCTACGGCCGCGTGCTGCGTGACGCGAAAGGACGCATACAGCGGATCATCGAGCACAAGGACGCGACGCCGAAGGAACGCGCCATCCGCGAGTGGTACGCCGGCATCCTGTCCGGCAACGCCTCGCGACTGGCCGGCTGGCTGGCCAGGGTCGCCAATCGGAACGCCCAGAAGGAGTATTACCTGACCGACGCCATCGGCATCGCTGCCGCCGCAGGTGCGCCGGTGGTCGCTGTGAAGGCAACCGATCGAATGGAAGTGGCGGGCGTGAACTCGCGCGAGGAGCTGGCGATCCTGGAACGCGCCTGCCAGAACGCGCAGGCGAGGAAACTGCTCGCCGCGGGCGTCGCGCTCGCGGACCTCTGGCGAGTGGACGTGCGTGGAAAACTGGCCTGCGGACAGGACGTCTCGATCGACGTCAATTGCGTGTTCGAGGGCGAGGTGACTCTTGGCGATCGCGTGAAGATCGGCCCCAACTGCGTATTGCGCGACGTCAGCGTTGCGCGCGACACGGAGGTCCTGGCATTTTCGCTGCTGGAGAATGCCGAGGTCGGCGCCGGCTGCCGCATCGGCCCCTACGCGCGGCTGCGGCCGGGCGCGCAGCTGGCCGAAGGCGTGCACATCGGCAATTTCGTCGAAGTGAAGGCGAGCCGCATCGGCAAGGGGTCGAAGGCGAATCACCTGTCCTACATCGGCGATGCGGAAGTGGGCATGGGCGTCAATGTCGGCGCCGGCACCATCACCTGCAACTACGACGGCGTGGCAAAGAACCGCACCGTGATCGAGGACGAATGCTTCATCGGTTCGGATGCGACGCTGGTCGCGCCGGTGCGCATTGCCAAAGGCTCCTACATCGGCGCCGGTTCGACCATCAGCCGGGACACCCCGCCCGGGCAACTCACCGTGGCGCGCGCGCGGCAGGTCTCGATGCCGCGCTGGTCGTTGTCGCGCAAGAAACCGGCCGGGAAAAAATAGCCATGTGCGGGATCGTCGGGTCGGCCGCGCGGCGCGACATCCTGCCGGTGCTGGTTGAAGGCCTGCGGCGGCTCGAATACCGCGGCTACGACTCCTGCGGCGTCGCTGCCCTTGCCAACGGCCGGCTGGAAAGGCTGCGCAGCGTGTCGCGCGTCGCCGACCTGTCGAAGCAGATAGGAAAAAAACGGCTCACCGCGGAGACCGGGATCGCCCACACGCGCTGGGCGACGCACGGCGCACCAGTCACGCGCAATGCGCACCCGATCTTCTCGCGCGGCGAAATCGCGCTGGTGCACAACGGCATCATCGAAAACCACGACGAACTGCGCGTGGAGCTGAAGGCGAAGGGATACGCCTTCGAAACGCAGACCGATACCGAGGTCATCGCGCACCTGGTGCACAGCCTGTACGCGGGCAGGTTGCTCGACGCAGTGCGCCGCGCGGTGAAGCGCTTGACGGGAGCCTATGCGATTGCCGTGGTGTCCAGCCGCGAGCCGCATTGCGTCGTCGGCGCGCGCGCCGGCAGCCCGCTGGTGGTCGGCGTCGGCAGCAACGAGAATTTTCTCGCCTCGGATGCGCTCGCGCTTGCCGGCACAACGGACCGGATCGCCTACCTGGAGGAAGGCGACGTGGTTGAGATCGGCCTCGACGGCTTCCGGGTCCTCGATGCCGCTGGACACGAGGCCAAGCGCCCGGTGCGCAAGGTGCAGACGAGCGGCGCGACGGCCGAACTCGGCCCGTACCGCCATTACATGCAGAAGGAAATCTTCGAACAACCGCGCGCCGTCGCCGACACGCTCGAGGGGATCGAGCAGGTTTCGCCGGCGCTGTTCGGCGATCCCAAGGGGGCGAGCCTGGGCAAGGCGAAATCGGTACTGATCCTCGCCTGCGGGACCAGCTACTACTCGGGCCTGGTCGCGAAGGACTGGATCGAGTCGCTCGCGCGCCTGCCGACGCAGGTCGAGATTGCGAGCGAATACCGCTACCGCGACAGCGTGCCGGACCCGAACGCGCTGGTCGTGGTGGTGTCCCAGTCGGGCGAGACCGCCGACACGCTGGCGGCGCTGAAGCACGCCCGTGTGCTCGGGCAAAAGCGCACGCTGGCGATCTGCAACGTCGCCTCCAGCGCGATGATGCGCGAGACGCGCTTGAAGTTCCTGACGCACGCCGGCGTCGAAGTCGGCGTCGCTTCCACCAAGGCTTTCACCACGCAGCTGGTGGCGCTGTTCCTGTTGGCGGTTTGTCTCGCCGGCATCCGGAAAAAAATCTCGAAAAAAGAGATATCCAGGCATCTCCAGAGTCTCCGGCACCTGCCGACGGCGCTAGCGGCGGCACTCGCACTCGAGCCGCAATTGATCTCCTGGGCCGCGCGCTTCGCCAAGAAGGAACACGCGCTGTTCCTCGGTCGCGGACGGCACTATCCGATCGCGCTCGAGGGCGCGCTGAAACTCAAGGAGCTTTCCTACATTCACGCCGAGGCCTATCCGGCCGGCGAACTCAAGCACGGCCCGCTCGCATTGGTCACCGCCGCGATGCCGGTGGTGACCGTGGCGCCCAACGACGCGCTGCTGGAAAAGCTGAAGTCGAACATGCAGGAAGTCCAGGCGCGCGGCGGCGAGCTCTACGTGCTTGCAGACGCCGACACGCGCATCACCGCCTCCGAGGGCATGCACGTGGTGCGCCTGCCGGAGCACTATGGACTGCTGTCGCCCATCCTGCACGTGGTACCGTTGCAGCTGCTCGCCTACCACGCGGCGCTCGCGCGAGGTACCGACGTGGACAAGCCCAGGAACCTCGCGAAGTCCGTCACAGTCGAGTAAGTTTGCTAGTAGGTAGTTTTGAGAGTGCGACGGCACTTCTCTGCACTTTCAGGCTAACGACTAGGACGCTTACGGTAAATCGCTACAACAGCTATCAGCGCGCCCTCCTGAAACGAGTAGTTGAGCTTCGGCTCAATCGTGGTCTTATGTTTCTGAAAATCGCGAAGGTGCTTAGCGAAGAAAGGGCGCTGTCTAGCAAGTGACTGACGCTGACTGCGGAGCATGTATATTCGGTCTTCACTAAAAGCATACGGGGAAAACGCCGTCTCAGATCGAAACCGAGGGTCAAACTCCTGAGCGTTCAACTCGAAAAGTCACGCTAGGAAAAGACGGTCTGCGGCTATAGAGTGACAGTTCAATAGGCGCCGAGACCAAAGGGGGATTGTGAAATTCAAACTAACGCACTTGGTATTGGCTTTGTCACTTTTGGCGGTCTGCCCTGTCGCCACATACGCCCAAGAGCAAGAAAAGGTCGTCGAGTATGAGTACAAGACAGACGCTGGAAAAACAGATGAACTTCAAGCAGTGCTTAGACTGCCATCAAGCGCGCCAAATAGAAGGGCCGTTGTGATTCTGCATGATGGCGGTGGTTGGACAAATGAGCGCACCATGCCATACGCCAAGATGCTTGCTGCGAACGGGTTTGTAACGCTTGAACCCAGGCTCTATGCGCGGCCTGGTCAATGGAATGGCTATAATGACCTGTCGAAAGTTTTCGCTTCGCTGAAGCTGCTAGCGAAACGCGCAGACGTAGATCCCACGAACATCTACATCATGGGCCAGTCAGCTGGCGCCATGTTGTCTATTGTGGCCGCAACAGCATGGGCGAACAAAACGATGAACGATAGCGGCGCGAAATTCAAAGCCCATGCAT
>Ga0315912_10005260_pt1 | contig 11960 bp, 11 predicted proteins | sample VfabasoilMG_FD_204469 | JGI IMG/M metagenome (GOLD analysis project Ga0315912, IMG submission 204469) | Garden soil microbial communities collected in Santa Monica, California, United States - V. faba soil | ecosystem: Environmental > Terrestrial > Soil > Garden | place: USA: California... | reverse complement strand
ACAAACGGCATCACCAGCAGAATCCCGAACGACCCCACCACGGAACTGTAGATCGCCGAGGTATCCGCCGCCTCGGTGTCCGAAATTCCCCGCGTGAAGATCTGGTACAACGCATTCGTCAGCGCGCTGAACATGATGAACAGCGCCGCCCAGTGGAACACGCCTGTCCCCGGCCGTACGATCACCAGCACGCCCAGGAACCCCACCAGCACCGCTGCCAGCAGTCGTGCATTGGTCCGCTCCCCCAGCATCGGCCAGGCCAGCACCGCTACGAACAGCGGGCTCGCCATGTTCATCGCCGCCGCGTCCGCGATCGGCACGAAGCCGATGGCGAAGAAGTAGCTCAGGTTGGACAGGAACAGCATGGTGGACCGCACCAGGTGCCGCCCCAGCCGCCGCGTGCGCAGCAGCGCCAGCCCCCGCCGTGGCAGGAACGCCGCCAGCATGAACAGGATATGCCCAAACGCCCGCGCCCAGGACACCTGCACGGAGCTGTAGTGTTCCCCCAGCAGTTTCGCGAACCCCTGCATCACGGACGACGAGACGCCGGACAGGCAGATCATCATCACCCCCAGCAGCACACGTCGGTCCCAGCGCGCGCGGGTGGTGGCGGGCATCATCGTCTCTTCCGGCGTCCTATTCCGGGTAGATCATCTTTCGTGTCACGCCGCCATCGCACACGAACTCCGCCCCGGTGATGAAGCCTGCATCCGGCCCCAGCAGGAACGCCGCCAGCCCCGCCACGTCCGCCGCCCGCCCCACGCGCCCCGCCGGATGGAACGCGTGCTCCTCCTCCGTCGGCGGCGGACCCTTCGTCGCGATCCATCCGGGAGAGATGCAGTTCGCCCGCACCGGCGCCAGGGACATCGCCAGCGAATGCGTCAGTGCAACCACCCCGCCCTTGGACGCCGCATAGGCCTCCATATCGGGCTCCGACATATGCGCCCGCGTGGAGGCGACGGTGACGATCGATCCGCCCGCGTCGCGCAGCATGTCCGCGCAGCCACGTGCCAGCAGGAAGATGCTGGTCAGGTTGGTGGACATCACCGCGTTCCAGTCCGCCAGGGACAAGTGCGCCAGCGGTTTGCGCCGCGAAATCCCCGCATTGCACACCAACCCATCCAGCCGCCCCTCTGTCACGCGCAACCCCTGCACCAGCCCGGCCACCGCCGCCTCGTCTCCCACATCCGCCACCACGGCCCGCGCCCGCGCATCGGCGCCCGTAACGTCCAGGTCCGCCACCACGACCCGCCAGCCATCGTTCAGCAGCCGGCCTGCCACCGCCGCACCGATCCCCCGCGCCCCTCCCGTCACCAGCGCCACTCTTGCCACACGAGCCTCCTTGCGATCCGCTCCCCGCCACGTTAGCCACGCCCGGAAATCTCAGGAACCCGCCGATGCCCAACGCCGCCGCCATCGAGCTCGCCTCCATCGTCGACGACGCCATCACCTCCCGCCGCTCCGTCCGCGCTTTCCTGCCCACGCCCGTCCCGCAGTCCACCATCCAGCACATCCTGGACGTCGCCGCCCGCGCCCCTTCCGGCACCAACATGCAGCCCTGGAAGGTCCACGCCCTCGCCGGCGCGCCCCTCAAGACCTTCTGCGACAAGGTGGAAGCAGCCTTCCTCAACCCGGACAACACGGAAAAGCGCGAATACCTGTACTACCCGAACGAGTTCTTCGAGCCCTACCTCGCCCGGCGACGCCAAGTCGGGTTCGCCATGTACGACCTCCTCGGCATCAAGCGCGGAGAGACCGCGAAGATGAAGGCGCAGCACGCCCGCAACTTCCGCTTCTTCGACGCCCCCGCCGGCCTCATCTTCACCATCGACCGCCGCCTCAACATTGGCTCCTGGCTCGATTACGGCATCTTCCTCGGCATCATCATGGTCGCCGCGCGCGGCCACGGCCTCTCCACCATCGCCCAGGCCGCCTTCGCCAGCCATCCGCACACCATCCGCGCCGCTCTCAACCTCCCGGATTCAGACGCCATCATCTGCGGCATGGCCATCGGGCATGAGGACACGTCCGCCCCCGTCAACACCCTCCGCACCCCCCGCGCCCCCGCCGCCGAATTCACCACCTTCAACGGCTTCGACTGACCGCCTTGCTTCCCCCTCTCCCTTGGGGAGGGGGCCGGGGTGAGGGGAGGGGCCACACAACCGCTTGGCGCAATCGCTCCGCCAACCCAATATATCCCCCATGCCCCGCCAAGAAGCGCACCCGAGAAACCTCTACCGCCACGGCTTCGCCCGCGTCGCCGCCTGCACCCACGTCGCCAGCCCCGCCGACCCGCGCGCCAATGCCGCCTCCATCCTCACACTCGCGTCAGAAGTCTCCCAACGCGGCGCCGCCCTCGCCGTCTTCCCCGAACTCGCCCTCTCCGCCTATGCCATCGACGACCTCCTCCTGCAGGACCCCCTGCTGGACGCCGTCGAACGCGAAGCCCTCGCCCTCATCGACGCCTCCGCCGACCTCCTCCCCATCCTCCTCGTCGGCGCCCCGATCCGCTTCGGCCACCGCCTCTACAACTGCGCCCTCGTCATCCATCGCGGCCGCCTCCTCGGCGTCGTCCCCAAGTCCCACCTCCCCAACTACCGGGAGTTCTACGAGAAGCGCCACTTCGCATCCGGCGCCGGCATCACGGGCGACGTCACCATCGGCCCCCACAGCGCCCCCTTCGGCCCCAACCTCCTGTTCCACGTCCAGGACATCCCCGGCCTGACCCTGCACGCCGAGATCTGCGAGGACCTCTGGGTCCCCATCCCCCCCAGCTCCCACGCCGCGCTGGCCGGCGCCACTGTGCTGGCCAACCTCTCCGCCTCCAACATCACCATCGGCAAGGCGGAACAGCGCAACCTCCTCTCCCGCTCCCAATCCGCCCGCTGCCTCTCCGCCTACCTCTACGCCGCCGCCGGCGCCGGCGAATCCACCACCGACCTCGCCTGGGACGGCCAAGCCTCCATCTTCGAGAATGGCGCCGCCCTCGCCGAATCCGACCGCTTCCCGGCAGGCGCCCAATACGCCCTCGCCGACATCGACCTCGACCTCCTCCGCCAGGAACGCCTCCGCCAGGGCAGCTTCGACGATAATGCCCGAGCCAATCCCTCAGACTTCCGCCGCATCCCCCTGCAACTCGCCCCCCCCACGGACAACATCGGCCTCCTCCGCCGCGTCCCCCGCTTCCCCTTCGTCCCGGCGGACCCCGCCCGCCTCGCCCAGGACTGCTACGAGGCCTACAACATCCAGGTCGCCGGCCTGGTCCAGCGCATCCGCGCCGCCCACATCCGCCGCATCGTCATCGGCGTCTCCGGCGGCCTCGACTCTACCCAGGCCCTCCTCGTCGCCGCCCAGGCCATGGACCAGCTGAAGCGCCCGCGCACCGACATCATGGCCTACACCATGCCGGGCTTCGCCACCTCCGATCACACGAAAACCAACGCCATCGACCTCATGCGCCACCTCGGCGTCACCTTCGCCGAGCTCGACATCCAGCCCGCCGCCCGCCAGATGCTCGCCGACATCGGCCACCCGTATTCCGAGGGCGCGGCGCAATACGACGTCACCTTCGAAAACGTCCAGGCCGGCCTGCGCACGGACTACCTCTTCCGCCTCGCCAACCACAACGACGGCATCGTGCTGGGCACCGGCGACCTCTCGGAACTGGCCCTCGGCTGGTGCACCTACGGCGTCGGCGACCAGATGTCGCACTACAACGTCAACGCCGGCGTCCCCAAAACCCTCATCCAGCACCTCATCCGCTGGGTCATCGCCACCGGCCATTTCGGCGCGGAAGCCGCCGCCACCCTGGAATCCATCCTCAACACCGAAATCTCCCCCGAACTCGTCCCCGCCGGGGCAGGGGAGGGGCCACAATCCACGGAAGCCCGCATCGGCCCCTACGCGTTGCAGGATTTCACCCTCTACCACGTCCTCCGCCACGGCTTTCGCCCGAGCAAGATCGCCTTCCTCGCCAGCCACGCCTGGGAGGATTCTTCGCGCGGCGACTGGCCCCCCAACTTCCCCGCCCACCGCCGCAAGCAATACACCGAGGCCGAGATCCGCCACTGGCTGCAAGTCTTCCTGAAACGCTACTTCGCCTTCAGCCAGTTCAAGCGCAGCGCCCTGCCCAATGGCCCCAAGGTCAGCCCCGGCGGCTCGCTGTCACCGCGCGGGGATTGGCGCGCCCCTTCGGATGGGAATGCGGCGGTGTGGTTGGAAGAGTAGGCGATGTGACTTTTCGGCGTCCCATCGGTTAGTTTTTTCTTGAGTCCGAAATCGTAATTGTGACGAGACAGTCGATGGGGCAAGCAAAACTCCGCCAGTACAATCGCAAAAAATTCTTGGAATTGCATCCTGTTTGTTGTTACTGCGGCGAGCAGGCTACCACCACTGACCACTGTCCTCCGCGCAGCTTTTTCCCCGGTAGACATTGGCCAGAAGGATATGAATTCCCGTCCTGCAACAACTGCAATTCAGGTGAACGTTTAGATGAGATGGTTATTGCTGTTATGTTTAGGTCGGGTCTTCGTGAAGACCCTCGGCCGAGCGAACTGAAAGAATTGATGAGCGGTCTTTTTAATAATCGACCTGATATCATAGAAGAATGGCGGGGTAGCAGTCGGAATTGGCTTAGACGGGCGCTCAGGAGGCACTTCGGTGATTTGGGCGATGACATGCGTAAGTTGGACACCTCCAGAAACCCCTGGCGTTGGCGACGCGTAGTTGATTCACTGTGCTGACGGGGGATTGGGGACGGCGATGGTTATGCAGCCTGGCTTCTTCGATGTGGCAGAGCGGCTGCGGGAGCTGTCGGCCAAGGGCGACGACCTGGAACGGATCGCTTCCCTGGTGGATTTCGAGCAGTTCCGGTCTGATCTTGAACGTGCGGTGCCGCGTGCTGATGGCACGAAGGGCGGCCGTCCGGCATTCGATCATGTGCTGATGTTCAAGGTGTTACTGTTGCAGGCCATGCATGATCTGTCGGACGAACGCGCCGAATATCTGATCAAGGACCGTCTGTCGTTCATGCGGTTCCTGGGCCTTGGCCTGGCCGATCCGGTGCCGGACGCGAACACGATCTGGACCTACCGCGAGGCGCTGAAGCGCGCGGGCGCGGTGGGGGCGCTGTTCGCCCGCTTTGATGCCATGCTGCGGGCGGCGGGCTACCTGGCGATGGGTGGACAGATCGTCGATGCGACGATTGTCGCCGCGCCGAAGCAGCGCAACACCGATGCGGAGCGGGCCACGATCAAGGCTGGCCGGGTTCCCAAGGACTGGGCCGAACGGCCTGCCAAACTGCGGCAGAAGGATCGCGATGCGCGCTGGACGGTGAAATTCTCCAAGGCCAAACCGCGCGAGGACGGCACGCCGCAGGTCGATATTGCGGTGCCGTGCTTCGGCTACAAGAACCATGTCTCGATCGACCGCGAGCATGGCCTGATCCGCGGTTGGACCACCACCCATGCCGCCGCCCATGACGGCGCGCGGTTGGAAGACGTGCTGGATGGCGAGAACACCGCCAGCGAGGTCTGGGCCGACACCGCCTACCGTTCGGCGAAGAACGAGGCGATGCTGGTCCGGCGCGGCCTGGTCTCGCGGATCCATCGTAAAAAGCCACAGGGACGGCCGATGCCCGCACCCACGCGTCGTGCCAATGCCCGCAAGTCGACCGTGCGCTCCAAGGTCGAGCATGTCTTCGCCCATCAAAAGGGGCTGATGCGGATGAGCGTGCGCACGATCGGCATTGCCCGGGCCAAGGTGAAGATCGGCCTTGCCAACCTGGCCTACAACATGCGCCGGCTGGTCTGGCTCAGCAGAAGAACTGCGTCCGCATAGATCAGTTGCTCACCGCGAATGGCCTCAGCACATCACCAAAAGTGAGGAGGCCAAGCTGAAAACCATTCCGACTAAACGGCGGACGACGGGAGATCGATCAAAACGCCCCCGACCAAGCCGTTATTGGAGGTGTCCAGTTGGGATATGGAGCGGTGCCACTTGGCCCCAGGAGTCATCAATCTTTGTCATCGTTCGGTAAGAAACTAGGAAAGGCATTATTTTATAAGCATATTGGGCGGCGCTTAGTTGGGCGTGTGCTGTGCAGAACTATCGAACTCGATAACACAGATGATTTGGATAAAACATTGCGGTTTACACCGGAGTTCCCTGTCATCTCGCGCGGGTCCCAGAATCTCGTTGATCAATTCTTCTATCGGTACAATTCCAATATTGAGTTAGGCGTATTTCACACCGTAGTATCGTTCCGTTATCAGATAGGGTTTCAGATTTTCGCGTGTGAGGAAGCTATTTTTCAACAAGCTCGAGATCAGCATTCCCCTACCTCTGAAATTGGTCGGATCTGGTTTTCAGATGAATTCGCCGCAGTGGAATAGCTCCAGACTGTCCAAAAAACGTGTTCGATGGCAGCAAGCGTAGGGCGGATAAGCGAAGCGCCATCCGCCGCCTACTTATGTCCATCCTCTTCTGGCAAAAACTCTCGCCACGCACTAGATACGCCTCGCACGTTGTCCCTTCGCCACCCCTGCACAAACCCCAACCCCAACAACCCCACCGCCAGCACCACCAATGAAACCGGCTCCGGCACCGCCGATGCCCCTACCGGCTCCGCGAATAGGAAATCGTCCATCACCACCACGTCGTCGATGGGGTTCCCCAGCACGCCATTCGCCACAATCGTATTCAGGCCGGACGTAATCCGCACCCGCGCAATCGCCTCGCCCGCGTTCGCAACGCCGCCCACGAACGAAAGCCCCTGGTTTCCCCCCACCAGCACGTCGCGGCTGAAGATCAGCGCATTGCTCGCGTCGAAAAACTCCAGCTTCGTCAGCCCCGCCACCTCCACGTCGGTGAAGATCACTGCGAACGCCGCCGTCGTCGCGGCGGTCGTCGTGCCCGCCAGGAAGAAGGACACATCGGTGATATTGCTGTTCACCGCAGTGAACAGCTTCTGCGGGCTGAACGTGGCAAAGTCGCCCGAGAACCCGAACAGTGGTGGCGTCGCGCCGCCCGCGTTGGCGCTCACCAGGAAGCCTGTGCCCGGCGTGCTGAACACCACCCCGCGCGGGGAGTTGGCATTGAAGAAATTCCCCGGCAGCGGGCTCGGGTCGGAAAACCCATCCGGCACCCCGTCCCAGTTGATCTCGCGTCGAACTCCGCCAAAAGACCCATTGGCCCCCGCCACGGTGCCGCCACCCACGGCCGTACGAAATGCGTCCCGTGTCGGTGTAATCGCCGCCGCATCCGCTCCCGTCGCCTCAAACACGACAAATGCTGCTTGAGCCGACGACGACACCGCGGCCAAGGCCAACGCGCCGCATGCAACCCCAATGGCACCGCGAACCCATGGCTTGCGCATTGTTTCCCATCCCCTCACAATCACCCTGCCAGGGTATGCGGCGCCATCGCCGAAAGTCCACGCAATTTCCGCGTGACCTACTGTTTTGAGAAATAACTCCCGCCCCACACCACGCCCCGCACCTTATGCGCCCCACGCGATATGGTCCCTTCGCCGCCGCCCCTCTTCTTGCTTGCCTCGCGAAGGCCAGGCCAATCCGCCTCAGCCTGTCGCGCGGCCGCGCACCCCCATCCGGTAGCTCGCCGCCACCAGGATCAGCACCTCCAGCGCCCCGCTTTGCTCACCGCCCCGCGCGCCGCCCTTGCCGGTCTTCCGCCTGCCCGCAACCCGTTTCCGTGTCGTCATCGCTCGTGCTCCCCGGCGTCATCGCCGTGGCACAGTCATCGCGCACCTTGCCGCGAAAGCCCAATTCATTACGTTCATAAACTATATAAGCGTCGCGCATGCACTGCGCATCGGGGTACGTTCACCCCATGGCGGCGCTCAGCGCTTTCCCAGCACCTCGGAAACCAGCTCCCGTAGCCAGCGGTGCCCGGCATCGGCCCGGCGCCCCTCGTGCCACACCAGCTGCACCGGCAGCGGCGCGATCTTCAACGGCAAATCCACCGCCACCAGCCGCAAGGTCGCCGCCAGCTGCCCGGCCATGGACCGGGGAAACATCCCCAGCATGTCAGAAGCCGCCACCAGCGCAGGCACCTCCAGCAACTCGCTCACCAGCATGGATTGCGGAATGCCCGCCTCCGCCACCTGCTGGAACGCCCGTGGCCGCCCCGCCTCGGAACGCCGCGGCCGGATCCACACGAATTCCTCCGCCAGCAGCGCCGCCAGCGATGCCCCCTGCCGGATGCGCTTGTGCCCGCGCCGTGCCAGCACCACGAGCGCCTCGTCGAACAGCCGGCGATTGATGAACGCATCGCCCTCCGCCGGCAACCAGTCCACCGCCAGGTCGGTGCTGCCCTCGCGCATCGCGTCCTCCAGCGCCACGGGGGCGGATCGCGTGTCGAAACTCAGCCGCACATGCGGCGCCGCGCGCGCCGCCGCGTCGCGCAGTTCCAGCGCCATGAACGGCCCCGCCGGGTGCGGAATGGCGATGTGGAACGCGCGCCGGCTTTCCGCCGGGTCGAAACCCCGCGCCTCCGCCAGGGCGATGCGCAATCCCTCCAGCGCCACCGTCACCGCCGGCGCCAGCGCGGTCCCCACCGCCGTCGGCACCAGCCGCGCCCCGGCGCGGCGGAACAGATCGTCGCCCAGGTGCTCCCGCATCCGCCCCAGCGCGTGGGAAACCGCCGGCTGCGTCAGCCCCAGCCGCTCCGCCGCGCGGGTAATGCTACCAGTCTCATGGATTGCCTCGAACGCCACCAGCAAATTCAGGTCGAAATTCCGCAGGTTGAACATCGCGCCCAGCTTTCCCGGCCGTTTCATGGCGCCCCGATCCGGCCGCGCCCCGTCGCCATGCTACAGGCAACGAAAAAGGGCGGCACCCTCTGGTGCCGCCCAGGAAAAATCCCGTCGGGAAGAACCCGTCCCGGTCGCGCGGGCTAGGCGCGCCGCGTCGTCGGCCGCCGGGCCATCACAATTGTCTCCTTGGTGTCCCGGGGAGCCTGCCGGTCCAGCTTCAACCGGGTGGATTTCGGCCGCGCCGGCTTGTCCGCCTCTCCGGCCTCGCCAGCCGGCTCCACGGTCCCGGCCGCCTCGGGCTCCGGCGCGGCGGCAGTAGTGTCCGCAACCGTATCCGGTGCAGGTTCAATGGGCACACCGGCCGCCATGCTCCGCTTCTCGTAGTCGGCCGCCATCGCCAGCAGCCGCGCCCGGGTTGACTCGCGGTCCGTCTCTTCGGCCATTGTCCGAAACCGCGCCGCCTCGGCGCGGAGGAATCGGTGGTTCATCGAAAAATCTTTCTGGCTGGCGGAAAACCACCCGGCGCCGGCCGTATGCCGCGCCTCGGGGAATCGCGCATGGTGGAGGGGCTGCCGTGCTTGTAGGTAGATCGGCCGCCCCGCACAAGCGAGCGCCCGCCGTCACGGCATGATGGGCCGCGCGGCGCCGCCCGTCACCAGCCATCCGCCAGCAGTCCGTCGAACACGGTGGTGAACGGCAGCGCCAGCAGCAGGGCCAGGTACAGGTCCACCATCACCCGGAACCCCACCAGGTGCACCTCCATCCCCAGCACACTCAAGGTCCGCCCGCGCGCCCACCCGGCTTCGGATGTCGCCAGCCCGCTCCATGCCCCCACCAGGATGAATTGCGCCACGGCGGCGGCCATCCAGGCTACGGAACCGCTGCGAAATCCCGCTGCCGTAATCACCAGCACCAGGGCGATCAACACGCAAACCGAGATAGTGTTCACCGTCACTGCCCGGGTCCGCCCATCCTCCGCGGCCCTGGCCGCCCGCTCCGCCACCCTGTCGCCCTGCATTGCCACCCCTTGACCAACCCGAACCCCGAGTATCCCCCGTACGCCCTGACCCGAAAAGACTTGCCAAGCCCGGACGATTTGAGGAAAATAAACCCACTGAAGAACGTCGTCCAACCCCAGCCCGAAGGCAGCAACGCCCGACCGGTCGCCAACCCGGTCGTATTTTCGCCGCTCCCGGAACAGTCCGGCCGATGCCCCCAACCCCAGGGGGCACCGGCCCCTTGTCAGCCCGCCGGCCGCTTCATCTTGCAGCTATGCGCCTGGTCCAGGTCGTTCGGCGAGATCGTCGCCTCGGTCTTCCACCCCAGCCCCGTCCGCTCGGAGTCATTCTTCACCCCGCGTATGAATATGGCACCGTAATATGTGGAAACCGCCTGGTGGTCATCCTTGCGTATTGTCGCCTGCCTCCCCGCGGCATCGGTCACGGTCAGTCCTTCCAACGCCAGCGCCAGCTTCATCGGGTCGGTGGAGCCTGCCTTGGTGATCCCAGCCGCCAGCATTTCCAATGCCAGACGCCGGTCTCCGAAAATGAAATCAAAGTCGAACTTCTTGCGGAACTCCTGGATCCACGCCTCCAACACTGCATTGTTCGTCTCGTTGCCGACATTCTCATGCATGGAAATCACGGAATGGACGCGTTTATCGCCCGCCGGCCCGATCGCGGTCGGGCTGCCGGCCAGATGGCCCAGCATCGTGTAATAGTCCACCGGCAGCGCGGCATCCATGCCGGCCTTCACCAGCAACGAAAGGTCCGGCCCCCAGTTGCCCGTCAGCACCGCCTGCGCCCCGGTGCCCTTGATTTTAGCGATGTAGGAGGAGAAGTCCTTAACCTTCCCCAACGGGATCATTTCCTCGCCAACAACCTTCACATCCGGCCGCAATGCCGCCAGGTATTTCTTCAGGTCCCGCTGCGCGGACTGGCCGAAGATGTAGTCCTGGTTGATCAGGTAAACGCTCGTCACGCTTTTCGGCATGGCGCGCACCATGATCTCCGCCTGCTGCCCGGCGTGCATGGAGGAGCGGAAATGCCAGAAGCTACACTGCTCGTTGGTCAACTCCGGCGCCAGGCCGCCGCAGTTCATGAACAGGATCCGCCGGTTGGGATTGCGGTCGTTGTTCTTGTCCACCCCGCCGATCAACGCGCTGGCCACATTGGACGGCCCGCAGTTCAGCAGGATGGGAATTCCGTCATCCACCATCTTCTGGAGATTGATCAGCGCTTCCGCCGGCTGGCCCTTGTTGTCCATCGGCACCAGTTCCAGCTTCTTGCCCAGCACCCCGCCCTTCGCGTTGATGCCGTCGATCACGAACTGGATGGTCTTGATCCCCTGGTCACCCACTTGGGCAAACGGGCCGGACAGAACCTCGGTGTAGCCGATCTTGATTGTGTCCTGCGCCACTGCCGCCATGGCCGCAAGGCACATCGCCAATCCCATGGCCGTGGCCATGGCCCTTCGAATTATCCTGGTCATTCGTCGCTCCCTTGCCTTCGTTCTCAGTCCTACGGTCTTGCTGCCGCAAGGAGAGCCTATCCTGGCCGAAACGATATGCAATCCACGGTTTCGAGAGGCAGTGGGGGAGGGGGCGGATAAAGCCCCATGCGCTAGGCGCATGGCTCGGGTGATAACCACCGAGACTAGGCTCTCGAAGATTGTGACTCCGCATGTGCTGTGGACCGAACAATATTATATCAATAGGTTAGCTGGAAATTGCGTTTGAGTGTCCGGGTCAAAATACCTCGTTGACACACCCCGGACCGGCGACTAGAACCCGCCACCTCGACGGCGCCCACGGGTGGCGGACGGGACCCGGGAACGGGTCGCTCTTTGACAATTATATCTGTATGGAAGGGATACGTTGGTGGCGCCCTTTGGTTCTTTCACGCTGTGAGGTGTGGGGGGATGGAGGCGAAGTTTGGGTTTTGAACTCGGACTTTGCTGCAAGGATGTGCTGCTGGGTATCTCGCAAGAATACGCAACAGAACGCTTTGGATAGCTTTGGTTGCTTGACCTTTGGGTGACCTTGGGTTGGGTGATTGGAGCGACATGCGAGTTTGGGTCTGTTTGTTTTGGGTCTTTCTGATGGAAGGCCTGAGATGAACCTGAGAGTTTGATCCTGGCTCAGAGCGAACGCTGGCGGCATGCTTAACACATGCAAGTCGCACGGTCA
>Ga0315912_10005259_pt1 | contig 11961 bp, 12 predicted proteins | sample VfabasoilMG_FD_204469 | JGI IMG/M metagenome (GOLD analysis project Ga0315912, IMG submission 204469) | Garden soil microbial communities collected in Santa Monica, California, United States - V. faba soil | ecosystem: Environmental > Terrestrial > Soil > Garden | place: USA: California... | reverse complement strand
ACGCCCGGCTCGTACAGCACGATCGCGGCGCCGGCGCCGAGCGCCTGCGGCGCGTACTTGAGGCCGTGCTCGCGGCCACCGCGCAACGCGACGAACGCGGCGCCGGGCTTCACGGCGCGGCTGTCGAGCGTGAGATCCGTTATCGCGACACGTGCGTACCGGCCGGCGCCGCCTCCGAGCAGGTCGCCGAGCGTGCGCTCCCGTCGTGTTTCGAGCGCCGCCATCATGGCCTCACCTGCGCTTGCGCAACCACGGTCAGCGGCGGCGTCGGCAGCGCGTCGGGCGGCACCGCGAGCACGCGCAGCGCGCCGGAAACGATGTTGGCAAAGACGGGCGCGGCGATGTCGCCGCCGTGATAAGCGGCGCTTTGCGGCTCGTCGATCATGACGACGACCACGAAGCGAGGATCCGTCGCGGGAGCGAACCCGGCGAAGATCGCGCCGTGTCGATTGGCGTCGTAGCCGCCGGCGCCGGGCTTCTGCGTCGTGCCGGTCTTACCCGCGACATGGAAATTGCGCACGGCCGCGCGATAGCCCGTGCCTTCGGGCGCCACGACGGCTTCGAGCATGTACGTGAGATCGGCAGCAGTTGCGGCGGAGATCACACGCTCCCCCGGCGGCGCTTCGTCGAGCGCGAGCAACGAGACGGGCCGCAGCACGCCGCCTGCCGCGATCGCGCCATACGCGCGCGCGAGCTGCAACGTCGTGACCGCAACCCCATAGCCATAGGACAGCGTTGCCTGGCCGACCGTGCGCCAATGCTTGGGATCGGCGAGATTGCCCGCCGACTCGCCGGGGAACGCGCTATCCGTGAGGCGGCCGATGCCGAAGCCCGTCAGCACGTCCGAGATCGCTTTCGGCTCCATCGTGAGAGCGACGCGCGCGGAGCCGACGTTGCTCGACTTCGCGAGCACGGTCGTGAGGCTCACGCGGCCGAGATCCCCGCCTTCTTCGGTGATGACGCGGTTGTTGATCGTGATCGCGCCCGACGAGTCGATCGGCGTCCGCGGACCGTATGCGCCCGACTCGAGCGCGGCCGCCATGACGAACGGCTTGAAGCTCGAGCCCGGCTCGAACATGTCCGTGACGGCGCGGTTGCGGTAATTCTCGGGCTCGTACTCGGTGCGTTCGGCGTTCGGGTTGTGCGATGGCTGGTTCACCATCGCGAGCACTTCACCCGTGCGCGGGTCGAGCACGACGACGGAGCCCCAACGTGCGCTGCTGTCGGAAATGACGGCCTTGAGCTCGCGGTACGCGAGATACTGCAAACGCAGGTCGATGCTCGTGCGCAGATCGCGGCCGGGCCGCGCGGGACGCAAGAGCTCGACGTCGCGAATGACTTGGCCGCGGCGGTCCTGCTCGACTTGCTTGCTGCCGGGCTCGCCCCGGAGCCAATGATCGAGCGCGGCTTCGAGCCCTTCTTGACCGCGGTCGTCGATGTCCGTGAAACCGAGTACGTGGCTCGTGACCTCGGCGGCCGGATAGTAGCGGTGGTATTCGCGGATCGTGCCGACGCCGGGCAAGCCGAGATCGAGAACACGCCGCGCCGTCGCGGGCGCGACGTGCCGATCGAGATACACGAAGTCGCGCTCGAGGCTGCTCGTGATACGGCGTGCGAGCCATTCGTCGTTCCGCTCGAGCGCCGTTGCGAGCTCGCCGAGCCGATCGAGCGAAGCCTTGAGCTCCTTGGGGTTCGCGTAGATCGTGTCGACCGGAGTGCTGACGGCGAGCGGCTCGCCGTAACGATCGGTCAGCGAGCCGCGGTGCGCCGAGATCTGCACCGTGCGCAGGTGGCGATCGTTCGCTTGCTCGGCGAGAAAGTCCTTGTCGACCAGCTGCAGATAAAGGATGCGCCCTTCGAGGGCGACGGCGCCCACGGCGAAGCCGACGAGCAGCAGCATGCTGCGCCAGCGTGCGCGTTCGGCGATGGTCGTCTTGGATGCTTTTCTCATCGCGATCAGCGCGGCGGCTCTACGACGACGACGAGCTGCTCGCCGCTCGGCACCGTCAGTTGCAACTCTTGCCGCGCGAGCCCCTCGATGCGCGAATGCGTCGCGTACATGCCTTGCTCGATCTGCAGGCGCCCCCAATCCGTCTGGAGCCGATCGAGCTCGCGATTCAGCTTCTCGGCCTCGATGAACAGTTGCCGCGAGCGGTGCTCGACGTCGACGATCCAGATTCCCGAAGCGACGACGCACGCGGCGAGCACGAGCACGCCGGCGATCTCGATCAGCTGCTTGCTCATGCGGCCTGCTCGAGCGGCGTGCGCTCGGCAATTCTGAGACGCGCGCTGCGCGCGCGCGGGTTACGCTCGAGCTCCTCGTCGGCGGGCCGCACGAGCTTACCGACGAGCGTTAGACGCGGCCGAGCGTGCGGCGGCACGTTGGGAAGCCCGGCATAGGCCTCGTCGCCGCGCGCCTCGCGCGCCATGAACCGTTTGACGATGCGGTCCTCTAGCGAATGAAAGCTGATCACGACGAGCCGCCCGCGCTCGGCCAGCAGCGCGAGCGCTTGCTCGAGCCCGCGCTCGAGAGCCCCAAGCTCGTCGTTGATCGCAATGCGGATGGCTTGGAACGTGCGAGTCGCCGGATGGATGCGTGCGCGGCCCGCTTGCCGGCCCGCGTGCGCCGCGACGAGATTCGCGAGCTCGCGTGTCGTTCGAAGCGGCGCCGTTTCGCGCGCCCGCACGATGGCCGCGGCAATCTGCCGTGCGCGCGGCTCCTCTCCGAATCGAAAGAGCGTGCCGGCGATCTCCTGCTGCGATGCGTTCGCCAACCACTCCGCGGCCGTCGGCCCAACGGCGCGATTCATACGCATGTCCAGAGGTCCGTCGTGGGCGAAACTGAACCCCCGCGCAGACTCATCCAGTTGCGGCGAAGAGACCCCGAGATCGAACAGAACCCCGGCCAAGCGGCGCTCTCCGAGCCACGGCGCTGCGACGGCGGCGAGATCTTCGAAGCCGGCGTGCTCGATGTGAAACCGCGGATCGTTCCCGAGCCGCTCGCGAGCGTCACCCACCGCGTCCGCGTCTTTGTCCAAAGCCAGTAACCGTCCCTGTGATCCAAGGCGCGCCAACACTTCGGCGCTGTGCCCACCGCGTCCATAGGTCGCATCGACGTACCAACCGTCATCCCGCAACGACAAACCTTCGAGCGCTTCCTGGAGCAGCACGGGCTGATGTCCAGGTGCTCTGGTCACCGGCGGTTGCTCTACAGAGACAGCGATTCGAGTTCTTGTGGTAGGCCTGCTTCTTCGCCTTCGTCGTCAGCTAGCCACTCGTCGCGGCGCTTGCTCCAACGTTCGTCGTTCCAAAGCTCGAACTTGTTGCCCTGACCGATCAGCATCGCTTGCCGATCGAGCCCCGCGAATTCGCGCAGCTCCCGTGGCAGCAACACACGGCCGTGGCCGTCCATTTCGAGCTCGGTGGCGTACCCCACCATCAAACGTTGTAAGCGCCGCACTTGCTTGTTCAGCGTCGGCAGGCGGACCAACTTACGTTCGATCTCCTCCCAGTCGGGCAGCGGGTAGATGAGCAGGCAGTAGTCTCGATCCACGGTGGCGACCAAACGCCCCGCGGCCACGGTTAGAAGGCGCTCCCGATATCGGCTCGGGATTGCCATCCGTCCCTTGGCATCGAGGGTGACTTTGGTAGCGCCGCGAAACATAGACAGACCGCTAGGCCCATTCTTGCCCACTTCTCCCCACGTCGTGACACTATAGTGACGCGCGCAGGATGGTGTCAACGAAACTCACAGTAAAAAGTGAGAAGCAATCGACAGTTACCGGAGTGGCGCGAATCAGCGCAGCGACCGAGGTGACGACGCCTCCCACTTGAGCTTCGATGGAGGCATTGTCGGCGGCGATTCTGGCGGGGCGGCGACGCGATTCTGATGAATCCTGATCCGTGGTTCTTCAACCAAAGCGGATGAAGTGGCAGCCCCGGGCGCGAGTGACGCGCGAGGGATCTTCCGAGACCGTCGGCGCACAGGGACGTGCGCCGACGAGCCCCAGGGACGGTCTTCCGGCGTGTCTCGGAAGATCCCTCGCGCGGCGCTCGCGCCCGGGGCGGTCGACGAAGAGAGGGAGTCGGCCTATAAGCCGGGTTCTGTCGAGAGCAGTCATTCCTCTGCGATGCGCGTCGCCGCGCACCTGTAGCGACCTACCCGGGAGCTCGTGTGGGCACACTTAGCGCTCCCCTATTCGGTCTTGCTCTGGGTGGGGTTTACCGTGCCGCAGCGTGTTGCCACCTGCGCGGTGCGCTCTTACCGCACCTTTTCACCCTTACCTGCCGTTGCCGGCCGGCGGTTTGTTTTCTGTGGCACTTTCCGTAGGCTCGCGCCTCCCAGGCGTTACCTGGCACCCTTCCCATGGAGCCCGGACTTTCCTCCAGGTGTTACCCCAGCGACTGCCCGGCCGACTCCCGCCGCTAGTGTACCCGCAGCCGGCGCCGCTAAGTGCGCGTGAGGCGATAAAGCACGTTTCTCGAGACACCCGTGACGGCGGCCGTCAGTTTCAGCGCCTTGTCGGGCGGCAGCTCGGCCGCGAGCAGCGCATAGACGCGCCGCGCTTCGCTCTCGTCCGGCGCGGCCGCGGCCGCGCCCGCTACGACGACCACGAACTCGCCCAGCAACGGAATGCTCGAGTCGAGGCGCGCCGCGAGGTCGGCCAACGTGCCCGTCGCGATCTGCTCGTGGGTCTTCGTGAGCTCGCGCGCGATCGCCGCACGGCGTTCGTCGCCGAATGCTTCGCGCAATGCGGCGATCGTCTCCGCGATGCGGTGCACGGCCTCGTAGAGCACGATCGTTCGTTCCTCGCGCTGCAACGCCTCGAGACGCGCCGCGCGAGCGCTGTCGCGCCGCGGCAAGAACCCTTCGAACACGAAGCTATCCGTCGGCAAGCCCGCGGCGCACAGCGCCGCGACCGCGGCGCACGGCCCCGGAATCGGCACGACGGCGATGCCCGACTCCTGCGCGGCTTTGACGAGCCGCCAACCCGGGTCGCTGATCAGCGGCGTGCCGGCATCGCTGACGAGCGCGACCGATTGGCCGGCAGCGAGCTGCGCGAGCAAGGCCGGAACGCGCTCCGACTCATTATGTTCGTGATACGCAATAAGTCGCGATTCCACGCCGATTCGCGATAGCAATCCCCGGGTGTGGCGGGTATCCTCGGCCGCAATGACATCAGCCTTCGCAAGGACGTCGCGGGCTCGCGGACTCAGGTCATCGACATTGCCTATCGGCGTACCTACGACGTAGAGCCGGCCGCGATTTTCTCGGGTGTCCGTCATAGGCGCCGAACCAACCATGCTCAGGAACGACAGGCAGTGTACAAGCGCGCTGCGGCACGCAGCCAGAATCGCCCTCCTCGCGCTGTTCGCCGCGGGCGCGGCGTGCACGTCGCTGACGCCGACGCAGCGGCCGCCCGGCGATAACGCCGCGCTCGAGCAGCGCGCGCGCGCCGCGGCAGACGCGGGCAACTTCGAAACGGCTGCCGATCTCTACACGCAACTCGCAACCGCATCGAGCGGCACGGCGCGCGTCGAGTACCTCTTGCAGGCAGGCCGGTTCGCCGCGGACTACGGCGACACGGCGCTCGCGCGACGCAGAGTCGGCGAAGCGCGCAGCGGCGCAACCGTCGTACAGCAGCAGACGGGCTCGGTGCTGCTGGCGCGCCTCGAGCTCGCCGAGGGTCGGCCACAAGCGGCTCTCGACATGCTGGCGGCGTTGCCGCAGGCGCTGCCCGACCAGGCTCGAAACGACGCGGCTGCCGTGCGCGGCCAAGCGCTGTTCCGCCTCGGCCGCCCCGTCGACGCCGTACGCGTGCTCGTCGAGCGCGAGGTGTGGCTCACCGACGCCGACTCGGTCGTCGCGAACCAGCGCATGATCTGGGACGGCTTTCGCGCATTGCCTGCCGCGCCGCCGGCGGCCGCGACCGGTGACACCGTCGTCGACGGCTGGCTCGCGCTGGCGCCGCTCACGTCGAGCACGGGTCCCGAGCTGCGCCGCTCGCTGCTCGGCTGGCGACAGGCCTATCCGTCGCACCCGGCCGCCGGGGGGCTGCTGTCGGAGCTGCTGGCCGCCCAACGCTCGGCGGCATTTCCGTCGCAGATCGCGTTGCTGTTGCCGTTCACGTCCGCGCGCGCGTTCGCGCTTCCGATCCGCGACGGCTTCATGGCCGCGCATTTGCGCAGCGCGAACGGTGCAACGACGAATGTGCGCGTGTACGACTCGGCCCGGCTCGGCGCAACTCAGGCGTATTTGCAGGCCCAGCTCGACGGCGCGGACTTCATCGTCGGCCCGCTGCTGACGGCGGAGGTCGACCAAGTCATCGCGCAGGCCGGGTTCGTGCCGACGCTCGCGCTGAACTACGCAACGAACGAGTCGACACTGCTCAGCAGCTTCTATCAGTTCGCGTTGGCGCCCGAAGACGAGGCACGCACCGTCGCCGCGGCCGCGATTGCGGCTGGGGCGAAAACGGCCGTCGCATTCGTTCCGAGTAACCAGCGCGGCTATCAGGTCAGAGACAACTTCAGCGCCGCCTTCCAGGCGGCCGGCGGCCAAGTGCTCGATTGGTACGGCTACGAGCCGGCGCTGCAGGATTTCTCGACGCCGACCGCGACGCTGCTGAACGTGCGGCGCAGCACCGAGCGCCAGCGGCGGCTCGCGGCGAATCTCGGCGTGCCGGTGCAGTTCGAAGCTCGCCGGCGTGCGGACATCGACATGGTGTTCGTGTACGTCGCGGATCCGCGGCCGGGGCGCCTGATCGCCTCGCAGTTGAAGTTCTACGGCGCCGGCGACATTCCGGTCTACACGAACTCCGCGATCTACGACCCGGCCAACACGGCGCGTGACAGCGATCTGAACGGGTTCATCTTCGCCGACACTCCGGCGCTGCTCGCGCCCGATGCGGATGCGACCGCATTGCGCTCCGACCTCCAGGCTTTCTGGCCGGAGCGCGCGAGCCTCTCGCGGTTCTACGGTATGGGCTTCGACGCGTATGGCCTCATCGCGAGCCTGTATGCGAACGATGGAACGGCGTGGTCGATGCGCGGCCTCTCGGGCGACTTGTCGCTCGACGAGCAGGGTCACGTGCGCCGCGTGCTACCGCTCGCCCAGTTCCAGAGCGGCCGGCCCGTCGCGCTCGACGCACCGCAACGACCCATCGGCTCGGGCGGCCTGATCGGCCAACGCTGAATGCAGCTCGCGCGCGGGCGCCTCTGGGAAGCGCGCGCCGCAACCTACCTCGAACGCCACGGGCTCGAAGTCCTCGCGCGCGGCTATCGCTGCCGGCTCGGCGAGCTAGACCTCGTCTGTCGAGACGCCCGGCACCTCGTGATCGTGGAGGTCCGGGCACGCAGCGGCGACGCGGTGTGCTCGGCCGCCGAGAGCATCGGCGCCCACAAGCGCCGCCGAATCGTGCAGGCCACCCGCCATCTCCTGATGCGCCATGCCGAGTGGCAAGCGGCCGCGATTCGCTTCGACGTCGTCGCATTCGACGCCATCGACGCGCCGGAGCCGCACATTCAGTGGATCAAGAACGCGTTCGATGCCGCGGGCGCATAGCGGCCGCACTGACCGGTTGAAGGTTCCTATCGTTCGGGGCAGAGTGGCAAACGAACTCAAGGGATCGAGCGCAACGATGGAACAGCGCGTACGCCGGCATTTCGAAGACAGCATCGCGACGAAGCAGGCCGCCATCGGCCTCGCTCCCGCGATCGCGGCCGCGGCTGCCAGCATGACGCGCTGCCTGCTCGAAGACGGCAAGATCTTGAGCTGCGGCAACGGCGGGTCCGCCGCGGATTCGCAGCACTTCTCGAGCGAGCTATTGAACCGCTTCGAGCTCGAGCGCCCCGGCTTGCCCGCCGTCGCATTGACGACGGACAGCTCGACGTTGACCTCGATCGCGAACGACTACGCGTTCGTCGAGATCTTCGCGAAGCAAGTTCGCGCCCTCGGGCAGCCCGCGGACGTCTTGCTCGCGATCTCGACGTCGGGTAACTCCGAAAACGTCGTGCGCGCGATTCATGCTGCGCACGAACGCGGCATGCGCGTCGTCGCGCTGACGGGCCGCGATGGCGGCGCGATGGCGGGCTTGCTCGCCGACGGCGACATCGAGATCCGCGTGCCCGCGGAGCGCACGGCGAGGATTCAAGAAGTACACCTACTCGTGATCCACTGCTTGTGTGATCTGATCGACGCGGAGCTGCTTGAGCCACGTTGACTGCCGCGCTCTACGCGTTCACACCCCTTCCCGAGACACGCCGGAAGAGCGTCCCTGCGGCTCGTCTTCGCACATCCCTGTGCTCAGACGGTCTCGGGAAGGGGTGTGAACGCGCAGAGCGCTACGTTATCGGTTACTTGACGACTTTGAGCTTGGCGCGCTTGCCGCCCGCCGGTGGCGACGGCGAGGGTGAAGGCGGCGGTTCGTCGCCTGCTCCTGGGGAAACGGCCGGCGCGTCGTCCTCGCCGAAGATCATGCCCTGCCCCGTCTCGCGCGCGTAGATCCCGAGCACGGCGCCGACCGGAATCACGAGCTGCTGCGACACTCCGCCGAAACGCGCTTCGAACGTCACGGCGTCGTTGCCCAAGCTGAGCGCACGCGTGGCCGTCGGGCTAACGTTCAGCACGATCTTGCCGTCTTTGACGTGCGCCTCCGGCACGCGGACGCCCTCACGCTTCGCATCCACGACGAGGTGCGGCGTGAATCCGTTGTCGAGCATCCACTCGTGCATCGCCCGCAGCAGGTATGGGCGCTGCTTCGTCGGGGAATTGGCTACTGACGTAGCTCCCGCTCCATGTCAGTGAGGCTTTGCTGGAACGACGGTCGCGAGAAGACGTCGTCCATGTAGCGCTGAATCGGCCGCGCTTGCGCCGGCAGCTTGATGCCGAATGTCGGCAAGCGCCACAGGATCGGCGCAATCGTCGCGTCGACGAGCGAGAACTCGTCGCTCAAGAAGAACTTCTTCGCTGCGAAGATCTCGACGCTCGACAGGATGCTTTCCTCGAGCGCTTTGACGGCGCGCGTCGTCGGCTTGCGCTCGAGGCCGCCCGCGATCTCGGCCGCGAGCGAGTACCAGTCGTGCTCGATGCGAAACAGCGCGAGCCGAAACTGCGCTCGGGTCACGGGGTCGACAGGCATCAACGGCGGATGCGGGAAGCGCTCGTCGAGGTACTCCATGATCACGCGCGAGTCGTACAGGACCAAGTCGCGGTCGACGAGCGTCGGCACGCTGTTGTACGGGTTCAGGTCGAGGAGATCCTCGGGCAGGCTCCCATCATCGACGTCGACGATGTCGATCGTGATGCTCTTCTCGGCCAAGACCAATCGGGTCCGGTGACTCCACGGATCGGTGGGCTTAGAGAACAGCGTCATCACGGATCGACGGTTGGCAATGACCGTCATTCGGCTGGTCTCCTTAACTGTGCCAGGCGACGCGTCCGGAAGGCTACTTAACGTCCTTCCAGATTTCCTTCTTCAGCATGAAGGCGATCAGGAGGAACACCAGCAGGAACCCTATCACGCGCGTGCCAAGCTGCTGCCGCTGCTTCTTGATCGGCTCGCCGATGTAGTCGAGGAAATTCACGATGTCGCGGACGGCGTCTTCGTAGGCCCGCTCGTCGAGCGCGCCGGGCTGCACTTGCTCGAAGTGCTCGAACACCTCGACGCCGTGCTCGTCTTTCGTGAAGACGGCGCGCTGAGTCCCTTGCAAGGGCCAGAGGACGTGCGGCATCGCCGTACCGGGCAGCACGATGTTGTTGACGCCGGTCGGGCGGTCGGGCGCGATGTAAAAGCTACGCAGGAACGTGTAGATGTAGTCCGTGCCGCGGCTGCGCGCAATCAAGGAAAGATCCGGCGGCGCGACCTTGAACCAGCGCACGGCGTCTTCGGGGCGCATGGCATTCGCCATGAGGTCGAACGGCCGCTCGCCCGTGAACATCAGGTTGTCGATCAGCTGCTGGTCGCTGATCTGCAGATCCTCGCCGAGCCGGTTGTAGCGAACGTACTTCGCCGAGTGGCAACCCAGGCAGTAGTTCACGAAGTACTTCGCGCCGCGCTGCAAGGACGCCGTGTTCGAGATGTTGTTGTTCGCTGCGTCGAGCCCGGCCTCGTGCTGCGCCGCGGCGCCGCCAGCCAAACCGACGGCGAGAGCGAATGCGATGACAGCGATTCTCACCACTTGACCCTCGTCGGCACGGGTTTCGTCTTCTCGCTGCGCGTGTAAAACGGCAGCAATGCGAAGAACGCGAAATAGATGATCGTGAAGATCAACGACAGCGTCGGAACCAGCCCCACCGCCGGCTGCAAGCCGAGATAGCCGAGCGTGACGAACGTGACCGCGAAGATCATCAGCGCGACTTTGTAGCCGAAGCTCCTGTAGCGGATCGACTTCACGCGGCAGCGATCGAGCCACGGCAGCAGGAACAGCACGAGCACGGCCGAGCCCATCAACGCGACGCCAACGAGCTTGTTCGGCACGGCGCGCAAGATTGCGTAGAACGGCGTGAAGTACCAGACCGGCGCAATGTGCTCGGGCGTGCGCAGCGGATCCGCAGGCTCGAAGTTCGCGTGCTCGAGGAAGTAGCCGCCCATATCGGGCGCAAAGAACACGACAGCCGCGAACACGATCAGGAAGATCACGACGATCACGAGATCCTTGCTCGTGTGATACGGGTGGAACGCCACACCGTCGATCGGATGGCCGTCAGGCCCCTTGTGCTCCTTGATCTCGATGCCGTCGGGATTGTTCGAGCCGACCTCGTGTAGCGCCATGATGTGGACGACGACGAGGAGCACGAGCATCAGCGGCACGGCAATCACGTGGAACGCGAAGAACCGGTTCAGCGTGATGTCGGAGATGTAGAAGTCACCACGGATCCACTCGGCGAGGTCGGGGCCGATGCCAGGCACCGCGCCGAACAACGACACGATAACCTGCGCGCCCCAATACGACATGTTGCCCCACGGCAGCAGATAGCCGAAGAACGCCTCGGCCATGAGGCTCAAGTAAATGAACATGCCGATGATCCAGACGAGCTCGCGCGGCTTCTTGTAGGAGCCGTAGAGCAGGCCGCGGAACATGTGCAGATACACGACGATGAAGAACGCCGACGCGCCCGTCGAGTGCAGGTAGCGGATCAGCCAACCCCATTCGACGTCGCGCATGATGTACTCGACCGAAGCGAACGCTTCGGCCGAGGACGGCTTGTAGTTCATCGTGAGGAAGATGCCCGTCACGAGCTGCAGCACGAGCACGAACGTCGCAATGACGCCGAAGCCGTACCAGAAATTGAAGTTCTTCGACGCGTAGTACTCGGTGGCGTGCTCTTTGATGAGCTTCGTCATCGGGAAGCGATCGTCGATCCACGCGCCGAGCGCGTTCAAACCACGGCCTAGCCGATCGAAGACGTCCGACTCGGTGCTCGCCATTATGAGTTACCTGTGTCGGAACCGATCAGAATCGTGCTGTCGTTGATGAAGCGGTACGGCGGTACCGGCAGGTTCAACGGCGCCGGGACTCCCGCGAACACGCGACCCGCGAGGTCGAACTTCGACCCGTGGCACGGACAGTAGAAGCCGCCCGGCCAATCGGCGCCGAGGTCGACGGGAGCGACCTCGAACCGCGCGAGCGGCGCACAGCCCAAGTGCGTGCAGACGCCCTCGAGCACCAAGATAGCGGGACGCAAGCTGCGGTGCGGGTTCCTCGCGTACTCGGGTTGCTCCGAGTCTTCGGACTCGGGATCCCGAAGAATCGACGCGTCCTTCGTCAGCGTGCCGAGCATCTCCTCGGTACGGTACACGATGAAGATCGCGCGCCCGCGCCACTCGACGCGCGTCATGGCGCCGGGCTCGAGCTTGCTGATGTCGATCGTGACGGGCGCGCCGAGCGCCTGGGCTCGCGCGCTCGGCTTGAAGGAAGACACGAACGGCACGGCAGTCGCGATCGCGCCCGCCCCGCCCGTGA
>Ga0315912_10005258_pt1 | contig 11962 bp, 9 predicted proteins | sample VfabasoilMG_FD_204469 | JGI IMG/M metagenome (GOLD analysis project Ga0315912, IMG submission 204469) | Garden soil microbial communities collected in Santa Monica, California, United States - V. faba soil | ecosystem: Environmental > Terrestrial > Soil > Garden | place: USA: California... | reverse complement strand
GCCACAGGCGCTCTCCGGCTCGGCATGCAGAAGCGCCGGAGAGCGCCTGCGGCGCACTCCAGCCTACGAGACGGGCGCGGGAGAGCGCCTGGGGCGCACTCCAGCCTACGAGGCTCCAGCCCGCGGGGCTGAGGTCGGCGGGCATTGCAGGTGCGCTACTGCGTGCGGGCCGCTGACGCGAGCTTGGTCATCGCGTCCTTGCTGGTCATCTTCTCGCTGTTCCAGAACTGCGTGACCACGTCCTTCATCGCGCCTTCCACGGCCGGCGGCACCGCCATGCCGTGCGCGATGCTCGGCAGCAGCGTGCCGGCCTTCGCGGTGTCGGCGAAGTCCTTGCCCGAGCGCTTCGCGCAGTCGTCGAACTTGTCCAGGCCCACGCCCAGGCGCACCGGGATCGAGCCCTTGTTCAGGCTGAAGGTCTCCTGGAACGCCGGCGCCATGATCGCGGCCGCGAGGTCCTTCTGCGCCTTGACCTTGTCCGCGCCCTGCACCTGGAACAGGGCGAACGAGTCGATGTTGAACGCGTACGCGCCGGCGCTGCCGGGCGCGGGCGCGCAGAGCACGTCCTTGCCCGGCACCTTGCCGGCCGCGACGATCTCGCCCTTCGCCCAGTCGCCCATCAGCTGCATGCCCGCCTCGCCCCGGATCATCATGGCCGTGGCGAGGTTCCAGTCGCGGCCGCTCGCGTTGCGATCTGTGTAGGGCTTGATGCGCTTGAAGGTGTCGAGCACCTTCTCCATGGTCGCGCCGGTGAGCGTCGAAGCGTCGCGTTGCACCAGGGCCTTGCGGTAGAACTCCGCGCCACCCAGCCCGAGCGCCACGCTTTCGAAGATCGTGAAGTCCTGCCACGACTGCCCGCCGTGCGCGACGGGGATCACGCCGGCCTTCCTCAGCGCCTCGGCCGCGACGAAGAATTCGTCCCAGGTCGCCGGCATCGTCGCGCCGGCCTTCTTCAGCACCTCGGGATTCGCCCACAGCCAGTTCACCCGGTGCACGTTCACCGGCACGGCGACGTAGCTGCCCTCGTGCTTCATGATCTCGCTGACCACCTTCGGCAAGACGGCATCCCACTGGTCGGCCTTCGCCACCTCGTCGACGCTCGCCAGCACGCCCTCGTCGGCCCATTCGCGGATCGACGGTCCCTTGACCTGCGCCGCCGCGGGGGCGTTGCCCGAGACCACGCGCGACTTCAGCACCGTCATCGCGGCATCGCCGCCGCCGCCGGCCACGGCGAAGTCCTTCCACGCGTGGCCCTTCGCCTGCAGCGTGGCCTTGAGCGCGCCCGCGGCCTTGGCCTCGCCGCCGCTGGTCCAGTAGTGCAGGACCTCGAGCTCGCCGGCCGATGCGCGCGCGTTCGTCATCAGGGCCGCGAGCGCCAGCAAGGGCGCGATGAGTGCTGGATCGGGTCGCTTCACGGTCGTCGTCTCGCGGTGTGCGGAAAGACCGATTCTAGCGGCGGGGATGGTGCGTGCCGTGTGGGTCGCTCCCGTTCCGGGGTACGCATTCGTATGCAGTGACGGGTATCGGCGGTCGGATGGTGCGTCCGAGACGCACCCTACGATTGGGGTAGGGTGCGTCTTGGACGCACCAGCGAGCGGCGCGGGGCACATGCCCCGCGCCGTCGTCTGGATCACGCGGCCTGTGACAGCTTCAGGCGCCGCATTTCCTCGTGCGTATCGCGCAGCTTCGGCAGCTGGGCGATCAGCACGTCCCGCACCGGGCCGCTCGCTTCGGTGGCGAGCGCGTCCTCGAACGCATGCAGCAGACGATCCTCGGTCTGCTCGAGCTGTGCCGTGTAGGTCGATGCCGCGGAATCCTTGCCGCCGATCGCGGCGAGCGCTTCGCCGTACGCCTTGCGCAGGCCACCCGCAAGGGTGCCGGTGCGCTCGGGCTGTTCGCCGCGGGCCGCGACGTGCAGGGAGAGCGAATCGATCATCGCCGTCTTCGCATCCAGCATGCGCTTGAACTGCATGCGGATCGGACCATCGGGGAGCTTCCCGATCGCCGACTCGTAGAACGAGCGGCTGTCGCGGGCGATCTGGATCAGGTCCTGCAGGGTTTCGGTGGGCTTGTTCGTCATGTCGCATCTCCTGTGGGCAAGAAAGCACGTCCCCACGCGTGCGAGCGGTCGGGTCCCTCGTCACGGCCATCGATGCCGGCGTGGCGAAGGCCCGTCAGGCCGCGGATGCCGTTCCCTGGGGTCGGTCATGCGCGACGATCCACGAGGCTGCGCCACACGGCGGGAACTCAGGCTGAACCCGGGCGTCCAGGCAACGGTTTCGTGCCGCACGACGGCGGTGACGTCGCGTCGCGCGTTCATGAACATGAGCCGCGGCCTTACGGTTTCCGCTGGGCCTGAACGGATGCGCGGTGGTTGCCCGGGGATTCATGCGGACGTCGCTACCGTTCGACCCGACGTGGCTGCCCCACGGCAGCATGCGCAGGATCGGCCCTCGTCGATCGCCGCGTAGCGTCGGCGAGTCGCACATCGGGAATACCCGGGACGACCAGTCCAGGGCCAAGTGGAATCCCCCCCGATGCCGCTCGTCCCGAGCCCTGGACGATCGCCCCGCGATCGGCCCCACGGCGCATCCCGACCGCTCCGGGGGTTCGTTCCGGAGCACGTCGGACAACACACTCGGAGGACTTCCTCATGAGCCATCGTCGACACGCGTTCCGTTCCACGCTGCTCGCCACCGCCATGGCGCTTTCGCTGCCGGCGTTCGCCGACGAGCCGCGCGTGGCGGTCACCACGACCAAGCACGCCTACGTCTACTACCGCGACCACGACATCTATTACTCGCCGGAAACCCAGACCTGGTACTGGCGGGCGAACGGCCAGTGGCGGTCGGGCATGGCATTGCCGGCCGAGACCCAGCCGCTGGTGAAGGCGGGCGGGCTGAGGATCGAACTCGACACCCGGGTTCCGTACGAGCGGCACGACTACGTGGTGACCCACTACAAGTCCAGCGACGACCCGGCGATGCGCAAGGAGCGCACCGTCACCACCACGACCGACCCGAACGGCGACGAGACCCGGCGCAGCGTCACCACCACGACCGACGCCACGGGCAGCGAGACCACGACCACGACCACCACCACCACTCGCCATCGCTACGTCTACTACGGCGACCACGACATCTACTACTCGCCCCAGACCAAGACCTGGTTCTGGCGCGACGGCACGCGCTGGCAGAGCGGTCCGGTCCTGCCGGTCGCGAGCCAGCCGTTTGTGAAGGTGGACGGCATCCAGATCGAGCTCGAGACCGAGCGTCCGTACGAGCAGCACGCGTACGTGATCGCGACGTACAAGAACCGCAAGTCCGACGACGATCGTCGCCACTAACGCGATCCGCTACCGGACCTGGGCACCGGACCCGCGAGGGTCCGGTGCCTTTTCGGGTGGTCGACTTGGCCGAGCACGGGGGCGGAGGGCCGATGGCGGGCATCGCCGTTCGACCGGCATTCACCCGGGGCCGGTCCTGATGACCTCCGATTCAGGTTGCTCCCGGCATGATGGCGCCGGTGCTCGAAACGGGCGCCGGCGCGGCGTGCGGCCCTGGCCGCCATCGCGCTGATTTCAGGTTCCATTCTTCAGGAGAGCCACCATGAATCGCCTGCTCCAAACGGCAGTGCTCGTAATGCTGCTGGCCGCGGTACCGGCGCTTGCACAGGCCCGGGAGGCGTGGGTCAGCACGGACGTCAGCCTGCGCGCGGGTCCCGACGTGGACTACCCGCGCATCGGCTACGTCGACGGCGGCACGCCCGTCGAGGTCTTCGGATGCATCGACCGCTGGGACTGGTGCGACGTGGAGGTCTACGGTGAGCGCGGCTGGATCTACGGCGAGTACCTCGAGTTCGACTACGGCGGTCGCCGCGTCTACATCTCCGACTACGGTCCGCGCATCGGCATCCCGATCGTGTCGTTCGTGCTCGGCGGCTACTGGCACGACCACTACCGCCACTACCCGTGGTATGGACACCGGGACAGCTGGTCGCGCTCGCGGCACGGCCACCGGCCGAACTACCGGTATGCCTACGCACCGCGCTACCTCCGTGGCCATTCGGCGTACGGAGGCGGCCATCGCTCGCATGATCGTTCCGGATACCGCGCGCACGATCGTTCGGGCCATCGATCGGGCTCGACCTCGAGCCATCGCACGCGCAGTGGCGACTACCGATCCAACGACGCGACACGCCGCTATTCGTCGCGCGACCGCAGCGAGCCGTCGCGCTACCAGGATCGCTCCTACCAGGGTCGCAGCTACCCCGATCGCAGCGACCAGGCGCGGTCGCGCGTGGGCACGCAGCCTCGCGCGGTCGAGTCGACGCCGTATCGCACCGCGCGCATCCAGGAGCAGCAGCGCGCGCGTTACGACACGGGCCGGTCGCGCTCGATGCTGATGCCCGAGCGTACCGCGCCGTCGCAGAACCGTGCGGCGCGCCAGGGCGAGGGCCAGTGGCGCGGGCGTTCCGATGAGAATCGCGCGCGTGCCCACGCGTACCGGATCGAGGCGCGGCAGAACCAGGCCGCACCGGCCCAGGTCCAGCAGGAGCGCCGCCACCAGGCCAGCGCCGAGCGCCAGGCGCGCCAGTCGGAGCGCCAGGTCGCCCGGCTGGAGCGTCGCGAGGAGCGCGGCAACGCCGGCAAGGGTCGGCGCGACAGGGACGACGACAACCGCTGAGCGCGGCAGTTGCCGGGCCCGGGCCGACGTGTGCCCTGGCCCGGCCTGCGTGGCGGCGCGATCGCGCCGCCCACGCGCGGATGCAGGCCGGGCGGCCGCACGGGTCACGGACGTGCGCCGGAATACGGCCAGGGGTCGGCAGGGAGCAGGACATGAAGGTCGTCGTCATCGGCGGCATCGGCCTCATCGGGTCGAGGCTCTGCAGGATCCCGGGCGAGGCGCGGCATGAGGTCCTGGCGGCCGCACCGAATACCGGCGTCGGTGCGGTGACGGGCGTCGGGCTCGAGTGTGCCCTGCATCGTGCCGAGGTCGTGGTCGATGTCGCGAACGCGCCCACCTTCGGCGTCCCGATCGACGACCGGACGCTCACGCCGGACGATGACGCGCTGCTCGGGTCGACGACTTTCGCGTCCTGGTTGAGCGCGACGACGGGCCAGGCGTGATCTCGGCGCGCGGGCGCCACCCGTCGCACGACCGAACCGGCGGCGACGTGGCTCTTCGTCGGCGCGCAAGTCCTTCGCGGGGTATCGCCGCAGGCCGGGGATCGCGATTCCCGTCCCGCTGCGCGCCCCCGCACGCGACGAAGCGCGCCCTTGCCAGGTCGTCGGCCCCACCACACCATCGTCGCGCGCCACGATCGCGTCGTGTCCCGACCCCCGCCACCCCGCAGGCAGCCGAATGAACAGACCCATGCACTTCTCCATGCTCCGCAACTTCCACCTCGCGGACTGGTTCACGCTCGCCAACGCCGTGTGCGGCATGGGCGCCGTGCTCGCGGTCATGGATGCGCTGCAATCCCGGCGTGCGACAGGCCTGTGGTGGGCCGTGGGACTGATGGTGGCGGCCTTCGTGTTCGACGTGCTCGACGGGCGCGTCGCGCGCTGGCGCCACCAGCAGTCGAGCCTGGGCCGTGAACTGGACTCGCTGGCCGACGTGATCTCCTTCGGTGTCGCGCCCGCGGCGATGGCCTACGGCGTGGGCATGCAGGGCGGCTGGGACGCGGCCGTGCTGACCGTGTTCGTGGCCTGCGGCGTGAGCCGACTCGCGCGCTACAACGTCACGGCGGAGGCGCTCTCCGAGGGTACGGCGAAGGTGAAGTATTTCGAGGGGACGCCGATCCCGAGCAGCCTGCTGCTCGTGTTCGTCCTGGCGATCGCCATCTGGCAGGGCCGGATCGGCGAATCCCTGTGGCTGGGCTCGCTGCGGCTGGGGCCGGCGACGCTGCATCCGCTGGTGCTGATGTACGCGCTGTCGGGCGCGCTGATGGTCAGCAAGACGCTGCGCATCCCGAAGTTCTGAGCGCGCCTGTCGGGCGCGCGGACTGCCGGGGGGCGGACCGGTCGTGCGCGTGTTCCACGCGTCGGGTCACGCCTGTATCGGGTGGTGAACGCTGTGGGGGATGGCGGATCGAGGGATCCGTCCGTCTCGGCCGCCGGTCCGGCGTGTCGTGCCGCAGCCGGGATCGCCGCCTGGCGATCCCGGCGGGGGGTCAGTCGTTCTCGACGTGCAGGATGCGTCCATCCTGCGGATCGACATGGATCTCGCGATCGTCGCCGGTCGCGTCGCGCGCCTCGGCCTTCCACACGCCGCGCTTGCTCAGCCAGTCGATGTCATGGACATCGTGGTAGCCGGCCGAGGTGAGCACCATGCGCACGTCGTCCCTGCTGATCCTGCCGCCGCTCGGCACCAGCACGCGCTTCTCGACGATGATCGGGACGCGGGTGACCGGTACCTCGATGATCTCCTCGATCACCACCGGCTGCCCGGACATGGCCACGCGCATCGGCGGCTGGCTGGTCTCGGTCGTGGTGATGGTGGTGGTGCGCTTCTCGGTGCTGCCCGACCACGACACGTGGCGATCGTTCGGATCGATGCGGACATCGACGCGCTCGCCGTCCTGCTTCATGGCGGTACCGTGCCAGGACCCGTCCCGGAACTCGAGCTCGGAGATGCGGGTGAAACCGCCGTCCTGCAGCAGGTCCTCCGCGTCGTCAGCGCTCATCGTGGTGGCCCAGACGCTGCCGCTCAGCATCATGCCGAATACGGTGGCGATCGCGCCCTGTTGGATTCTCTTCATGGAGGTGTTCCTCGTCGTTGTGTGAACCTGCAGTGTGACGAGGCGGTCACAACACCCCGTGAACCGGGGTCGCGCGCTTCCCAAGCCGTTCAGGTCGGGGGCGGGGTGACCGCGCGCTCGCGCGCGCTCCTACGGACGTTGCGCGAAACCGCGGCCACCCGTTTTCGCAGGAGCGCGCGCGAGCGCGCAGTCTTCTCCCGCGCTTGCGGGCATGCACCGATCCGGGCCGATCAGCGCTTCGCCCACGTCGGCGCGGCGCCCAGCGCGGCAAGACGCTGGCGAGCCGCATCCCGCCGCGCCCGCGCGTCGTCCTCGCGCCCCGGAATGTGCGCCAGGGCATCGGCGAGATCGGATTCGATCCGCGCGAATTCCAGGGTCGCGTCGGTGCCGGTCGAGGATTCCAGCTGCGCGAGCGCCTGCTCCTGGATCGCGACGGCGTCGGGCCAGCGACCGGCCTGGGCCGCGAGGCGTGCCTCGATCCGCGCGAGTTCGATGCGCGCGCCCGAGCGCGTGCGGGGCTGCGCCTCCACGCGCTCGCGCGAGCGGCGCGCCGCCGCCGCGCAGTCGTCCCAGCGCGCGGCGGCGATGAGCACGTCCGCGGTCGCGAGGTCCACCGCGAGCGCAGCTTCCGCCAGGTCGCCCTTCGCGCCCTGCAGCGCCTCGCCGGCACGCGCGAACCCGGCCAGCGCCTCGGCGTGCTGGCCGCGATCGGCCAGCAACTGTCCGCGCACGCGCAGGTAGCGGCTGTTGTGCACGGGACGCGCGACCAGGGTCCCGGCATCGATCGACGCCAGCGCCTGCTCCGCGGCGTCGACCTCGCCCAGGGTGCGCAGGAACTCGACCTGGTCGATCCCGATCCGGGTCACCAGCAGGTCGGCGGCGCCGACCGTGCGGCGACCGAGGTCGAGCGCGCGCTCGAACAGGCCGCGTGCCTCCTCGTAGCGGCCGGTGCGCGCGAGCAGCAGGCCGAGGCTCGCGAGCGGACCGACGAGGCGCGGGAAGTCGCGACCTGACGCGCGTTCGTAGGCGGCGATGGTGTCGCGGAAGCCGGCCTCGGCTTCCGGCAGCCGGTCGAGCTGGTCGAGCAGCATGCTGCGGTTGCCGATCAGCTCGACGGTGTTCGCGTGGTCGGGCCCGTAGGCGAGCACTGCGCCGGCGCGCGCGGCCTCGAGCTGTTCGACCGCCTCGTACACGCGCCCGGTGCGACGCAGGATGCTCGCCAGCCGCGAGCGCGACATCACCAGGTGCCGGTCGTAGTCCTTCGCCTTCGCGAACACGGGCAGCACCTCGCGCAGCAGCGCCTCGGCCTCGACCAGCTGGTCGCCCTGCTCGCGCACGGTGGCGAGCGATACCTTGGCCTCGGCCGTGTCGGGATGGTCGTCGCCGAGGATGCGCTGGCGGATCTGAAGCGCCTCCAGCACGGCGGGCTCGGCCTTCACCGGGCTGTCGATCGCGGACTGCAGTTCGCCGAGCTTGTTCAGGAGCGTGGCGCGCGCGCGGTCGTCGTCCTTCAGCGTGAGGCGCGCCGACTCGACGTTCGCGGCGATCATCTCCTGCGGCGTGCGCGGCGTGGCGCTGGCGCGCCCGTAGGCGTACTGCTCGCGCACCATGGCGATGGCGAAGTTCGCGATGCGGGCGCTGCTGGAGGCCTCCGCGTCGGCGCGGCGCGCGGCTTCGCGCGCGACCCGGGCCTGCCACAGCGCGGTGCCGAAACCCGCCACCAGGGCGAGCAGCACGGCGACGGCGCTGCCCACGGCGAGCCGGTGGCGCGCGACGAACTTGCGCAGCCGGTAGCCGGCCGTGTCGGCCTGCGCGGCGACCGGGTGCCCGCCCAGCCAGCGGCGCAGGTCGTCGGCAAACGCCGCCGCGGAGGCGTAGCGGCGCGCGGGCTCGCGCCGGAGCGCGGTGAGCACGATCGTGTCCAGTTCGCCCGAGACGGCGCGCGCGAGGCCGTGCAGCCGCCCCGGGGCGATGCCCAGCGCCTCGCCGTTCGCGGCATCGGCGCGACGCAGGCGCATGCTGGGCCGGTCCGCCGTCTCGTGGCGTACGTGCTCGGCCAGGGTCTCCAGCGATACCACCGAGCGCTGGTGCGGCAGCGTGCCGGTGAGCAGTTCGTACAACACCACGCCCAGGGCATAGACGTCCGTCGCGGTGCTGATGGCTTCGCCCAGGATCTGCTCGGGTGCGGCGTAGGCCGGCGACATGGCGCGCACGCCGGTCATCGTCTCGCGCGCGTCCGAATCGCCCTGGAGCAGCTTCGCGATGCCGAAATCGAGCAGGTGCACGCGGCCCTCGGCATCGACCTGGATGTTCGAGGGCTTGAGGTCGCGATGGACGACGAGGCGGGTCTGCGCGTACGCGACGGCCTCGGCCACGTCCGCGACCAGCGCGACGCGCTCGCGCACGCCCAGCGCGCGCGAGCGCGCGTGCTCGGTCAGCGCCACGCCCTCGACGAACTCCATCGCGTACCAGGGCGCGCCATCCTCCGCCACGCCGCCGTCGATGAAGCGCGCGATGCCCGGATGCGAGAGGTCGGCGAGGATGCGCCGCTCCTGGACGAAGCGGCGCATCATGTCGTCGCTGTCCATGCCGCGCTTGAGCAGCTTGAGCGCGACCTGGTGCCGGAAGTCGCCGTCCGCGCGCTCGGCCAGCCAGACCTCGCCCATGCCGCCGCGGCCGAGCAGGCGGCGCAGGGTGAACGGACCGAGGGTGCGGCCCTCGGCACCGGCCGCGCCGGATTCGCGCGACCCCACGGCGGCGAGGACCGCCGCGCCGGCCGGCGGGTCGCGGTCGAGCAGGCCGCTGGCGCGCGCATCGGCGTCGAGCATGCGGCGCACCTCGTCGGCGAGCGCGGGGTCGTCGGGCGAGAGCGCGGCCAGGCGCGCGTCGCGCGTGGCCGCGTCGAGCTCGACGAGTACGTCGAACAGTTCCAGGGCGAGCGCGGAGCGGTCGACGGGGTCGGACATGCGGCTGCGCTCGCTCCGGTGCGGGGGATCGGGGCGCGTGCCGCCGGCCCTTGTGCCCGATTGTGGACGAGGACCGGTGCGAATGCCCGCTACCGGTACCCCGCGGCCTGCAGTTCGAACAGTTCCGCGTAGCGGCCGCCCTGCGCCAGCAGTTCGGCATGCGTGCCCGAGGCTTCCAGGCGACCCTCGGCCAGCACCAGGATGCGATCGGCCATGCGCACGCTGGAAAAGCGGTGCGAGATCAGCACGGTGGTGCGCCGGTCGGACAGCTCGCGGAAGCGCGCGAACACCTCGAACTCGCTGCGCGCATCGAGCGCCGCGGTCGGCTCGTCCAGGATCATCACCTGCGCATCGCGCATGTAGGCGCGCGCGATCGCGATCTTCTGCCACTGGCCGCCGGAGAGGTCCACGCCGGTGCTGAAGCGGCGGCCGATCATCTGGTCGTAGCCCAGCGGCAGGCCGGCGACGAGTTCGTCGGCACCCGCGCGCTGCGCGGCCGACTCGATGCGGGCACGATCGTCCATCGCGTCGATGCGGCCCACGCCGATGTTCTCGCCGGCGGTGAGGTGGTAGCGCACGAAGTCCTGGAAGATGACGCCGATGTTCGCGCGCAGGTCGTCCAGGTCGTACTCGCGCAGGTCGCGCCCGTCGAGCAGGATGCGGCCCTCGTCGGGGTCGTACAGTCGCGCGAGCAGCTTGACGAGCGTGGTCTTGCCCGCGCCGTTCTCGCCCACCAGCGCCAGCACCTCGCCGGCCCTGAGCTCGAAGCTGAGGTCGCGCAGCGCCCAGCGCGCGGCATCCTCGTAGCGGAAGCCCACGCGCTCGAACACGAAGCCGCGCGCGATCGGCCGCGGCATCGGGACGGCGCCCGGTGCCGAGGTGATCCGGGGCCGGATCTCGAAGAAGGAATACAGGTCGTCGAGGTACAGCGCCTGTCCGGCGACCTGCGAGAAGCCGATCAGCAGGCCCTCGAGCAGCTGCCGCAGGCGCAGGAAGCTGCCGGCGAGGAAGGTGAGGTCGCCGATCGAGAAATCGCCCTTGACCGTGCGCCAGGCGATGTAGGCGTAGGCGAGGTAGTAGCCGAACGTGCCGAGCGCCGCGAGCAGCGTGCCCCAGACCGCGCGCCGGCGCGCGAGCGCGCGGTTGGCGAGGAAGAAGCGCTGCGACAGCGTGCGGAAGCGGGCGATGAAGAAGCGGTTGAGGTTGAAGATCTTCACCTCCTTCGCCGTCTCCACGCTCGCGCCCATCTGCTTGAGGTACTCCAGCTGCCGGCGCTCGCGCGTCCACTGGAAGTTCAGGGTGTAGTTGAGCGCGTTGAAGTGCGCCTCCCCGATGAAGGCCGGGATGAGCGCGACGCCGAGCAGCACCATGAGCCAGGGGGCATAGACGAGCAGCCCGATCGCGAAGCCGGCCACGGTGACCACGTCCTGCACCTGGCCGAACAGCTGCGAGAGCAGGTTCATCCGCCCCATGGTCTGGCGGCGCGCGCGGTCGAGGCGGTCCTGCAGGTCGGCGTTCTCGAAGGCCTCGAGGTCGAGCGTGGCCGCGTGTTCCATCAGGCGCACGCTGGTGGCATTGGTGAACAGTTCCGAGAGCACGCCGTCGGCGTAACTGACCAGGCGCCCCAGCAGGTCGGACAGGATGGCGATGCCGAATTCGCACAACAGCAGCGTGAGCAGGTGCGTCAGGTGTCCCGCGCGCCACGCGGCGAGGGGATCGTCGATCGCCAGGCCGAGGCCGACCAGGCGCAAGGCCTCGTCGATGATCAGCTTGCCCACGTACAAGGTCGCGATCGGCAGCAACGCACGGATGGCGCGCAGGCCCAGGCTCGCGACGGTCAGCGCCCTGCCGCTGGCCCAGATCTCGCGCAGGAACGGCGGCAGGTTGCGCAGCGCACCGAAGCGCTCGCGCAGCGTGGGCGTCGCGCGCGGCTTCGGGCCCGCGGGTGTGGCTGGAGGGGGTGCTTGCGGGGCGGGCATGGGAGGCGTGCAGTGGCCGGAGTCGAGGCCGGAAACAGCGTACGCCGAATTTCAGGTGATCGGGGGCGGGCGGGATGCACGTGGTCAGTGTGGTGCGTCCAAGACCTGGGGGTTCCCCGCGTCTCGCGCGCGCTACGCGGGCCTCTCCCTGTCGCGAGGCGGCGCGGAATTCACGGTAGGAGCGCGCTTCAGCGCGCGATCTTTTCCCACATGCCGGATCCGCCATGATTCGAAAAGATCGCGCGCTGAAGCGCG
>Ga0315912_10005257_pt1 | contig 11963 bp, 7 predicted proteins | sample VfabasoilMG_FD_204469 | JGI IMG/M metagenome (GOLD analysis project Ga0315912, IMG submission 204469) | Garden soil microbial communities collected in Santa Monica, California, United States - V. faba soil | ecosystem: Environmental > Terrestrial > Soil > Garden | place: USA: California... | reverse complement strand
CGGGTCGCGGATTTCGAGGGCATGACCCTGATGTTCCAGTTGGAGGTTGCGGAGCGGATAGCCGCCGCGCCGGGCACACCGACGTATGGGCGGCTGGCGGTGCTGGCGGGATGGGTGTGCGAGGTGGATTTGCTCATGCGGCTGCCGCCGTCCGCTTTCGTGCCGCCGCCGAAGGTGTGGTCCGCCGTGGTCGGGTTCACGCCGCGCGCCGCCCAGCCGGAGCCGGATCTGTTCGCGGCGATGGAGCGGCTGACGGCGGCGGCGTTCGGGCAGCGGCGGAAAATGCTGCGCGGTGCGTTGAAGGGCCTGGGCGGCGAGGCGCTGCTGGCGCGCGCGGGCATCGATCCGGAGCGGCGTGCCGAGACACTGACCGTGGCGGAGTTCGACCGGTTGGCGCGGCTGCTGGCCCAGGGCTAACCGCAGCCTCCCGCGCTCGGCATCAGTCTGTCGCGGCGGCTATGAGTCCGCGTCCGGCCGGTTGCGTGCGGTTTCCGCCGCCTTGCGCAGGGCGGCGGCGCGGGCGGTGTCGCCCAGCAGGTCCGCGGCGGCGGCGGTTTGCAGGGCGATGCGGGACCAAAGGGGCGATGCGCGACCGAGCAGGCGCTCGGTGCGCCACAGCGCCTCGGCGAGGGTGGCGGCGCCCTCGGCGGCGTCACCCTGGCGGCTTTCCAATGCGGCGCGGGCGAGCAGGGCGCGGATACCCGGCAGGCTGGTAGGGCCGGCGAAGCGCATGATGGCGGATTGCCAGTCGTTCTGTGCCTGGATCGCGGGGGCCATGTCCGTATTCGGCCCGGTGCCGGCGAGGGCGATGCCTGCCGCGACCTCCAGCAGCGCAAGGGCGCGGTCGGAGCCGGGTGGCGGTGGCGCGGGCATTTCGGCGCGCGCCTGGGCGAGATAGGCCTTGGCCTGGGCGACCTGGCCGAGCGCGAGGGCGGCGCGGGCGGCGCCGAGCAGGGCGGTGGGGGCGAGCGCGGCGGGATCGCGGCGGACGAGGGCGGCGGCGATGCCGGACAGGCCGGCGGAATCCGCCTCGCCCGGCGCGGTGATGGTTGGCGGCATGGCGGATTTCTCGCCGGCGAGACCATGCAGGCGGATGTATTCCAGCAACGCCGTCACGGGGTCACCGCCTTCCTCCCCGGCCTGGGCGCGCAGGTGTGCCTGGGCGATGCGGGCGGCGGGACCGGGGTGGGCCGCCAGCCGCTCAATCAGCGCACCGGCCTGGGCGCGGCGGCCGGCCTCGGCGGCGGCGAGGGCGGCGCCGGCGATGTCGTCCAGCCAGGCGAGCTGGTTCTCATCGGCCTTCGCGGCGTCCTGGTAGAGGACGCGGGCGGCGTCTCCCTGCCCTGTCGCGCGCAGCGCACTGGCCTGGCCGCGCAGCAGGGCGGCGCGGGCGGCGTTGGCACCGGGCCAGTTGCGTGCCGGCCAGGCGTCGTGCCGTGCCAGGGCCACCTGCCACAGGGCGACCGCCTCCCGCCCCTTGTCCTGCGCCAGCAGGGCGGCGGCGGCGCCGGCGGTGAGGTGGGCGAGGGCCGGAGAGAAGCTTCGCGGCAGGCTGTCCGTCAGCAGGTCCAGGCCGGCCTGGAAAGCGCCCTGGGCCTGGGCGGGTTCGCCGGCGCGGGCCAGCATCGTGCCGCGCACCACCCAAAGGTCCAGCGCGTCGGCGAGCGGGACGCGATCGGCCATCGCGACCGCGTCGGCGCTGTCGGCGAGCGCGGCGGTCATGTCTCCGTTCGCAGCGGCCGTCACCGCGCGGAGGGCGAGCGGGGCGGCTAGGCCGGGGCGGCCGGAGTCGCCCTGTTTGCGAAGATCGCCGACCAGGGCCTCGGCGAGGCGATGCGCGCCGGCCTTGTCCCCGCGTGCCAGCAGGGTGGTGGCCTGGGCAACGCGGCAGTGCTCCGGGCGGGCGAAACCGGGCACGCCGGGCGAAACGCCGGCATCCGCGCAGACGGCGAGCAGGGCGTCCAGCTCGGTGGGCGTGCGGGGCTTGTCCGCCAGTTCCAGCCGCGCCGCGGCAAGCTGGGCGGCGGGCAGGCCCTGGGTGTCGGACAGGGTGGCGATGGCGGCGGCGCGCTCGGCCTCCGCATCCATCGGGGCGCCACGAAGCGCGAGCAGGCGGGCGAGGGCGAGGCGGGCCCAGGCCGAGTTCGGCGCAAGGGCGGGGCCGCCGGCATTGAGCAGGGCGACGGCTTCGCGCTGCGCGGTTTCCGCCGCCGTGAAGGCGCCGCGCGCGGCGAGAAGCTGGGCTCGCAGGCCGAGCATCGTCGCGAGATCGCGCCGCGGCGGAACCGGCAGGCCGCGCAACGTGGTGATCGCGGTGTCCGCCAGCGTGCCGGCTTCCGCGAAGCGCCCGCGCGCGGCCTCCGCTCGGGCGAGGCTGGCCAGCGTGGCGGCCTGGGACGCGGCATCGCCGCCGAAGCGGCCGCGCCGCAGGGTCAGGGCGCGCTCGAACGTGCTGGCGGCCTCGTCGATTGCGTCCTGGGCGAGCAGTGTCTCGCCTTCCACTTCCAGGGCGCGGGCCATGATCGCGCCGCCGGCGCGGTCCTCGCTGGCGGCCTGGCGGCCGGCGGCGGCGGCGTTGCGGGCGTCCCGCACCTGGCCCTGGCGCAGCAGGGCGGCGACGATGTCGCCCCAGATCTCGGCCCGCTGGGCGGGGCGCCGGCCGGCGGTGGCGGGATCGGCCGCGGCAATACGGGCGAGGGCGTCCCTTAGCGTGGCTTCCGCGGCGGCGGCCTGGCCAAGGCCGAGCTGGGCGGAGGCGATGAGACGCATTGCCTCGGCCTGGTCGCGCGGGCGGTCGGCTGGGGTGGAGTCGAGCAGGCGCTGCGCGACGACGATTGCCTCCGCGTGACGACCCTGGGCGGATTCGGCGCGGGCCAGGCAGGCCAGCGCGGTGCCGAGGCTGGGTTGGGAGGACTGGCCGGTCGGGGCGAGCAGGTCGGCGGCGTCCCGGCAGGCGCGGGCGGCGTCCGCCGGGCGATCCAGCCGAAACAGGATGTTGCCGCGCAGCGTGCCGGCGCGGGCGAGGTCCACGCCGGCGATTCCGGCGCGTTCCAGGTTGATCCGGGCGCGTTCCGCCAGCGCGAGGGCGTTGGAAGCCGAGTCCCGCCCGGGGATGGCCAGCGTGATCTCCGCGAGGCGGGAGAGCAGGATGGCGGCGGCGCGGGGCGACTGAACCTCCAGCGCGGGCATCTGCTCCAGCGCGATGGCGGCGGCGGCGCGGGCGTCGTCGAAGCGCTGCAACTCGGTGGCGATCCAGGCTTCGGTGAGCTTGGTTTCCAGGCGGGCATTCACCGGCATGCCGATGCCGGACTGCGTGGCGTAGAGCGCGCGCAGGGCGGGGATGGCGGCCTCGCGCGCCGCGTCGTCCCGCGCCAGGGTGGCGCGCAGGCGGATGACGTCGCGCGTGATGTTGGCGAGTTGCGCGGCGTTGGCCGGGCGGGTTTCCAGGCGGGGCAGCGGCTCCATGGCGCGTTCCAGGGCGTTGAGCGCGGCGGTGGGGTTGCCCCGGCGCTCGGCCAGCGTCGCGGTGAACTGGAGCAGCAGGGCCTGGGTCTGGGGCGCAAGGTCCTGACGGGCGGACAGCACGGCACGGGCCTGGGCCAGGCGCTCCTCGGCCTGGTCGAGCTGGCCGGCTTCCATCAGGGCGCGCACGGTCCAGGCGGCGACATCGAAACTCGGGTCGGAGACGGCGCGCAGCAGGGCGGCGGCGCGGTCCGCGTGGGACTGGCCGAGCAGGGCGCGGGCCTGGGTGAGCTGCGCGGCGGCACGGCGGGCGGGGTCGTCGGCGGCGAGCGCGGCGGCCTGCTCGGCGAGGGCCAGGGCGCCGTCGGGGTTGGCGCGGGCAAGGTCGAGTTCCGCCGCGGCGAGGAGCAGGGCGATGGCGGCCGGGCGCTGGGCCGGCTCCGGGGTGCCCATCAGGGCCAGGGCGGTGTCGACCACAGGCTGCACCGCGTCCGCGCGGCCGATGGCGGCGGCGGCCTGCGCGGCTTCCGCGGCGAGGCGCAGGCGCTGGTCGAGCGGCAGGGTTTCGGGTTGCAGCGCGGCGAGCAGCGTATCGATGGCGGCGTCGGCGTCGCCCTTTTCGCGCAGCAGGCTGGCGAGGTTGACCTGCGCGGTGATGGTGGCGGGGTGGTTGGGGCCGCTGAGCCTGGTGGCCAGGTCCACGGCTTCGCGGGTGACGTTGATCGCGGCGGGCAGCCGGTCCTGGCCGCGATAGGCGATGGCGAGCTGGGCGTAGGTGGTGACCAGCAGGTCCGCCCGCTGCGCGGCGGTGCGCCCACCGGTGGCCAGCGGCTTCGACAGGATCTCCACCGCCCGTTCCAGCTGCGCCGCCGCTTCTTCATACGCGCGGCGCTGGACCAGCATGATGCCGAGGGACGAGGCCGCCTCCGCTGTCAGCGGATGGTCGTGGCCGAGCCCGTCTTCCCGGATTTTCAGGGCGCGGCGCAGGGCCTGCTCCGCCTCCGGCTGGCGGCCGAGAGCGACCAGGGCTCCGGCGGAGGCCATGGCGAGGGTGGAAAGGCAGGCGGCCTTCTCCTCCTTGCCCGGCGGACAGGTGGCTTCCAGGGCAGCGAGGCGTTCAAGCGCGCCGGTGGGGTTGCCGGCCTGCGTGAGAGCGGCGGCTTCACGGCCGGCGCGCAGCCAGGCGGGGTCGGTGCCGGGAGATTGCGCCAGGGCGGCGTGGCCGGCGAACACGGTGGCCGCGATGACGGTGAGTGCACGCTTCACGCGGCGATCTCCAGGATACAGGCGACCCGGCGGGCGCCGCTGGTGCGCTCGGGAGGCGTTTCCCGCGCGCAGGTGTCGCGCGCCACCGGGCAGCGCGGGTGGAAGCGGCAGCCGGGGGGGATGTTGGCGGGGTCCGGATACTGGTCCCCCAGGCCCACATCGGGAATGGGCAGGCCGGGTTCGGGCGTGAGGACAGAGGCGAGCAGGGCGCGGGTGTAGGGATGCGCCGGGGCGCCGAACAGGTCGGCCGTGGGGGCCTGTTCCACGAAGCGGCCGAGATACATGACGGCGACGGCGGTGGCGATGTGCTCCACGACGGCGAGGTTGTGCGAGATGAACAGGTAGGTGAGGCCCAGTTCCTGCCGCAGGTCCGCGAGCAGGTTGAGGATCTGCGCCTGGACGGAGACATCGAGCGCGGACGTGGGTTCGTCGCACACCACGATGCGCGGGCGCAGCACCAGGGCGCGGGCGATGGCGACGCGCTGGCGCTGGCCGCCGGAAAGCTGCGCGGGCAGGCGGCTGGCGTGGTCCGGCCCGAGGCCGACGCGGCGGAGCATCTCCATCACGCGGTCGCGCTGCTCGCCGGCGGCGATGTTGCCCTGCGCACGCAGCGGCAGGGCGACGATGTCCGCCACGGTCTGGCGCGGGTTGAGGGAGGAGTAGGGGTCCTGGAATACGGGCTGGATCAGGCGGGCGCGCTCGCGGCGGTCCATGGCGGCGAGGCTTTGGCCGTCCACCAGGATTTCCCCGACGCTGAGCGGCAGCAGGCCGAGGATCATGCGGGCGAGGGTGGACTTGCCGCAGCCCGATTCGCCGACCACGCCGAGGACATCGCCGGCGGCCAGCGAAAAGGAGACACCATCCACGGCGCGGACATGGCGCTCCGGGCCGAACATGCCGGATCGGGAGCGGAAGACGCGCTGGGCGTCGCGGACCTCGATCGCGGAACTGGGGGCGGGCTGCTGCGCGGTCATGCCGCCTGCCGGGTCCAGGCGGGGTCGAGGCGGCAGAGGTAGCGATGGCCGGATTCGGCCTGTTGCAGCGGGATGGTGGCGGTGCAGGCAACGGTGGCGTGGGCGCAGCGGTCCCGGAAGCCGCAGCCGGTGAAGCCGGCCTGGATGCGCGGCACCACGCCGGGGATGGAGCCGAGCCTGTCGCCGCGCTTCACCTTGCCGGGGATGGGAATGCACTCCAGCAGGCCGCGCGTGTAGGGGTGGGTGGGGTTGCCGAACACCTCCGCCACCTTGCCGGTTTCCACCACTTCCCCGGCGTACATGACGGAGACCTGGTGGGCCATGCGCGCGACGATGCCGAGGTCGTGCGTGATGAGCAGCAGGGCGAGGCCGAGGTCGCGTTGCAATTGCTGCAGCAGGCGGAGGATCTGTGCCTGCACCGTCACGTCCAGCGCCGTGGTGGGTTCGTCGGCGATCAGCAGTTCGGGGTCGCACAGCAGGGCCATGGCGATCATGACGCGCTGGCGCAGGCCGCCGGAAAGTTGGTGCGGAAACTGGCCCAGGCGCAGGCCCGGCGCGGTGATGCCGACGCGGGAGAGCAGTTCCGCGGCGCGGTCCAGCGCGGCGGTGCGCTTGAGGCCGCGATGGTGGCGCAGCACTTCCGCCATCTGCGAGCCGACGGTGTAGGCGGGATTCAGGCTGGTCATCGGTTCCTGGAAGATCATCGCCATCTTGTCCCCGCGCAGGCGGGCGAGGCCCGATTCCTTCAGGCCGAGCAGGTCGTGGTCCTGGAATCGGATATGGCGGGCCTGGAGGCGGCCGTTGCGCGCCAGCAGGCCCATGACGGCGAGCGCCGTGACCGACTTGCCGCAGCCGGATTCGCCGACCAGGCAATGGGTTTCACCGCGCGCGATGTGCAGGGAGACGCCGCGCACCGCGGCGACGGTGCCGAAATCGACGCGCAGGTCGGCGATGTCGAGGACCGGTCTATCGAGGATTGGCGTGCTCATTGCGTGCGGCCCGTGCCGAACAGGTCGCGCAGCCCGTCGCCGAGGAGGTTGATGCCGAGGACGAGGACGAACAGCGCCACGCCGGGAACCATGATGATCCAGGGGCTGAAGAACATAAAATCCTTGCCCTCCGCGATCATAAGGCCCCAGGAGGGCCAGGGCGGCGGCACGCCGAGGCCGAGGAAGGAGAGCGCGGCTTCCAGCAGGATGGCAAGCGCGATTTCCAGCGTGGCAACGACGACGAGCGGCGTGAGGATGTTGGGCAGCACTTCGCGCAACAGCACGTGCACCCGGGACGCGCCGGAGGCCTGGGCGGCGGCAATGTAGTCCAGATTGCGCACCTGCATGGTGGTGGTGCGCGCCACCACGGCGAACTGCACCCATAACAGCAGGCCGAGGGTGAGGATGACCACCATGAAGGAGCTGCCGACCAGCGCGACGACTGTGAGTGCCACCAGGATGAGCGGGATGGAAAGCCGGGTGGTGATGACGAACATCACCGCGTCGTCCGTCTTGCCGCCGAAATAGCCGGCGAGAACGCCGAGCGTGATGCCGATGAGGCCGGAGATGATGGTGACGAGCACGCCGATGAGCATGGAGATGCGGGCGCCGTGGATGAGGCGGGAGAGGTAGTCCCGCCCCAGTTGGTCCGTGCCCAGCCAGTGGGCGGGGCTGCCGCCATCCATCCACGCCGGCACGATGAGGCGGGCGTTGAGGTTCTGCACGAACGGGTCCTGCGGTGCCAGCAGGGGTGCGAAGATGGCAACCAGACTGACGATGGCGACGATGCCGGCGCCGACGCCGGTGGCGATGTGCTTGCCAGAGGGAAGGCGGATCATGATGCGCGCGGCCTCATTGCGCGCGCAGCCGCGGATCGAGCGCGGCGTTGGCGAGGTCCGCCAGCAGGGTGAGCAGGATGAAGATGCTGGCGAGGATGAGCACCACCGCCTGCACCACGGGAAAATCGTTTTTGAGGATGGATTCCCACGCCAGGTAGCCGACGCCGTGCAGGGCGAAGATGGTTTCCGTGATGATGGAGCCGCCGAGCATGAAGCCGAGCTGCACCGAGGCGATGGAGACCACCGGCATCGCCGCGTTGCGCAGCGCGTGCTTCAGCACGATGGACGCACGCGACAGGCCCTTGGCGCGCGCGGTGCGGATGTAGTCCGACGCCAGCGCATCGATCATGCCGGCACGGGTGAGGCGGGTGAGCGAGGGGATGGCGGAAAAGGCGAGCACGATGCCGGGCAGGATGTAGCCATCCCAGCTGTCCAGCCCCGATATGGGCAGCCATTGCAGTTGCAGGCCGAAGACGATGATGAGGACAAGGCCGAGCCAGAAGCCGGGCATGGCCTGGCCGAGCAGGGCGACGAGGCCGATCAGCCGATCCACCAGGGAGGCTTCGCGCATGGCGGCGAGGATGCCAAGCGGCAGGCTGACGATGAGGGCGATGGTGAGGCCGGTAAGGCCGAGCGTGAGGGTGATGGGCAGGCGTTTGTTGATAAGGTCCGCCACCTTCACGTGGTAGATGTAGGACTCGCCGAAGTCCCCGCGCGCGGCGCGGGTGGCCCAGTCCAGGAACTGCACGGGCAGCGGGCGATCGAAGCCGTAGTTGCGGCGGATGACGTCCACGTCCGCGCTGGTGGCGTTGGGGCCGGCGATGGAGACGGCGATGTCCCCCGACAGGCGCGTGAGCGCGAAGCTGACCACCAGGACGGTGAGGCAGACCAGTACGGCAAGGATGGCGCGACGGGCCAGGAAGAGCAGCATGCGCGCAGCCTAGTGGCCGGCACGGGTGGACAGCAAGGCAGGAAACTGCCCGAATGGCCGCCAGGAAATCGTCCCGGAGCCGCCGCCATGAAAATCACCGCCATCGAGACCTGGCATACGAAAATCCCGTTCAGCCAGGGCTCCAAGCCCGTGCAGGCCGGTGCCGCCGTGCCGCCGGGGCAGATGCATACGTTCTGGCTGCGGGTGGTGACGGACTCCGGGCTGGAAGGCTGGGGCGAGGGGTTCGGCCATGCCGTGGTGCCGGCGACGCGCGTGGCGTTCGAGACACAGATTGCCCAGGCGGTGCTGGGGCAGGATGCACGCGACATCCGCGGCCTGTTCCGCCGGCTGCACCAGACCTTCCACATCTTCGGCCGCAACGGGCCGCTGACCTATGGCCTCTCGGCGCTGGACATCGCGTTGTGGGACATTGCCGGGAAGGCGGCCGGCCAGCCGATCTGGCGGCTGCTGGGGGGCACGTCCTCCGGCAGCCTGGAAGCCTATGCCAGCCTGCTGCGCTACGGTGCCTCCGAACAGGTGGGGGAGGCCTGCGCGCGGGCGGTGGCGCAGGGCTACAGGCATATCAAGCTGCATGAAATCCTGGTGCCGCAGATCACCGCCGCGCGCACTGCCATCGGGCCGGACGTGAAGCTGATGGTGGACGTGAACTGCCCCTGGACCGTGCCGCAATCCATCGAGATGGCGCACAAGCTGAAGCACCTGGACCTGGAATGGTTGGAAGAGCCGGTGTTTCCGCCGGAGGATCATGCGGGCCTAGCGCGGGTTCGGCGGGAAGGCGGGATCAGGATTTCCGCGGGCGAGAACACCGGCAACCTGCATGAGTTCCTGCACCTGTTCCAGGCCGGCGCGCTGGACAATTGCCAGCCCAGCGTCATCAAGATCGGCGGCATCACGGCGATGGTGGAAATCGCGGCGCTGGCCAAGGCACACGCGGTGCGCATGGTGCCGCATTGCGCCTATTTCGGCGCGGGCTACATGGCATCCCTGCACGTGAACACGGCGCTGGCGCCGGATGTGCCGTTCGAGCGGCTGTTTCTGGACCTGGAGGCGAGCCCCTGGCACGACGCGGTGCTGGCCAAGGGGGGGCGCGTGCAGGTGCCGGACGGGCCCGGACTGGGGCGGGAGCCGGACATGGCGGTGATCCAGAAATACGCGGTGGGAGCGCCGACGCTGATCAAGCGCTGAGGCGCGCGCGATGAGCGAGGCGGCGGATACGTACGACTTCATCGTCACCGGCGCCGGTTCCGCCGGCTGCGTGGTGGCAGCACGGCTTTCGGAGAACGGGAAATACCGGGTGCTGCTGCTGGAGGCGGGGCCATCCGATACCAACCCGTGGATTCATATTCCGCTTGGGTTTGCGCGGACTTACGTGAACCCGAAGGTGAACTGGAAGTTCGAGAGCGTGCCGCAGCCGCAATTGGGTGGGCGGAAGCTCTATCTGCCTCGCGGCAAGACTTTGGGCGGGTCTAGTTCCATCAACGGCATGGTCTATATCCGTGGCAACCATGGCGACTACGACGAATGGCGCCAGCGTGGCTGCGAGGGTTGGGACTGGGAGAGTGTTCTGCCGTTCTTCAAGAAGGCGGAGAACCAGGCGCGGGGGGAAGACGAATTCCACGGCGTGGGCGGCCCGTTGCATGTGAGCGACCAGTCCCAGGTGTTCGAACTGACCGAGGCGGCGCTGGCAGCGTGCGAGCAGGCGGGGATTCCGCGCAACAAGGACTTCAACGGCGCGGCGCAGGAAGGATGCGGGCACTACCAGACCACCACGCACAACAAGCGGCGCTGGAGCACGGCGCGGGCCTATCTGGGTCCGGCGAAGGGTCGGGTGAACCTGGTGGTACAGACCGGGGCGCAGGCGACGCGCGTTATTATTGAAAACAACCGCGCGGTGGGCGTGGAGTTCCACACCGCGCAGGGGCGGCGCACGGCGCGGGCGCGCGGGGAGGTGATCGTCTCCGGCGGCGCGTTCGGGTCGCCGCAGTTGTTGCAACTCTCCGGCCTGGGGCCGGGGCAGCATTTGCAGGACATGGGCATCGCCGTGGTGCGGGACACACCGGCGGTGGGCGCCAATCTGCACGACCATTTCAATGTGAATGTGAACTGGCGCATCAACAAGCCGATTACGCTGAACGATCTGGAGAATTCCTGGCCGCGCAAGATTGCTGCCGCCGCGCGGTATGCGCTGTTCCGCTCCGGGCCAATGGCGTCCAACGGCATTCATGCCGGTGTATTCACGCGGTCCGACCCGCGGCTGGAGCGGCCGGATCTGCAGATCAACATCTTTGAGTGGAGCACGCTGGAGCGGGGGATCAACGGCGTGAAGCCGCATCCCTGGCCGGGGTTCACGATGATGCCGGTGCATCTGCGCCCGGATGGGCGCGGCACGGTGCGGCTGGGCAGCCCCGACCCGCTGGCGGCGCCCGCCGTTCTGTTCGACTTCCTTCGCACGGACTACGACATGCAGGCGATGCTGGCGGCGGTGCGGTTGACCCGGAAGATCGTCGAGCAGCCTGCGTTGAAGCCCTATATCGTGAAGGAGATCACGCCGGGCGATGCGACGCAGGGCGAGCAGGAACTGATGCACTTCATCCGCGCCACCGGCGTTTCCAACCAGCACCCGACGAGTTCCTGCGCGATGGGATATGGACCAAACACGGTGGTGGACCCGCGCCTGCGCGTGCATGGCATCGACGGGCTGCGGGTGGCCGATGCCTCCATCATGCCCGTGGTGGTTGGGGGAAATACCAACGCGCCGACGATCATGATCGGCGAGAAATGCGCGGCGATGATTTTGGAGGACGCGGCGGCGAGCGCGGTACGCCGCGCCGCCTGAGTCGGTTATTCCTTGTGCGCGATGCCGAGGCGTTCCAACGCCTGCTTATAGGCGGGCACCTGTTGCTTCACGAAGGCATTGTAGTCCGCCGTGCTCATGTAGCGGTTCGGCTGGTCCAATTGCTTCAGAACCGCCTCGTGCTCCGGCGTTTCCATCGCCTTCTTGAACCCGTCATGCAGAATTTTGACGATCTTCGGGTCCATCCCCTTCGGACCGGCGAGGCCGTAGGGGAAATTCAGGTCGATTTCCGCCTTGATGCCAAAGCTGCGCAGGCCGGGCGTGTTGGGGTATTTTGGCGCTGGGTCTTCGGTCAGCCACAATAACGTGCGGGCCTGGCCACCATCCACGACGGGAAAGACGTTGCCGCCGGTGGCGGCGAGGTCGACATGGCCGCCGAGCATGGCGGGAATCTGTTCCGCCGCGCCGCGGAAGGGAACATGGGTGAATTTCAGGCCGAGTGGGAAGGCCGCGGATTCAAAGGCAAGATGCGTCGCGCTGCCCGGGCCGGGGGTGGAGTAGGTGATCTTGAGCGGGTTCGCCTTCGCCTCCGCCATCACGTCCTGCCAGGTCTTGAAGCGCGAATCCTCCTTTACGGAGACGACGATGTTATAGCCGGACAGGCTGATGATGTAGGTGAAGTCCTTG
>Ga0315912_10005256_pt1 | contig 11964 bp, 8 predicted proteins | sample VfabasoilMG_FD_204469 | JGI IMG/M metagenome (GOLD analysis project Ga0315912, IMG submission 204469) | Garden soil microbial communities collected in Santa Monica, California, United States - V. faba soil | ecosystem: Environmental > Terrestrial > Soil > Garden | place: USA: California... | reverse complement strand
GCGTTATGAGGGCAAGGCACACGCGTATGTGAATCAGTGTGCACATGTGCCAGTTGAATTGGATTGGAATGAGGGTCAATTTTTCACGATCAATAAAGATTACTTGATTTGTTCTACACATGGCGCACACTATGCACCAGATACGGGATTTTGCGTTTATGGACCATGTAAAGGCAAAAGTTTGCAATCTTTACCAGTGACAGAACTTAACCAACAAATTATTATTCATATAGACCACTTAAAACCTTCGCATAGGAAAGCATAAATATGGCAGAGCAAGATAATAGTAACTGGCAACAACAGACCATTGAAAAACTGGCTTTGTCAGGCTTGAAAGAGCAGCAAACTGCGAGACGCTGGAGCAACTTCTTTAAGATACTGGTATTCATTTATTTATTTACCGTACTTGCTTATGCACTAGACTGGGTAAGCACTGGAAAATCAGCCGCAGGTGCGCACACAGCCCTGATTGATATTAATGGCGTAATTGAAGCCGGGGGCGATGTGAGCGCGGATTCCGTCACAAGTAGTTTAAGTGATGCATACGACAGCAAAGGCACCAAGGGCATTATCTTGCGCATCAACAGTCCCGGGGGCAGCCCAGTGCAAGCAGGCATCATCAATGATGAGATTCGTCGGCAAAAGCAATTGCATCCGAAAATTCCTGTATATGCTGTGGTTGAAGACATCTGTGCCTCCGGAGGGTATTACATTGCTGTTGCTGCGGATAAGATCTACGTGGATAAAGCCAGTATCATTGGTTCAATCGGTGTGCTGATGGATGGTTACGGGTTTACCGAGTTAATGAAAAAGGTAGGGGTAGAACGCCGTTTATTGACGGCAGGCGAGAACAAAGCCATGCTTGATCCGTTCTCACCGGTAAATCCGAAACACCAATTATTTGCTCAGGCGATGTTAAACGAAGTGCATGAACAGTTCAAAGCGGTGGTGCGCCAAGGCCGTGGGGACCGATTAAATGAAACTCCGGAAATGTTTAGCGGGTTGTTTTGGAGCGGAGAACAGGGTATTAAACTTGGGCTTGCCGATGCACTGGGAAGTGCGGATTATGTAGCGCGCGAAGTGATCAAGCAGGAAGACATTGTTGATTTTACATACCAAGAAACGGTAGTAGATCGCTTCGCCAAAAAACTAGGCGCAAGCATGGCTAAATCATTGGGGATTGATGCCAAATCAATAATGCCTGTTTTACATTAAAACATTATCTCAGGGCTGACCTAGAAGCTATATTGAGCTATTTCAAATTTTTGGTGTGATTAATCAACCCATTTGTTGAGCTGTCATAGTTGCTGACAACTTCATCATTCGTGAGTTGCGGCAAGATCTGTTGTGCGATTTGCTTGCCGTATTCCACACCCCATTGATCGAAGCTATTGATATCCCAAATGATGCCTTGCACGAATATTTTGTGCTCATACAATGCAATCAGTTTTCCTAGCGTATTGGGCGTTAGTTTGTCGAACATAATCGATGTCGTAGGGCGATTACCTTCAAATGTTTTATGCGGTAATAACGCTTCTAGCGCAGCGCCTTGCAAGCCTTGCTTCGTAAGTTCTACGCGTGCTTCATCTATGGTTTTACCCAACATCAAAGCTTGCGTTTGTGCAAAGAAATTAGCCAGCAGAATTTTATGATGTGCGTAACCATGCTTACCGATTGCATAATGACTATGCGCTGGCATTAAAAAATCCGCAGGTACGATTTGTGTGCCTTGGTGAATAAGCTGGTAAAACGCATGCTGACCATTGGTGCCGGCCTCACCCCAAACTACAGGGCCAGTTTTATATTGCACGCGGCTACCATCACGACAAATAAACTTCCCGTTACTTTCCATATCGGCTTGTTGAAGATAGGCTGGGAAGCGCGCCATTCCTTGGTCATAGGGTAGTATCGCATGCGTATCGACATGAAAGAAATTGTTATACCAAATACCAATCAAGGCCATGATGACTGGAATATTTTTTTCTAAGGGCGCGGATCTAAAATGGTTATCAATTTCATGCCCACCTGACAGCATTGCTTCGAAATTATCCATGCCCACCCATAAAGCAATCGATAGGCCGATAGCAGACCAAAGCGAGTAACGACCGCCTACCCAATCCCAGAATGCAAACATATTGGCGATATCAATACCAAATTCTTCCACGGCATTGCTGTTCGTGGAGAGCGCCACAAAATGTTTGGCGACATGAACTTTATCTTTAGCCGTATCTAAAAACCATGTGCGGGCAGAATGCGCGTTGGTCATGGTTTCTTGTGTAGTGAAAGTTTTAGAGGCGATGATAAATAATGTGCTTTCAGGATTGCATTTGTTCAAGGCGCGCATCAAATGTGCACCATCAATATTCGACACAAAATGCATAGTCAAATCTGGGTGCCCATAAGGTGTAAGCGCATCACAGGCCATGACGGGACCTAAATCTGAGCCGCCAATGCCGATATTTACGATATCGGTGATACGTTTTCCTGTATAACCAACCCATTTGCCACTACGCACCTTGTCTGAGAATTCACGCATGTGATTAAGCACAGCATTGACTTCAGGCATGACATCCTTGCCATCAACCAGTACTGGCGTATTGCTGCGGTTACGTAGCGCAGTATGTAACACGGCGCGATTTTCTGTAACATTAATTTTCTCGCCGGCAAACATGCGGTTGCGCCAATTTTCGATATTGGCTTCACGCGCAAGCTGAAACAGCAAAGGCATCGTTTCGTCAGTAATACGATGTTTAGAGAAATCGACTAATATATCTGCAAGTTTAAGGTTGTATTTATCGAAACGTTTTGCGTCGTTTGCGAATAAATCCCGCATGTGGGTCTTAGCAATAGCTTGCTGATGCGCACGGAGTTTTTCCCAAACTGGGAATTGGTTTAGATTTGCCATTTTATTTTAAAAACAATTAATTATAATTTTTTATCTACAATATTTAAATAAATCATAGTGTTAGAATCAAGCCGGCAAGCGGCGGTAAAGTCATTAATAAAGATTGTGCCTGATTCATCCAAGCTGTGTCTTCAGTATTTAACCCGTCACCATTGCCTTGATTGCTGCCCCCATAGCATTCAGCGTCACTATTAAATAATTCGCGATAATGCCCAGCCTGTGGCACGCCTATACGGTAGCCCTTACGTAGCACAGGCGTAAAATTGAGCACTATTATAGCAAAACTGCCGTCACGCGCGCGTCTGATATAGCTAATTATTGACTGGTCGTGATCGTGGCAATCAATCCATTCAAAGCCGTGGTTATCAAAATCTAAATCATGCAGGGCAAATTGGTTACGATAAATATTGTTCAGATCGCGACAAGCCAGTTGCACACCTTGATGCCAATGACTTTCTACCAAATGCCAGTCCAAACTTTGATTCACATTCCATTCGCGGCCTTGTGCAAATTCGTTACCCATAAAATTGAGTTTTTTACCAGGATGCGTCATCTGAAACGTCAACAGCAAGCGCAAATTAGCGAATTTTTGCCAAGCATCACCCGGCATCTTATCAAGCAAGGATTTTTTACCGTGGACTACTTCGTCGTGGGAAAAAGGCAGCACGAAATTCTCGCTATATGCATAAAGCTGGCCAAACGTCAGTTTATCGTGATGATAGCGACGATGCACGGGGTTGTTTTCTATGTAGGTTAAAGTGTCGTTCATCCAACCCATGTTCCATTTCATACTAAAGCCCAAGCCACCCAAATAAACAGGACGGGAAACAGCAGGCCAAGCGGTTGACTCTTCTGCAATGGTGAGCGCCCCTGGGAAATCCTGATGTACAAGCTCATTGAGATGCTTAATGAAATCGATAACCTCTAAATTCTCACGTCCACCAAATTTATTTGGTAGCCATTCGCCTGCTTTGCGCGAATAATCCAAATAAAGCATCGAAGCCACTGCGTCTACACGTAAACCATCAATATGAAACTCGCTAAGCCAGAAATAAGCATTAGATATTAAGAAGGTACGCACCTCGTTGCGGCCATAATTAAAAATATAGGTGCCCCAATCCTGATGTTCACCCAAACGCGGGTCTTCGTGTTCGTACAAAGCAGTACCATCGAAACGTGCTAGTGCCCAATCGTCTTTGGGAAAGTGTCCTGGCACCCAGTCTAGAATTACACCTATATTGGCTTGATGGCATGCATCGATTAAAAAACGCAAGTCGTCTGGCGTGCCATAACGATTGGTTGCAGCAAAATAGCCCGTGGTTTGGTAGCCCCAAGATTCATTAAGCGGATGCTCAGTGACGGGTAATAACTCAATATGCGTATAACCCATATCAACCACATATGGTACCAACTGTTTTGCCAGTTCTTTATAGCTTAGAAACTCACCTTTCGCGTTGCGCTTCCATGCACCCAAATGCACCTCGTAGCAATTAAATGGTGCGTGTATCCAGTCATGTTTAGCTCTTTGCTCCAGCCATTTTTCATCTTTCCAAACATGCGTGTCATTCGCAGAAACTTTTGCTGCAGTGCCTGGGCGAAATTCAAATTCACGTGCGTAAGGATCTGTTTTGACCATAATAGCGCCAGTATTACGGTTACGAATTTCAAATTTATATAATTCATCAGGTGCAAGGTTGGGGATAAACAGCTCCCAGACTCCGGTGCCACCACGTACGCGCATGGGGTTGATACGACCATCCCATCGGTTGAAATTACCAACCACACTTACGCGTTCTGCATTAGGTGCCCAAACAGCAAAACGTACGCCTTGAATACCCTGATGTTCAATGTAATGTGCACCAAAGGTTTTGTAGGCCTGGTTTAAACGTCCTTCGCTAAACAAATACAGCTCGTCATCGCTTAAGGTAGGGGTGAAGCTATAAGTATCAGCAACTTCAATAATGTGGTTATTGCATTCGATTTTTAGTAATGCCGGTGTGGTTGGCGGGGTTTCTCCGTGCCACTTGTACAGACCATCGGCATGCACGCGGTCTAGGACTATCCAGTTATCTTGTATTTTGAGGCTTAGTTTTTCGGCAAACGGCAAAAAAGCATGGAACACATATTGCTTGGATTTTTGATGTGATCCAATTTGATGTAGGCCTAAATAGGCAAAAGGGTCGTGATGTTTCGCCGCAAGAATTAAATTTAGATCATGTGAGGAGAATTGCTTCACTATAATTTTTTCAAATAAATGGCTGTGTAAGACTAGATTATACCGTGGAATCAAGCCTATAATAGATTCGCGTAGAGACATAATTTTTTGCCCGTTTAGGCTGAGTTGGCCGAATTATCTGTTCAATTGTATTCTCAGGAGGGCAACCAATGGCACAAGACCCAAGTTCATCTAGGTTTATTAGTGCGATTACTAAAAACACTGTGGCGCTGATACTGGCAGGTGGACGAGGTAGCAGGCTGAAAGACCTTACCAATCGGCGCGCCAAGCCGGCCGTACCGTTTGGCGGCAAGTTTCGCATTATCGATTTCCCTCTATCCAACTGTATTAATTCAGGCATTCGTCGTGTTGGCGTGGTTACCCAGTATAAATCCCATAGCTTGATTCGCCATATTCAACGTGGCTGGAGTTTCTTGAATGGTGAGTTTAGCGAGTATATCGAAGTGTTGCCTGCATCCCAACAGAATGACAATGAAGAATGGTACAAAGGTACAGCGGATGCGGTGTTTCAAAATATTGATATTTTGAAAGAGAGTAATGCGGAATATGTGTTGATTTTGGCGGGAGACCATATTTATAAGATGGACTATGGTCAGATGTTGGCGACGCATGTAAGGAAAAATGCGGATATGACAGTTGCGTGCTTGCATGTTCCATTAGAAGAGGCGAAGAGTTTTGGGGTAATGGCAGTAGATGGGGAAGACCGTATTGTTGAATTTGCTGAAAAGCCTGCCAATCCTAAACCTATGCCCGGGAGTGCGACGCATGCTTTAGCTAGCATGGGTATTTATGTATTCAATGCGCAATTTATGTATGAGCAATTGACTCGTGATGCGGCTGATCCAGATTCTCTTAATGATTTTGGCGGTAATATTATTCCATATTTGATTTCGCGTGCGCGCGTTTACGCGCACCGGTTTTCTGATAGCTGCGTAGGTGCTAAAAACGGTCATTATTACTGGCGTGATGTAGGAACGGTAGATGCTTATTGGGAGGCGAATATGGAGCTTACACGAGTGACTCCAGAGCTCAATATGTATGACAAGCAATGGCCAATCTGGACTTATCAAGAACAGTTACCACCTGCTAAATTTGTATTTCAGGACGAAGGCAGAATGGGTAAAGCTACAGATTCTATTGTTTCTGGTGGTTGTTTAATCAGTGGTTCTTGCGTGAGCAGTTCAGTGTTGTTTTCGAATGTTCGTGTGCATAGCTATTGCGAAATTGATGGTGCAGTCTTGCTACCTAATGTTGTAATAAATCGTCACACTAAGCTAAAAAATGTGGTGATCGACAAGGGCGTTAATATCCCTGAAGGCATAGAGATTGGTTTTGATGCCAAGGCTGATAAAGAATATTTTTATGTTTCGGAAAAAGGTACCGTGCTGGTCACGCAAGAGATGCTTAATAGGCTTTAAAACGTTTTGATAATAATCTTGGATAACCGAAAACAAAATGACACAGCCTAAGCTCTTAATTTCATTGTATTGGCATATGCACCAGCCGGATTATCGTGATTCGCTTACGGGTGAGTATGTGCTGCCATGGACTTATCTGCACGCCATCAAAGACTATAGCGATATGGCATACCACTTGGAAGCCAATCGCAAAGCGCGTGTCAGCTTTAATTTCGTACCGATTCTGCTTGATCAGCTCGAGGATTATGCGCATCAGTTCAAAACGCGCCATGTGAAAGATCCTGTTTTAAAACTATTAGGCACAAACGATTTATGGAAGATTTCGCGAGAAGATCGCAGGTTGATTAAAAATAGCTGCTTTAAAAGCTATCACGAAAAAATGCTTAAACCGTTCCCGGATTACGAGCGGCTCTACAAGATGTTTCAATTCTTAACGGAAGACGGACGTGATGATCTAATCTACCTTTCCGGTCAATATTTATCGGATTTGCTCGTGTGGTATCACCTTGCCTGGATGGGGGAGAGCGTTAGACAAAAAAATACCTTAGTGAAAAGACTGATGGCCAAAGGTAAACAATTCACTAACGAAGACAGACTCGCTTTATTTGATCTGATTGGGAGCTTGATTACTGACTTAATCCCACGGTATAAAAAATTGGCAGAAAAAGGTCAGATTGAACTCACTAGCACGCCGCATTTTCATCCCATTTTGCCCTTGTTGATTGATTTTGAAACCACACATGATGCGATTCCAAATGCAATTCTACCTCACACCAAAAATTATCCTGATGGTGCAGTGCGCGCGATTAATCACATTAAAGATGCGCAAGTTTCCCACAAACGGCGTTTTGGACTAGAGCCGCATGGAATGTGGCCTTCAGAAGGAGCTGTTTCTAAAGAAAGTTTGTTGCTTATGGCAAAAACGGGTGTGCAATGGGCCGCTTCTGGAGAAAACGTGCTTGTTAATAGCCTACGTAAATCTAATCCAAGTAAAGCGTTGGTTTCTCGGCATGATTATTTGTATAAACCTTACCGAGTAAGTGATGGGAATGATGAGATATTCTGCTTTTTCAGGGATGACCGACTCTCAGATAAGATCGGTTTTGAATATTCCAAGATGCACAGTTCGGATGCGGTAAGTGATTTTGTAAATACTTTAGAACATATTTATCAAACTTATCAGCGTAAAGAAAATCCGGTGGTAAGTGTAATTTTGGATGGCGAAAATGCTTGGGAATATTATCCCTATAATGGTCATTATTTCTTGACAGAGTTATATGAAACGCTTGCTAATCATCCAAATATCGCAATGGTAACTCCTTCGGAAATTGTGAATGTTATCAATAAAACACCGCAAAGCTCGAAGCGCAATGCCTATAAAATCTATTGTGGAAACTTACCAGAGATATCGGCAGGTAGCTGGGTATATGGCACCTTTAGTACATGGATAGGCAGCGAAGATAAGAATCGTGGGTGGGACTTGTTGTGCGAAGCGAAAGCGGCATATGACAAAGTCATGAAGTCCGATAAATTAAGTGCAACAGAAAAGAAAAAATGCGAGGTTCAGCTTTCCGTGTGCGAAGGCTCGGATTGGTTCTGGTGGCTTGGTGACTACAACGCTGCCATGAGTGTGAGTAGCTTCGATAGCCTGTATCGCCGTAACCTGACCAATTTATATCTTTTACTTAAATTGCCTGTGCCAGAACCCCTTAACACACCGATTAGTGCGGGTAGTATTGAGCAGGCAGCTAATGATGCTAATAGTGGGACGATGCGACGCGGACAAGAAAAATAGACTAACCAAACATAAGCTATACATGAAAATGTCAAAAAAGAAACGCCAAGTAGGCGTGTTGCTGCATATTAGTTCATTGCCTTTGGGGGTGATGGGACAAAACGCCGAGAAATTTGTCGATTTTTTAAACGAAGTAGGCGCAACAGTCTGGCAAACTTTACCGCTTAATATGCCGCATGGCGATGGTTCTCCTTACCAATGTTTAAGTGCCCATGCGGGAAATCCGGCTTTTATAAGTATGACAAAGCTGACAATTGAAAAATTACTTTCAAATGCAGATTTAAAGACTTATCTTACTAATCAATCTCTCGAGCTTAAGCAAAAGCTAATCGAAAAAATATTCATTTCTCTTAGTAAGCAACCACAATCGTTACACTATCTAGCTTTTAAGAAATTCTCTCGCAAACATGCAGATTGGTTGGATGATTTTGCTTTATTTTTGCTACTTCGTAAGCAGTTTCAAAGTACGAGTTGGAACAAATGGCCAGAGCCTTATAAAAAACGTGATGTAAGTGCCTTAAGTCAAATTAAAAAACTGTATAAAGATGAAATAGGTGTGATTAAATTTACACAATTTCTGTTTTTTCAGCAATGGGCTGCACTTAAAACATATGCAAATCAAAAAGGTATTGCTATGTTTGGTGATATCCCTATTTTTGTGGCTTATGATAGTGCCGATGTATGGGCAAACCCAGAGTCATTTAAGCTTGATGCTCGCGGTAATATGAAAGTAGTAGCTGGCGTACCACCTGACTATTTTTCGACGACCGGGCAGCGCTGGGGCAATCCGCACTATAACTGGAAAACCATGAAAGCAGATGGCTTTAAATGGTGGCTGTCGCGCATGGCGACCCAAAATAGTTTGTTTGATATGGTGCGTATTGATCATTTTAGGGGGCTACAAGCCGCTTGGGAAATTCCCGCCAATGAAGAAACTGCTATTAATGGAAAGTGGAAATTGGCGCCAGGTGTGGCATTATTGGATGTAATTACGAAGCGCTTCCCAAAAATGTGTTTAGTGGCAGAAGATTTGGGGGTCATTACACCGCAAGTAAATGCTTTGCGTGCAAAATTTAATCTGCCGGGCATGAAAATCTTACAATTTGCTTTTGGCAGTGGTGACGATAATTTTTATCTGCCTGCGAATATCGAAGTAGCGAGCGTAGTGTATACGGGCACCCATGACAACAATACGACATTAGGCTGGTATGACACACTGGATGCACATGCAAAACAACATTTACACGCTGTTTTGGCGAATGCGGCGCCTAATATGCCACTTGATTTAGTTAAATTAACCTTAAACACTCAAGCCTATTTGGCGATTATTCCTATGCAAGACATACTGGCGCTAGATGGAACGCACCGTATGAATACACCTGGAACATTGGAAAAGAACTGGATTTGGCGTTTTGGATGGCCGCAATTGACATCAGAGCTAAAAGCGCAATTTGCACAGGCCATTCACCAATCTGGGCGAGGGTAACATGCGGGCAATCGGTATCGATGTGGGGGGTACTAATTTACGCTTAGGTGTGTTTGATGAAATGAACCTAATTGATGAAATACGCCAGCAGACGGATTTTACCAGCATTTGCAGTAATTATGCGCCTGATGAAGCGTGGAAGAGGATATTGGATGTGCTCTCAGAGGCAATAAAGACGGTCCTTTCCAAGCACACCTCTATTCATCTTGTTGGTATTGGTTTTCCAGGATTTATTGATCCAAAAGACCACACTATTGCACAGTCACCTAATTTTCCAGGGATAATAAATGCGGATTTAGCAGCTGATTTAAGTCAGATTATTGGTAAAAAAGTTATCGTGGAAAATGATGCGAACGCTGCTGCTTATGGCGAGTATTGCTTAATGGGGAAACCTGAAGCTGGTATGATTTATTTTGGTTTAGGCACGGGTGTGGGTGGCGGTCTTGTTCTCGCTGGTAAACCATTTACTGGTCAGCATGGCTGCGCAATGGAAACAGGGCATATTATTGTTGAACCCCAAGGTAGATTGTGTGGTTGTGGTAATCAAGGTTGTTTGGAGAAATACGCTTCGGCCAGCGGGGTGGCGCTTAGTTATTTTGACGCATCAAAGCAGAAATTAGAAGCGCATCAGATCGCAGAGCTTGCAAGAAAAGGTAACGCAGAAGCCGCGGCGGCATACAAAAAGGCAGGAGAAGCGCTTGCCATCGCGCTATCGCATGTGCTTAAAGTGGTTGATGTACCGAATGTCTTGATCGGGGGCGGTTTAAGTCATGCATGGGATTTGATGCAAAGCGCTTTCGATGCAAGGTTACAGGCAGATTTAATACCAGTGTTGCGTGACAAGATTAAAATAAATATTTCAAAAAGTGATGACCAAGCTGGAATGCTAGGCGCGGCCTTGTTAGCTACGATCTAATGAGTAAAGTGTTGGTTCAATTGATTGTGTTTTTGTTTTGATGTTTTTGCAATGCCCATACAACATGTTCGCGTAGTAGCTCGTTTTGGTCATGTTCTCGCGCTTTGAGGGCATTAATGATTTCTGGCGAAGTGGACGAGTTACCTAATCCCACGGCTATGTTCCGCAGCCATTGCGTATAGCCGATGCGATAAATCGCACTACCTGCCATTTTTTGCGTAAATTCCGCCTCACTCCACGCAAAACATTCAACAAGACTGATATCATCCAAACCATTTCGCACGTTAAAATCTGGCTCCTGTGTGATTTCTGCAAACTTGTTCCACGGGCATACCAATTGGCAATCGTCACAGCCATAAACCCTATTGCCTATAAGAGGTCTAAATTCTAATGGAATCGCACCTTTCAGCTCGATGGTGAGGTAAGAAATGCAGCGTCGTGCATCTACTTCATAAGGCGCTACGATGGCTTTGGTTGGACACACATCGATACATGCTGTGCAGGTGCCGCAATGGTTGCTGGCTTTTTCGTCAATCGGCAAGGGTAAATTGGTATAAATTTCACCTAAAAAGAACCATGAGCCACGTTCTTTATTAATAAGTAAAGTATGTTTGCCACGCCAGCCCAGTCCGGCTTTTTCTGCAAGTGCCACTTCGAGAACTGGCGCGCTATCGGTGAATACGCGATATTCAAAATTTGGTGATAGTTCTCCAATTCTGTCGCAAAGTTTCTGCAATTTTTGCCGCATTACTTTGTGGTAATCGCGCCCTAAGGCATAACGGGAGATAAAAGCTTTTTCGCTATTTCCCATCACCTGCCAGCTATCTTTGGCATTTGGTGATAAATAGTCTAAGCGAACTGAAATCACACGTATGGTATTTGGCACTAATTCGGCAGGACGGGTACGTTTGGTACCATGTTTTGCCATATAATCCATATCACCATGAAAGCCTTTTTTTAGCCATTGTTGATGCTCAAATTCCGCCTCAGTCAAATTGGTATCAGAAATACCAATTTCCGCAAATCCCAATGCAATGCCGAGTTTTTTGATGTCGGCTGCAAGCTTAGTATATTCGTTAGTAATTTTGTGTGTCGATTGAGTCATGGCGGATAATTTTACACTTGAATTGCCAGATGAAGCAGCTACGCTGGAAGCAGGGCGACAATTTTCCCAAAAGCTTCATAATGGTTTAACCGTCTATTTGCAC
>Ga0315912_10005255_pt1 | contig 11970 bp, 9 predicted proteins | sample VfabasoilMG_FD_204469 | JGI IMG/M metagenome (GOLD analysis project Ga0315912, IMG submission 204469) | Garden soil microbial communities collected in Santa Monica, California, United States - V. faba soil | ecosystem: Environmental > Terrestrial > Soil > Garden | place: USA: California... | reverse complement strand
GAAGGCGTCACGGCGGTGTCGATCGCCGGCGTGCCGCGCTGGTACATCAATATCGGCGACGACGCCGTTGGGATGCAGGTGGCGCAGCGGCGGCTGCGCAGCATCCTGGTGGCGCGGGGCATCGTCGGCGGGCGGCTGCATGACGTCGAGCTGATTGCCGAGGAGTGGCTCACGAATGTGCTGCGAGCCGCAGCCGGGCGAAGCCTGCCGCGCCTGTCGCTGGAGCTCGCACTGCCCGAGGCGGGCATTGAATTGGTCTTCCGCGATGATGGCGAGGCCTTCGATCCGCTGGTCGCGGAGCCGCCCGAGCTTGAGCTGCCTGTCGACGAGCGGCCGGTGGGTGGCTTGGGCATCCACCTGATCCGCCAGACCGCGCGCAGCTGCGAATACGAACGCCTGGATGGCTGCAACCTGCTCAGAGTGCAACTGGACCGCATCGAATAGCGAGGAGTACCGCATGTCCCTGACCATCGTTACGGAAGACACCGGAGTGCCCACGATTTCGCTCACCGGCAGGCTGGACACGCACACTGCGCCGCAGCTCGACGCCGAACTGACACGGCTGCTGGCGGAACGTGGCGCCGTGACGAGGCTGGTGTTCGACCTGGGGCAGCTCGAATACCTGAGCAGCGCGGGCATCCGCTGTTTCGTACGGTCGCGCAAGGCAATCGAACCCCACGGCGGCAAGGTGGCGCTGGTGAATCCGCAACCGCCGGTGCGCAAGGTGCTGGAGATCGTGAAGGCCATGCCGCCCGGTGGTATCTTTTCCAGCATCGCCGAGCTCGACGCGTATCTGGATGATATGCAGCGCAAGGTCAGGGAGGGGGAGTGAAATGACGAACGTGGAAGGATGGCGCCGGCTGTGCCGGCGCGCGAAGGTGGCGTCCGCGGCCGTGCTGGTTGCCGCAACCTGGATGGCGTCCGTTCAGGCTGCGCAGGCGCCCGCGGCAGCTGGACCGGCAAAAGTGGCCGAGGTGGAGGGAATCACCGAATACCGCCTCGACAACGGCCTGAGGGTGCTGCTGTTTCCCGACCAGTCCAAACCCACGATTACCGTGAACATGACCTACCTGGTCGGTTCCCGCCACGAGAACTACGGCGAGACAGGCATGGCGCACCTGCTGGAGCACATGCTGTTCAAGGGAACAAAGAATCGCCCCGAAATCGGCAAGGAGTTCAACTCGCACGGCGCCCGCTTCAACGGCACTACCTCGCTGGACCGCACCAACTACTACGAACTGTTCCAGGCGACGGACGAGAACCTCGACTGGGCGCTCGGGATGGAAGCCGACCGCATGGTCAATTCGCTGGTGCGCAGGGAGGATCTGGACACCGAGATGACCGTGGTGCGCAACGAGTACGAGCGGGGCGAGAACTCGCCCACCTCGGTGCTGTTCAAGCGCCTGCAGAGCATGTCGTACGACTGGCACAACTACGGCAACTCGACCATCGGCAATCGTTCCGACATCGAGAACGTGGACATCTCGCACCTGCAGGCCTTCTACCGGACCTACTACCAGCCGGACAACGCCGTGCTGCTGGTGGCGGGCAAGTTCGATCCGGCGAAGACCCTGCAGCTGGTGAGCAAGTACTTCGGCGCGATTCCGAAGCCGGCGCGGCAGCTGCCGAAACTCTGGACCGTGGAGCCGGTGCAGGACGGCGAGCGCAGCTTCGTGGTGCGCCGTGTGGGCGACCTGGAGGTCGTGATTCTCGGCTACAAGGTGCCCTCGGCCCTGCACCCGGATGTGCTGGCGCTCGACTATGCCGGCTACGCGCTGGCCGACACTCCATCGGGCCGCCTGCACAAGGCGCTGGTGGAAAGCGGCAAGGCGGCGCAGGTGTTCGCGGACCGTCTCGACGGCGTGGACGGTTCCCTGCAGGTGTTCGGCGCCATCGTGAAGAAGGGCGAGCCCGTCGATGCCGTGCAGGCGGAGCTCATCCGGCAGGTGGAGAGTCTGCGCGACAGTCCGCCCACTGCCGAGGAGATGCAGCGCGCGAAGGTGACCTTCGCCAACGCCGCGGAGCGCATCCTCACCGATCACGAGAACATCGGCCTGCGCCTGTCCGAGTACATCGCGCTGGGCGACTGGCGCATGTTCTTCCTGTCGCGCGACCGCACCGACCAGGTCACCGTGGCGCAGGTGCAGGAGGCGGCTGGCAAGTACCTGCGGCGTGACAACCGCACCGTGGGCATTTTCCAGCATGACGAGAGTCCGCAGCGCGTGGAAATGCCCGTAGTGGCCAGCGCCGCCGACATGCTGAAGGATTACAAGCCGAAGGCCGCGCTCGCGGCCGCCGAGGCCTTCGATCCCAGCCCGGACAACATCGATTCCCGCACGAAGAAGCTCGACATCGATGGCATCAAGGTGTCGCTGCTGCAGAAGAAGAATCGCGGCGAGACCGTGGTGCTGCAGATGGCGCTTCAGTCCGGGGACGAAAAGTCGCTGTTCGGCCGCAGCTATGCCCGTGGGGTGACCGGCCAGATGCTGATGCGCGGCACCACGCGCTACACGCGCGAGCAGCTGCAGGACGAGTTCGAGAAGCTGAAGGTCACCGGCGCCGTGCAGGGCCAGGGCGCGAGCTTCGAGACCACGCGCCCGAACCTGCCTGCGGCCATCCGGCTCGCGGCGCATGTACTGCGCGAGCCGTCCTTCCCGGCCGCCGAGTTCGAACAGCTTCGGAAGCTCATGATCACCTCGGTGGAGTCGCAGCTGAGCGACCCGGCGGCACAGGCCTCTTCCGCGCTGTCGCAGCACTTCAACACGTATCCGAAGGGAGATGTGCGCTATACCCCTACGCTGCAGGAGGCTCTCGATGAGTACAAGGCGCTGTCGCTGGAGCAGGTGAAGGCCTACTACAAGGAGTTCTACGGCACCGAGCGCGCGCAGATCGCCATCGTCGGGGATTTCGACGAGGCCGAAGTAGTGAAGGCGATCCGTGAATCTCTGGGTGGCTGGCGTGGCGCCGCGCCTTACACGCGCATCACCCGCCAGTTCCGCGACATCACGCCGGTGAACCGGTCGATTGAGACTCCCGACAAGGAAAATGCCATGCTGCTGGCGCGGGTGAACCTCGATCTCAACGAAGAGGATCCCGACTATCCTGCGCTGTACGTCGCCAACTACATCCTCGGCGGCGGCGCGGGCTTCGACTCCAGGCTGCTGCAGCGCATCCGCGTGAAGGAAGGCCTGAGCTATGGAGTTTCTTCCGGCGTGTCGGCGGGACGCTATGACCGCTCAGGCAGCTGGATCGCGCAGGCCATCGCCGCTCCGCAGAACGTGCAGAAGGTCGAGGCCGCACTGCAGGAGGAGCTTGCCCGGCTGGTGAAGGATGGTGTGACGGCCGACGAACTGACGAAGGCCAAGTCCGGCATCGCGCAGCAGGCGACACAGGGGCGTGCCCAGGACCAGCGCGTGGCGTCCGAACTGCTGTCCGACATCGAAAGTGGTCGCACCTTCGCCTGGGACAAGCAGTTCGAGGGGAAGATCCAGGCGCTCACGCTCGAGCAGGTGAAGGCGGCGGCCGTGAAATACATCGTGCCGGCGAAGCTCAGCATCGTAAAAGCCGGCGATTTCGCCAAGGCGAAGGCGGCCGGCGCGGCTCCGGCAGCTGCGCCGGCAGCGGGAGCGGCGGCGCCGAAGTAGTCGCGGCGCTACTGTTGGCGGAAAGCCCTGAATGAGTGCGCCGGCACGTCGAATCGGGCCACACCCGATTCGCTGGCCGGCGTGACGCCGCGGGCGGGAATCTGCCGCGTGGTCACTTCGATGGCGTCGCCCGTGCGGATGTCCGTCAGTGCCCCCGGCGGCCGGCGTACGAACACACTGGTGACGCTGACCGCTTCGTCGCGGAAATTGTGCACGATGAACGTGCCGTTGTCGTAGGCGAACAGGCTCACTTTCGCCGGCGCCTCGATGCGCACCGGCAGGTGAGGGGTCAGCACGCGGCGGATCTCGTTCAACGGCTGGGCCGGATAGTGGTAGAAGTCGGCAAAGTTCTCCGGCACCGTCAGCACGAACAGATGCCCGCTCCCGTAGTCGGCGTCATGCAGCAGCGGCCAGCCATTGTCGCCGGCGATGGCTGATACCAGCTCCCATGAATCATTGGTCCGGTAGGCCAGCTGGGGAATCAGGATGGCCTGGCTTCCTTCAGTGAGCTGGAAGCCGGTCAGGAACTGCGAGAACAGCGCCACGCGGCCGGTGTGCTCGATCTCCGCGATCCGCCCGATGCCGCGCGATTGAAGCGCACGCAGCAGCCCGGAGGTGATGACCGCCGACTTGCCCGACCGCACATGCTTCTCGATCTTCTGGACGATATCGGGATCGGCCGCGGCGCTTTCAGTCAGCAGCACCACCGGCTCGTTGCCGGGAAAGGCCGGCACGATCTCCATGGGCAGACCGATCATGCCGAGGAAGCTCTGCAGATGGTCCTCGCCCACGGAATGGAAGGGCTTGTAGCTCTTCAGCGCCATGGGATGGCCCAGCGCGGCGATCGTGGTGTCGACGGCGTCGAAGGCTCGGGCAGCGGCCTGCACGGCAGTGAGTGGATCGCTGCCTCCAGCGGCCAGCGGTTGCGTAATGCTGCGCCAGTCGAACAGCGCCACCTGTCGGCCGGATTTCGCGAACAGCGTCAGCCAGAGCTGCTCGGCATAACGCGCATAGCCCCGCGAGGCAAAGGGATCGACCCAGCCGCCGCCATTGCGGCCCGGGGCCAGGTTCTCGAAATAACGCATGATCGAATAGCCGTGGTAGGGCTGCAGATGCTGGGCGCTGCGCACGGCATCGCGGGTCTCAGTGCCCGTGTAGATGCCATCGAAGATGCGCGGTCCGTTAGCAAGATCGAAGCCCAGCCCCTGGAAATGCTCGTACCAGTTCGGATACTTGATGATCACCCGTACGCGCGGATTGACCTTCTTCGCGGGTGCCACGACCAGATCGCGTCCGGCGTCCGACATCAGCCTGAGCCGGAAGTCCGTCCAGCTCCGGTTGCCGCGCGCCTCGATGTCTGTGGCGGACTTCGCGCTGGTGAAGAAGAAGTCATCGAGGATGACCTCATCGAAGTGCCGCGCCGCGAATTGGGCGATGGCGCGTACCCGTTCGCGGTGCGCCGGCGTGCTGTACGAGAAGGTCTCGAAGCGGTTGGGTTCGCTGATGGTGTAGGTGATGCCGCCGGCGGTTCGCACGCCGCGCGCTGCAAAGAAAGCCTTCGCGGCTTCCAGCGTGGCGGCGTCCGGCATGACCCCGTCCCGGTGTACTTCCAGGTACACCTTGTCGATGTGCACGGCGCCCGAAATCCTCGCCCACTCCCGCTCGAGCCACGCCGGATCGCGCATCTGCGCCACCTCCTGGGCCCGGCAGTACACGGCGACCTCGAAATTCTGGTAGGCGGAGGCTGCGCCGGCGCCCAGCAGGGCGCAGAGGGCCAGCAGCAGTCGGGCCATGGTGTTGTTGCGCAAGGCGAATCCCGATCCGTGGAAACCCGGAAAGATGGCCGCTGGGCCTGCTTTAAGTCAATCTCCGGCCCCGGCAGCGACTGGCCGGCAACCCGGACCGGGATTACACTGCCGCGCCTGGAACCATGATTCTTACAAGACGGGGCGTGACATGAGTTTCAAGACCAAGATGGCGTCGCTCGAATCGTACGACAAGGGCACGATCGAGCTGAATGACGACCTGCGGCACTATGCGTTCTCGAACATCTTCGAGGTGTGCAGCAAGTCGAAGCCTTACGAGCGGGTGATGGTGGTGTCGAACCTGGAGTACGCGGCCGAGGCCGTGCGCGCCGAGGGCGCCTCTCCCTGGTATACCGCTCCCCATGACGAGTTCGCCATCGTGCTCGACGGCGAGATCGAGTTCACCTTCTTCCAGCTCACTGATGCCGAGAAGCCTTCGCACAAGGCCGGTGCGGCGCGGTTGAAGGCCAACCCCGCCGGCAAGCGGATGGGGCGCGTCGTCGCCCGACGCGGCCACGAGGTGCTGCTGCCCAAGGGCGCGGCCTACCAGCTCAAGGCGGCCAAGCCGTCGGTGACGCTGATCCAGACCTCGGCGGGTCCGGAGAGCGTCGAGAAGTGGTCTGAAATCTGCGTGCTGAAGTAAGCGCGCAATCGACATCAGCGAGGAAACACCATGAACGCTGTACGAATCGAGAAGGTCCAGGTCATCGCGTCGGAACCCGATCCGGTGCTGGGCTACCGCAAGTTCAAGTTCGGCAATTTCACCTTCGAACGCGACGCCTACTTCGTCCATGTGCGCTGGCCCAAGGGCATGCACACCATCGAGGTGGACCGCTTCCTGCGCGCCATGGTGCGCGATATCGGCTGGGGTTTCTTCTACGGCTGGATCTTCTTCGACGACGTGTTCGGCACCCAGAACCACTACGGCACCGTCGATATCTTTGCCGGTACCTACAGCAAGGGCCATCGCGACACCAAGGTCGACTTCCTGGAGACCTTCAATACCGAAGACGTCCGTGTCGCCTTCGAGACCATTTCGGTGAACTGGATCAACGAGGGCTACGACCCGTTGCGCGCGCCGATGGAAACCGGCTCGCCCCTTGGCGCCAAGACCCGTGAATCAAAGGGTCCGCTGATCCGCGGCTTCGATCCTGCCAAGCGCATGATGGGGCTGCCAGGCGACGTGACGCCGCGCTCCGACGCCAGCGGCCATCCCATCAACCGCGCCTTCGCCGATGTGACCTACGACAAACCGCTGGTCGAGCCGGAACCGGGCTTCGAAGGCCAGATCCACGCCTTCAACCTGTACGACCACATCGCGCGGGCGGACATCACCTGGAACCCCTCTTTCACCTCGATCACCGGGGCGTGCATCTGCTGCGTCACCAGCGAGGAGCATATGCTGCCGGTGATCCACGGCAACGACCGCAACGAGTGGTTCATCCAGCTCAGCGACGAGATCCACTGGAACATCCAGGACAAGAACACCGGCAATCCGCGCGGTCGCATCGTGATGAAATCCGGCGACGTCTGCGCCATGCCCGCTGATATCCGTCACCAGGGCTTTGCGCCAAAGCGCTCGATGCTGATGGTGCTGGAGAATGGCACGCCGGGCCTGGAACAGCGCTACGCCAAGGGCGAGCTGGAGCCGTTCCCGATCACGGCGAGCCGCTGGAAGTAGCAGAGACGCGCAGAGCCTTGATCGCAGGGGTTTCGACCCAGTCCTCGAGTGTCTTGAACCCGGTAGTACGAGAGTGCTGCCGGGTTTTTCGTCAGGAGTCCGTTTGAACAAGCCCAAGTTCCAGAGCCAGTTGTTCATCAACAATGAATTCGTCGATGCCGCGGATGGCGCCACCTTCGACGTGTTCAATCCCTTCGACAACTCGCTGCTGGCGAAGGTCGCCGAGGCGAAGCCGGCCGACATCGACCGCGCCGTGGCTGCTGCGCGCAAGGCGTTTCCGGCCTGGGCGGCGATGTCGCCTTCCGACCGCGGCGTGCTGATCGGCAAGCTGGCCGACGCCATCGAACGGGATCGCGACAATCTCTCGCTCATCGAAAGCCTGGATACCGGGCATCCGATCCGTGACACGCGCAACCTGGATGTGATGCGCACGGTGGCCACCTTCCGTTACTTCGCCGGCATGCCGGACAAGAACGAGGGCACGGTCATCCCGGTGGACACCGGCTTCCTGAATTACGTGACCCGCGTGCCGGTGGGCGTGGTGGGGCAGGTGGTGCCCTGGAATTTCCCGCTGATGTTCACCAGCTGGAAGCTCGGGCCGGCGCTGGCCGCCGGCAATTGCGTGGTCATGAAGCAGGCGGAGTTGACGCCGCTGTCCACCCTGCGTGTGGCAGAGCTGGCGCGCGAAGTCGGCTTCCCGCCGGGCGTCATCAACGTGGTACCGGGATACGGCCACATCGCGGGCCAGTACCTCGCCGAGCACCGGGGTGTGGACAAGATCTCGTTCACCGGCTCGACGGCAACCGGCCGCAAGATCGTCCAGGCCTCCGCTGGCAACCTGAAGCGCGTGCAGCTCGAGCTGGGCGGCAAGGGCGCCAACATCGTGTTCGACGATGCCGACATCACCAATGCGGTCAATGGATCAGCCTTCGCGATCTTCCACAACCAGGGACAGGCCTGCATCGCCGGCTCGCGCCTGATGCTGCATGAGAAGATCGCCGACCGGTTCCTCGAGCACTTCCTGAAGCTGGCCGCCTCGATCCGGCTGGGCGATCCCCTCGACCCGACGACGGAGATGGGGCCGCTGACGTCGAAGATGCACCAGGAGCGCGTGTTGAATTTCTGCCAGGTGGCGAAATCGGAAGGCGGCGAGATCCTGCTGGGCGGCAAGGCGCCGTCGGCTGCGGCATTGCAGGCCGGGTGCTTCGTCGAGCCCACCGTGGTGCGCGCGAAGCTGACCGACCGCGTGTGCCAGGAAGAGGTGTTCGGACCCTTCGTCACTGTATCCACGTTCAAGGACGACGCCGAGGTGCTGGCCATGGCCAACAACACCATCTACGGCCTGGGCGGTGGCCTCTGGACCAGCAACCTGCAGCGCGCGCATGTGATGGCGCGGCACATGGAGGCCGGCATGGTCTGGATCAACTGCTACAAGCGCTTCCACCCCGGCTCGCCGTTCGGCGGCATCAAGGACTCGGGTTATGGACGCGAGATGGGCCACTTCGCGATGCATGAGTACACTGAGCCAAAATCGGTCTGGGTGAACGTCGACGCGAAGCTGCCGGTGTTCTACCCGCGTTAACAAGGGCAAAAAAGCGATGACAGGCAAGGGCATGAATGCGCAGCAGCTGAACCTGCTGCATGACGTGGTCCGGGCGGACATCCGCGCCGGGCTGTACCACGGCGCGGTGATCAAGGTTGGAAGGGCCGGAGAGACCGTGTTCGAGGCGGCCATCGGCGCGGCCGATGCGGAGCAGAAGCAGCCACTGCGGCTGGATTCCGTGTTCAGCATCTTCTCCGTGACCAAGGCCTTCACCAACCTGCTGGTGCTGCGCGCGGTGGAGCAGGGCCGCTTCTCGCTCACCACGCCCATCAGCGAGCTGATTCCCGAATTCAGCGGCCATGGCCGCGAGAAGATCCTGATGTGGCACCTGCTGTCCCATCAGGCCGGCTTCCCCATCATTTTCGAGGTGAAGCCGGGCTGGTACATCAACGATTTCGCGGAAGTCTCGGCCACGGTGATCGCGGAGGTGAAGCCGGCGGAGGCGCCCTGCGACAAGGTCTCTTATTCACCGCTGGTCAATCACGTGCTGATGGCCGAGGCGCTGCTGCGCACCGACCCGAGCAAGCGCGGCTACCGGCAGCTGGTGCAGCAGGAGATCCTGGATCCGCTGCAGATGCGCGATTCGGCGGTCGGCCTGAGGGCGGACCTGAAGCCGCGCAAGGTCGTGCCTGACTTCCGCAACAACTATCCCATCGGCCACAAGAGCCGCAACTCGCCGGGCCCCAATGGCGCCTTCGAGGACGAGACGGCCGAGATGCCCTGGGTGGGCGTGGTCTCCACGGTGCCCGACCTGTTCCGCTTCGCGGACATGTTCCGCAGCGGCGGCACGTGGAACGGCGTGCGCATGATCTCACCGGCCATGCTGGGCATGGCGACGCGCAACTGGACGGGCGACAAGGTCAACGAGCTGTATGCCGCACGTGGCCGCGCCGAAGGGCTGGTACCGGCGCCGGCGTATATCGGCCTGGGGTACTCCGTTCGCGGCGAGGCGCTGTGCCACCACATGTTCGGCACCCTGGCGACGCCGGGCGCGTTCGGCAATTACGGCGCGGGCACTTCGCTGTTCTGGATCGACCCGGTGCGCGACATCACCTTCACCTGCCTGTCGGCGGGAGTGATGGAGCACAACGCCAACATGCGTCGCTTCCAGAAGATCGCCGACATCATCCACTCGGCCGCGTTGTAGCGGCCGGATTGCGGCGGCTTTGGTGTAACGCCAGCCTTCGCTGGCGGGCGTCCGCCGTCTACTGAACGAAGCGTAGCGTCACGGGCAGCCGGATGGGTCCGTGGCCAATGGTGGTCATCCAGGGCTCGGGTTCGCCGGCGGGCTCGAAGGCCGCCACCTGCTCGATCAGCGCGCCCAGCAGTGCATCGGCCTCCAGCAACGCCAGCACCCGGCCCACGCAGGCATGCACGCCATGGCCGAATCCCAGGCTGCCAGCGGTATTGCGCCGCACGTCGAATTCCAGCGGCCGCTCCCAGCGGCGCGGATCGCGGTTGGCGGCGGCGAACATGAGTCCGCAGCGCTCGCCGGCGGGGATCACATAGCCATCGATCTCCACATCGCGCATGGCGATGCGACCTGCCATGCGGGAGGGTGAATCCCAGCGGAGGCTTTCCTCGAAGGCAGCCCTGGCCAGCGAGGGATCCGAGCGCACCAGTGCGTACTGGTCCGGATACTGGCTGAAGGCGCGGATGGTGTTCGCCAGCGTCAGCACGGTGGTATCGGCCGCAGCCGACAGCAGGATGCCCACCAGCAGGTTCGCCTCCTGCGCGCTGCATTCGCCGCGGTCGGCCGCCTCGTACATGGCCATGCCGAGGCTGCCCGCCGAGAGGTTCTCCCGGTTGCAGCACTTGCCCGCCCAGTCGAGCACTGCGCCGCTGGTGTCCTCCATGGCCTCCTTGAACAGCTCGTTCATCGGGCCCATCGTGGCCCACACCATGTTGCCGAAGGCGTACATGTGCTCGCGGCCTTCCTGCGGCAGGCCGATGAGGTCGGGCAGCACCTTGTAGACGAAGGGTTGGGTGATGTCCTGGACGGCATCGATGGGCCCGGGAGCCCGCGCGCGCAATCCGGTGACGATGGAGCGCGCGTCGCGACGGAAACTCTCGGCCATGTGGTTCAGGGCCTTCGGCGTCAGTGCATTCGAGACCACCGCGCGCACGCGCGTGTGCTTGGGCGGATCGTCGGTCAGCAGCAGTTCGGGCCGCACCGAGTTCGGATCGTGCCAGGGCCGCGAAGTGGACGAGAAGGTCTTCCAGTCCTTGAGGCCCGAGGCCACGTGCTCGTAGCGCGCGAGCATGGTGATGTTCTCCTTCGGCAGGCGCACTACCGGCGAAAGTTCGCGCAGCCTGTCATCGACGGCATTGGCATTGCGCACGGATTCGCGCGAGAACGGATCAGTGTCGAACTCGGGTATGGCCTTGGTCATGGATCAGCCCGCGGCGGCAATGCCGCCGTCCACATGAAGGATCTCGCCGTTGATGAACGAGGCCGCATCGCTCAGCAGGAATGCGGCGGCCTCGGCATTGTCTTCCTCGCGGCCCAGCCGCCGCAGCGGGATGGTGCGGGTGCGGCGCTCATATTCGGCCTTGTCGTTCAGGCCCAGCGCGCCCGGCGTCGGCACCGAACCGGGTGACAGCGCATTGACGCGGATCTTTCGCGGGCCCAGTTCCGCGGCGAGCACCTTGGTGAGGGTGACGATGGCGCCCTTCACCACGCTGTACGCCGCCGTGTTCGGAAAGCCCTTCTCGGCCACCGGCGATGCCATGTTGATCAGCGACCCGCCGCGCTCCGGATCGTAGTGGGCCAGCAGGGCCTGCGCGCCCCAGACGCTGCCGTTGATGCCGATGGCGGTCATCTGCGTCAGTGTCTCTTCGGAGATGTTCTCCACCGGCTCATAGCGCAGCAGCATGGCATTGCTGATCACGGCGTCGATGCGCCCGCCACAGTGCGCGGCGAACATGGCGGTGGCTGCCATGTACAGGCGCCGCACCGACACGTCGACGGCATAGGCCTGCGCCTTGCCCCCGCAGGAGCGGATCTGCTCCGCGACAGCTTCACAGTCGGCCAGCAGCAGGTCGGCGATGCCCACCGTCGCGCCGCAGTCCGCGAGGGTCTCGGCCATGCAACGGCCCAGGCCGCGCGCCGCGCCGGTGATGAAGACGTGGTGACCGGACAGATCGGGATGTCTTGCCATGTTCGGTTTCAGACCTTGAGTTTCCAGCCGTTGCCGTCTGGCACGATGTGTCCGGCGGTGGGTTCGGCGAAATGGC
>Ga0315912_10005254_pt1 | contig 11972 bp, 5 predicted proteins | sample VfabasoilMG_FD_204469 | JGI IMG/M metagenome (GOLD analysis project Ga0315912, IMG submission 204469) | Garden soil microbial communities collected in Santa Monica, California, United States - V. faba soil | ecosystem: Environmental > Terrestrial > Soil > Garden | place: USA: California... | reverse complement strand
TAACCCCACCCGCACCATCCCACCATTGCGCTCCAAGTTTAAGCGCTCCATAATCGAGAGCGCGTAATAGTTGCCATCCCAAACATAGATGTTATGGGCGGCGAGGCGTTCGGCGATCTCGCGTGGCGCTTGTCCTTCCAACGTAAATGACACCGTCGGCACCCGTTGGCCTGAGCGCGCGGCCTCCGTGATGCCCCAGATTTTAAGCTTCGGGATGGTTTGCAGACTCGTAATCAGATATTGCCCGAGCTCGCGTTCATACTCGGCCAGGGCATTCATTGCCGCTACTAATTTCGCGCGGCGGGTGGCTTTGCTTGGGCTTCCGATCATATCGGCGAGCCATTCAAAATACTCTATGGCCCCCAACGTGCCCGCTAGGCCTTCATGGTTTTGCGTGCCCGTTTCAAATTTATACGGTGGACGGTTGTCCGCTGGGCGCACTTTGTAAGCTGGCAAGTCGAAAAGCAAAGTTTCTTTGCCATACAACACCCCTACATGCGGCCCAAAAAACTTGTACGCCGAGCAGGCGAGGAAATCACAATCGAGCGCCTGCACGTCCAGCACGCCATGCGGCGCGTATTGCACGGCATCTATAAAACTCACCGCGCCCACAGACCGCGCCATCCCCACAATTTGTTGCACATCGTTAATCGTGCCCACCGCGTTTGAAGCATAGCCGCAGGCGATGATCTTGGTGCGCCCAGAGATCGCTGCTTCAAATTTGTTCATATTGAGGGTGCAATCGCTAACCCGGATGTCCACCCAATTGACGAACGCGCCGCGCTCCTCGGCGATGAAGAGCCAGGGCGCGATATTCGCGTCGTGATCGAGATGCGTGACGATGATCTCATCGCCCGGCACTAAGCGTTGCGCCAGTGACCGCGAGAGATGAAACGTGAGCGTGGTCATGTTCGCGCCAAAGACGATCTCGTTCGGCGAACGCGCGTTTAAGAAATCCGCGAGCGCCGCGTGGGTTTCATGCAAAATGTGATCCGAATCGCGCGAGGTCTGAAATGCGCCGCCCTTGTTGGCATTGTGATGCACCAGATAGTCGGTTATGCGTTCCACGACTTGCCGCGCCACTTGCGTGCCACCCGGATTGTCAAAAAACACCGCGCCCGAACGCAGGGCCGGAAATTGCTCACGCACTTGTTGCACATCAAACGGCATACCATGACTCCTAATGGAAAAGATAGCCACAAGTATACAAGCAATTGCGCGCTGAAATAGGAAATGGAAAGTCGCTCCCCCCTAGACGTGGCGGTAGTAGGTTCTACACCCCAGCCATAGGTAACGTAAACATAAACGCCGCGCCCTGGCCCGGTTCGCTCTCGACCCAAATGCGCCCACCATGCGCTTCAACCGCCAACTTACAAAACGCCAAGCCCAGCCCACTGCCGCGTTCTTCTTGCGAGCCGGTCACGAACTTTTCAAACAAGCGCCCTTTGAGCTCGGGCGGGATGCCCGGGCCAGAGTTGGCGACTTCTACGACGAGCTTGGTGGAGTCAGTCGAGTCGCCTTGCGCGCGGACGCGAATTTCACCTTCAACCGGCGTGAACTTGATCGCGTTCCCGATCAGGTTTTGCAAGACCCGCTGGATCAGGCTCTCATCGGCAAAGGCTTCCGGCAAAATCGGCGAGATTTCTGTTTCGAGGCGCAGGTTTTTCTCCTTCGCCAACGTCGCTTGCAAAGCCAACGTCTCGGCCACCATCTTGATCAACGACGATGGCTCACGCCGCAATGGCATGAGGCCGCTCTCTAGCCGGCTGATGTCCAAGATCGCGTTCACCATGCTGATCATCCGCTTGGTGCTCCGCAAAGTGATGTCCAGTAAATCGTTCTGATCAGCCGAAAGCGTGCCCGTCGCATTGAGTTTGAGCAGATACAGGCCGTTGGAGATGGCAGTGAGCGGGTTGCGGAGGTCATGCACCATCGTGTGCGTCAGGTCGTGGCGTAATTTATCAATCGCCTTCATTTCGGTGATATCGCGCAACACCAACAGCCGCCCGATCAGGACGGTGCCAGCTGAGACTGGCAAATTGAGCCAATGCACCGCGCGGGAGGCGATCACCAGCTCGCCCTCATTGGGCAGGTCATCCCCACGCCCAATTCGGCGGATCTCGGCCAAGAGCGTTTTCACGGCCGAGGGGGCGATGTGGCGTAACGCATGGACGGCCTCCATCACCGGCCACTCGCGCCAATCATCGGGCCGCCCCGACAACTGCAGCATATTCACCGCTGGCGCGTTGATGATGTGGATGCGCCGATTCACCCCGATCATGATGATCCCCTCGCGGCTGGCTTCGATGAGCGCTTGCAGTTGACTACGTTCATCCACAATGGCGCGATAGAGGCGCGCATTGTCCAACGCTAGGGCTACCGCCTCGGCCAACGACTCGGCCAGCAAGCGGTCATCAGCGTTGAAGCCATCAAGTTCATCGCTTTCTAAGTCCAACATTCCCAAGATTTTTTCGCCGCGCCGCAGAGGCGTGACCAACTCGCTTTTGACAGAGGGGTGAGCGGCGACGTAATCGGGGTCGGCCAAGACATTCGGGATGTATTGGGTGACGTGCAACCGGAAGGCGCGCCCGATCACGCCGTGGGTGATGGGCAGGCGCAAGGCCGAGATGCCGGCCGAGATGTCACCAGCGGCGGCATAGGTGAACCAATGTTGTTGGTCGTCATCCAAAATGATGATGGCGACATTGGTCCAACCCGCGAACGTGGCGATGGCCTCCACCGCCACCCGCGACGCGGAGCGTGGGTCTTGTTGGCGTTCCATCGCGCGCAACACCTCGTACAGGGTCGCTTGCCGCTCGGCCATCTCGCGCTGGGCTTCAAAAATTTGCGCGTTGCGCAAGGCCAGCGCCATTTGATCCGCCGCCGAATTCATGAGGATGAGATTTTCGAGCGCGAAGTGGCTGGGCTCGGGATGCGTGAGGGTCAATACCCCCGACAAATTTTCGCCGCTGAGGATGGGCAACGACAACGCCGACCGTGCCAAATACGTTTGGCTCGGAAGCGTAATCCAGCGGTCATCATGCAAGGTGTCATTGACCAATTGCGCGCGGCGGTTGCGCACGACCCAACCCGCCATGCCTTTGTCCAGCACCTGCCCGACCAATTCGGGGCGCTGGATGGGCGGCTCTTTGCGGCGCGCAAACAAACAATGCGTGGCTGCGCCGGTGTGGTTGAGCAAGATCAAACTGCCGCCCTCAGCGTCGGTTAGGTTCATTGCGGCGTTGAGCGCGTTTTGTAGGGTCGCTTCCAGCGTCAGGCGCTCGGTGGTGGCCCGCGCGACGGTGACGAGGTTTTCAAATAGGCGCTTTTGTTCGCGGAGCTCAGCTTCGACCCATTTGCGCCGAGTGATGTCGCTGATCAGTTCCAGCGTTTCGACAAACGCCCCCGCCCGGTCGAAGACCGGCACGGAGGTGACGCTCGCCCACAAATCGGTGCCATCCTTGCGGCGGAATTTGAGATCGAATTGTTCTTTGAGTCCCTCTAGCCGATGCGGCCACTTGGCGCTCAGCGCCTCGCGTTCCGCTTCATCCACAAAATTGAGCACCGATTGCCCCACCAGCGCGTCGGGCTCGTAATGGAGGAGTTGCGCCATACGCGGGCTGACAAACGTAATTTGCCCCTCAGCGTTGAGGGTCCAGACGCCTTCGGCGGCATTTTCCAAAATGAGTTGAAGGCGGTCGGGAGTCTTCCGCACATCGAGCGAGGGCAACGCTGGAGCAGGTGGAGCGGTAGTAAGCATGAAGGCTAAGAACCCATCTCTAAATCTTTAGATGCCTTACTTAAAAGTGTCACAAACAGGCTTTAAAGAACGTGCATAGTTTAGGCCAAATTAGACGGATTGCAAAATGTGGCGGGAGGCGGTTGGAGGATTCTAATAGGAATGTCTTCTACGAATCAATTTATGTTATAGTGCCGCTGTGTCTAGGTTGGCTGGGCGTTCGCGTCTGAATGCACGTTGTTTCAGCCGAGGAAAGTCCGCGCTCCGCAGAGCGCACTGCCGGGTAACACCCGGAACGGGGCAACCTGTTGTACGGGCCACAGAGACGAGCCGCTCGCTTGTCGAGCGGGTGAAACGCGGTGACCGCCAGTGGGAGCAAGGTCAAGCAGAGGCGAGCGTCGGCTCGGCGCGTTTGAGCCTCGGGTAGACCGCTAGACTTCAACAGTAATGTTGAAGCGAGAGAGATGATCGCCTAAAACAGAACGCGGCTTATGGGCCAACCTAGACACCGCCCTTTCCGTTTTTTTTTACCAAAACCAGCGTGTTGTGCGCTTCACAAAACTGCGTTGGCGGGACCTTATTCTTTCAATAACTAGGAGGTCACCATGAAATCACTCGTTTACCGTTTCGCCGTACTGAGTGTTATCACCTCGCTCTTGTTGTCGGCCGCTCCGCCCCCACCCTCTGTCAATCACATTTCAGAACACCCTGCCACGTCTTCTGCGCGTCAACGTGATTTCGGAAAACTGCCCGTTTACTTTGTTGAGAACCGAGGCCAGATGGATGACCGCGTGGCCTATTACATCCAGGGCAGTGACAAGACCATTTACTTCACCCCCGAAGGTGTGACCTTTGCGCTGACCGTGCCGCTCAGACGCGCCGTAACCCGCCCCCGACAATTTATGCGCGACCCTGAACTTTTTCAGGCCCGGCTCAAGGGCCGTGCGCCTGAACCCCCACCGCTGAAACGTTGGGTAGTGAAGCTAGACTTTGTGGGGGCCAACCCCAACGTGCGCCCAATGGGTCAAGACAGGACGGAAGCAGTCATTTCATATTTCAAAGGCCGCCCCGAGGAGTGGCACACGGGTCTGCCGACCTACGCGCGGATTGTGTACCCTGAGTTATGGCCAGGGATTGACTTGGTGTATTACGGCACGGTCAACGAGTTGAAGTATGAGTTTGTGGTCAAGCCAGGGGCCGACCCGGGGCGCATCCGACTGGCATATCACGGGGCAGAGGCTCGTCTAAACGCGGAGGGGGAAATGGAAGTCAGCACCCCGCTGGGAGGCTTCACTGATGCGAAACCAGTGGCCTATCAAACGGTTCACGGCACACGGCGACCAGTCACGGCAGACTATGCGCCGGATATTTGGGCAGGTTGGCACGGACGCACCGAATATGGTTTTCAGGTCGGGACATACGACCCGACCCAACCGCTCATCCTTGACCCAACGATTCTGGTCTATTCCGGATACATCGGCGGGAGTGGGGATGATGCCGGGCACGGCATCGCCGTGGATAGCGCGGGGAACGCTTATGTCACAGGTGTGACTCAATCCACAGAGACGACTTTCCCGGTGGCGAGCGGGCCTGACCTGACCCACAATGGCGGTTACTATGATACCTTCGTGGCGAAGGTAAAGGCAGATGGCACGGGGCTGGACTATGCCGGCTACATCGGCGGAGGCATGGATGACTATGGTGGACAGGGGCACGGCATTGCTGTGGATGGCGCGGGGAACGCCTACATCCAGGGTTGGACTCTCTCAGATGAGACGACCTTCCCTGTGGTGGGTGGGCCTGATCTGACCTTCAACGATGACGATAATTCAAGTCTCGGGGATGCCTTTGTGGCGAAGGTGAACGCAGATGGTACAGGGCTCGCCTATGCCGGCTACATTGGTGGGAGCAGAGATGACTATGGGTACGGCATCGCCGTGGATGGCGCGGGGAACGCCTATGTCACGGGCTGGACTGCCTCAGATGAAACAACATTCCCGGTAAGGGGCGGGCCTGACTTGACCTTCAACGGCGAAGGTGATGTTTACGTGGCGAAGGTAAAGGCAGATGGCACAGGACTGGTCTATGCTGGCTACATCGGTGGGAGCGGGGGCGAAACTGGGTCCGGCATCGCTGTGGATAATGCGGGGAACACCTATATCATGGGCTACACCCTCTCTGGTGAAGTGACCTTCCCAGTGGTGAGCGGACCTGACCTGGCCTACAATGGCGGTTACAATGATGCCTTTGTGGCGAAGGTAAAGGCAGATGGCACGGGACTGGTCTATGCTGGCTACATCGGTGGGAGCAGTTATGACTATGGGACCGGCATCGCTGTGGACAGCACGGGGAACGCCTATGTCACGGGTTATACTCAATCCACTGAAATGACTTTCCCGGTAGGGGGTGGGCCTGACCTGACCTACAATGGCGGTTACTATGATGCCTTCGTGGCGAAGGTAAAGGCAGATGGCACGGGACTGGATTATGCTGGCTATATCGGCGGAAGCGGGATGGATTCAGGGCAAGGAATCGCCGTGGACAGTACGGGGAACATCTATGTCACAGGCCAGATTGACTCGACCGAGGCAACCTTCCCAGCAGTGGGTGGGCCTGACCTAACCTACAACGGCAGCACCGATGCCTTCGTGGCGAAGGTGAACGCGACTGGCACCGGGCTAGTGTATGCTGGCTACATTGGTGGGAGCGGAATGGACTATGGGACCGGCATCGCCGTGGACAGCATGGGGAACATCTATGTCACAGGTGCTACTGCCTCCAATGAGGCAACCTTCCCAGTGAGGGGTGGGCCTGACCTAACCTACAACGGCGGCAGTTTGCCTTACGGGGATGCCTTCATAGCTAAAGTGGGGGAGGTAGCGCCGACTACCTACTCTATCTCTGGTCAGGTAATCACTAGCAATAACACCCCTGTTTCAGGGGTGACCCTGTCCGATGGCGCAGGGCATACCGTCGCCACCAACGCCAGTGGGGGCTACACCATCACCAATCTGGTCCCGGGCGCTTATACTCTGACACCTTCCAAAAGTGGTTATACTTTCTCGCCGGTTACACGTACAGTCACTGTGCCGCCGGATGCGACCGGGGAGAATTTTGTAGCTCAACAGGTCTACGAAATTTCCGGGCGGATTCTGGATGCTAATCAAAATCCTGTGCCTAATATTGCTCTTTCTACCAACCCGGGCGCTCAAGCTACTACCAATGTAGGTGGTTACTACACCTTTACCGGAGTCATTTCCGGCGCTTACACAATCACCCCCATCTTAAACGGATATGTTTTTACCCCAACTACCCGTACTGTCAGTGTGCCGCCGAATAGAACGGGGCAGAATTTTTCGGCACGAAGGGCTTATGCCATCTCTGGCCAGGTGGTTGACCATAGCGGTGTTCCATTGGCGCGGGTAATTATCTCAACCAGTACTGGTATTAGTGCTACAACCAATGCCAACGGTATTTACACGGCTACCGGGCTTATTGCTGGTACATATATTGTTGTGCCGATTAAGAATGGCTATGGCTTTACCCCGATTTCTCGTACTGTGCTCATAACTACAGCAAACATGGTGGGTGAAGATTTCGAGGGCATAGCAGAATCTACCGGAACCGGACAGATTGAATTGGAGGGCCTTGAGGTAACTCAGGCGATCCAAAACTATTCAAGAACAGTTGTCTTGATTCAAGATAAAGCTACCTTTGTTAGGGCGCATGTGCGTAGTAGTTCAGGGAATATGAACAATGTGATCGCCGAATTAGTGGGCACGCGTGGTGACGGTAGCGCTTTACCGGGCTCACCGCTTCAGCCCTCTAATTTGGGCGGAAGTATTAAAGTGATAGAGAACCCTGATCGCGGACAACTCTATGACAGCTTTTTCTTTGAATTGCCTGCATCATGGCGTAGCGGGACGGTAAATTTGGAGTTTCGCGGCGTCAACAAGGTTATTGCATGCCCAGCGCGGTCATACACGAATAATGTCTGCAAGTTAACCGTAACATTTCAACAGACACCGCCTTTGGATATGCGACTTGTAGGCGTTATTTGGAAGGACAATAACGGGGTATATCACACACCAACCTTAACAGATCTTCAAGAATTGGTAAACGAAATTAAAGCACTGTATCCAATTTCTGATTTGCATTGGGATTACACATATAGCCTTCTTTTTGATCCAACTTGGAATATTCTGGAGTCAGGAGCTAGTGCATCGTATGATTATAAGAGATTGCATTTTGCTTTAGCTGGAGCGGGTATATTTGATGGTTGCTCAGATGACTGCCAACGCGTTTATGTCGGCGTTATGGTTGACAAACCTCAAGGCATAGGTGTGATGGGCGAGGCAAGTCTTTTACTAAATAATGTAACAGCTGGATTTTGGGATGAAGACTTTAAGTTTGTGTTTCCTCATGAAATTGCACATACACTTGGCCGTTACCATACGTCTTACCCGAAAGATGATAATTCTTACCCCTATCCTTCTGGGTATATTAGCCCAGAAGATTCAGGTGATAAAGCCTTTTACGGCTTTCATATTTCCACGAAAGAAATTTATGGGCCAACAACTCGCGATCTTATGTGTGGCAATTGTTCACATGCATGGCCTTCAGACTATACTTACGAGGCTTTGCATGACGAAATAATCAAACGCTTTGGGCCTTCAGGCGTAGCTCTTAGAATGCCGAAGGGTGCCTCATCGCCTGCTCTTCTGATAAGTGGTTTTATTACCCCAACCCAGGAGATCGGCTATATTGATTCGGTCTACGAATTTAACACCTCAACAGCTATTTCAATAACTGCTTCAGGTAGCTACACTTTGCGCCTGGAGGATGCCGATAATAATGTATTGGCAGACTACCCTTTTGAATTGGATTCCGGTGTTGAGTGCCCGACAGTCTGTTCAGAAAATAACCAGACTGGCATATTTGCTTTAGTTGTTCCTTCTAATTCTCAGACTAGCCGTATTTCATTGTTACATAGGCCAACAGTTTTGTACTCCAAAACGGCCTCCGCCAATCCACCTCAAGTCAATGTGGTGTACCCCAACGGTGGCGAGGTCCTAAGTGGCACATCCACAACGCTGAGCTGGTCTGCCAGCGACTTAGACGGTGATAACCTCAAATACGTGATTCAGTACAGTTCAGATGGGGGCACGACTTGGCAAACCTTAGCGACGAGTTGGGTTTCCACAACTTATAAGCTAGACCTAAGCGCAATCGCTGGGACTGCTCAAGGGATGTTGCGGGTCTTGGCGAGCGATGGATTCCATACCACCCAAGATCAATCTAATGGAACTTTTCAGGTCGCAAAACATGCGCCCCAGGTCATTATCCAAAGGCCTGAAAACAACAGCCTGTATATTGGCAATCAGACTATGATTTTAGAGGGGCAAGCCTTCGATAACGAAGATGACCGTTTAACAGACGCAGCATTTAGTTGGAGTTCTAGCCTAAACGGCAATTTAGGAAGTGGCCGCTCTTTAGCCCTAGGCGCTTCTGCACTGACAGAGGGGACTCAGACCATTACGCTTACCGTTCGTGATAGTGATGGGCAGACGAACACCTCTACCTTACTCGTTCAGATTTATCGAGAGCGCCCAACATTGCCCACACAGTTATCTGTTGCGCCAGGGACATTGAGTTTTGACACCTCGGTTGTCAATAGTGCAACTATTTCGCAATCACTCTCGATTCGGAATATTGGCGATGGTGCAGTGGCTTGGACCGCGCAAACCGATCAAAGTTGGCTTCAATTAAGCTCCATTAGTGGCACTGCCCCGATAAACCTTCTGATAACGATTCCTCCATCAGGTTTACCAGTTGGAGACTATACAGGCAATATCACTATTACTATGCCGAGCGCGCTCAATAGCCCGTTTGTTGTTCCGGTCATACTAAATATCGCTCCAAGTTATCGAATCCATTTGCCACTGATCAGCCGGTAATGAACTCGCAGTGTTTTGACTAATAACCGCCTACAATCTGACACTCCTCGAAACTTATGATGGTTTCGAGGGTCATGGACTTCTGACACACTGCCCATATCATTTTTGGCTATCACTCGTTACAGAGACACTACCAAATAGCCTAAGCCAATTTTATAAATCGCCTGCGTCGCTTTGTCTTGGACAAGCGCGATGCCCAACGCCAGCAAATAGGGCAGGAGTGGGCTAGGCCTATAGCCGAGCGTGTGGCCGATGGGTTGTTATTTATGAATCAACGTCAAACTCCCCGCTCCCAGACTGACCGTAATCTTCAACAGCGGGCCACTGCCGCCGGTCGCGGTATACATATCATCTTGTTGTTGCCACTTGCCTTTCGTCGAGACGTTGAGCAAGCCGCCCGTCACCTCCACTGTGGCATTCGTGCCTTCGGGGATGATGATCTCCATATCGCTCGCGGCGGAAGTGAAGTTAACCAGTGCCTCGCGCTGTAGCTCGCCCGAAAAATCAAACGAATAGCTCCCCGCGCCACCCGAAAATTCCATCTCCGCAAAATTGGCATTCGCCAAACCTGTCAGAGTCACGTTGGATGCGCCCGTGTTATAAGAGAACTTGCTCATCGGCTCTGGGTTAGGCTCCGAGAAATTTACCTCGGTGTCGCTCGCACCGTCATTGATCTCCAGGTTTTGCAGTTTCAAGCCGCCTAATTCCAGCACGCCTTTATAGGCTCCCGCGTCAATTTTCAAGTCCAGCAAAGCTGGGCCGAGTTGAATATCCCAGTCGTTCACCAGTTTGGTATCTGAGTTGGGAAAACCTAAACTATCTTTAACTTTGCCTTGCGTGAGACGTAAAGCCGAGTCACTGCGCGTGAGTTCGGGTTTCCACTCGGCAATGTTGTATTGCACCGTGCCAGAGATCAGGCCGGTGCCACCGGGGGTGACGTTGAGCTTGCCCGCCCCCATGTTTAAAGTCACGTTGGTCGCGCCTTTCACATCGGGTAAGGGCTCAGCCAGCGTAAACGTCTCGGTTGGGCCGGTTTTCAATTTCGGGATGTCGGGTAAATCTACGTTAACCGAACAAGCGAGCGAGGCGAGCGCCATCGCCATCAGCACAAAAAACAAACGGAACATCATTATCTCCTTGAGTGTTAACTTTACGCGCTGAGGCGGGTTTGGGTTGCGGCCTATGGTAAAATCGGCCCACTTAGGAGATATTATGGTTAGCCCTGATCTACTTGAAATTTTGCGTTGCCCACATTGTGTCCGCGAAAAACCCGGCCTGTTGAAGTTAGAACGTGACAGTTGGCTGGTGTGCCAGGAACCCGATTGTGGCCGCAAGTACCCCATCCGCGAAGACATCCCCGTCATGCTCATTGACGAAGGCGACAAATGGATTAAGACCGCTGTCGCCGCCCTGCCCGTCCCCCCACCAAACGACTAATTTCATCGCGCGCCGCGCTCCGTAACGCAAACGCCAAGCGCATCATTAGTTTGGCGTTTTTTGTTGTTTGCGCGGCAGAGAACATGTATGATTACTAAACGTTATATGGCGTTAAGCTTGGTGCCGCTTGGCATGTCCTTGCTCGGCTTTATGGCGCTATGCGCCCCTGCTCCATTGCGCGGCCCGCTCCTCACGACCCATTTTGAGGGCGGGCTAGCCGCGCTCAATCACGCGGTCTACCTCGCGCACGCGGTGGGGTTGATCTTACTAGCCTTAGCCACGTTCGAAATTTGGGTGATCGCGATCACTTGGGAATATCGGCGACAGCGGATGTCATGATGGTTCTGGATGAATTGTTTTCGGGGGATGATGCGCGGGCGGAGGCGGCCTTAGCGTCCATTGGCGAGGCGCATCTGCCCGATTTAGCGCGCGTGCTTCATGGGAACGAAGCCGACGCGCGGTGGTGGGCGGTGTGCGCGCTGGCGCGGATCGCTTCACCAGAGGCCGGCGCGCTGTTGCTCGCCACGGCCGCCGACCCCGACCCCAACATCCGCGCGGCGGCACTCTTTGCGTTGGGGGAACGGCGCGCACCAGAGGCCATCACCCCGTTATTATTTGCGCTGAATGATGAGAGCCCTTTTCTCACGCGCCTCGCCAGCGACGCGCTCATTCGAATTGGCCCGCCCGCGGTGCCCTTCCTCATCCGCGTGTTGGAGAATGATGCCCAACCCCAAGTGCGCGTCAACGCCGCGCGCGCCCTCGCCCTCATCGGCGACAAGCGCGCGATCCCCGTGTTGTTTCAAGCCTTAGAAGATGAATCAGTGATGGCGCAGTATTGG
>Ga0315912_10005253_pt1 | contig 11973 bp, 11 predicted proteins | sample VfabasoilMG_FD_204469 | JGI IMG/M metagenome (GOLD analysis project Ga0315912, IMG submission 204469) | Garden soil microbial communities collected in Santa Monica, California, United States - V. faba soil | ecosystem: Environmental > Terrestrial > Soil > Garden | place: USA: California... | reverse complement strand
ATTACGCGGATTACGCGGATTCGGAAGCCGAAGATCTGCGCTTTCCCATTCCCAAATCCGCGTAATCCGCGTAATCCGCGGCTAACCCTTTCCCGTTGGGCAAAGCCGGTTCCTGCTGTTTACTGATGGCGGGATACTACTCGCTGTTGGCGCATCTGCATTCTGAAGAATTCCTTAGTTCTTTGTCAGGTATTCCTCGGCGAAAACCGGGTGATGGACGTTCTCCGCAAACCAATCGGCAAGGCGATTGTAATGAGCGTGCTTCGATATGTCGGCCGAGTCTGTCAGCCTGTACCCCAGAAGCTCCTCGACAACCTCCCTGTTCTCCAGGGCTCCGTGCAGATAAGTCCCAACGATATTCTCGATTCGAACGCCGTCCGATGCGCCGTCTTCAAGTAACGCGAATGGCCGCAGTGCGCCTCTCAGAGTCGTGACGCCCATGTGAATCTCGTAGGCCGAAAACGCGATGCCCGATGGTGTCGTCGCCGCGACGCGACGGGTAACCTTCTCCGGCATGAGGCGAGTGTGAGCTGGAATCAGGCCAAGCCCGCGGACCGACCGCACGGGTGATTCGACGCCGTCCGGATCTGTGATCTCTTCGCCGAGCATCTGATATCCGCCACACACGCCGACGATTCGCGCCCCGCGCTTCGACTGTGCAAGCAACCACTGCTCCAGCCCCGATTCGCGCAGCCAGATCATGTCGCTGATCGTGCTCTTCGTGCCCGGGAGAAAGATCACGTCGAATTGGCCGGCTGGGGGGCTCGTGACGTAGACCGCTTCAGGCAGCAGACGGAAATCCGTGAAGTTCGACACGTGCGGAAGCTTCACGATTGCTATCCGGCCTTGCCCGGCAGGCCGATCGTCGAGGTTCAGCGAATCTTCGGCATCGAGTTCCAGGCCCGGCACATGCGGGAAGACGCCCAGGCACGGCTTGCGCGTTTTCTCTTCAAGTATTTTCACGCCGTCCTGAAAAAGACTTCGGTCGCCGCGAAATCGATTTACGAGGAAGGAACGAACCAGCGCCGATTCTTCAGGCTCCAAAAGTTGGAACGTGCCGACGACCGACGCGAAGACGCCTCCGCGATCGATATCTGCCACAAGAATGGATCGTGCCCGCAGCCGCTGGGCGAGCCCAAGGTTGACCAGGTCGTGATGTTTGAGGTTGAGTTCGGTGATACTCCCTGCGCCCTCTATCACGATGAAGTCGAATTTCTCCGCCAGACGCGCATAGCCGGCCATGACTTCTTTCAGCAGGTGATCGAAGTGGCCGTAATACTCCCGTGCCGAGAGATTCTTCCAGACCCGTCCATTCAGCACGACCTGGCTTCCGAGGAGTCCCGTCGGCTTGAGAAGGATGGGATTCATGTCCGTGTGCGGTTCGAGTCCGCAGGCTTCGGCTTGCGCGGCCTGCGCTCTGCCGATCTCTCCGCCGTCGGGACACACCGCGGAGTTGTTGGACATGTTCTGGGCCTTGAATGGCGCTACGCGATGACCAAGGCGAACCAGATGGCGGCACATGGCAGTGGCCACCCAGCTTTTGCCTACACTCGACCCGGTACCGCCGATAAAGATGGGAATCGCAGGCATATCTCTGGGAGTGAGGATACACTCCATCGATGGCCAATACAGATTTCAAGTCGGTCAGTGAATACATCGCAACGAAGCCCAGGGAAGTGCAGGCCATGCTCAAGCGTGTTCGTGCCGCAATCCGCAAGGCTGTTCCGGCGGCGAAGGAGGGAATCTCCTACCAGATTCCAGTCTACAAACTCGACGGCGTTGCCGTCGTCTTCTTTGCCGGATGGAAGGAACACTTCTCGCTGTATCCGGCAGGTGACGCTCTCGTCGCCGCCTTCAAGCGCGAGCTGGCGGGATACAAAATCACCAAGGGGACAATCCGATTTCCGTTTTCCGGCGGCGTTCCGGTGGATCTCATTGAACGAATCGCAAAATTCCGCGCCGAGGAACTGGTGGAGCGCGGAAAGGGAAAGCGTGGCCGCGGATCCCAGCTCGATCGGCTTCGGCGATTGTGTGGCGCTCTGCCGAGCTCTTTCGAAAAGGTTTCCCACGGGACGCCAACCTTCTTCGTCGAGAAGGACAAGGGTGTGTATCTCATGTTCGCGGACAATCATCACAACAAGGGGAGTCTCGCGGTGTGGCTGCCCGTACCTCCGGGGCATCAGGCGGCGCTGATCGAAGATGCCCCGAAGACTTACTTCATGCCGCCTTATGTCGGTACCGGCGGCTGGGTCGGGATCAATCTGGAGCAGATTAAGGATCAGGCGCTGGAGATCCACATCCGCAAGGCGTGGGAACTTTCTTCGCCGAAGAAGAAAGGAAAAGCTCACCCCGGAGGGGTGAGAGGAACTTAGCCGGGGTAAGCGCGAAGCGCGCAACCCCCGGTTGAGGAAAGCTTGTGCTCCCGGCACCCCGGCTGGGGTGCCAGGTTTCTCGGTACTACCAACCGGAGGTGGCTCGCTGGAGCTCGCTCACCTCCGGCTAATCTCCATTCACCCCTCCGGGGTGAGGGCGTCAATGATTTATGAACACTCGCCCCATTGTCGGCCGATCCGTCGTCTCAACAACTCTCGGCATCGTTGCCGCCAGTCATCCTCTCGCCGCACGCGCTGGCACCGAGATGCTCGAACGCGGCGGCAACGCCATCGATGCGGCCATCGCGGCGAATGCCGTGGTCGGCCTGCTGGAGCCGGGCAGCAACGGCCTTGGCGGCGATCTCTTCCTTGTCTACTATGAAGCCGCCTCAAAGAAGATTCACGGACTCAACGCTAGCGGCTGGGCGCCGGCTGCACTGACGCCTGAATTCCTGCAGTCGAAGGGTATTACCGAAATGCCCGCAACCGGGATTCACTCCGTGACCGTGCCCGGAGTCGTGGCAGGTTGGGACACCCTCAGCCGCCGTTTTGGTTCCAAGCCCCTTTCCGAACTTCTCGCTCCTGCCGTGTACTACTCCGAAGCAGGCTTCCCCGTCACGGAGGTTATCGCCGCAAGTTGGTCCAACGCGGTAGAGCGGCTCTCTGAATATCCGGAGACAGCAAGAACCTACTTGCCTGGCGGTCGCGCGCCGCGGTGCGGTGAGATTTTTCGCAACCCGGGCCTCGCGCAGGCGCTGCGACGAATCGGAGATCACGGCCGCGACGGGTTCTATAAAGGACCGACAGCGGAGGCCATTCTCCGAGCCTCCACAGAACTCGGCGGCACGATGTCCGCGCACGATCTTGAGGACTTCCAGCCGGAATGGGTTGCTCCAATTCACAGCACCTACCGGGGCTGGACCGTCCACGAACTGCCGCCCAACACGACCGGTATTGCCGCGCTGATGATGTTGAACATCATGGAACAGTTTCCACTCGGCGACTGGGGCTTCCACTCGGCCCGATCCCTTCATGTGATGATCGAAGCGAAGAAGCTCGCCTATGCGGATCTTCTTCGTTACATCGGCGATCCCGGTTTCTCAAAGTTGCCAGTGGACGGTCTGCTCTCGAAATCCCATGCGCAGGAGCGCGCGCGCCTGATCGATCTCACCCGCGCGGTATCGCGAGCCGAGCCGGCGCACCTTCCCGGCTACACAAAATCTTCAGGCAACGACACGATCTATCTCTGCGCGGTCGACGCTGAGGGAAACATCGCATCGCTGATTCAGAGCATCTATACCGGTTTCGGTTCAGCAATTGTGCCGCCCGGCACGGGCTTCGCGCTGCACAATCGCGGCGCGCTTTTCACGCTGGAGCCCGGCCATCCGAACACGCTTGAACCGCGAAAGCGTCCCCTTCACACGATCATTCCCGGATTTATGGAAAAGGATGGCATCCGCATCGGGTTCGGCATCATGGGGGGATTCAATCAGCCCCAGGCCCACGCTCAGTTTGTCGCCGGCATCGCGGATTACGGATTCACGATCCAGGAGGCGCTGGAAGCCGGGCGGTTTACGAAGCTGACCTTCGATGGCTGCGATGCCGATATCGAGCCTCTGATTCCGGCCGATGTCCGCTCCGAACTCCAGGCTCTCGGGCACAAACTGAACGTGGCCCCGCCGAGGAGCGGCATGTTTGGCTGGGGGCAGGCCGTCATGAGCGACGCCGGCGGTATCCATTTTGGCGCTTCGGAACCGCGTCACGATGGAGCCGCAATCCCACAACTGGGGGACGTCTTCAAAACCTAACCAAACCCCGGACTGCCCGTCTACTCCCACGAGAAGGAGCTGTTATGAGAAAAGTAACCGGAGTTTTGTGGTTGTCTCTTCTATTAGTTGCTGTCACCCCTGTGGGAGCGCGACCCCAGTTCGGAAGAAACGATAACCGATCCGGAGACCGCGTTTGTGTTTACCAGAACAACAACTATCAGGGTTGGGAGGAATGCTTCCGGCCTGGAGACGAAGTTGCCAATCTCCATTCACACGGCAACAGCATCTCGTCGATCCGCGTCTACGGCCGCGCCATTCTTACCGTCTACGACGGCCGGAACTTCGACGGCCCTTCAGCCCAGATTGCCAACGAAGTTCGGGATTTGAATCAATTCTCCGCGGGCGGTTTCGGAAACCGAAGCTGGAACGATCGCATTGAATCCTTCCGCGTGACCTCGCCGAACTCCAGGGTCCCGGAGCCTCCGCCGGTATTCGGGCGGCCCGATCGTCGAGATGACCGCCGGGATGACCGGTTTGGCCAGCGCGAACCAGACAGCATTTGTCTGTATGAAGACACGAATTACCGCGGCCGCGTCGAATGCTTCGATGCTGGACGTCAGATCTCCGATCTTGGCCGGTCCGGTAGCTGGAGTGACCGTGTGTCCTCGATCCGAATTATGGGAAATGCAAAAGCGGCAGCCTATCGCGATATCAGCTATCGCGGCGAGCGCCTCGTGATCGATCAGGACATTCCGGATATGAGCCATCTTCGCCTGCGTGACGGCAAAACCTGGAACGACCAGATCTCCTCGATGGAGGTGGTCGGCGGTCGGCGCGCTTTCGGTCGCTAGGAGGGGAATTGCGGTGACGTTGACCGATTTCGCGACGGAGATACTCTAAGTAACTGAGTTACGTCGCGCGAATTCGGTCAACGTCACCGCAATTCCCCTCCTAGCGACCGCCCAGCCCGTGTAGTCCGTGGCTTAGTCTTTTGTGCTATAAGCAAGCGGCCTATGCGATTACGTGTTTGGCCGCTAGTCATCCTGCTGTTCTTCGCCGCCTGCTCCAGCGAACCATCCGCCGCGGACAAATCCTCATCGCGCACATTCACTCTCGGGCTGATTTCCGGAGCGCAGGAGTTCGTCGATTTCGTGATGGACAAGCACGGCATGCTCGATGCCGTCGGCCTGAAGCCCGAGCGGGCGAGATCCCTCAGCCCGGCGACGCTCCATCTCATGGTTGCCGAACGCAAGGTGGACATCGGCTTCGGGGGATTCACCACGATGGCTACCGCGCGCGCCGAAGGCAAAGACCTGATCGTGATTCACGGCGTTTTCTCTCCGGTCAACATGGTGTTCGTCCGCAAGGATTCGCCTATCAAAACTCTTGCCGACCTCAAGGGCAGGAAACTGGGCGTCTTCGGCAATACCAGTTCCACCACCTTCGGATTTCTCGCCGTCCTCTCGCGCAAGTGGCACGGCATCGACCTCTTCAACGAAAAAACCGTGAGCATCGTTCCTCAGCCCGGGCCGCTACTGGTCGAACTGCTTGGCCGCGGCGATGTCGATGCAGCACTCCTCGGCACGACGGAATCGATCAAGATGTTTGCCGAAGACCGCTTCCGCATGTTGCTCGATCTCAGTGAAGAGTATCGAACTCGAACCAAAGGGCGCGCGCCGGCGCATGTGACGATTGCCACTAACGAGCAGTTTGCAAAAGAGCACCCCGACATCGTTCGCGACTACCTTAAAGCTTACGAAGCTGCGGCAGCGTACATCCGTGAACACCGGGAGGTGTGGGCGGAGTATCTCAAGACCATCGAGGTCACGGATCCGAAGGAGATTGCGCTGTTCGAAGAGAAGATGGGGCCGAACATCGTTTCTGTCTGGGACCAGGAACAGATTGCCGTGCAGAAGGATTACCTTCAACTCGTCCACGACGTGATCGGCGACGCTGTTGTGAAGACCGTTCCGCAGGACCTTATCCGCAATGACTTCAATCCTTAGGGTCCTCTCGATCCTCGCCTTGCTCGCTCTCTGGTTCGTTTTGTCCTGGAACTTTCCGCCAACACTCGTGCCCGGTCCGGTTGCCGTTTTCGGCAAAGCATGGGAGAACGTTCTGTCCGGTCAAGCCTGGTTTCATCTGTACAAGACGCTGCTGCGCGTTTTTCTTGGCTTGATGCTGACCATGTTCCTTGGTGTCACCACCGGGGCATTGATGGGGCTCTTTCGAAAGGGAGAAGCCTTTCTAGACGCGTGGGTTACCGTTGGCCTGACGATTCCTGCGATTGTCTACAGCATCATCTGCCTGCTGTGGTTCGGCCTGACAGAGCGGGCCGCCGTGCTCGCCATCGGCATGTCGGCATTTCCCACCGTGGCGATCAGCGTCTGGCAGGGAATTAAGGGATTGGACTCTCAGTTGGTGGATATGGGCGGGGCCTTTCGTCTGAGCCGCATCACTGTCGTCCGCAAGATCGTGTTCCCGCAGTTGTTGCCGCACCTGCTTGCCTCCATGCGATACGCGCTCGGCATTTGCTGGAAGATTTGCACAACGGTGGAGTTGATCGGCTTGTCCAGCGGCGTAGGCTACATGTTGAACTACTGGTTTGGCCTCTTCCAGATGACGCAAGTCTTCGCCTGGACACTGTCGTTCCTCTTGGTGATGTTCGCCATCGAGTATTTCCTGTTCAAGCCGCTGGAGAGCTATCTCACACGTTGGCGAACGAGTGCTGTGCAATTGCACGTTTGAGACCGCCGTACGAAAGGTCCTCAACATGCCCTTCGTTAGCCAGGAGGAATCGGCATGAACAGAGTGATCTATTTGATCGGATTGATTGTGGTCGTTCTTTTTGTCCTTGGCTATCTTGGGATCCGATAGCGACAGTTACAGACTGCTTAAATTTGAAACACTGTGCCCAGCAACGCGAGCCAGCTTAACGTGAATCTCTGGGCAAGAAACATCAAGTGGGTGCCGGATTAGTGGATTAACATCCCAGCCCATGTCGCCTGTTCGAAAATTTCTGCTGCAGCTCCGCGAACTCGGAAGCCGTTTGGACAGCGACGTTTCGCTCGAATCTGCCGCGCGCCGAGCCGGACAGTCGCGATTTCGATTTCATCGGCAGTTTCGCAGCCTGGCGGGCGAGACGCTGAAGCAATACACCTTGCGACTACGGCTCGAGCGTGCTGCCGGTGAGCTGATTGCGACGGATCGGTCGATTACCGCGATCGCCTTAACAGGTGGGTTCGCGAGTCATGAAGTATTCACGCGCGCATTTCGGCGCCACTTTGGCCTCTCGCCAAAGCAATACCGCCTTCGCGCCTTGGCCAACGCGTCTAAACGCGAGTGGAAGAAACAGCGCGAGCTGGTCAGCGCCGCCGGGCCCTGTCTTCGTCTCTTCTATTTCCCAACCGATACTGTACCTCGGAGAACCGTCATGCCCTTGTTGTCTGTTGAACGCAAAGAAGTCGCGCCAATGCCATTTCTGTTTGTTCGCCGTCAGGCTTCCGCGAGCGAGATCGCTGCGACGCTTGCGGAGTCCTTTGGAATCGTTTTTGGTCACGCCATGAAAGCCGGCCTGCCTTTGGCAGGGTTTCCCCTCGCACGCTATCCCGTCGTGGGGCCGCTGATGACCATAGAAGCCGGCGTGCCCCTCGCTAAACCCACGGAGCCCGTGGGTGAGTTGGAGTATTGCGAATTGCCGGGCGGTCCGGTCGTGTTCGGCGTACACGGCGGCCCCTACGACCGTCTCGGCGACACACACGCGGCGATACTGCGCTGGATCCAGGAGCAAAAGTTGCGCGTTGGGGGCCCGCATTGGGAGTGGTACGTGACCGATCCGGCCGAGCATCCCAATCCCGAAGACTGGCGCACCCATATCTATTACCCGCTGGCGGAGTAGCGGCTGATCTGACCTTTGTAGTGGTTCTCCTGATGGTAGACTCTGCCGATGAATTTGCGAGGTTTCTTGATTCTTGGGGGCCTGCTCGCTTGCGCTGCCGCAGCGTCAGCTCAATCGAATGCTATTGAGAAGCATTTCAGGGATCGCCTACTCGGCAAGGTTGTCAGTCTGAAAACCTTCCGGAAGGCGAGCCGGTTGGAGTTTGGCCAGGATGATCAGTTGAAGAACAAGGGCGCCATCGGCTCGTGGACAATCTATTCGCAGGTTTTTGTAACGGACGTCCGCCTCTCGGTTTCCCGCATGCGCATTCTTGGCGACCGTGTCGTTCATCACTCTCAAAGAGGGCAGCCGAAGCTTGTGGCCTCGCGTTCGGACCTGAACGCCGAAATCGAGATCGAGTTGAAACCCGGCGCTACGATCCCCGATATCGAATTTGCGCTCTTGAATGTATTCGCCGGCAGCGAAGGCATTGCCACCTATGTGCCGGAGTATTGGAAGGAGTATTTCGGCGGAAAGCCCATCGAGAAGTGTCAGTCAAGGCCAATTCTAAGCGGGACTGTGAAGGCCTCAAGGATTACCGAACAACCCAAACCACAGTACTCCGAAGAAGCTCGAAAATTTCTTCTGGAAGGAGTCGTGGAACTGGAGGCGGAGATCCTGGAGAACGGAAGAATCGGAGCGATCACGATCATGAAGCCTGCTGGAGCCGGATTTGACGAGCCGGCCATCGAAGCCGTCTCGAAGTGGAAATACACGCCGACAACGGTTGACGGAACACCCGCGTGCGTCATCTCCAAGATGACCGTCAACTACGAATTTAACTGATCTGGTCCGCGTGAGTGGAGAATCGCCACCGAAAGGCGAGTCAACTCCCAGAGACAAAGGAGCTTGTCGCTTCATGAGTTTTAAAGTTACGAAAGCGCAGCATGTATTAGCCGTTGATGATTTCGGGGCGGCGGTTGCCTATTTTACCGAGATGCTCGGTTTCACCGAGTACAAGCGGGTCGGGGGTTGGTCGTTTCTGCAACTCGGAGATTTCTGGCTGATGGTCGGCGATTGCCGGGGCGAAGTGCCGGCGCGGGATACCGGTAATCACTCGTGGTTCGCTTATGTGAATTGCGAAGACATTGATGACCTGCACCAGCAATACCTTGCGCGCCAGGTGCCAATCAAGGAACCAATTGCCGACAAACCGTGGGGGCTGCGAGAGTTTCTGGTTGAAACACCCGAAGGGCACCGCATCAAGTTCGGACAGGCGTTACGCTAACGACAACCTGCGTTCGGTTCTGGAGACTATGAGCGCGTTGGGGTGAGGGTGTCCCCGCCTAAGTTAGGCGGGGTGGCTGCGGCGAAGCCGCAGACGGGGCGGTTCTCTAAGGAACTTGAAATTTCTTTGTGCGCGCAGCCACCCCTCCTAACTTCGGAGGGGACACGCCTGCCGCCAGGCCCGTCCCAGGTTTCAGCGATTTGTCGTTTCGCAATTTGTCTATAGCTTGGCGAAATGCAGCTACGGCCGGATCTCGATAGCCAGGTTTTCACCTACGACCGCTAGCCAGCGATCAAACGGAATCTCGGCGGTGTTCGCTCCAGGAAAGGAGCATTGGAGAGAGCCCAGGCGGGTTCCATTGTGCGTTTTCAAGTCGAAGGTGATCGCGTCGCCGCGTGTCGTGAGCGAATACGAGACGTTGGCATCCGGGTCATTGCCTAAAGCACGAGGTGCCAATGCTGCCGAGGCCGGACTCCAGGAGCAGCAGTCTGTTCGCGCCGGCGGCTTCGCGGCATCTGCACTCGACAGTTTCTTGTCTGTGAGGAGTTGTGGCGACCCAATCTTGCTCGTCCATGCCTGGGCGTTGAAACGGATTCGGAATTCGGTGCTGTCGGCCTCAGCCAGTTTCGATGCAGGTGCAGGCTTCTGCCAGCCATCCGTGCCGCTTGTGTCGAGCGTGCCACGTTCAACAGGTACAGAGACTGGCGGGGTTGCCTCGCCTCCCGGCGCGCCGAATGAAAGCTGGATGCTGGTCTGCGCTTCTTTTCCATCGGAAAGAATGAAATAGGCGTACGTGCCAAACGATTGCTCTCCCTCTTTTCCGGGTACCAGGTTGCGGGGGAGCGTCGCCGTTTCACAGATCAAGAAAGAGAACGTAACGTCGTTTCCCGTGACGGCCTTGCAATCCCAATGATTTGAGACCGTAGTCACAACACGGTCGCCGCGGCGATTGGCAACAAGGCTGTAGACCTCTCCACGAACGGAGTAGAGGTAAGGCAGTTCAAACTTGTATCCCTGAGAGCGTGCGTTGTACGTCGCGGTCACCGGAGGGTGTTCGTTCATGACGACATCCTCACGTTTGATCCTGCTGTCGTAATATCGGTCCAGGCTCTCCTTGACCGGAAATCGCGTGAGCACTTGAAGACTGTCCTGTTCCTTGGCGCATTCGCCCTTGAAGGTGTAGACGGACAGGTCGCCGTTTACTTCCTCCAGGCTGCGGTGGAACCAGGCGCCCAGCTTGAGGTCCTCATTGAAGAATGCCACCGGGTGCCATTCCCCGTTGCCGCTGGTGAGTTCTGCGCAACGAATCGGCCGAGCGGTCCGGAAAGCGCGCCGCAGTTCGGTGTCCCTGAATCTGCCGAACAAGCTGCGAAGTTGTTCGAAAAACTTGGCTTCGCTGCGATCCAGCCCTCCCTGTCGATCGCGCTGTGCAGCACCAGGAAGCGCGACTGCCATCATCAGGGCCAACACCGAGATTCTCCCGAATTTGCGCATGCCCCATTGCACCACATGCAGTGCCACCCCACAACAAATGAAGTACAATCCCGCGCATGGCCAAAACACTGCTGACGCTGTTGATCGCCTTGTTGCCGTTGCACGCGGCGCAGAATCTGCAACCCGCCTTTCCACGGGACGGGGCGAAGCAACTCGTGGACAACGAGCGCGTCACGGTGTGGGACGTGACGTGGGCCAAGGGCAGCACGCCGCAGAATCTGCGATTGGCTTTCGATACCGTCAGCGTGGAATTGGCCCCGCGCAAAGGCGCAGCTTCGTTGTTGAAGCGCGGCGTTCTGCCGCCACAGGAAGGAACCGGAAGCACGCCTCGGCGGACAATCATGATCGAGTTGAAAGACACCACGGTGCCCTCGATACCCAACAACAGTGGTTATCCTGAAGCGTTTCCGCGCGACGGAGCGAGGAAAATACTCGACAACCCGCGCGTTGCGATTTGGGATGTCTCCTTCAAGCAGGGGCAGCCCACGGTGACGCACTTTCACAGCACGGACGTGATGGTGGTCTATCTCGAAAACGGCGAAACGCTTTCGACGGCGCCTGACGGGAAAGCCACGCCCGGAGTTGTCAAGTTCGGGGACGTGAAGTTCAATCCCCGTAGCCGCACGCACAGCGAACTGCTCGTGAAAGGCGCGCACCGGGTTATCGCTGTCGAATTGAAGTAGTGGAGACGATAGCGCTCCACAACGTCTCCAAGGACTACGGCCTTCCCAACGGCGACCGTCTGAAGGTCCTCGATCGTATTACCTGCAGTCTCCGGGCAGGCACTTTCAACTCGGTTGTTGGCCCTTCGGGTTGCGGCAAATCCACGCTGCTCGGGCTGATTGCCGGACTCGATCGGCCGACGTCCGGAGAGATCTCTCTCGGCTCGACGCGCCCTCGCGTCGGTTTCGTTTTCCAACAGCCACGTTTGTTGAATTGGCGCACGGTTGCAAACAACGTCGCATTGCCTCTCGAAAGTGCCGGCTTGTCGAAGAGTGAACGGCTCGATCGTGCGAATCATTATCTGAAACTTGTCGGGCTGGCCGGATATGAAAGCTACTACCCTCTGCAGCTCTCCGGAGGAATGCAGCAGCGGGCCGCGATTGCCCGCGCGCTGGCGATCGACCCGGACGTGCTTCTGATGGATGAACCTTTCAGCGGTCTCGATGAATG
>Ga0315912_10005252_pt1 | contig 11973 bp, 11 predicted proteins | sample VfabasoilMG_FD_204469 | JGI IMG/M metagenome (GOLD analysis project Ga0315912, IMG submission 204469) | Garden soil microbial communities collected in Santa Monica, California, United States - V. faba soil | ecosystem: Environmental > Terrestrial > Soil > Garden | place: USA: California... | reverse complement strand
GGCAACAGCCGCGGCCGCGTCGGCCACATGATCGTGCCGGTGGTGTTCGGCGCGTTCGCGAAGGCGATTCCGGACGTGGTGCCGGCCGAGGCTGGCAGCCCCGCGCCGCGCCTCAATTTCTTCGGCACGCGCGACGACGGCAGCGAGTTCCAGAGCCTGCTGATTACGAGCGGCGGGCTGGGCGCGGGGCGAGCGCGCGATGGGCTCGCGGGCAAGTCGTTTCCCACCAACACCAAGATGGCTTCGCTGGAGGTCATGGAGAGCCAGGCGCCGATCCGCTTCGTGAAGCGCGGGCTCGTCACCGACTCGGGCGGCGCCGGCCGCCATCGCGGCGGCCTCGCGCAGGAGATCGCCATCGAGATCGTCGGCGGGAAGCACGTCTATGTTTCCACCAGTTCGGAGCGCATCAAGAATCCGCCGCGCGGCTATCGCGGCGGCGGCCATGGCGCGGCGGCGGCGTTGAGCCGGAATCGGGGCGACTATCTCGCGCCCAAGGGGCGCACCGCGCTCAAACGCGGCGACATCGTGACGGTGCGCACGCCGGGCGGCGGCGGCTTCGGGCCGCCGGGGGCGCGCGACAGCGGGGCGCTCGACGAAGACGTGCGCCAGGGCTACGTGAGCGCCGGCGAGGCACGCACGGCATACGGACGGCGCCGCCAACCTGCTCCGCCAGCGGCGCGCGGGAAGCGGTCGTGACGACGGGGCGCTTCCGCCTCGGGGTGGACGTGGGCGGCACGTTCACCGATTTCGTGTTGATCGACGAGGCATCGGGCAAGCTCCATCGCGAAAAATGTCTCACCACGCCCGCCGATCCGGTGGCCGGCATCATGCAGGGCCTCGAACGGCTGGTGGCGGCGGGACTCGTACGACCGGCGGAAATCGCCGGCATCGCGCATGCGACCACGCTCGTGACCAACACCCTGATCGAGCGCAAAGGCGCGAAGACCGGCCTCCTCGCGACCGCCGGGTTCCGCGACCTGCTTGAAGTGGGCGCGGACATGCGCTACGACATGTACGACCTCGCGATCGAGTTTCCGCCGCCGCTCGTCGACCGCGTCTGCCGGCTCGAAGTGCGCGAACGCATGGCGGCAAACGGCGATTCCCTCGTCCGCCCGTCCGCGGCAGACGTGCGCAAGCAGGCCCGCGCGCTGCTCGCGCGAGGCGTCGAATCGATCGCGGTCTGCTTCCTGCACAGTTACCACAACCCGGCGCACGAGCAGGACGTGTTGAACGCGCTGCGGCGGGATTTTCCCGGCGTGGCGGTATCGATATCGTCGCAGGTCGCGCCCGAGATCCGCGAATACGAGCGCACGGTTACCGTCGTCGCCAACGCCTACGTGAAGCCCGTGGTGCGCTCCTACCTCGGGCGCTTCGAGAGCACGATGGCGCGCGCCGGCGTCGCTGCGCCGATCCTGGTCATGCTGTCGAACGGCGGCATGACGACGCCGGAAGTGTCTGCTGAAATTCCCATCCGCCTGCTCGAATCGGGTCCGGCGGCCGGCGTGCTGTCGGCCTGCCACGCCGGCGCGCGCATGGGTGAACCGAACCTGCTCGCTTTCGACATGGGCGGCACCACCGCGAAGGCGTGCTTCATCGGGAACGGCAAGCCTGCGTTCACCGGCATGTTCGAGGCGGCGCGCATGAAGCGCCAGTTCCGCGGCTCCGGCATGCCGCTCAAGGTGCCGTCGGTCGAGATGATCGAGATCGGCGCCGGCGGCGGCTCGATCGCGCGCCTCGGTGGCACGGGCCTGCTCAAGGTCGGCCCGGACTCGTCGGGCGCGGATCCCGGCCCGGTCTGCTACGGGCGCGGCGGGACATACCCGACGGTGACCGACGCCGATCTGCTGCTGGGCTACCTCGATCCAGGCTACTTCCTCGGTGGCGACATGCCGCTCGACCTCTCGCGGGCGCGGGCCGCGGTGCGGGCGCTGGGCAGGGCCTGCCGCCTCGAGGTTACCGCGACCGCCGCGGGCATCGCGCAGGTCGTCAACCAGAACATGGCGACCGCGATCCGCATCCACGCCGCGGAGCGTGGCATGGATTACCGCCGCTTCACGCTGTTCGCGTTCGGCGGCGCGGGCCCGGTGCACGCGTACGACATCGCGCGCATCCTGCGCATACCGCGCATCGTCTGTCCGCTCGGCGCCGGGACCAATTCCGCGTTCGGGCTGCTCGCGGCGCCGATCGCGGTCGACCTGTCCCGCTCGTACAACGCGCCGCTGCGCGGCATCGACTGGACGCGGCTCAACGCGCTCTACCGTGACATGGAGCAGGAGGCGCGGCGCATGCTGGCCGATGCCGGCGTGAAGTCGCCGGCGCTCGAGCGCTCTGCCGATCTGCGCTTCGTGGGGCAGGGATTCGAGTTGCATGCCGCAGTACCGGCGGGCAAGCTCGCAGCGGGTGCTGTCGGGCGCATCGAGGCGTCTTTCCACAAGGCCTACCGCACCGTGTACGAGGAACTGCCGGGCGCGCTGCCCATCGAAGCGATCACGTGGCGCCTGCGCGCATCGGGGCCGGCGCCGTCCGTCGCCGCCTCGCTTGGCGTGTCCCAGGCCGCGCGCCGCGGGCGCAAGTTCCGCCCGGCATGGTTTCCCGAGCTGCGCAAGTTTGTCGACACCCCGGTGTATGACCGCTACGCGTTGAAGCCCGCGGATGGGTTGGCCGGCCCCGCGATCGTGGAAGAGCGGGAATCGACCGCGGTGATCGGTCCGCGCGGGCGGGTGAAGGTGGACCGGGACCTCAATCTGGTTATCGACGTCGCGGAAGGTGTTCCGCGGTAGACTTCGGCGGCCCCGACAGGCGAAAGGCGCGACGATGGACTCTTCCAAGCGACTGCGGCAACTGCTGCAGCAACCCGGCCCCGTGCTGGCCCCTGGCGTGTACGACTGCATCTCGGCAAAGGTCGTTGAGCGCGCCGGCTACGATGCGGCATTCGTCAGTGGAGCGGCCGTCACGGCGAGCGTGCTGGGCTATCCCGACGTCGGTCTGCAGACGATGCCGGAGATACTCGCTCAGGTGCGAGCCATGGCGCGCGCGGTCGCCATACCGTTGATCGTTGACATCGACACCGGCTACGGCAACGCGCTCAACATGATGCGCGCGATCCGCGAGTTCGAGGCGGCGGGCTCGGGCGGCGTGTTTTTCGAAGACCAGGGATTTCCGAAACGCTGCGGCCACTTCGAGGGCAAGAAGCTCATCTCGACCGACGAGATGGCCGTGAAGGTGCGCGCGGCGTGCGAGGCGCGCCGGTCGTCCGATTTCGTCATCATCGCGCGCACCGATGCGCGCGCGATCGAGGGGCTAGACGGCGCCATCGCGCGCGCCAATGCTTACGTCGAGGCCGGGGCTGACGCAATCTACGTCGAAGCGCTGCTGTCCGAGGACGAAATGCGCCGGGCTGCGGCTGCCATCCAGGCGCCGCTGCAGGCCAACATGAGCGAAGGCAACCGCAAGACGCCGGTGGTCGATTACCGGCGCCTGCACGAAATCGGCTTCAAGATCATCTCCTACAGCGGCCTCCTGCAGCGCACCGCGATCAAGGGCATGCAGAAGGCGCTCGGCGTGCTGCGGGAGCAGGGCAGCGCCGAGTCGCTGTATCCCGAGCACGTGTGCAGCCTGATCGACCGCAGTGAACTTCTGGGGCTGCACCGGTTCTACAAGCTGGAGGAGCGGCTCTACGGGCCGCTGCTCGACACCGAGAAGAGCTGGCGTGCCGAGCTCGATGCCCGCGCAGGCGGCGCCGGCCCGGATGACCCGCCGCCCATCTAGTTCGAGGAAAGACCCATGCTGATACGTCTTGTAGCCGTGTTGCTCGCGCTGACCGCGGGCGCCATGCCGGTGCTGGCGGCGCCGGCCGGCAAGTTTCCCGTGCGCCCGGTGCGCATCGTCGTGCCCTCCACGCCGGGCGGTGGGCTCGACGTGATGGCGCGCATCATGGGGCCGCGACTCACCGAGCACTGGGGCGAGCAGGTCGTGATCGACAACCGCGCCGGGGCGGGCGGCATCATTGGCACGGACATCGTGTCCAAGGCGGCGCCGGACGGCCATACGCTGCTGATCGTGACCACGGGATACACCACCAACCCGTACCTCATCGGCAAGTTGCCGTACCGGACGCCGGAAGATTTCGAGCCGGTCACGTCGATCGGCACCACGCCCGTCGTGCTGGTGGCGCATCCGTCGCTGTCGGCGCGCACCGCCGGCGAGCTCGTGGCGCTCGCCAAGCAGCGGCCTGGCCAGCTCGTTTTCGCATCCTCCGGTACCGGAAGCGGCGGGCATCTCACGATGGTGCTCCTGCAGCAGGTCGCGGGCGTCAAGTTCAATCACGTGCCGTACAAGGGCGCGGGGGCATCCACCGCCGCAGTCGTGGGCGGCGAGGCGCAGTTGCTGTTCACGGCAACGGGCGCTGCGCTGCCGCAGATCAAGGCGGGCCGCCTGAAGCCGTTGGTGGTGACGGGCGCACGGCGGGCTCGCGCGCTGCCGGATGTGCCGACCGTGATCGAGGCGGGGCTGCCGGGGTGCGTCATGGAGCAGTGGTACGGCTACCTCGCCCCCGCCGGCGCGCCGAGGGCGCTCATCGACCGCATCTATGCCGACCTCGTCGCCGTGATGAAGCTGCCGGACGTTTCGGCGCGATTGCAGGCGGCCGGATTCGACCTCGACGGCATGCCGCCCGAGAAGTTCCGGCAGTATCTCGCCGAGGAAATGAAGAAGTGGAGTGCGATGATCCGGGACGCAGGCCTGCGTGGAGATCAATGAGCGCCATGCACGGAAGATACGCACATGAATTGCGGAGCGGCGACGAGTACGAGCCGCTCGAGTTCGTCGTCACGCCCGATCTCAACCAGCAGTTTCTTTACGCCGTCGAGGATTTCAACCCGCTTTTCCTCGAAGGCCGCGACGGCAAGCCGCCGCTCGTCCATCCGGTGCTGCTCATGCATATGAGCCCGCGCACGCGCAGCCCGTCGTACCGGCAGGCCCCGGGAATGGGCTCCGCTTTTGCGCGCGATCGGAGCACCTACCTGAATCCAGCCTATGTGGGATCGCGGCTGCGCGTGTCATGGAAGGTCGTCAAGACCTATGAGCAACGCGGCAAGATCTATCAGGATTACGTGGCGTTGGTGCAAGACGCGAACGGCACGGATATCCTGCGCCGGGAATTGGCGTCCACGTTCTTCACGCTGGGCAAGGTCAAGACCTACGCGCTGGGAGAACCGAAATGAGGCTCCCGGTTCTCGGAGCGAAGCTCGGCCAGGTCTACGCGGGCAAGGCGAGGAAGCTGACCTGGGCGCGCGCGCTCGCGCTGTCCGGCGGGCCGCTCGGAACCCCCGGCTGGCCCGAGAAGAATTTGCACACCGACCTGAGGGCTGCCAATGAGGCCGGGCTCGCCTCGGTGGTCGTCTCGGGCACGCAATGGGAAGGCTATCTCGTCGGGCTGCTGGTCGAGGTATTGGGGGCCGCGTGGTTCGCCGGGGGAGCGCTCGACATCAAGATTCCGCGCAGCGTGAAGATCGACGAAACCATCCAGCCGATGGCACGGCTGGATGCGCGCGAGCAGGCGGGCGATCGGGTGCGAATCGCGTTCAGCGTATGGTGCGAGAACCAGGACGGCGAACGGGTGCTCGTGGGCACCGCATCTTGCGCCGTAGCGCCAGGATAGAGACGAGGAGAGAACGTGAAATTGCTGCCGCGTTGCTGCCTGCAGATCGTGACGGCCATCACCTGCGCCGTCGTCGGCGCCGTTACGCTGCATGCGGCCGGCACTTATCCGAGCCGCGCGCTGCGCATGGTGGTGCCCTACGCCCCGGGGGGCAATACCGACGTTCTCGCGCGGTTGATCGCTCAACGCCTGACGCAGAGCCTCGGCCAGCAAGTCGTCGTCGATAACAGGCCCGGCGGCAATACGCTGATCGGCACCGAGCTCGTGGCCCGCGCCCCAGCCGATGGCCACACGATCCTGTTGACCACGCTGACGTTCGCGGTCCTGCCCACGCTCTATGCCAAGCTGCCGTACGACGCCCTGCGGGACTTCATTCCCATTACGCTCGCCGTCACCTTGCCGAACGTTCTGGTCGTTCACCCTGCCGTGCCCGCGCGAACGTTGAAGGAATTCATCGCTTACGCCAGGGCGAACTCCGGCAAACTCAGTTATGCGTCCACCGGGAGCGGCACCTCGCCTCACCTGTCGATGGAACTCGTCAAATCGATGGCGGGCATCGATCTGGTTCACGTGCCGTACAAGGGCGGGGCGCCTGCCATGACCGACTTGATAGGGGGGCAGGTGGCGGCACAGTTCATCGGTCTGCCGGTCGCAATGCCCCAGATCGCGTCGGGCCGGTTGCGCGCGCTGGGTGTAACCAGCGGCAAGCGCGCTGCCGCAGCGCCCAATGTTCCGCCCATCGGTGAAACCTTGCCGGGCTACGAACTCGATCCGTGGTTCGGTGTGCTGGGACCGGCGGGCATACCGGCTGCGATCGTGGATCGTCTGCACGCTGAGATTACCCGCATCCTGCGTTCGCCCGACATCAAGGACCATCTGAACAGCATGGGCGCCGAGCCCGTCGGCAACTCGCCGGCGCAATTCGCAGCCCATCTGAAGAACGAAATCGGCAAGTACGCGAAGATCGTCAAGTCAGCCGGGATCCGGGTCGAATGAGGCGCGTCGATTCGGGCCAGGCTGGGGCATGCTTGCCATGCTCCGACCGTTGAGCTAGATTGCCCGGCAAACCGGCCACTGATCGCGCCCGCGGCCGGCGCGGATCAGGGGTTTCTTGCAGTCATTGGAATCTGGCATGGCGTGGTTCACCTTCACCGACGCATCGAACGAAACGTTCGTCTTCGGACTGGCCGATCCGACGGCCGTTTCCCATGCGCGCGGGCTGCTCGCGGGGACGGAATCCGGCGACGCCCGCATCGCCGGAACCGTAGTGAAGGCGGACGCGCCTTACAATATCGGGTGGTCCTATTACATTCAGGACGTATTCTTCTTCGAGTTATCCGCCGAGGTCGGCGATTCGACGATGCGCTACATCGAAGCGCACCTCGCCGAGGTGGGCGGGGCGCTACTGCCGGGAAGCATCTGGACGGGTTGGTCCTCGGTGCTGGTCGAGGAGCTGAAACCGTCGCGCGGCGGCGCCGGCAATGACAGCCTGGAAGGATCGCAAAGAGCCGACATCGTGTTCGGCGGGGCCGGGGACGACGTCCTCATCGGGCTGGCCGGCAATGACCATCTGATCGGCGGTTTCGGACGCGACACGTTGTTCGGCGGGCGCGGCGACGACAAGCTGGACGGTGGCCCGGGCGTGGATCGGCTCGCCGGCGGCATGGGAGCGGACATCATGGCGGGCGGCCTCAGACCCGACCGCCTGTTCGTCGGCGTCGACGACGATCAGGATCGGATCGTCTATGGTTCGAAGGGCGAACTCGTCGCGACCGACTGGATCTTTCAGTTCGACCACAGGAGCGACGCCGCGGAGGCGGTCTGGGACCGGATCGACCTCCGGTCCATCGATGCCGACCGCCAGGTGGCCGGTGACCAGGCGTTTCGTTTCGTTGACGCTTTTGCCGCCGCCGGTGCCGGTGAACCGGACGGTCAGCTGCGAGTGGTCGATCGCGGAGCGGACGTGAACGTCGAGATCGACTTCAATGGCGATAACGCCGTGGATGCTCTCATCATCGTACGGGATGTCGGCTCGTTGAGCGCGGCCGACTTCTTCCTGTAGCGCGGGATCCGCCGCTGATCGAGCCATGGGCCGCGGCCGCGGGTCACTCGGCCGGGCGGGCCCTCGGTTGGAATCGCCCGCGGGTGATGCGCAAGCGCGGCGCGTGCGTTATCCTGCCAGGCATCCCATGAAGACTTTCTACGGCTGGCGCATCGTAATTGCCGGCGGCGCCCTGCAATTCCTGCAGAGCATGCTGCTGAATCAGGCATTCGGCGCCTACGTCGCGGCCCTGATCGAGGAGCGCGGCTGGAGCAAGACCGCTTTGTCGGGCGCAGCGGCGCTCAAATCGACGGAGACCGCGCTGCTTGGCCCGGCCCTCGGCTGGATGGTCGACCGTTTCGGGTCGCAGGGCATCATCCGCGCCGGCATCCTGATGTTCGGCATCGGCTTCATGCTGCTCAGCCAGATCGATACGCTGGCCGGCTTCTATGCAGCGTTCGTGATTGTCGCGCTCGGCTCGAGCATGTTCAGCAACTTCCTCATGAGCGTGGCGATCATCCAGTGGTTCGAGAAGCGCCGGGCGCGCGCGCTTTCCGCGCTCCAGTTCGGCGGTGCGCTCGGCGGCATTTTCGTGGTACTGGTGGCCTGGTCCATACAAAGCTTCGGCTGGCGGGCGACCGCTTTCGGTTCGGGCGTCATCGCCATTCTGATCGGCTGGCCGCTTGCACGGGTGATACGCAGCCGCCCGGAGGATCACGGCGAAACCGTGGACGGATTGCCGCCCGCGCCCGCGGATACCACGCTGCCCGAGACGCCCCCCCGGCGCACGTTCAGCGCGGGCGAGGCGCTGCGCACCAGCGCGTTCTGGCTGATCTCGCTCGGCCACGGCTTCTCGCTTTTCGTCGTGTCGGCGGTGACCGTGCACGCCATCACGCACATGAAGGAGGGCTTGGGCTACTCGCTTGCCCAGGCTTCGCTCGTCTTCGCCCTGGTGACGATCGGGCAGTTCTTCGGCGTGATACTCGGCTGGGCGATCGGCGAGAAATTCGTGAAACGCAAAGTCGCCGCCGCCTGCATGCTGATGCATTGTGCCGGCCTGCTCATGCTCACCTATGCCACCGGCCCTGTCATCCTGACGGTCTCCGCGCTGGTGCACGGCACGGCCTGGGGGCTGCGCGGCCCGTTCATGCAGGCGATACGCGCCGACTACTTCGGCCGGCGCTCGATCGGCTTGATCATGGGGCTGTCGTCCATGATCACCGTCTTTGGGCAAGTTGGGGGACCGCTTATCGCCGGTGCGCTCGCCGACTGGACCGGGAATTACCGCGCGGGTTTCACGCTCCTGGCGGTGCTGGCAGGGCTGGGGTCGTTGTTCTTCCTGCTGGCGAAGCCGCCCAGGTAATGCATGCTTTGCTGAGGCGTGGCGGCAGCGGACGATTGGGAGCAGCGCCCGCTTTGCGACCGAGGGTCCTCAGGAAGCGAGGGCTACCCGCGGCCGAACGCCCTGTTGTTCGACTACCGATTGCAGCACTTCGTAGTAGTGCCAGCCGTTGATGCGCGTCTTGCCCAGGAAAATGGTCGGGGTGTTCGTGATGCCGATGCTGCGCGCCTGGTTGACCGCGTCCAGCGCGCGTTCCGCGTAGAGGCGCTGTTCCAGAGCCATGCCCAGCTCCACCGGGTCGAGGTCCGCTCTTTCGGCCGCGGTCATCAAGGTTTCGGGCTCGCCGATGTCGCGACCTTCGGTCCACATGAGATCGTAAACGGCGGTCTTGTACGCGAAGTCGGCGCCGTGGTCGCAGGCGAATTCGAGCGCCTCGAATGCATGAAAGCTGTAATGCCGCTTCTCGGGAATGCGGATGCGCGGATGCTGCTCCGGCGCCATATCCTTGATCCAGGCATTGAGCCGTTCGAGGCGTTCGGGACTGCGCGCGTTCGCCGTGCCTTCGGGCGGCGTTTCGGGATGCAGCCAGTGCGGGCGCCAGAGCGGCTGGAGATCGTAGTCCCGGGCGAGGCGATCGATCTGGTCGACCGCGAGGAAGCTGTAGGGGCAGACGAAATCGGCAAAGACCACTACGCGAAAAGGCCTGGCCGCTTCCTGATTCTCGATCATTGCGCACCTCCTGTTCTATATCGCTCGTGCCATCGCTTCAGCCGCCTCGACGGCGAGTCCTTCCCCGGTGATCCCGCCTTCGAGCGCATCCCGGTCGAAGGTGAGAAAGGCCACGGTTGCGCCATTTTTCCCGGTCACCAGCGACTCGGCCGCTTCCGCGCCGCGCACGTAGCGTAAACCCGGCGGACCGATTTCCCATCCCTCCATGATAACCGAACCGTCCAGCACCACTTCATAACGCCCGAATTCCGCCGCGGGCATGGCGAGCGCGGCGTGGGCGGGCGCCTTGACGACGACGGCGGCGGGGCCGTAGTCGGGCGGCATGAGGAATTTGAACGCCGAGTGTTCCGCGCCCGGCATCGGGTGCCATTCGGTCTGCGCTGCCAGCGACGCAAACAGGCGCCCGCGCAGATTGATTTGACGCCGGGCGTCGTGGTTCGCCATCGAAATGATGCCACCGGCCCTGGGGTGGAGCACCAGCATGTCATGGCCACCGGACACGGCAAACGGTCCGTACGGCATGTTGTGATCGGTGTAGTGGAGGGCGAGCGCTTCCAGATGCTTGACGCCGCGTGGAAAGTCCATCGCGCCGCCTAACAGCAGCTGGAACTGCGACGTCAGGTGCATGTGAGCGTAGACCGACGGGCAATCGTCGAATCGGAAACGCAGCGCTTCCGGTCCGCCGTCCTCGCCGGAGAGCAGCACCTGGCAGGCAAAGGCGATCCCCTCGGTCGCGCTGCGTTTCCAAGGCGCGTTGGCGGTATCGACGATGTAACGCTGCTGCATGCGGATCCGTGTGGATGCCGCAATTGTAATCCAGCGTTCGTCCGGCACGGAACTGGCCTTTCCACCCGGTGTGCCGCAAGCCGACGGATATCGGCGGGAGGCGATGCTATCCGGGCGAACTGCCGTCGCGGAATATTCTGGTCAGCCGCGCCCGTGGCTGTATCAAGTCCGCCAGCGTCCGGCTATCCAGCACGTCGAAGAAAGCGCGCATGGCGCGCCCCAGTATCCCGTTCAGCGCGCACGCCGACACGATCGGGCATTTGAGATTTCCCTTCTGAAAACATTCCACTATCGCCAGGTCGTCCTCCGCGCCGCGCACCACGTCGCCGAGATTGATCTGTTCCGGCGGGCGCGCAAGCCGCATTCCGCCGCCTTTGCCGCGCGTGGTTTCCACATAGCCCTGCTTTGCGAGGTGATGCACGATCTTCATCAGGTGATTTTCCGAGATGCCATAAGCGCTGGCGACATCGCTTATCGTCGCCAGGCGGCCCTCGTCCCGCTGCACGCCGAGATAGATGAGCACGCGCAGGGTGTAATCGGTAAATATCGTCAATCGCACTATGGCTCCCGCCTGCACCCGGGACAGCCCTCGGGGCGCGATCCCTAGTTGCATGGCCCCCGATTCTAGACGGACTGCGTAAAGATGGATAGAAGATACATCTTTAGTTGACCTAGATCAAAACCGGCTCGCGCCCGCTGCCTAGACTTGTTTCCGGGACATGGCCAAGGGCGCATGATGGTGTCAAAGACGTACAAGCAATGGTCGGTCGTAACCGCCAGCACGACGGCGTTCACCGTGTGTTTCATGGTGTGGATGATGTTCGCCGTCATCGGCATCCCCATCAAGGCGTCTCTCGGCCTCAATGAAACGCAGTTCGGCATTCTCGTCGCGACCCCGGTACTTACCGGCTCGCTGATTCGCTTGCCGCTGGGGATGTGGACCGACCGCTTCGGCGGACGCCTGGTGTTCTTCGTCCTGATGGTGTCCACCGTGTTGCCGATCTGGCTGATTTCGCAGGCGACTGAATTCTGGCAGTTTCTGGCCACCGGTTTGTTCGTCGGGGTGGCGGGCGGCTCGTTCACCGTTGGCATCGCCTACTGCGCGCGCTGGTTTCCAAGAAACCGCCAGGGGCTTGCGATGGGCATTTTTGGCGTCGGAAACACCGGGGCCGCGGTGACCAAGCTGGTCGCGCCCAGCATCGTCGTGGCCTACGGCTGGACGATGGTGCCGAAGGTTTATGCCGTGCTCATGCTGGTGACGGCGGTACTCTTCTGGTGGTTCAGTTACACCGACTCGGCCCACACCGCGGGTTCCTCCAATGTCACCGTCAGGGAACAGTTGATGGCCCTGAAGGACCCGACCGTCTGGCGCTACAGCCAGTATTACTCGATCGTCATCGGCGGGAAAGTCGCGCT
>Ga0315912_10005249_pt1 | contig 11977 bp, 9 predicted proteins | sample VfabasoilMG_FD_204469 | JGI IMG/M metagenome (GOLD analysis project Ga0315912, IMG submission 204469) | Garden soil microbial communities collected in Santa Monica, California, United States - V. faba soil | ecosystem: Environmental > Terrestrial > Soil > Garden | place: USA: California... | reverse complement strand
CGGAGACGCGGCGCTTCTTGCCGGCATCCATGGCGCGCTCCACGGTGCGCAGCAGCTTGGCCAGTGACAGCGGCTTCTCGACGAAGTCGAAGGCGCCGAGGCGCGTCGCCTCGACGGCGGTTTCCACGGTGCCGTGGCCGGACATCATCACGACCGGGCAATCCTCGCCGGAGCTGGCGGACCATTCCCGCAGCAGCGTGATGCCGTCGGTGTCGGGCATCCAGATGTCGAGCAGCACCAGGTCGGGCGTGCCTTTCGCCCGCGAGGCGCGGGCCTGGCCGGCATTGGCGGCCACGTCGACTTCGTAGCCTTCGTCCGAAAGGATTTCCTTCAGGAGGACGCGGATGTCGGCTTCGTCATCGACGACCAGAATCTTGCCGGTACTCATGCAATGCCCCTTGCGGGCTGCGCGCTTTCCTGCTGCGCAGCCAACGGTAACACGACGCGTACGTACGCGCCCCCCCCGGGCAGGTTGTTCGCCTCGATGCTGCCGCCGTGTTCCTCGGCAATCTTCTTGACGATGGCGAGCCCCAGACCCGTTCCCCTGGGCTTGCTCGTCACGTAGGGCTCGAAAACCCTTGCGAGCAGCTCCGGACGGAACCCATGTCCGTTGTCCGTCACCATGATGACCGCAGAGTTGCCCTCCGGTCCACTGTTCATTGCCGTGGCGACGATCACTTCCCCGTTCGCCGTACCCTCGACAGCCTCCAGACCATTGGCTATCAGATTGTTCAGCACCTGGCGCAGCCGGCCCCGGTCGGCGCGCAATGGCTTCAGCTGCGGGTCGGTCTTCGCCCGCAGGGCCGCCGGGGATTGCTGGGCCCTGTACAGCTCGACCACCTCGGCGACCAGTTCATTCAGGTCCACGCGCGTCAGGTTGAGCTCGGGGGCGCGCGCATATTCACTGAAGGCGTTCACCATGCCCTTCAGGGATTCCACCTGCTGCACGATGGTGTGGGTGGCGCGCTCGAGCACATCGGCATCAGGATTGGTCAGCTTGCCGGTCAGCCGCTGCCGCAGGCGTTCGGCCGCCAGCTGGATGGGCGTGAGGGGATTCTTGATCTCGTGCGCGAGGCGGCGCGCCACTTCTCCCCAGGCTGCATCGCGTTGAGCGTGCAACAGACTGGTGATGTCATCGAACACCACGACGAAGCCGGTTTCGCCCGCTGCGACAGGCAGCGGTGCGCAGGCCACGCGCAGCACACGATCGGGAGGCAGGGAGATTTCATCCTGCCATTCAGTGTCCGGTCCCTGCAGGCGCACGCGAAGCTGCGCGGCGAAAGCCGGAACACGCGGCGAGGCGTCGGAGATCTGTCCCAGCTCCTCGCCAATGCGGCGCGCCAGGGAAGTGCCGAGGATGGCATCGGCCGCATCGTTCGCGATGCGCAGGCGCAGGCCGGTATCGAGGACCAGTACGCCGGTGGACAGGCCGGCCAGGATCACGGACAGGCGCTCGCGCTCGTGTTCGATGAGCTCGCGGCTGCGGTTGGCTTCCTCGCTGGCGCGGCGCAGGCGCTTGGTCATGTCGTTGAAGGACTGAACGAGAAAGCCCATCTCGTCGCGGGAGGGCAATTGCAGGCGCGTTCCGAAATCACCTTTGCCCACGGCGCGGGTTCCCTGGATCAGGTCATGCACCGGGCGTGTGAGCAGCTGCGCGGAACGGATGGCGATGTAGATGGCAGAGAGCATGGCCAGCAGCAGCACCACGGTAAGCGCGAGGCGGAACTGGTTCTTCAGCGGTTCGCGCACCGTCGCCAGCTCCTGGTAGTTGTTGTAGGCCTGCTGGACGGCATTGGCCAGACTGGCCAGTTCGCGCGGCAGCTCGTACCGAGCCACCAGGATGCGGCCGCGCGTGAGTGCGCCGTCCGGAATCGGTGCCGCGGTCGGAATCACGTAGCCCCCGCCGGTCACAGGCTCGAGGCTGAGGAAGGGCCGGCCGCCCCGCACCTGCATCAGCATCTCGCGTGGAATCTTCGGATCGATCAGCGCCTCGCGCGTCTCCATGCTGGCGGCCAGCACCTCTCCGTTCGATCCCAGCGCCATCAGCTCGTAGGCGCCGCTGGCTCGCCGTTCCGCATCCAGCGTCGCCGACAGGCTGGCGTTGGATTCGTCGCGCAGCGTGGCAGCCAGGTCCTCGGTGCGGCGGCCGTACTCGCGCACACGCAGGTTCAGCGCCGAACTGGAGAGATCCAGCGCATCGCGCAGTCCCTGGCGGATTTCCACGCGGAACCAGCTGTCGATGCCGCGGTTGAGGAACTCGAGTGACAGCAGGTAGATGACCAGCAGCGGCACCACCACCAGCGAACCGAAGATGGCGACGGTGCGCGCGGTGAGGCGCGAACCCGGTACGTGATGGCGATAATCGCGCACCAGCTGGCGGAGCTTGCGCGCCAGCAGCACTGCCAGCACGAGGATGCCGGCGACGTTGATGCCCAGGATCCACAGGTGCCATTTGCTGTACTGCGCGGAGCCTTCCATGCTTCGCGCCAGCAGGAGCAGCACCCCGACCACCAGCACGCCGGCCACGGCGATGATGCCGTAGCCACGCCAGCGCTTTACCGGGGCAATATCCACGAGTACCACTCGCTGCTGCGGGTCCAGCTGTCCGACCAGAAGATGAGCTTGCGCAGTGCATCGGGCATGCGGCCGCGGCGCACGGCGGCGCGCACGCGGATGGCATAGGTGGAATCCGGATCGAGCTGCGGCTCGACCACCACCGGCCAGGCCTGCACCTGTCCCGCGGCGGCCAGGGCCTGGTCGAGATCCTGGAACGACTGCTGCTCGGCTCGATCGGTCTCGTGCAGGATGTAGCGCTGGCTGACGGCGTTCCAGGACAGCTCACGCTTGAGCGTGATGTCCACCAGCGTGGCGTCGAACCAGTAGCGGCGGTTGCGATCCACCACCGCGCGCAGTTCCAGGCTGATGGTGGCGCCGTCCGCGAGCGCCGTACGCACATCGTCATTCAGCGGGAAGACGGTGTGCGCGTTGAGTTCAAAGATGCCGCTGCGCACGTTCACGAAAGCCGACTGCACCACCACGGGATCGCGCGCCAGCGCGGCGCTGCAGGCGAGCAGCGCCACCGCGGCCAGCAAGGCGCGATGCAGGGCCGCGCCCCATGGCAGCCGGTGCAGCGACCCCCTCATGCGCCCGCCTTCATTTGCAGGCAAGCATAGTAGAAGCCGTCGGTGACTGCCGCCGCCCCGGCCTCAAGAGGGGTGGGAACCAGCTGCCGGTCATCGGCGGAGCGGACGAACTGCGGATGGCCGGCCAGGAAGGCATCGACCACCTGCTGGTTTTCGGTCGGCAGCACCGAGCAGGTGGCGTACAGCAGCCGGCCACCAGGCGCCAGCAGCGTCGCGGCACGGGCCAGCAGCACCGACTGCTGCCGGGCAAAGCCGGCGATGTCTTCAGGGCGGCGCAGCAGCTTGATGTCCGGATGGCGCCGGATCACACCGGTGCCTGAACAGGGCACATCGAGCAGGATGCGATCGAAGCGCTGGCCATCCCACCAGCCCTCATCCTGAAGACCGGCTTCGATGAGGCGTGCGGACAGACCGAGACGCTGCAGGTTATCGGCCACGCGCGCCAGGCGGGCGCCGTCCACATCCACGGCGGTGAGCTGCAGATCCGGAGTGCGTTCCAGGATGTGTCCGGCCTTGCCGCCCGGTGCGGCACAGGCATCCAGAACCCGCATTCCGGGAGCGGCATCGAGAAGCACGGCGGCAAATTGCGCGCCGGCATCCTGCACGCTGACCAGGCCCTCGGCAAAACCCGGCAGGGCGGTGACATCGCAGGGGCGCTCGAGCACCAGGCTGGTGTGCGCGAGACCCGGCTCTGCGGCGATCCCGTCCGCTGCGAACCGCTGCTGCATCTCTTGGCGGGTGACGCGCGAGAGGTTCACCCGCAGCGCCATCGGTGGCTGGCCATTGTTGGCCTGAAGGATGGAGTGCAGAGCCGCGGGATACTGCGCGCGAAGCTGCGACAGCAGCCAGGCCGGATGCGCGGTGGCGGCCGGCTCGCTGGCATCGATGCGCGCGCACAACGCGGCGCGCTCGCGCAGGAAACGCCGCAGCAGCGCATTCACGAATCCGCTGGCGCCGCGCTGGCCCAGCAGCCGCGTGGCATCGACGGCGATGTTGACGGCTGAATGTGGCTGGGCGCGCGAATATTCGAGCTGGTGCAGCGCCGTCACCAGCAGCGCGCGCACCAGAGGCTTCATGTCCTGGCCCGGCTGCAGCAATGCATCCAGCAGCGGCGACAGCCTGAGGTACCAGCGCAGGCTGCCGGAGTGGATGGCCCGCACGGCGGCACGATCCGCTGGCGACACATCGGTGCGCTGCAGGGCCTGTTCCGCGATGCAGCCCTCTTCCGTGACCAGGGCCAGCGCGCGCGCTGCCGCGGCCAGCGTGGCCGATCCGGGTGCGTGACTGGCGCGCGCCGCGACGCTCATGTGAGCACCGCGTCCGTGACGCCGAAAACCAGCGGCGGCGCATCCGCGCCGCGACGCTCGGCATTGAGGAACTCCCGTGCGGCCACTGGCTTGCGTCCGGCGCGCTGCAGCTCCAGCAGCTCGAGTACGCCGCTGCCGCAGGCCACGCGCAATGCTTCATCGTGCAGTCCGAGCACGGTGCCGGGCGCAGCAGGGTGACCGCGCGAATTGACGTCGTCACCGCCGGCTTCACCTCCAGGCAGGCGGCTGCCCAGCAGTTTCACCGGCTGGCCATGCAACGAGGTCTCGGCCGCGGGCCAGGGATTGAAAGCGCGGATCTGCCGATCAATGTGCGCGGCATCGCCGTTCCAGTCGATGCGCGCCTCGCTGCGCGAGAGCTTGGCGGCGTAGCTGATGCCCCCGGAGGATTGCGGTGTGGCGCGCGCCGTACCTGCTTCCAGCATCCGCAGCACATCGATCAGCAGCACGGCGCCGGCGGCAGAAAGCCGGTCGTGCAGGCTGCCACCGGTATCGGTGGCTTCGATGCGCAGCGCCTGCTCGGCCAGCACCGCACCGGTGTCGAGGCCTGCATCCATCTGCATGATGCTGACGCCGGTGGTGGCATCGCCGGCCTGCAGCGCGCGCTGGATGGGCGCGGCGCCGCGCCAGCGCGGCAGCAGCGAGGCGTGGATGTTCAGGCAGCCCAGGCGCGGCAGGTTGAGCACCGCCTGCGGCAGGATCAATCCATAGGCGACCACCACCATGACATCGGCACGCCATTCACGCAGCTGCTGCAGCGTGGCCCCGAGCGCTTCTTCGCCACGCAGCGTGACCGGCTGGAAAACCGGCAACCCTTGCTGCAGGGCGAACTCCTTCACGGGGCTGGCAGTGAGCTGGCGGCCACGGCCTGCGGGCCGGTCCGGCTGCGTGAGCACGCCAGACACATCATGGTTCGCGCGCAGCGCGGCCAGGGGCGGCACGGCGAACGCGGGAGTTCCCGCATAGATCACACGCAGAGTCATGGCTGCATGCCGGAGTGCGGGCCGGCGGAGTGCTTGCTAGAGCTGGCGCTGCTGCGCCGCTCCGGCACGTGCGCCTGCCGCGCGTTCGCGCCGTTCCTTGTCGAGTTTCTTGCGGATGCGCTGGCGCTTCATCTCGGAGAGATAGTCGACGAACAGCTTGCCATCGAGATGATCCATCTCATGCTGCACGCACACGGCGAGCAGCCCCTCGAGATCGCGCTCCCAGACCTGGGCCTCGGCATCGTGGGCGCGCACGCGGATACGCGCCGCGCGCGGCACATCGTCGTAGATGCCCGGCACCGACAGGCAGCCTTCCTCGCCGCTGGCCTTGCCCTCTTTCGACAGGATCTGCGGGTTGATCAGCACCAGCGGCTGGTTCTTCTCCTCCGACACGTCGATGACGATGAGCTGGTGGTGCCAGTCCACCTGCGTCGCCGCGAGGCCAATACCGGGCGCGGCGTACATGGTCTCGAACATGTCGGCGATCTGCTTCTTCAGAGCCGCGTCGAAACGGGTCACCGGCGTGGCTTTGGTACGCAGGCGGGGGTCGGGATATTCGAGAATGGCCAGCTGCGCCATGGGGTTATCTTCACATCTAGAAAAAACTGTTAATGTCCGCGCTAATATCCGGCCACTGCTGGAATATTCCAGAGGGGCCGTGACGTAGTGCACAAACCTGGGCGGCTGTTTGGCGCCGTCCGAGGCAAAGAGTTTATAACAGTATGCGGCTCTGACCGCCCGGTGCCGGGAACGGCTGCTGCTGACAGCGAGGACTGCAGAAAAATGGTCTCGATTCAACAGGTTACGCGAACCAGCACTCCGCGTGGACTGATCGGCTGCGCCGCCCTGGCGCTGTTGCTGGCCGCCGGCTGCCAGAGCGGGCCGCCAAAGTCCGCGGCCGAGGACGCCGCTCCTGCCACGGTTGCTTCTGCAACGCCGGCCGCAAGGCCCCCCGACAACGCCATCGAGGCCGCGCTGGCCAATGCACCGGCCGATTCCGCGGCTTCCGCCGAAGCGGCCACCACCCCGGTGATCAACCCCACCGCGCCGCTGAGCTACACCGTGAAGCGCGGCGATACGCTGTGGGACATCTCCGCGATGTACCTGCGTGATCCCTGGCTGTGGCCGGAGATCTGGCATGTGAATCCCAAGGTGCCCAACCCTCACCTCATCTATCCGGGTGACGTACTGACGCTGGGCTACGGCGCCGATGGCAGCCCGCAGGTGACCGTCTCGCAGGGCAGCACCCTGCGCGTGCAGCCGCTGGTGCGCAGCAGCCCGCTCGATGGGCCCATCGCCACGATTCCTTTCGAGGCGATCCGCGCCTTCCTCGGCAAGCCGGGCCTCGTGACGCGCGATGACATCAAGAAGTCGCCACAGGTGGTCGCGATGCGCGATCGCCATGTGGTGGCCGGCGAAGGCCAGGAGATCTATGCCAAGGGCCTGGAAAAGAAGGGCCCCGGCGCTTACGCCGTGGTGCAGATCGGCGAGGAGCTGGTGGATCCGGAGAACGGCAAGGTTCGCGGCTTCATGGGCGTCTACACCGGCACCGCGCAGTTCGACTCCGTGGCGAAGGTCTCGAAGGGAACGCTCACCGACTCCGCCCGCGAGACCAACGCGGGTGACCTGCTGTTCACGGTGGACATGGATGCGGCACAGACCGACATCATTCCGCATGCTCCGGCGGATGATCTCTCCGGTCAGATCATGGCGGTGGTCGATGGCGTATCGCTGATCGGCCAGTACCAGGTGGTGGCCATCAATCGCGGCACCAAGCACGGGATGGAACGCGGCCATGTGCTGGCCATCGACCAGAAGGGAGAGAAGGTCTACAACACCTCCTGCCGCGGTAGCGATGGAAAGAAGAACTGGTGCATGGGTGACCTGGTGAAGCTGCCCGATGAGCGGGCCGGCACGCTGCTGGTCTTCAAGACCTACCAGGACGTGAGCTACGGTCTGGTGGTCAATGCCACCGTCCCGGTGCGCGTGGCGGACATTGTCCGCAAGCCCTGACGCACTCAGAACCGCGGCATTTCTCCATAGACACAGCAGAAGGGCCCGCCGACCGCGGGCCCTTCGCGCTTCTACGCTTCGGCGGTGGCTGGCACCGCTGAAATTCCGCGAGGGGAAGAACCCGAACACTGGCTGATTGCGCTGCGGGCGAATGGCCTGCCCGCCCGCGTGCTGCGCGCTGCGCTGGCGCAGGCAGGCAGCATGGCGAGTCTGCTGGCCTGCAGCCGCACGACGCTGATGCAACTGGGGCTGACGGCCGAAGCCGCCGCCGCATTGCTGCATCCCAGGCGGGAAATCATTGATTCGGATCTGCACTGGCTGCACCACAGCGATTGCACGCTGCTGCCCTGCTCCGCGCCGGGCTATCCCGCGCAGCTCAGCGCGCTGCCCGATCCGCCGCCGGCATTGTTCCTGCGGGGCCGCAGCGAATTGCTTGCGCAGCCGCAGCTGGCAGTGGTGGGCAGCCGGCAACCCACCGCCGCGGGACGGCGCATGGCGCACCAGCTCGCGCAGCAGCTTGGCCAGGCTGGCGTCTGCATCACCAGCGGTCTGGCGCGGGGCATCGACACCGCCGCGCACCAGGGCGCGCTCAGCGCCTCCGCAGGCACCATCGCCGTGTGCGGCACAGGGCTCGACGAGTGCTATCCGGCCGAGAACTCGGCACTGTTCGAACGCATCGCCGCGGAGGGACTGCTGGTGTCGGAGTTCCCGCCGGGCACCAGCCCGCGGCGTCACAATTTTCCGCGGCGCAACCGCATCATCTCGGGCCTGACTCGCGGCACGCTGGTGGTCGAGGCCGCCGCCGACAGCGGCTCGCTGATCACGGCCCGGCGTGCCCTGGACCAGGGGCGGGAGGTGTTCGCCGTGCCGGGCTCGCCGCTGAATCCACTGGCCGCCGGCTGCCTGGAACTGCTGCGCGAGGGGGCGCACCTGGTGCGCGGCGCCGCCGACGTGCTCGAACACATCGGGGTGTCCATAGAGTCCAAATCCTTTCCCGATCAATGGCTTGAGGCGATTCCCGAAGGCGGAACAAGCGCCCGGCGGTTGGACAAGGATTACGAAATGCTGTTAGATGCCCTCGGCTTCGAGCCTGCCAGCATCGATGACCTGGTCGATCGGACCGGTTTGTCACCCGGCTCCGTCGCCTCCATGATGTTGATCCTCGAACTGGACGGGCGGGTGGAATCCCGGCCCGGAGCTTTGTTTAACCGCATTACCGACCGATGAACGGCACCGTCCTCGACATTCTTATATACGTCTTCGACCGCTACATGTTCGATGAGGCGCCTGAGGTGCCGGAGCGGGAGACCCTGGCGCGCGACCTCGAGAGCGCCGGGTTCGGCGAAGCCAACGTGGAGCGCGCGCTCGACTGGCTGGCGGACCTCGCCGGCGAACGTACGCGCGCCGGCCAGCAGTCCGTGCTGCCCGGGGCCGCGAGCCCCCGCGAACGATCCATGCGCGTCTACGCTCCCGCGGAAATGGCGCGGCTTTCGGTCGATTGCCGTGGACTGCTGCTTTCGCTCGAGGAAGCCGACATCCTGAAGCCCGCACAGCGTGAACTGGTCATCGACCGGCTGCTGGCGCTGGGCGTGGAAGATCTCACTCTCGAACAGGTGCGCTGGGTGGTGCTGATGGTGCTCTCCAGCCAGCCGGGCCAGGAACAGGCCTGCGCGCGGATGGAGACGCTGGTACTGGACCCCGATTCCTCGGCGACCCACTAGGTGGCGGAGAACCTCGTAATCGTCGAGTCGCCGGCCAAGGCGAAGACGATCAAGAAATATCTCGGCAAGGATTTCGAGGTGCTGGCCTCGTACGGCCACGTGCGCGATCTTGTTCCCAAGGAAGGCGCGGTCAATCCCGATGATGATTTCGCGATGCAGTATCGCGTCATCGAGCGCAACGAGAAGCATGTCGAGGCCATCGCCAAGTCGCTGAAGAAGGCCAGCTCCCTGTATCTGGCCACCGACCCTGATCGCGAAGGGGAGGCCATCTCCTGGCACCTGCACGAACTGCTGAAGGAGCGCGGCGACCTGAAGGGCAAGAAGGTGCATCGCGTGGCCTTCTACGAGATCACCAAGAACGCCATCCGCGCCGCAGTCGATGAGCCGCGCGACCTGTCGATGGACCTGGTCAACGCGCAGCAGGCGCGCCGTGCGCTCGATTACCTCGTCGGTTTCAATCTCTCGCCGCTGCTGTGGAAGAAGGTGCGCCAGGGCCTGTCGGCCGGGCGCGTGCAGAGCCCGGCGCTGCGCATGATCTGCGAGCGCGACGAGGCCATCGATGCCTTCAAGCCGCAGGAATACTGGACCATCGAAGCCCAGGGCGAGCACAGCGAGGTCACTTTCCCGCTGAAGCTGGTCGAATACTCGGGCAAGAAGGTCGAGCAGTTCAGCTTCACCAACGAGAAGGCCGCGCGTGAAGTCGAGACCACGCTGAACCAGGTGGCTGGCGGCAAACTCACCGTCGCCACCATCGACCGCAAGCAGCGCAAGCGCAATCCGGCCCCGCCGTTCACCACCTCGACGCTGCAGCAGGAGGCCGCGCGCAAGCTGGGCTTCTCCGCACAGCGCACGATGCGACTGGCACAGCAGCTGTATGAAGGCGTGGATTTCGGTGAAGGCGCCGTCGGCCTCATCACCTACATGCGTACCGACTCGGTGTCGCTGGCGAACGAGGCCGTCACGGAGATCCGCGCCACCATCGAGAAACTGTACGGCAAGGAAGGCCTTGCAGAAGCGCCGCGCGTCTACAAGACGAAATCCAAGAATGCACAGGAAGCGCACGAGGCCGTGCGTCCCACCTCGGCTTCCGTCACGCCGCAGCAGCTGGAAGGGAAGATCGACGCCGACCAGCTCAAGCTGTATGCGCTGATCTGGAAGCGCGCCATCGCCTGCCAGATGGCGCATGCCGTGTTCGACACGGTCGCCGTGGACCTGATCGCCGGCGCCCCTGGTTCGGGCCACATGCTGCGCGCCAATGGCTCGACGCTGGTGAAGCCGGGCTACATCGCCGTGTACCAGGAAGGCCGCGATGACTCCGCGGAAGACGACAGCGACCATGTGCTGCCGGCCATGCACGAGGGCGATTCGGTCAAGCTCAGCGGCCTGCATGGCGAACAGCATTTCACCGAGCCGCCGCCGCGGTTCTCGGAAGCCTCGCTGGTGAAGGCGCTGGAGGAATACGGCATCGGCCGTCCCTCCACCTATGCCTCGATCATCTCCACGCTGCGCGACCGCGAATACGTGGATATGGATGCGCGGCGCTTCATCGCCACCGACATCGGCAAGATCGTCAACCGCTTCCTGACCAAGTACTTCACCAAGTACGTGGAATACGGCTTCACCGCCGACATGGAAGACGAGCTCGATGCGGTCTCCCGCGGCGAGGAGCCGTGGACCACGCCGCTGGAGAAATTCTGGAAGCCCTTCATCGACCAGGTGGAGGACATCGAGAAGAGCGTCAGCCGCGAGGAAGTGGCGATGTCGCGCGACCTCGGGATCCATCCCGAGTCGGGCCGGCCGGTGTCCGTGCGCATGGGCCGTTTTGGTCCCTTCGTGCAGGCCGGCACCAAGGACGATGAGGAGAAGCCCAAGTTCGCGGGCCTGCGTCCCGGGCAGAAGATGGACACCATCACGCTGGCCGATGCGCTGGTGCTGTTCCAGCTGCCGCGCAAGCTGGGAGAGACCGCCGACGGCGAGCCGATCACCGTGGCCATCGGCCAGTTCGGCCCGTACGTGAAATATGGCGCGAAGTACGTATCGCTGAAGGAACCGGATGACCCGTACGCGGTGACGCGCGAGCGCGCCATCGAGGTGATCGAGGCCAAGAAGGTCGCCGACGCCAACCGCATCATCCAGGACTTCGGCATCGACGACATCCAGGTGCTGAACGGCCGCTACGGTCCGTACATCACCGACAAGCAGCGCAATGCGCGCATCCCCAAGGACCGGGATCCGAAGACGCTGACGCTGGAAGAATGCCGCGCGCTGCTGGCGGCGGCTCCGGTGCGTCCGGCCCGTGGCCGGTTCGGCCGTCGCGGCGCCGCGGCCAAGGGCGCGAAGACCTCGGCTCCGGCCAAGGCTGCCACGCCAGCAGCGGATACCAACGGCGCGAAGGCACCCGCCCGGCGCAAGGCCAAGGCCGCGACACCGGCTGCTGACGCCACCGCTGCCCCGTCGGCGGCCCCTGCGCGTCCCAAAGCCAAGGCAAAGACCAAGGCGAAAGCCAAGGGTGTCGGCAAGGCCAAGGCGAAATCCGGTTCCGCCACCGCCAAGACCAAGCCTGCGACCACGGCCCGAAAGAGCGTCTGATCCGCCCCTCCGGTCCGGCTACTTACGCCGGGCGCATGAGCATATCGGTGCCTCGTAACCGGTTTATAACCGCGCACCAACCCTGCTGAAACTCACCTGTTGCTAGCATCCGCCGGTTACCCATCGAGGCAGCCTTTCCGATGTCCATTGCGCTGGAGCAGGTCACAAAGCGATACCAGGGACAGCCCGTCGTCAACGACGTG
>Ga0315912_10005248_pt1 | contig 11978 bp, 13 predicted proteins | sample VfabasoilMG_FD_204469 | JGI IMG/M metagenome (GOLD analysis project Ga0315912, IMG submission 204469) | Garden soil microbial communities collected in Santa Monica, California, United States - V. faba soil | ecosystem: Environmental > Terrestrial > Soil > Garden | place: USA: California... | reverse complement strand
TGCACTACGATCTGGGCTTCTTCGATCACGAGACATGTCGGCTCGAACCGGTCGATAACCCGTTCGGGCCGAAACTGTTACCCATGTCTCCGGTATAAACCGTTACCTATGTGACCGGAATGCACAGCGGTGCTGTGGTCGGGGTGACAGGATTCGAACCTGCGACATCTTGCTCCCAAAGCAAGCACTCTACCGGGCTGAGCTACACCCCGCCGGCCAGCAGCCGCTATTCTAGCGAATTGGCCCGCATCCTGCCGCACGTTGCCGCAGGATGCGCGCGGTTTCGTATAACATGCGGCCTTTGCTCGCCACCTCTTCGACCTTCATGTCACGCGGCAACTGGCGCACGCCGGGCATCGTTCTCGTCTGCGGCGGCATCATCCTTACCATCGCGCTCGGCACGCGGCACAATTTCGGCCTCTACCTGCAGCCGATGACGATGGATCTCGGCATCGGCCGCGAGACTTTCGCCATTGCGATCGCCCTGCAGAACCTGTTCTACGGCATTTCGCAGCCTTTCACCGGCATGATCGTGGACAAGTACGGCGCCGCCCGGGTGCTGATCGGCGGTTCCGTGCTGTACATCGCAGGGCTCGTGCTGATGTCGTTCTCCACCACGGCGTGGGAACTCAACCTGAGCGCGGGTCTCCTCATCGGAACGGCGCTCGGTTGCACCGGATTCGCGACAGTCTACGGCGTCATTGGGCGTGCGTTCCCGTCGGAGAAGCGCACCACGGCGCTGGGCGTCGCGGGTGCGGCCGGTTCGTTCGGCCAGTTCGTGATGCTGCCCTATGGCCAGGTGCTCATCAACGTCATCGGCTGGCAGCAGGCTTTGCTCGTGCTCGCCATCACCATACTGCTGATCGCGCCGCTCTCGGCCGCGCTGGTCGAAGACAAGCAGGCGCAGGCGCAAGCCCTCCACAAGCAGTCCATCCGCGAGGCGCTACGGGAAGCCCTGGGGCATCACGGCTTCCTGCTGCTGTGCGCCGGCTACACAGTCTGCGGCTTTCAGATCATGTTCATCTCGGTGCATTTTCCCGCCTATCTCGTCGACCAGAGGATGACGCCGGAAACCGGCATGGTGGCGCTGGCATTGATCGGTCTCTTCAATATTCTGGGTAGCTACGCGTGGGGCTGGCTCGGCGGACGCCACGCCAAGAAATACCTGCTCGCCGCCCTCTATTTCACGCGCTCCGCCGCGATCGCGGTTTTCATCCTGCTGCCAGTCACGCCGGCGTCGGTATATGCGTTCGCGTCGGTAATCGGATTTCTCTGGCTGGGCACCGTGCCCCTCACGAGCGGGGTGATCGCACAGGTATTCGGGGTCAAGTACCTGGCAACGCTTTCCGGCATCTCGTTCCTGTGCCACCAGCTGGGCAGCTTTCTTGGGGTTTGGCTCGCCGGCTATCTCTTCGATCACACGGGTTCCTACCAGCTCATGTGGGTGCTGACCATCGCCATGGGCGTGGTATCCGCGCTCGTCAACCTGCCCATCGATGAACGCCCGATCCTGCGCCCGGCGGCCAGGCCCGCTTGACGCCGAGCCCCCCGGGGCGGCTAGATGTCCTCTACGCGTGCCGCCTCGTCGAGCAGCCAGGTGCGGAAAGCTCCTACCTCCAGCCGCGTGGCTGCCGCCGGGCTGGACACGATGTAGTAGGCCGAGACCAGCGGCACCCGCAGTGCAAAGGGCGTGATGAGCCGTGCGGCGTGGAGGTCGGCTGCCGCCAGCACGGGCAGGGTCGCTACCACACCCAGCCCTTCGATCGCCGCCTCGAACGCCAGCACGGCGTGGCTGAAACGCGCGCCGCGACGCGTATCGATCCCCGTGACCTCCGCCGCTTTCAGCCACAGTTCCCAGAACGATTCGCCGTCGTAGAGGTCGCCGGTCTCGTCGTGCAGCAAGGTGTGGTGGCGCAAGTCCTCCGGGTGGGTAAGCGGTGCGGGTCCAGTCAGCAAGCGCGGACTGCACAGTGGTGTAATGGAAAGCGACAGCAGCTTGTCCACCTTGAATCCCGGGTAATCGCCACGCCCGTAAAGTATGGCGATATCCGAGTCGGTGAGCCAGGCGTCGACGGTAGCCCGTTCCGCGACGTTGCCCTTGCCGTGTTCGCTCACCTGACGCACCCGGGCAGATACGCGCACGTCGATTTCCGGATGTGCCGCCAGGAAGCGATGTAAGCGTGGCATCAGCCAGCGGGCGGCGAAAGACGGCGCCGCGCTGACGGTCAGCGTCCCCGTTCCCTTCTGGGCGCGCAGCACCTCCACCGCCTTTCCCAGACAGTCGAATCCCTCACGCAGCTTGGGCAGGCACGCGCGCGCGGCGTCCGTCAATTCCAAGGCGCGGTGCTGCCGCCGGAACAATGGCACCCCCAGGTAATCCTCGAGCGAGCGGATCTGGTGGCTGACGGCAGCCGGCGTCACATTCAGTTCGGCAGCCGCACGCTTGACGCTCATATGCCGCGCCGTGACTTCAAAAGCCTTAAGCGAGTTGAGGGGGGGAAGTCGAATCATAGCGGTATTTTACATTAGTTTTTCTATATCGTGAAGACATAATATATCAGCTTGTGCGTTGCAACAAAACGCTTATGATGCGGTCTCATCAGTTACAAGACGTCGTTGCGGCATCTGGTGCCAATTGCACCAAGCCCAGCGCCGGCAGGACAGCACAGAAAGGATGACGATCATGAATGAGAACGTAAGAATCAACGATGGTTCAAGTACCTACGAGAGGATTGCCACGACCAACCTGGGCGATACCGATCGCAGAAGCGCACTGGAAGCACTGAGCACAGCGGAACTGCTCGTGGACATCACGATGTGGGCGGTACGGAAGTTCCGCGAGCTACGTGCGAACCTGTTCCTTAAACCCAGCGTCAAGCATTAGTCAGGTAGCGGCCGGTGATCTGCCCAAGATTCCAGGCCAGCGCGGCAAGCAGCTAGAGATACGGCTCCCTCAGACCGGGGTCCCCCTCCTCCTCCCCGGTCATCGGTCGCCCTTGCGGCGACCGGGGTGAACGCGGCGGCAACCCCGCCGCGTTTTTTTGTACGCGTCGCGCGTAGAATGCTGCACAGGTCGCGCCGATCGGCGCTTCAATGCGGGCTTATGCGAATACTCCTGGTCGAGGATGACGTCATGCTGGCCGACGCGGTCGCGCGCGCCCTCGTCCAGTCGGCCCATGCGGTCGATACAGCGCGCACCGGCGAGGAAGCGGATCATGCCCTGGTCTGCGGCGAGTATGAACTCGTCATCCTCGACGTAGGCCTGCCGCGCATGAGCGGATTCGACGTGCTCAAGCGCCTGCGCGCGCGCCGCTGTGCGGTCCCCGTCATCGTGGTAACGGTGCGGGATGCGTTGGCGGACCGTGTGCATGGCCTTGATTTGGGCGCGGACGACTATCTCACCAAGCCATTTCACCTCTCGGAACTCGAGGCGCGGATCCGCGCGTTGATCAGGCGCGCCCATGCCGGCGCTAGCTCCGAGCTGGTGCATGGTCGGGTGACCCTCGACATGGGCGGCCGGCGCCTGTTCTGCGACCAGCAGCCGGTTGACCTGTCGGCGCGCGAACTTGCGGTTCTCGAATTGCTCCTGCTCAGGGAGTCGCGCGTGGTGACCAAGCAGCAGATCCGCGACCACCTCTACGGATGGGACGACACATCGTCGAGCAACGGGGTCGAAGTCTTCGTCTATCGCCTGCGCCGCAAGCTGGAGCCCCTCGGCGTCGATATCCGCACCGTGCGCGGGATGGGTTATCTCATCGAAAAACCGCATGCCGCTTGAGCAACCGCTGCTGCGCACGAAACTGCTCACGTGGCTCGCGATCCCGCTGGCGCTCCTGCTCACCGCCGATACGTCCGTCAGCTACTGGATCGCCCTTGACTTTTCCCGCCGCGCCTACGATCACGCGCTGGTGGAGATCGCGCGCGAGGTTTCCCTCCACCTGCGCAGCGTGAAGGGCAAGCTCGTGATGGACCTCCCGGACGCAGCCAGCGCGGTGCTATTCAACGATCCGAGCGACAGGATCTACCACGAGATCACGACCACCGATGGCGCGCTCATTGCCGGCGAGCCGATCCCGCGACGGCGCGCCGGCGGGGCCGTCGTGCCCGGGCAGGAAATTTACTATGACGCGCGGATCGGAGACACCCCGGTGCGCGTGGTCGAGTTGCATGTGGCGACGCCGGGCGCGCCGGGAAATCGACCGGTGGTCGTGCGCATTGCCGAGACCGAGGTCAAGCGCAGGGTGCTCGCACGGGAGATTCTGCTGAGCGTGGTCACGCCCCAGATCCTGCTGATTCTCATCTCCGGCCTGGTAGTCTGGATAGGCGTGGTTCGCGGGCTGTCGCCACTGCGCGCGGTGCAGCAGGCGGTCGCAGCCCGCTCCCCTTATGATCGCAGCCCGGTCGCGATGACCGCCGTGCCGGGGGAAGTCCGCCCCCTGCTGCAGTCGATGAACGGTCTGCTCGCGCGCCTGGACGGTGTCATGACGCTGCAGAGCCGCTTCATTGCCGATGCAGCCCACCAGCTCAAGACCCCGGTTGCGGCGCTGCAGGCACAGCTCGAGGTGGCACTGCGGGAAAGCGATCCTCGTCGCATGCGCGAATCACTGAACGTATTGAGTGCGGGCCTCGAGCGCCTGTCGCGGCTGGTCTCGCAGCTGCTGTCCCTGGCTCGCAACGAGCCGCAGGCCGCGGGCGCCGTGCAAATGCGGCCGCTCGACTTGAACGCGCTCGCCCTCGAGGCAGCGAGCGCGTGGGTGCCCCACGCCCTGCAGAACCGCATCGATCTGGGATTCGAAGGATGCGCGGGATCGCTGGCCATCACAGGCGACGCGCAGCGATTGCGCGAACTCCTCGACAACCTGCTCGACAACGCCATCCGCTACACCAGGAAAGGCGGGCGGGTCACGGTGCGCGTGTGCGCGACGCCCCAACCCACGGTTACGGTCAGCGACGACGGGCCGGCGATTCCGCAGCACGAGAGAGGACGGATCTTCGAGCGTTTCCACCGACTGCTCGGCAGCCCCGGCGGCGGCAGCGGACTGGGCCTCGCCATCGCGCAGGAGATCGCGCGCATCCACGGGGCGGAGATCAGGCTCGAAGACAACGCCGATGCCAGGGGCAACACCTTCAACCTGCTGTTTCCTCCGCCCGCTACCCGCGAACACGGGTAGGCGGCAGGGCACGGCCGCCGCCCCCTCGGACGCTCGGCCTCACGCCTTCCGTTTCGTCATGTTGCGTTCATGAAGATGATGCGGTTCATTCATATTTAGGACAGGCTGGCGTCAGCCCATCTCCGTATTCTGGCCCCTGTGCAAGCGCGGCAGGCCGCATCTCGCGGCAGCCGCAAAACGGAGGGCTGCGGAATGGAAATGCTCAGCACGTCGTTCTTCTGGGTGACGCTCGGCCAGATCATCATGATCAACATCCTGCTGAGCGGAGACAATGCAGTCGTCATTGCGCTCGCGAGCCGATCCCTGCCCCCGCGCCAGCAGAAGCAGGCGATCCTGTTCGGCAGTCTGGGGGCGATCGTGCTGCGCATCATACTGACCTTCTTCGCGGTGGCGCTGCTCGCCCTGCCCTTCCTCAAGATCGTGGGCGCCCTGCTGCTGATCTGGATCGGCATCAAGATGCTGATCCAGGGGGAAGAAGAGGCGCAGCTCGATGCGCATTCGAGCCTCATGGCGGCGATCAAGACCATCATCATCGCCGACTTCGTCATGAGCCTGGACAACGTCATCGGCGTTGCCGCCGCCGCGAAAGGCAACACCGTGTTGCTCGTGGTCGGCCTCGCAATCAGCATTCCGCTGATCGTCTATGGCAGCACGCTGGTGCTGAAGCTCATGAACCGGTTTGGTTTCATCGTCGTCGTGGGAGCCGGCCTGCTCGGCTGGGTCGCGGGTGAAATGCTGGTGACCGATCCCGTACTGCATCTGTGGGTGCCGAACGAGGGGCACTGGGCGCACACCGGAGCGCCCATGCTCGCAGCCGCGATCGTTGTCGTATCCGGAATGTGGCTCGCAAGAGGGGCAAAGGACACCGCGGAGCTGGTGCCGGTTGCCGCGGGCAATGCTCCGGCGCTTGCGCATGCCATGCCGTCGACGAATCCGGTGCGCAACTGGTCGGATGAGCGGAGCCCGGCGCTGCACCCGTCCAGCCAGTCCTTCATTTCCCATGTGCCGGCATTCCACGGCACCGATCCCGCAACTTCGTCCGGGCGCACGGAACGCCCCGTCGTCGATCATGGGGACGACGGCAGCCAGGATCCGCCGGTCGGCTATCGATGGGTTTCCAGGCCATGGCGTACGCTCCCGGACGGCCACCGGGACTACGCCGCGTTGCATGGCGAGCAGGCATACCGTTCGCTCGCCCCGGTCAGCTCGCACGTGCGCCCACCGCGCATCCCTGACGGACGTTGATCCCAAAGCGATACGGACACACCCAACGCGGCGGCAACTCCGCCGCGTTTTCTTGTACGGCTACTTCAGCATCGGCTTCAGCCGGTTCATGATCTCCGGGGCATCCGGCTCCACCTGGCTGCGGAAGCTGTAAACCGTCCTGCCGTCGGGCGCGATCAGGTACTTGTGGAAATTCCATTGCGGCGCGGCGCCCGCCGAGGCGCTGAGCTGGCGGAAAAACGGCAGCGCACGCGGCCCCGACACGGCGCCCTGCTCCACCATCGGAAACTCGACGAAATAGGTCAGGCGGCAGAACTCCGCGATATCGCGGTTGTTGGCAAGCTCCTGGTTGAAGTCATTGGACGGAAAGCCTATGACCAGCAGGCCGCGCGCGCGGTAGCGGCGGTGCAGCGCTTCGAGCTTCTCGAACTGCGGCGTATAGCCGCACTTGCTGGCGGTGTTCACCACCAGTATCGGCCGGTTCGCATGCTGGCAGAGATCGATGGGTTTGCCCTGCAACGTCGTGAAACGATGATCGAGCAGGTCAGGGCAGGCGTGTGCGGCAGCCACCATCAGTAACGATGCGATGATCGCCCGCAGCATACGCCTGCTCCAGCCGCACGCGCGCGTACCCAGGCGGCGGGTGACTTCCGGCATGATCAGCGTTGCACCATGGCGTTGGGCTCGGCGGCCGGGGGCTTCGGTACCGGCGCCGTTGCAGCCGCTTGTTCCTGCACGCTGCGAAACTCGGCCAGGATCATGTTGTTCAAGTCGCGCGGGATCGGCACCACGCCCGACTCCAGCACCGCGAGCATCTGTTTTCGCTCTCCCGCCTGCAGCCGCTCGTATTCGCCCCGTGCCTCGGTCGCGATGAGACGCTTGCGCGCATCGCTCAGGTTGTTGAGTTGCTCGTGCGCCTGGCGTACGGCCGAGGCCTTCAACGCGAGTTCCTCGATGATATGGAACCGGACGCCGGCATTCTTCGGGTCCGACAGAATGCGCTTGACGCTGGCGAATACCTCGTCGCGCTGCGCGGCGGTCAGGTGAACGAAACCTTCGTCGATCAGGGTTCTCAGCTTCCGATCGTCGAGATCATAGGGATGGGCCGGAAAGATGATGGGACCGGCAGGAGGCTTGGGGGCTTGCGCGCTTTCGTACGCGGCCTGCGCGGCGGCGGTGATGATCTGATCGCGCAGCAGCCGCAACAGGATCAGCGTCAATGGATCAGCGGCAATCGCCACCGACGACCAGATGGCCAGCACCACCCCAATCACACCACGACGCAGCATGGCAGCCTCCTCATGGTAGTCCTGTTGCCGGACGCGCTCAACCGGCAGTGAGCTGCCTGATCTCCCGTTTGCCGCCGGACTTGATCGCGGCGAGCACCTTCTCCGCCGTCGCCGGCAGCGACTGGATACGCACGCCAACGGCATCGTGGATGGCGTTCAGTATCGCCGCGGCGGTGGGAACCGAGGTCGGCTCGCCCACGCCTTTCGCGCCGAACGGGCCGGTCGGATCGAAGCTGTCCACGATATCGACATCGATCGTGGGCATGTCCAGACTGGTCGGCATGATGTAGTTGGTGAGATTGGGATTGATCTGGCGGCCGGCGTCGTCGAACAGGATTTCCTCCTGCAGCGCAAGGCCGATGCCCATCGCGATCCCGCCCTCGATCTGGCCTTCCACCAGCATCGGGTTGATCGCGGTGCCGCAGTCGTGCGCGGCGGCGATACGGATCACCTCGACCTCGCCGGTCTCGTCGTCCACGTCGACCTCGGCGATCTGCGTCGCGTAGACATAGGTGTTGAACGGCTTGCCCTGCCCCGTTTCCGGATCCATGGGCACGGTCGGCGGATTCCAGCTGGCGCTGCCGATGGCGGGCCGGCCCTTGACCGCCTGCGCGTGGTACGCCACTTCGCCCAAGGGCAGGCTGCGCTGCGGGAAATTCTTGACCTGGATCTTGCGATCGCGCATCTCCAGCTGATCGGGCCGCACGCCGAGCATGGGTCCCGCCACATCGAACAGGATCCGGCAGGCTTCCTCGGCAGCGAGCCGTACCGCATTGCCGGTGACGTACGTGGTGCGGCTCGCAATCGCGCCGGTATCCATCGGCGTGGTATCGGTGTCGCCCGAGACGACATGAACGTCCTCGGTTGCGATGCCCAGCGCTTCCGCCGCAATCTGGCCGAGCACCGTCAGCGCGCCCTGGCCCGTTTCGACCGTTCCCGTGAGCAGGGTCGCGGTGCCATCCTCGTTCACCTTGACCGTTGCGGCGCTTGGGTTGGCGGCAACCGTGAACCCGATCGGGTACCACATGCACGCCATGCCGCGTCCGCGCCGCTTCATGGCCGCCCCTCGCGCCAGCCGAAGCGCTCGGCCGCCTTCAGCAACGAGTCCCTGACCACCACGCTGTGCAGCACCTGGCCGGTCGGACTGATCGAGCCCTCGCCGAAGGCGTTGCGGAGCCGGATTTCGAGCGGATCGATGCCGAGCGCGGCGGCGATGTCGTCCATGTGGGACTCATAAGCGAAGCAAACCTGCGGCGCGCCGAACCCGCGCATGGCGCCGGTCATGGTCTTGTTGGTATAGACCACGAAGGCCTCGACGTGGACGTTATCGATGTTGTACGGGCCCGGGGCGAGTATGCAGGCCTTGCCGAGCGTGGTCTCGCTCCACGAGCAGTACGCGCCGCCGTCGAGCACGAGGCGCACCTTGCGCGCGATGATTCTCCCCTCCTTGTCGACGCCCGTCTTGTAGTCCATGATGAACGGGTGACGGGTGGTGGTGGAAATGAATTCCTCGCGGCGGCTGAACACGCCTTTCACCGGCCGGCCGGTCTTCTTCGACAGCAGCGCCAGCACCGGCTCCTGCGTGATCTCGTTCTTGCCGCCGAAGTTGCCGCCGACGATCGTGCCCACCACGCGGATGCGGTTGACCGGCATCTTGAGCGTGCGGGCGATATCGGTGCGTCCGAGGGTGATACGGCCCAGGGTCGACCATAGCGTCACCCGGCCGTTGGCATCCCAATCGGCGATTGTGGCGTGCGGTTCGAGTGGAACATGCTCGACCATCTGGGTGCGAAACTGCCGCTCGAAAACATGCGCCGACGCGGCAAATCCTCTATCTGGATCGCCTCTCTTGATGACCTTGGTCGCATAGATATTGCTGTTGGGCCCGTGCACCCTGGGCGCGCGCTCCTGCATCGCCTCGACCGGATCGAAAACGGCCGGCAGCGGCTCGTACTCGACCTTGATCTTGTCGATCGCGTCCAGCGCGATCTGTTCGGTCACGGCTGCAACCGCCGCCACGCCATCGCCGGCGTGGAACACGCGTTCATCGGCCAGCACCGGCTGATCCTGGAACGAGGGCCCGAAGGAATTCACCGGGATTTCGCGCCCGGTCAGCACCGCCATCACGCCGGGCATGGCTTCCGCCGCGCTGGTGTCCACGCGAACGATGCGCGCCGAGGCGACGCCCGCCCGCTTGATCTTCGCATGGAGCATGCCGGGAAACGCGATGTCGTCGATGTACTTGGTCTGCCCCAGGCCGTGCAGGCGCCCATCGGGCCGGGTCGCGCGCTGCCCCACCGCCGGCGTCTGCTGCCGGGTGTCGGGAACCAGCGTCTCGATCGGAAACGGCACCGGCGGTATCACCGCCGGCAGCCGCAGCGTCGCCGGCTCCAGCACGGCCTGATTCAGCGATTGCGCATCGATCGGCGTTTCAAGTTTGGTATCAACGGTCATGGTTCGCTCCTGGCTTGTCTGACTATCCTCAGCGGACGTTGCGCGGCGCCGGCAGCTTTGCGCTGCCCGCGTTCCGGCTGCGCGCCACGTCCTGTATCGCGGCCACCATCTTGGTATAGCCCGTGCAACGGCACAGATTGCCCGCCAGCGCGTCGTTGATCTCCTGCACGCTGGGATCCGGATTCTCGTCCAGCAAGGCTTTCGCGGACATGATCACGCCCGGTCCGCAAAACCCGCATTGCAACGCGGCGTGAACCTCGAATGCCTGTTGCAGGGGGTGCAATCGGTCCCGCGTCGCGAGGCCTTCTATCGTCAGCACGTCCCGGCCGCTGGCCTGGTCGGCGAGCATCAGGCAGGCGTTGACCGCCTGGCCGTCCACCATCACGGTGCAGGCGCCGCAATCGCCGACATCGCAGCCGAGTTTGGCGCCGGTCAGGTTGAATTGCTCGCGCAGCAGCTTGAGGAGCGTCGTCTCCGGCGCGACCGTCGCCGTGCGCGTCTCGCCGTTCACCTTCATGGTCACGCTGCTCACTTTGTCGTCTCCTTGCTTCCTGCGGTTGACTGGGCCGCGGCCTGCGCCAACGCGCGCGCCGTGAGAACCTGGATAAGGTCGCGGCGATATCCGGCCGACGCGCGGAAATCGCTGATCGGTTTCGCCTCACCGGCGGCGAGGCGTCCCGCCTCCGACATGGCTGCCGTCGTTGCCGGCTTCCCGTCGAGCCAAGCCTCGGCCTTGAGCGCGCGAATCACGGTGGGGGCGACCGCGCCCAGCGCGATGCGCGGCTCGACGAACACCTGCCGCCTGGAGTCGATCCACGCGCTCGCCGCTACGTTGACGAGCGCCAGAGCCTGCCCTTTGCGCAGCCCGAACTTGAGAAAGGCGGTGGGCTTGCCGAGGTTCTTCTTCGGAATCACGATGTCCGCCAGCATTTCGTCCGGCTTGAGTATGGTCTTGCGCGGGCCGACGAAGAATTCCGAGAGCGGCATCTGCCGCTGTCCCGCGGACGACGCTACCGTCACGATCGCCTCCAGCGCGAGCAGCGTCGGGCCGCCGTCCATCGATGGGACGCAGGTCACGAGGTTGCCGGCGAGCGTTCCCAGATTTCGGGTCTGCACCGCGCCAACCGTGTGCGATGCATCCACCAACGCCGGAAAGTACTGGCGAACCAGCGGCGATTTCATGACCGCGCTGTGCGTCGCGAGCGCGCCAATGCGCAAACCCTGTTCCGTCAGCTCGAGGCCGTCGAGGTCGGCCGCGCGCGATATATCGACCACGACCTCGGGCACATGCGCTGCCGACTTGAGGTCGACCAGCAGGTCGGTTCCGCCGGCCAGCAGCTTCGCGCGCGCGCCGTACGCGGCGAGCAGCGCCAGCGCCTCGCGCGCATTCTTCGCGACCACCACGTCGAACGCCTTCATCTCCCTGACTCCTCGATGGAGCGCGCGAAGTTCCCGCCGCGCCGCAACCTACCCTTCGCGATCTTGCGCGCCGCCGCCAACGCGGCAGAGCCGGGCATCGGCGCCTGCGGCACCCCCAACTGGGCCCTGTGATGCATGTCACCTCCTTGACCGCCTATTGTAGCGCGGTCTCGTCAGGCGGTTGCCACGATCATGCCGTTGATCGACTTCATTATTTTCGCACTCATCCAGGCCCGTGCCCCCGGCCGGAATCCACCGATACCCATGATGAGGACAATGGTTACTCACCCGCGACATGCGTTTGCTAGAATCGTCGCGAGCCCGAACCCTCCATCCACTAGCGGAGTACCGACATGAGTGCCCTCGATCCGGCACGACGCACCACCTACGTTTACGAGCCACATGCGGACGAAAGCGGACG
>Ga0315912_10005247_pt1 | contig 11981 bp, 6 predicted proteins | sample VfabasoilMG_FD_204469 | JGI IMG/M metagenome (GOLD analysis project Ga0315912, IMG submission 204469) | Garden soil microbial communities collected in Santa Monica, California, United States - V. faba soil | ecosystem: Environmental > Terrestrial > Soil > Garden | place: USA: California... | reverse complement strand
TTCGGTACCGATAACTCGAGTGCGATGATGTAGTTCACATACACCACCGACGGCAGCAACTACATGAATCCGCAGACGACGCCGGCAACTGCGCCGCTCGCGACTAGTGGCACCTTTACGCTCGCCATGGATCATCATCCACCGTCAGCGAGCTGCCGCACGACCTGGCCGGCGACTGACCAGATCATCACGGCGACCCTTCCCGCGATCACACCGGACGTCTACGGCTTCTCGGTGAAGGGAATGATCGTGCAGATCGACTGGGTCGTCCGCATTCATACCAACTGATCACGACCAGCCCGAAACGAACAACGGCGCCCCGTGAGGAGCGCCGCCGTCGGGCTGGCTGGCCGTCGGTCTCAGGTCTTACTGGTCAGCAGACCGGAGCGAGAAGTTACCTGCAGCGTAGCCGTGCACGCCGACGAACAGCGTTCCGTTGCTGGTCGAGGTGTACGTCACGGTCTCGTTACCCGAGCTCGTGTAGCCACGGTTGATGTAGCTGTCGGTCTTCGGATCGGCGCCCCACTGGATGTAGAGGTCGACGTCCGTCGTCGAGGTCGTGCGGATCACGATCTTCTTGCCGGCCGGCATCTCGATCGGGAACACCTTCATCTGTCCCTGCGTGACCGAGCCGGTCGTGTTGAGGTGCGTGAACGTCGCCGGCGGCGGCGTCGGCGGCGTGGTGCCACCACCCTCGGTGTACTTCACGTTGAGCTGGAAGTTGCTCGACGCGGCGTAACCGTTGACGCCGACGTAGACCTGTGCCGGACCGACGATCGAGCAGCTCTCCGCCGAACCATCGCGGTACGGACGGCAGTCATACTGCGCCGACGTCGGCGCCGAACCCTTGCGGACGTAGAGGTCGGCGTCGTTGTCACCGGTCATCGTCGCGGTGAGTGTGGTGCCTGCGGCGACGTTGAACGGACCGTACTGCTTCCACGCCGCCTTCACGACCGCGCCCGCCTCGTTGATGTTCTTGACGGTGCCGCCAGTGCCGCCGCCGCCGGCGTCCTGCATCGACTGGTCGTAGATCATCTTCACGTTCGCGTAGGTGATCTTGCCGCCAGCGACCGAGGTCGCGCCGACGCGGATCGGGAGCCACACGAAGTCCGGGTGCTGCTTCTTCGAGGTGCCGATCCACTCGCCACCGACGATCTTGCCGGCCGCATCGACCTCGAGAATGTAGTCGTAGCGATCCTGGTGCGTGTAACGGTCGATCGTCGAGCCCAGGTTGCCGTCGGTCGAGGCCGACGACTCCGAGATGTAGTCGACGTCCATGTGCGTTTTGTACAGTTTGGCCGCGTTCGCGTTGAACACGTAGTTCGTCGGAATCGAGCCACCCGTGGTGACCTTGATGGCGTAGTTGCTGGTCGCCGCGTAGCCGTTGACGCTGACGAACACCTGCGTCGCGCCCGCCGGAGCGGTCAACGTGCAAGTCTCGTTCGTCGAACCGTCGTACGGACGGCAGTCATATGCTGCTGCGGTCGGCGCCGCGCCGAACTTGACGTAGAGATCCGCGTCGCCGGTGCCGGTCATCGCCACCGACACATTCTGACCGGCGGCAACCGTGAAGCTGCCAACCTGCGTGAACGCGTCCTTCGCGACAGTGCCGTTCTTGTCGACGGTCGTGCCGCCCTCGGAGACAACGCCGATCGCCTTGTTCGCTTCGAGAGCGCTGATCTCGTCCATCGCGGTGATGCGATAGCCGCGAAGCGGCTGGTTCCAGACCTCGCCATCCCACGTACGGTCGTACACGAACGCCTCGCCCTGCTTGCCGAGGTAGTTCGTCATGAGCACGTGGAACGTGCCCGGGTTCGTGTCCTTGCACGACGCCGACGCGCCATTCGGGCGGCCGTACTTGTCGAACGTGATCTCGTTCTGGCTGTCGAGCGAGTCGCAGCGGAGCGAGACAAACTTGGTCTCGGTGCGGTCGTGCACCAACGTCAGTAGTGCCTTGATGTCCTGCACCTTGAAGTTGACGCCGTTGTAGGTCACTTCGTGCTTCGGCTCGGGCAAGAGAATCGCGGCCGGCGACCACGCGTGGCAGATGCCCCACCAGGTCGGAATGCAGCGACCGCTGGTCTGGCCTTCGCGCTTCGCGCACGCCTCGCCCATGTCGGCCTTGCACTGCGAGTCCGTCGTGCAAGCAGTCCGCGACGAGTTGTTGTCGATGCCGTGGTTGCTCGAGACCGCGTTCTCGACGCCAGTGACGCCGAATGCTTCACCGTACTTGGTCGACGGCGCCTTGCTCGAGGTGCCGGCCCACTTGTGATTGATGCTGTCCTGGTAGACCGGCCAGTAGTTGCCGGCCCACGGAATGTTGCGTGCCTCGCCGGTGCGCGGCAGCTCGCCGACGCGGTACTCGAGGTTCGCGTTGAACATGGCGGGATTGTCCGAGCTGCCCCACGCCTCGGCCTTGCCATCAGGCCCACCCTTCACGTCACTCACGTCCGGCTTGTCGTCGCCACCATCGTCCACGCAACCCGTCACGAGGCTTACGCCAAGAACACAGCCGGTCATCCAGTTCGAGATCTTCATAGTGCTAAGCGATGCTCCTAAAATCTGTCGCCGCGCCTGAGCACGCTCTGTGCCGTCCGAAAACCTGATGCGCACCACGTGCAACACCGTGATGACAAACCGTGTCGAAATCCCACCGCTGCCGAGGACAACGCTTGGGTGGCTAGTCCAGTAGCCGCGACAGCGGCCCCCAGTTCTCGCTGTCCCAGGGGATCGACGCAAATTCTGTAGTTCACACTGCTTTTCCGGCCTTGTGGGCACCCCGAGGTGAACGTAGATTCGCCGCCCTCTATGGGGATCGCAGATCTCTTCCGCGCCAAACACCGCCACAGCAACGTCCGCATCCGCACCGAGGCCGTCAGGGCCATGACCGCGGACGACGCTGAGCTCATCAAAGTTGCTCGAACCGACAGTGATATCGGAGTGCGCCGTATCGCTATCGAGAAGATCGCCGAAGCTCCCGTGCTCGCGGACATTGCCGCGGCCGAGACCGAACGCAGCCTGCGTGATTTCGCAGGCGAGCGCGCGGCTCAGCTGTGGAAGTCCAAAGCATGTGGTCCGGACGAGACCGCCGCGAACAACGCGCTGTCGGGGCTGCTCAAGCTCGGTGGACAGAGTGCGCTGGTCGATGTCGCGATCAAGGCGCAGAACGCCACGATCAAGAAGCGTGCGTTCGGAGAGCTCCGCGATCCGCGCGCGCTCGCCGAGCTCGCAAAGAACGGCGACGCCCCTCAGGATCTGCGGCTCGCCGCGATCGGTCGCGTCGATGACGGTGACGTCCTGCGCGCGGTCGCGATCGACACGACGTCCAAGGAAGTAGGCCTCGCTGCCGTCGAGAAGCTCGACGACACCGACCGCCTCGACAATGTCGCTCAGAAGGCGAAGAACAAGGCGGTCCGTCAGCGCGCTCGCAAGATCGTGCAAGAGATGGCCGACGCCGAGAAGGCGAAGAAGAAGTCGGTCGTTCCCGACGACGTGAAGCGCCGCAAGGCCGAGAAGGCGCAGCTGGTGCGCGAGCTCGAAGCGCTCGCCGACACGTTCGACTTCGAAAAGCACGCGGCAAAGGTGAAGGCCGCGCAAGAAGCATTCGCGGCTCTAGCTGCCGACGATGGCGACGAGAAGTTCAAGAAGGCCGCCGACCGGTTCTGGAAACGCAAGGAAGTGTTCGAGCAGCAAGCTCGCACGGCCGACGAGCTCCGCGCCGTCGAGCGCGAGGCGCAGCGCGAGCGTGAGCGTGCCGCCGCCGAGAAGGCTGCCGCCGACGCTGCGAAGGCTGCGGCCGCGACCGAGGAAGCCGCGCCAAAAGCCGACGATCCGGCGCGCGCCGCCCGCGAAGCCGAAGCAAAGGCTCGCCGCGAGGAGCGCGACAAGCGCAAGGCCGACGACGACGCTCGCCGCGCCGCCGAACAGGCCGAGCGCGACGCGCGCAAGAAGGAAGCGGCCGAGCGTGGCGCCGCGATCACGACGTCGCTGACCGCGATGATCGAGGACATGGAGAAGCTCGGCGCCGAAGGCAGCAAGGACGGTCGTACGATCGATCGTCTGCTCCAGCAGGCCGGTCGCGCATTCGAACAGATCGGCAAGGCGTCGCCCGACCAGCGCGACGCGCTGTCCGACCGCTACACCCAGGCACGCGGCAAGCTCGTCGTGCGTAGCTCCGAGCTACGCGAGGCGCAGGACTGGCAGCGGTTCCAGAATGTCCCCAAGGCCGAGGCACTGATCGCCACCGCGAAGGATATGGCCGCCGAGGAGCCAACGCCCGAGCTCGGCAATCGCCTGCGCCAGCTGCAGGCCCTCTGGAAAGAGGTCGGCCCGATGCCGCAGCGCCGCAGCAAGGAGCTGTGGGAGCAGTTCAAGAAGATCTGCGACGAGATCTACGACAAGGTGAAGGGCTTCCGCGCCGTCGAGAACGAGAAGTTCGCCGATGTCGCGAAGGCCAAGGAAGCGCTGATCGCGGAAGCGGAGCAACTCGCTGACGCCGAGGTCTCGCACGACACCGCAAACGCGCTCAAGGCGCTGCAGACCCGCTGGAAGCAGTCAGGTCACCTCCCGCGCAAGCAGGGTGACGAGCTGTGGACGCGCTTCCGCGCCGCGTGCGACAAGTTCTTCGCGCGCCGCAAGCCGATGCTCGATGCCGAGCACGCCGAGCAAAACGCAAACCTCGCGAAGAAGCAGGCGCTCGTCGAGCGAGCCCAGAAAGTCGCTGCCAACGCGCCCGGCGAGGGTGGATGGGGCAAGGCGATCGGAGCAGTCAAGGACCTCCAGCGCGAGTGGAAGGACATCGGCTACGTTCCGCGCAAGGACGCCGATGCGATCTACAAGGCGTTCCGCGCCGCGTGCGACTCACTGTTCGCGAAGCGTGATGACGCCCGCGATGCCGAGGCGAACGCCCACCGCGACGCGATCGATGATGTGAAGGGTGACATCGCCGACATCTTGATCGGTGGCGACGACGTCGTTGCTCGTGCGATCGCACTGCGCGCACGCGCCCGCGAGCTCGACAGCCGCGAGCTCGCTCAGTCGATCGAGCAGATGACGAAGCACGTCATCAACAACCACGCCGATGCCGTGAAGGGCACCGAGCTCGATCCCGTCGCGCTCCGCAACAAGCGCGAGAAGCTGATCGCGCGCGCCGAGGAGCTGCTGCCGAAGACCGCTGCCGGCGTTGCTGCCGACAGCCCGGACATCGCCGCGCAGCTCAAGAACGCGATGTCGAAGAATGCGTTCGGTGACCTGCGCTGGGCCGGCCGCGATCCCGTGGAAGTTGTCGACGAACTGCGCATGCAGTGGACCGAAGCGGGTCCGCTTCTCGACGATGCTGACCGCACGCAGGGCTCACGCTTCGAGGACATGCTCCGTCGCGTCCTCGAGGCCGCTGGTGCGGCTGCGAAGGCCGAGCGCGCCCCGGATCCGGGTGCGAAGCAGCGTGCTGATGACCGTCGCGAGCGCCGTCGCCGCGATCGCGAGAGCGAGCAAGCCTCGGCGGTTGTCGCCGGCACCGCGCCGGTCGCCACACCGCCCGCCCCTGCCGCTGCACCCGCAGCGATTCCGCAGACCGCGCACGACGCGATCACCGCCCCGGTGGTGTTCGAGCCGCTTCCCCCTCCGGCCCTTCCGCTGCCGCCGCCACCACCTCCGGTCGCTGCGGCACCTGCGGTCGAACCGCCGCGTCCGAAGCCGTCGACGATGATGCCGCTGCCGATGGACGAGCTCGATACGGGCTGGGACATGGGCGACGACGATCCGACCGCGACCACCGACGCTGCTCAGGCAGCGGCGCTCGCGGATGCCGCGATGGAGCGCCCCGAGATTCCAACGCCACCGTCCTCCTCAGAGATGGCCGGTGACGGTGCGGCGGGCGGCGACGGTATCGACGAGCCCGGCTGGGATTAGTTCGGTCCCGGCAGGTCGTCGTTGCCGGAGCTCCAGCTGAGGTCCGCGAAGCGGTACGAATACGGCACGTACGTCGCCGTCGTTCCGTTGTGCTCGATGTCTACACCGAAGCCGACAAGGTCGAGGCGCGCCTGGTCGACCGCCGTGAAGCGCTTGTAGTAGTTGACGTACTGGCAAGCGGTCCCGAACGCCGATTGCCAGAGGTTCGTACAGCCAACTCCCACATCCGCTGCGGCGTCGCCGGTGTACTGCTTGCCAAGCAACGTGTACTCCGCGAACTGCGTGCCCGAGATGTTCGCCGGCTGCAGCCACGCGAGGTGCGGTACGCGAACGATGAGGTTGTACCCGCGTGGCGATTCGCCAGCCGCAAGCCCCGGGACGGTGAACGTAATGTCGAGCGTATTGTTGCTGGAGGCGATCGTCTGACCGGTCTTGGTGTCGATCACGACGACCGAGAGCGGATTCAGTGCGAGGTCAACGACACCGCTGTACGTGTTCATTCCGGCGTAGTGGGCAGGCTCCCATCCAACGCGACACTCCGGCTTCGTGTTTCCTGCGGGACACATCGTCGAGGCGCCAGGCAGTGTTTCAACGACCCAATCGTCGAAGATGGTCTTCGAGTACTCGACGCGGCTCACACCGCCCGACCAGTGAATCGTCGCCGGCTCGTTCGTGTACTGAACAATGTGCTGACGGGCGAGACCGATTGGCGCATGACCGTACGAGTTGATTGCACGAGCGAACGCGCTGTCGCCTGGCAGTGAGATCGTCGCTAGCTCGTCGTCGACACTGAGTGCCCAGAACTCGAGGGGCGCCGGAATGAGATGATGTGCCCAACAGATCGTCTGCTCGGCGAGGCGGTTACCTCGGTCGGCCGCGCGCACGTCGATGAAGTACTCGCCCTCTAGCGTCGCGATCAGCGGTAGCACGAACTGCGTCAGCTCGATCGTGTAGCTCCCATTGAGCTGCTGAGGCAACGGGCGCCAATCCAGGACCACGGCACCGTGCGTACGCACGCGATACATCGGGCTCGAGCTATCGAGCTGTGCGTCATCGATCGAGATGTTCCATGTGAGCGGGTTGGGGTTGTTCTGCATCCCGGCCGAGCTCGTCGCCATGAGGTACCCGTACTTGTAAACGTCGGGGCACGCACCGACGGCCAGATTCGTCAGCAGGCCGTTGTGCGTGTGCACGGGCTTGCCGATCCGAAAGTCGACAAAGTCATTTCGCTCGTCGTAGATCACCGAGCCGGTCTGCACGATGTGGGGACTGGCACCATCGAGGACCACGCGCTGCTCGAGCTCGAGCGCGCCTCCGCTGGGGTCAGTCAGTGATGCGGTGAACACCGATCCGGTGGCCGTCACGACGCCCTGCGGGATCTCGGCAGACCACGAGTTGGACTGCGAGTGCGTCACCACGATGGACACGCCATCAACCACCAAGGAGACGACTGCACCAGCAGGGCCAGAGTACGTGCCGCGCACGGTTGGTGTGAGGTCGAACGTCCACCAGCTCGATCCCTCGACCAAGAATTCGGCGCTCGACATCGTCAGTGTTGGTGTCACGCATGCGCTCGTCGCAAGATCACACATCATCTGCGGACCGCATTCGCTCGCCTTCGAGCACCCCTTCTGCGGATCAGCCCCCGAGCCCGATCCGACACCCCCATCGGAACCGCCAACCGGCGAACCAGAACCGGCGTAGAGATCCGGATCCATCGCCGTGTCCGCCGGCTCGACTGCACCACACGCCGAAGCGGCGAGCACGCTCGCCGCGACCATCATCTCGCGCATCATCTTCGTTGCCTCCATGTGCGCGCGTATCGACCGACGTGTGCGTCGGTTGCGGAGCTAGAACGAGTTTTCGTCCCCACCGTCCCAGGTCATCGCCGGCGCCACGAACGTCGCGGCTGCGACGTGCACTGGCATGGCAAACGCCGTGGCTTGCGACGCTGCGACACCGAGCTGAATGGTCAGAGGGTTCAGCGTGAGACCGATCGTGTTGATGCCGCGGATGTACTGGTACGTCGTCCAGGTGGTGCAGTTGGCGCCAATCGCGTCCGTCCGCGAACACGCTTGCGTGGTGTTGCTCGACTGCGTGCCGGTATAGATCAAACCGCCATTCGAAAACTCGCCGTAGACGAAGGCCGAATTACTTCCGAAGTGCGTCACGTTGTTCAGTCGAACGCGCACCCGGTACTCGACCGGCGGCGCTCCCGCAGCGCGGCCCGGAATCACCCATGTCGAACCCGCGGTCGGTACCGCCGTGTTGTTCGAGTCGACGACCTGAATCGTCTTGGAGAAGCTGGTGAGCTGACCACTCCAAGACGTCGACGTCGGGGCCTGCAACCCCGGTGAGCAGTTCGTCGTCGTACAGCTCATCGTCACCTTCGTGTTCACGCTCGCGATCCAGCCTTGCAGGAACTGTGTTTGCCATGAGCCTGTCGGGGTGGACGTCCCCAACGACAGCACGACAGGCTCCGACGAGACCTGAGTGATCTTTTGCTCGACGACCGCGGCGCCGAGCGTGTTCGCGTTCGTGAGCCGCGAGATCGGGCTGTTCGCGGGGAGCGCCCACGACTTGAGCGCGTCCGCGTCCGTCGGAGTCGACGCTTGCTCGATTTTCAACGGCGCCGCGAGCGGCTCGAAGTCGACGCAGTAACTCGACGTCGCCTCGAGACCGCCCCAATCGCGGGCGCGCACATCGACCGTCAGCTTGCCTGCCTTCGTCGCGGCCGCGCCGAGACCGGCGTCACCATCGCGGAACAAGGTGACTGGATACGCCGCGCCTGTACCAGCGACCGCTGTCCAGTCACGCAGGATCACGTCCTGCGCATCGCGCAAGCGCATCTCGACGGCAGCAACGCGCGTGTCTTGCACGGTCAGCTCCCACGCGATCGGATTGGGCGCGACCTCGCCGCCGTAGATCGGCGCGTGGGTGTCCATCAGGTACGCGTACTTGTAGACCTTCGGGCATGCAGCCGAGAGGTCGATGACCTGGCCCTGGTGATCGTGGACCGGTACGCCGCTCGCGAAGTCGATGAGGTCCCCGCGCTCGTCGTGCATCGAGCTGCCCGCATTCGCGATCGTCGGTGGCGCGCTATCGAGCGCGAGCGTTGCGGCGAGCTCGACGACGCCGTTCGCCGGATCCGTGAGCGTGACCGTGACGAGCGTGTCGGTCGCCTGGATCGTTCCAGCCGGGAGCTGAACGCTCCAGCGATCGCCACCGGACAGGGCAGCGATCGCTGGAGTCGAGCCGACCTTCACTTGCACGACGGCATCCGCACCGGCGTGGAACGAGCCAACGAGCTTGGGACCGCTAGTCGTGCTCCAGTAGCGCAAGCCGTCGTTGACGAGCTCGGCATCTTCGAGCGTGAGCGCGTCGGTGACGCACTCGTGCGCGGCAAGGTCGCACGCGGTGCCACCGGCACAATCCGCGGCGACCGCACACGTGGTCTCGACTTGGGCGGAGCCAGAGCCGGAGCCCGAGCCAACCTCGTCGTCGCTAGTCGGCGACGAACCGACCGCGCCACACGCAGATAGGGAGACCAGGCTCGCAGCAATCAGAATCGTGTTGTTTGCCTTCATGGGCGCCGGTATCGGCACACGTGCGCGGCGGTTGCGTCGATTTCAGGTCGCCGGGCTCGAGTCCCTTCGGAACGTCGAACGCACCCGGGCGCTCGAGGTGCGCGGGCTCGACCTCGAGATCATCCGTTGCGAGCGACGGGTCGTCCTTCGACGTGACATCCGCCTCGTCGACTGCACACGCCGCGAGCGAAACCAGAACCGCAAACGAGAACGCCTTGAGCATGTTGATTGCCTCCATGGCGACGGTTATCGGCAGGCCCGGGCACGGGTTGCGACGGTTCGTAAGTGCCCGTTATCATGCGCGGATGCGAGCGATCATCGTGATCGGGTTGTGCCTCTTATCCGCGTGCGAATCGAAGAAGAAGGAGGAGAGCCAAGGGCGACACTCGTCTGGCAGGGAGGATCCACCGCCCGATCTCACGACGAACGCGCAGATCATTGCCGCGCCGCTCGTGGCGATCGATAGCACCGCTGACGGAAAGCCGTTCTCGATCCAGCTGCCGCTCGGCGTACTCAAGAAGGCCGAGGTCAACGGCGCGTACTCGACCTGGCACGTCAAGCAAGACTGGCTGACGACACCCTCGTTCACGGTGACCGCGAGCGCGATGAAGATGAAGGATGGCGAGACCGGCGATGCGACGCCCATGGGGAACGATGTGAGCGAGCGCGTGATCGCGCGCGCCGAAGCACTCGACGACGGCGGCTACATCAACCTCGACGAGCGCAAGGACCACGCGTTCTTCAACCTCGAAGTGTGCCGGCCCAGCGGCGAAGGACGCCTGTGCTGCAGCGTCATGCAACGCGACAAGAATCCGATCGCGTCGTACGCGGAGATGGTCGCGTTTGCCGAGAAGGTCTGTAAGACGATGATGGCTAGGTAACGACGAGCCTAGATGAGATCGAGGAGAGAGCCCACGACGTCGACGAGCTTGTAGTCGCTCGGCGTGAACACGCGCCGGACGCCGAGCTGCTTGAGCGGCTCGTGATCGGCAGGGGGAACCGTGCCACCGAGCACGACCGCTACATCGGAACCGCCGCGCGCACGTAGCTCGGCAAGCACGGCCTTCGCGAGCTCGACGTGCGAGCCGGATAGCACCGAGAGACCGACGACATCGACGGCCTCCTGCACCGCGGTCTGCGCGATCGCAGCAGGCTCGAGCCTGATTCCGGCATAGATGACTTCGAAGCCAGCGTCCTTTGCGGCGACGGCGATCACTTCCGCGCCGTTACTGTGACCATCGAGGCCGGGCTTACCGACGAGCAGGCGCGGACGGCGGCCGGTCTTGGCGACGTGCTGTTCGACGCGCTCACGCAGTGCGGTCCAGCCGTCACCGTCGGCGATGCGTGCGCCCTGGACACCTGTCTGGGCCCGGTACTCGCCCCACACGCCGCGCAGCGTGCCCGCCCACTCGCCGGTCGTTACGCGTGCGAGCGCGCATTCGATCGAGGCTTCCATCAGCGGCTCGTTCGCCCGTGCAGCTGCATCGAGACGCGCGAGGGCCGCCTTCACACGCGCCGCGTCGCGAGTCGCGCGCGTCCGCTCGAGCGATGCGAATGCAGCGTCGACGGCTGCGGGGTCGACATGAAACACGCCGCCGTCGGCAGACGTGGTGAGTGGCGACGGCAGACCCTCGGTCCACTTGTTGACGCCGACGACGGTCTGGTCGCCGCGCTCGATCCGCGCCATGCGCTGTGCCATCGAGCGTACGAGCTCGCGCTTGCAGTAGCCGGTTTCGATCGCGCCGCGAATGCCGCCCATGCCGTCGATCTGCGCGAGCTCGACCTTCGCCTGTTCGCACAGCGACGCGACCTTGGCCTCGATCACCGGATTGCCCGTGAAGATGTCGCCGTACTCGAGCAGGTCAGTCTCGTAGGCCAGGACTTGCTGCAGGCGCAGCGACCACTGCTGATCCCACGGACGCGGGAGCGACAGCGCTTCATTCCACGTCGGCAGCTGCAGGGCACGGCACCGCGCATCCTTCGACAGCGTGACGCCGAGCGCCTCGATCAGGATGCGCCACGCGTTGTTCTCGGGCTGCTGCTCGGTGAGGCCAAGTGAGTTGACCTGCACGCCGTAGCGGAACTGGCGGAGCTTCGGCTCCTGCACGCCGTAGCGCTCGCGGCACAGCTCGTCCCACAGCGCACCGAACGCGCGCATCTTGCACATTTCTTCGATGAACCGCATGCCCGCATTGACGAAGAACGAGACGCGGCCGACGCACTGAGCGAACGCCTTGTCGTCGACGCGGCCGCGCGCCTTCACGCGATCGAGCACGCCGATCGCATCGCCAAGGGCGAACGCGAGCTCTTGCACAGGGGTCGCGCCGGCCTCCTGCAGGTGATAGCTGCAGATGTTCGACGGGTTCCACTGGGGCAGGTTCGCGACGCAGTACTCGTAGGTCTCGGCGATCAGATCGAACGATGGCTCGGGCGGGAAGATGTACGTGCCGCGCGCCAGGTACTCCTTGACGATGTCGTTCTGGA
>Ga0315912_10005246_pt1 | contig 11982 bp, 11 predicted proteins | sample VfabasoilMG_FD_204469 | JGI IMG/M metagenome (GOLD analysis project Ga0315912, IMG submission 204469) | Garden soil microbial communities collected in Santa Monica, California, United States - V. faba soil | ecosystem: Environmental > Terrestrial > Soil > Garden | place: USA: California... | reverse complement strand
CTAGCCGTTGGCCTGACGTACGAGCTCGACGAAGCGATCCGCATCGAGGCTCGCGCCGCCGACGAGGCCGCCGTCGACGTCCGGCTGCTCGAGGATCGAAGGGAAGCTCTGCGGCGTGATGCTGCCGCCGTAGACGATCCGCATCCCGCGCGCGATCTCCGCCCCGAGCAGCTCCGACACGCGCTGGCGCAGGAACGCGTGGGCCTCCTGTGCCTGGAGCGGCGTGGCGACGTTGCCCGTCCCGATGGCCCACACGGGCTCGTAGGCGAGGCTCACGTGCTGCGCTTCGTCGGGCGCGAGGCCCGCGAGCGCGAGACACTGCCGCTCGAGCACCTCCTCCGTCATCCCGTCGTCGCGCTCCTCCTCCTGTTCTCCGACGCACAGGAGCACGCGAAGTCCGGCCTCGACGCCGGCCCGCAGCTTCTTCGCGACCATCTCGTCCGACTCGCCCATGACGTGACGGCGCTCGCTGTGGCCGACGAGAAGCCAGCGCGCGCCGGCATCCATGACCTGTGGGGGCGACACCTCGCCCGTGAACGCGCCACGCGCCGCGGGAAAGCAGTTCTGCGCGCCGAGCTGCACGCCGGTGCCTGATAGCATTCGATTGAGCAGCATGAGAAGCGTCGAAGGGGGGAAGACGACGGCCTCGACGCTCCACGAGTCCGCGGCGGCGGAGAGCGCCTGCACGTAGCGCGCGCCGTCGGCGGCGAGGTGGTTCATCTTCCAGTTCGCGGCGACCAGGCGCTTGCGCATGTCGGGACTGCTCGGAGGTGAATTCGCGCTCTAGCGAGCGGGTGCCAGCGCTTCGAGGCCCGGCATGGGCTCGCCGGCGAGCAGCTCGAGCAGGGCGCCGCCGCCCGTCGAGACGTGTCCGATGCGATCCGCGAGCCCCGTGGAGTTCAGCGCCGCGATCGAGTCGCCGCCTCCGACGACGGTGTAGGCCGTGGACTCCGCCATGGCGCGAGCCATCCCCTCGGTTCCCTTCGCGAACTCGGACGACTCGAAGCGGCCGAGCGGTCCGTTCCACAGGACCGTGCGCGCGGCGGCGACCTCCCTCGCGTAGGCGTCCATCGTACGAGGTCCGATGTCGAAGCCCGCGCCCTCGGTGAAGCCGCCCTCGACGATGCGCAGCTTTCCTGCATCTGCGCCGGCGTCGGCGACGACGTGATCGACCGGCAGCAGGATGCGCCGCCCGAGGCGCTCGGCCTCTGCCATCAGCGCACGCACGTCGTCGAGCAGCGCCGGCTCGGAGAGCGAAGCGCCAACCGCGACGCCCTTCGCCATCAGCAGCGTGTACGCCATCGCGCCGCCGACGAGCAGCGCCTCTACATTCGGGAGCAGGCCGCGCATGACGGGCAGCTTGTCCGAGACCTTCGCGCCACCGAGCACGGCGATGAACGGCCGCTCGGGCTTCGCGAGGAGGCGCGACAGCGCCCTCAGCTCGCGCTCGACGAGGAGTCCCGCGGCAGGCCGCGCGAAGCAGCGGGCCGTCCCGCTCACGGACGCATCGGCGCGATGGCAGGTGCCGAACGCGTCGTTCGCGTACTCGTCGGCGTAGGAGGCGAGGCGCCGCGCGAACGCCTCGTCGCCCTTCTGCTCCTCGGGATGGAAGCGCAGGTTCTCGAGCAGGATCACCTCGCCGCGGCCGAGCGAGATGCAGCGCTTCGCCGCCGCCTCCCCGACGCAGTCGGCGGTGAGATCCACCGGCCGCTCGAGCAGCCTTGCGAGGCGCATGGCGACGGGCGCGAGGGAGTACTTCGGATCGGGCCCACCCTTCGGCCGCCCGAGATGGCTCGCGAGCACGAGCGAGGCGCCGCGCTCGAGCGCGAGCCGGATGGTCGGCAGCGTCTCGCGGATGCGCGTGTCGTCCTTGATCGTGCCGCCCTCGACGGGGACGTTGAAGTCGGCGCGCAGGAAAAGGCGCCGCCCGTCGAGATCGAGATCGCGGATCGAGAGCCTTGGCGCTTCGAGGAACGACGTCATGGGCCAGACTACGCGGGGCCCGTGGGTGCTGCAAGTGCGCGGCTCTTTCGGCGATCATCGGGGCCTTGTCGAAGGTTCGTGACGGGATCCGAAGGACAACCCAGGGGAAACGCGCTTCGCGCTTACCTCCAGGTTGTCCGCCCGTCGCAGGCTCGCCCTGTCGCGTTCATGCGCAGTGGGCGTCATGGCAAGCACGTGCGGGCAACTCTCGGCGTCCACGATTGACACGTGCTGCCGAGCCGCAGCGAAGGAGGAAGTGGCGACGACGGCAGCAGTCCCCGGCATCTATCGGTGGTGTTCTCCCGGCATTGCTGACCCCTCGAGTCGGCGACTCCCGTAGCTGCCGTTCGGCTGCATGCGTCGCCGGAACGCGACGGGAGCGGTCGGCATGACGGCTCGCGTCGCCCACTGCGCAAGAACGCGACATGACCGCGCCTGGCCGGGAGAGAGCAACTTGGAGGTAAGCGCGAAGCGCGTTGCTCCTGGATCCTCGCCCCACGGATGCCTACACGGCGTCCCCACGGATGCCGACTGGCCGTCCTCATCGACGCCGACTCGCCGTCGTTGCGGCGAGCGCGGCACCGTCCGGACGTGCAATCCGCTACGATCGACCGATGAGCGACGCCGAGCCGGTGGCCGGGCCCTTCGAGAACACGCAGGAGCGACTCGAGCAGGTCGAGGACGAGCGCCTCGCGCCGTGGGCGCTGCGCAGCCGCCTCGCCACGCGCCGCATGCCGCGCGAGCGCGAGGGCCGCGCGTTCGAGTACCGCACCGAGTTCCAGCGCGACAGGGATCGCATCGTCCACTCGCGGGCGTTCCGGCGCCTGCGGCAGAAGACGCAGGTCTTCGTCTCGTTCGACAACGATCACTTCCGCAACCGCCTCACGCACTCCATCGAGGTCGCGACGCTCGCGCGCACCGTCGCGCGCGCGCTCGCCCTGAACGAGGACCTCGTCGAGGCGATTGCCCTCGGCCACGACGTCGGCCATCCCGCGTTCGGCCACTCGGGTGAGACGGCCCTCAACGAGATCCTGAACGGGCGCGCGAGCGAGCTGGGTGTCGCGGGCAGCGTCGAGGCGGGCGGCTTCAAGCACAACTACCAGTCCGTGCGCATGGTCGATCTCCTCGAGCGGCAGTACGAGCATCCCGGCCTGAACCTCACCGACGCCGTGCGCGAGGGCATCCTCAAGCACACCAGCTCGCGCGCCGACATCCGCTACCCGGACCTCGACCTCGAGGGCCTTTTCGTCGATCGGCCCGCGCATCTGGAAGGCCAGCTCGTGAACCTCGCGGACGACGTCGCGCAGCAGGTCCACGATCTCGACGACGGACTGCGCAACGGCGACGTCCACGTGCGCGAGGTCGAGGGCCTCCAGGCGGCGAAGGAGATCGTCAAGCGCCTCGGCACGCGATACGACGACGCGAAGGACGACTACATCCGTCGCGCCATGCTCGTGCGCGGGCTCACGCACCTGATGGTGACGAGCATGGTGCGCGAGTCGGTCGAGCGCATCGAGACCTGGGTCTCGCGCAACGCGATCCGCAGCCATGCCGACTTCATGGGGAAGCGCGGCCAGCTCGAGAACGACCTGGTCTCGCTCTCGCCGCGCGGGCGCGAGCTGTACAACGAGGTGCGCGCATTCGTGTACCGGCGCATCATCGTCGGCCCCGACGCGAGCCTCTGCGACGATCGCGCGCGCCGCTTCGTCAAGCAGCTCTTCAGGGCCTACCACGACAATCCGCGCGTCATGGCGGATCACGTGCTGCTCCGCTTCGCGCGCATGCAGGGCATCGACTTCCTTCGTGACGTGCCGCTTGAGAAGCTGCGCGACGAGGCCGCGCGCAACTACCTCGGCAAGCCCGCGTGGTGCCGCGCGATCGCCGATCACGTCGCCGGGATGACCGACACGTACTGCCTGCGCGAGCTCGAGCGCATCTTCGCTCCGAGGCCGGATCAGCGCGCATGAGCGAGGCGGGGGGTCCGGACGCGACGCGGCCGCGCGACGGCTGGCGTGCCTGGCCCGAGGGAACGGATCAGGAGGCGATCGAGACGCGCGCGCCCGCGCCGAGGAGCGACGGCATCCACGCGCTGCCGGAGCATCCGCGCTACGTGTTCAGCGGGATCGTCGGACGCGGCGGAGAGGGCATCGTCCACGCCGCTCACGATCGGGAGCTCGAGCGCGATGTCGCGGTGAAGACGCTTCAGCCGCAGCGCGTGTCGCCCGAGAGCATCGACGACTTCCTCGACGAGGCGCGTTCGGCGGCCTCGCTCGAGCATCCGCACATCATCCCCATCCACGATCTCGGCACGCTGCGGGATGGCCGCCCGTTCTTCAGCATGAAGCTGGTGACGGGCCGCGTCATGTCGCAGGTGCTCGGCGCCGACGGCGCGGAGGACGATCTCACGCTCGTGCGGCTCGTGCAGGTCGTGCAGCAGGTCAGCCTCGCGCTGCAGTACGCGCACGAGCGCGGCCTGCTGCACAGGGACGTGAAGCCGTCGAACATCCTGCTCGGCCGCTTCGGCGAGGTGTTCCTCGTGGACTGGGGCATCGCGCGGCACGCGCGGGCGCCCCGGCGCGACACGGCGACGGGGGTCATCAAGGGCACCCTGTACTACATGTCGCCCGAGCAGGCGCGCGGCGCGCTGCTCGATGCGCGCGCCGACGTGTACGCGCTCGGCGCCGTGCTCTACCAGGTGCTCACGCGGCGCGTTCCGTTCCAGCACGGGAGTGCGGCCGAGCTCGTCGCGGCGATCCTGCGTGACGCGCCGCCTCCGCCGCAGGACGTGGCGCCGGGTCGAGCGATACCGCCCGAGCTGGCGCAGCTCGCGCTGCGCTCCCTCGACAAGGATCCCGCCGCGCGGCCGCAGTCGGCGCGCGAGATGCACGACGTGCTGCAGGAGTTCGTCGAGGGCGTGCTCGAGCGCCAGCGGCGCATGGACGACGCCGATGCGGCCTGCGCGCGCGGGGAAAGACTCCTCGCGCGACATCGCTCGGCCGTCGAACTGGCGTCGTCGCTCTCGGCCGACGTCGATCGTCTCGAGAGGCTGCATCCTCCGTGGCAGCCCATCCCCGAGAAGCGCGACCTGCTCGAGGCGCGCGAGGGCCTCGAGCATGCACGCGAGGTCGCCGAGGCGAGCTTCGTCGCGGCTGCCGACGCGTTCGGCGATGCGCTCGCGCACCTCGGCGATCATGCTCCGGCGCGGCGCGCGCTGGCCGACATGCACTGGGAGCAGTTCCGCGAAGCGGAGCACTCGGGTGACTCCGCCGCGGCGCGCGCGCATCGCGCGGTGGTCGAGCGCTACCATGACGGCCGCCTGGCGCGGCAGCTCTCGGGGGAGGGGAGCCTCCGCGTCGAGCTCTCGCCGGGAGGCGCGCAATGGCGGTTGCTGCGCGTCGTGGAGAAGGACCTCGTTCTGAGCGATGGCCCCGTGGTGTCGGCGGGGAGCGGAAGCGTCGAGCTCCCCAGTCTCGAGATGGGCTCGTACGTCCTCGTCGCAGAGGCCGACGGACACGAGCCGGCGCGCTACCCGATCTGCATCGAGCGGAACACGGAGTGGGACGGCACGTTGTGCCTGCTCCGCGCCGGCGAGCTGCCGCCGGGCTTTGTCTACATCCCCGCGACGGAAGCATGGCTCGGCGGCGATGCGAAGGCGACCAATGCGTGGCCCTTGCGGCGTGCGCGCATCTCATCCTTCGCGATCGCGCAGTTTCCGGCGACCTTCGGCGAGTACTGCGAGTTCCTCGACGCGCTCGACGAGGGGGAGGAGCGCGAGGCGCTGATCCCCCACACCGAGGATGGCGGCCGACTCTGCCGGCGGGGAGCCGACGGCCGCTTCGTCCCGGATCTCCACCTCATCCTGAGCGGCGCCACGCTGAGCGCGACGCAAGGCGAGTGGCGGCGCTATCCGGTCTTCGGCGTCTCCCACGTCGAGGCAGCCGCCCATGCGCGTCACCTGTCGGCCCGCCTCGGGCGCGAGCTCCGGCTTCCGACGGCCGAGGAGCGCGAGCTGGTCGCGCGCGGCGTCGATCGCCGCGTCCACCCGTGGGGACGCACGCATGACGCGACGCTCGCCTGGTGTCGCGACTCGCGCGCCGGCGGTCCGCAGATCGCGCCGGTCGGCAGCGCGACGGGCGACGTCGGCGTCCACGGCGTGCGCGATCTGGCGGGCGGCATCCAGGAGATGACGTCGAGTGGGTTCGACGCCGCCGGGCTCCTGAAGGAGGTGCGCGGAGGCGGCTGGGGTTCGGGCGCCGTCATGACGCGCGGCGCCTGGCGCGGCGTCGCCAGCCCCGACATGCGCAACCAGCAGCTCGGCTACCGGCTGGCGTTCTCTTGTGCGGGCGCCACGGGATAGTCCATCAGTCTCGACGGATGGCCTTCATCGGCACCGCCCGGCGCCAGCAGCTTGACGAAGGCCATCACGAGCCGATCGCTACGGCATCCGGTTGACGAGCTGGTAGCGGAGCTGCATCGTCGTGCCGCCAGTGTTCGAGACGAGGATCGCGCGGCTGGGCTCGAGCGATCCCGACTGGAGGAGCGCGAGAGTTCCCTCGGCGTCCGGGAAGGCGTCGTCCATCGTCGCGTCACACGCCGTGAGCACGCCGATGTCGCGCAGCGTGACGCGCTGGCACTTGCCGGACGTCGTCATCACCGTCTCCGTCTTCTCGACGAGAACATGCGCGCCGGTCTTCGCCGGGTCGAGCACGAGCGCGAGATCCACGGCGAGGTAATCGGCATCCTTGCCACCCGCCTCGTCGACGATCCACGAGATGCCGGCATCGCCGCCGGGATTCGAGCCGATCAGGAACGCTCCCATCGCTGCGTTGATGCCCACGAAGTCGTACGAGTGCTTCACGCCGTCCGCACCCTCGACGTTCACGACGGCGTTCGAGCGCTCGAAGGTGATCTGGGTGAGCTTGGTGGCGGCCATGGCGCTCGAGGCGAGCAGGCCGAGCATCAGGGCTGAGGCGACGAGCAGGCGGCGTGGCATCATGAGTCCCTCGTGCGGCTCCGGGCGGCGCGGATGTGGCGTCACCCTAGCGCGCGATCGAGGCTGGGCACAAGGGCCGCGAAGGGCACGCACGAGGTCGCCATCCCGCACGCGGAGGGAGACGCCTCACATCCTCGTCCGGCCAGACGGGTGCTAGCATCCCCCTCCCCATGAAGATCGCCATCGCGTCGGATCACGCCGGATTCGCGCTGAAGGAGCGCCTGCGCGAGCATGCCGCGAAGAGCGGGCACGAGGTGCTCGATCTCGGCACGCACTCGCTCGAATCGGTGGACTGGCCGGACTTCGGCGCGGAGTGCGCGCGAGCCGTCGTCGCCGGGCGCGCCGAGCGCGGCGTGATCGTCTGCGGCACGGGCCTCGGCATCGCGATGGCCGCGAACAAGGTGAGAGGGTGCCGCGCGGCTCCCTGCCACGATCACTACACGGCCGAGATGACGCGCCGCCACAACGACGCCAACGTCGTGGCGATCGGCGCGCGCGTCGTCGGAGAGGGCGTCGCCTTCGACGTCCTCGACACCTTCCTCGCCACGCCGTTCGACGGCGGACGGCACGCCCCGCGCGTCGCGAAGCTCGGCGCGCTCGACGAATCCGGAGACCGCAAGTGAAGACAGCCTGGGAACATCTCGCGGAGCAGGATCCCGAGCTCGAGGCCGTGCTCCGCGCCGAGCTGCGCCGCCAGCGCGAGGGCCTCGAGCTGATCGCGTCGGAGAACTTCACGTCGCCCGCCGTCATGGCGGCGGCGGGCTCCGTGCTGACGAACAAGTACGCCGAGGGCTATCCCGGCCGGCGCTACTACGGCGGATGCGAGCACGTGGACGTCGCCGAGAACCTCGCGCGCGATCGCGCCAAGGCGCTGTTCGGCGCCGAGCATGCGAACGTGCAGCCGCACTCGGGCACGCAGGCCAACACCGCCGTCTACATGGCGATGCTCAATCCGGGCGACACGATCATGGGCCTCGATCTCGCCCATGGTGGCCACCTCACGCATGGCCACCCGCTGAACTTCTCGGGGAAGTTCTTCAAGGTCGTCGCGTACGGCGTGAAGCCCGACACCGAGCAGATCGACTACGACCACCTCGCGCAGCTCGCCTTCGAGCAGAAGCCGAAGCTGATCGTCGCGGGCGCCTCGGCCTACGCGCGGCAGTGGGACTACGCGCGCCTGCGCGAGGCCGCCGACGCCGCGGGCGCCAAGGTCATGGTGGACATCGCGCACGTCGCGGGGCTCGTCGCGGCCGGGCTGCATCCGAGTCCCGTCCCGCACGCGGACTTCGTCACGACGACGACGCACAAGACGCTGCGCGGCCCGCGTGGCGGGATCGTCATGTGCCGCGAGGCCTACGCGAAGGACATCGATCGCGCCGTCTTCCCGGGAGGACAGGGCGGCCCGCTCATGCACGTCATCGCGGCGAAGGCCGTCGCGCTGAAGGAGGCGGCGAGCGAGGACTTCCGCGCCTACCAGCGCCGCGTCATCGCGAACGCGCAGTGCCTCGCGTCGGGCATCGCGAACCGCGGCTGGCGCATCGTCTCGGGAGGCACCGACACGCATCTCTTCCTCGCCGACGTCTTCGTGCGCGGCGTGACGGGCAAGGTGGCCGAGGAGGCCCTCGATCGCGCGGGCATCACCGTCAACAAGAACGCCATCCCGTTCGACAAGAACAAGCCGCTCGTCGCGTCAGGCATCCGCATCGGCACGCCGGCGGTGACGACGCGCGGCATGGGACTCTCCGAGATGGACGAGATCGCGGGGCTGATCGGCCGCGTGCTCGAGGCGCCTGCCGACGAGGCGGTGGCGAGCGCATGCCGCGAGGAGGTGCGTGCGTTGTGCAAGCGCTTCCCGCTCTATCCGACGATCCCCTGACGCCTTCGTGGAGGAACCCATGAGCGCACCGCTCCTGCCGCTGTTCGTGTCCGTCGAGGGCGCGCTGATCGTCGTCACGGGCGCAGGTCCCTCCGCACTCTCCGCTGCGCGTCGCCTGCGCGCGCACGGTGCCCGCGTGCGCCTCGTCGCGCTGACGGCGCCGCAGGTCGTCGAGGGCTGCGACGTCGTCGTCGCGGAGCCGGCCGCCGCGCATCTCGACGGCGCGCTGCTGCTCGTGACGGCGAACGATGACGCGGCGCATGACGCTGCGATCGCCGAGGCCGCGCGCGCGCGCGGACTGCTCGTCGTCTCCGGCGTCCCGGGCGGGAACGCGTACATCGGAACGTCCGTCCAGCAGGGGCGCGTCGCCCTCGCCGCGACGACGTCCGGCACGAGCACGGCCCTCGAGGCGCGCATCGTTCGCGATGCCGCACGCACCCTCGATCCTCGTCACGATCGGATGGCCGAGATCCTCGGCGCGCTGCGCGTGAAGCTCGAGGAGCGCTACCCGGACGAGTCGCGCCGCGACGCCATCTGGGAGCAGATCCTCGACTCGCCCGTCATGGTCCTCCTCGAGACCGGTGCCGAGGAGGAGGCGGTCGAGATGGCCGAGCGCATGGCGTGGGGCACGGGCTAGCTCGGCCCGTCATCGTCGCGCGGGGTAGACTTTCGCCCATGGTGAAGCCCGAGGATCTGGTGGGGGAGGAGTGGGCGGAGTGGTACGCCATGTCGCCAGCCGAGAGGTGGGCCGAGAGCGGGAAGCTGTGGCAGGCGTACCTGGCGCTGGGAGGATCGCTTGATCCCGAACCCGATACTCAGAGTCCTTTCTTCGATGCGAGCGAGGCGCGTGGACGCGCTCCTCATGGGAGGCCAGGCGTGCGTGTTGTACGGCGCGGCGGAGTTTAGCCGCGACGTCGACTTCGCCATCACGGCCAGCACCGCAAATCTCGCCGGCCTCCAGCTCGCCCTCGAGGATCTCTCGGCGCGGCGCATCGCCGTGCCGCCCTTCGAGCTGCGCCACCTGAGACGGGGCCATGCGATCCACTTCCGCTGCCGCGACCCGGAGGCGGACGGCCTTCGCATCGACGTCATGTCGCGGATGCGCGGCGTCGATGCGTTTCCGAAGTTGTGGAAGCGGCGCACGACGGTGGAGCTGCCCGAGGGCGCCATCGAGGTGATGTCGATCCGCGATCTAGTGAAGGCGAAGAAGACGCAGCGGGACAAGGACTGGCCGATGATCCAGCGTCTGATGGAGGCAAGCTACTTCGCCGGGATCGGATCGCCGACGCCCGCCCTCGTGAGGTTCTGGCTGGCGGAGCTCCGCACGTCGGAACTGTTGATCGAGCTAGCCGGCGCTCGCCCCGACGCATGCCGTCGAGCCTTCGGCTCACGGCCGCTGCTCCGATTCGCGGCGGCCCGCCGAACCTCGCAACTCGCCGATGCGCTTCAGGCCGAGGAACGGCGCGAGCGCGAGGCCGATCGGCGGTATTGGAAGCCGCTGAAGGCGGAGCTCGAAGCCATGCGCCACCGCCCGCGCGGGTAGCACGCATGTCGCTGGACCCTGCTGGTGGCCGAGGACAGCTCGAAGCTCACGCTGCAACGAGGCTACAATCGCGACTGCCGTGGGAGGATCGATGAAGGCCATGAACCGGCGTCGCGTGAAGTCGCTCGTGTGCCAGCACCTCGAGAACGTGTCGGGCAGCGTCCTGGAGGAGTTCCAGGCGATCATCCGGGATCACGTGAAGGGCAGGCACGGGATCTACGCGCTCTTCAAGAACCCGGAAGTAGGTCGAGGCCCGCAGAGCCGGCCACAGGATCGTGCGCCGATCGCAAGCAGGGCCGCGCCTCCTCGCGGAAGCGCGGCCCGGTGAGCGTGAGTTGCGCCGGAAGCTACAGCCGGCTGCAGACCGTCGTCGTGATCAGCCGCGTCACGACGTAGGGATCCATGTTCGCGTTGGGGCGGCGATCCTCGATGTAGCCCTTCTTGGCCTGCGCCACCTGCCACGGGATGCGCACGGAGGCGCCGCGATCCGAGACGCCGTACTTGAACTGCTTGTACGAGCAGGTCTCGTGCTGTCCGGTCAGCCGCTCCTCGATGCCGTGGCCGTAGTTGGCGACGTGGAGCGCCTGCTCCTCTCCCAGCGCCTCGGCCGCCTTCACGCACGCGTCGTAGCTCTCGCGCATGCGCTTCGTCGAGAAGTTGGTGTGAGCACCCGCGCCGTTCCAGTCGCCCTTCACCGGCTTCGCGTTCAGCGTCGCCGAGACGCCGTACTTCTCGGCGGTGCGATAGAGGAGCCAGCGCGCGACCCAGAGGTGATCGGCGACGAGTGGCGTCTTGAGCGGGCCGACCTGGAACTCCCACTGGGCCGGCATGACCTCGGCGTTGATTCCCGCGATCGCGAGGTTCGCCTTCAGGCAGTTGTCGAGATGCTCCTCGACGATCTCGCGGCCGAACACCTCGTCGGCGCCCACGCCGCAGTAGTAGCCGAACTGCGGGGCGGGGAAGCCGTTGTCGGGCCAGCCGAGCGGCTTGATGCCGTCGAAGTACGTGTACTCCTGCTCGATGCCGAACCACATCTCCTGCGCCGAGTACTTCTCCGCCGCCTCGGCACAGGCCGCGCGCGTGTTGGAGGGATGCGGCTTCATGTCGGGCGTGAGGACTTCGCACAGGACCAGCTTGTCGTTGCCGCCGCGGATCGGATCGGGACAAGTGAACACGGGCTTGAGCACGCAGTCGGATGCGTGCCCAACGGCCTGGTTCGTGCTGGATCCGTCGAATCCCCAGATGGCCGGCTCGTCGCCGGACTTCTCGATCCTCGTCTTGCTGCGCAGCTTGGGCGTCGGCTGGGCGCCGTCGATCCAGATGTACTCGGCCTTGTACACGCTCACCGTGCGGAACTCCTTCCTGGGCTCAGGGGAAAAAAGGGAAAAGCCGCGCCTCGAGAAACACGTCGGGCGCGACTTGGCTTCCGGGGGCTACCGGGTGGCTGGACCCGCAGTCTACAGCGGTGATCTTCCGTTGCCTAGTGAGCATCCAGAAACTCGGGCCGCCAGGATGCGCCCCGCGGGTGGGCCAGATCGCGATCCGACGAAACGGTGCGTAGTGGCCTCCTACGTGAGTTTCGGAGGG
>Ga0315912_10005245_pt1 | contig 11982 bp, 12 predicted proteins | sample VfabasoilMG_FD_204469 | JGI IMG/M metagenome (GOLD analysis project Ga0315912, IMG submission 204469) | Garden soil microbial communities collected in Santa Monica, California, United States - V. faba soil | ecosystem: Environmental > Terrestrial > Soil > Garden | place: USA: California... | reverse complement strand
TAGGCCATGCCGCCGTTGATCGAGATCACCTGGCCGGTGATGTAGCCGGCCTCGGGGCTGGCGAGAAAGCCCACCAGGGCAGCCACCTCGTCGCTGCTGCCGGCGCGCCCGGCGGGCACGAGCTGGGCGATCTGCTTGGCGTCGAAGGCGGCATCGGCCATCGGGCTCGTGATGATGCCCGGCGCCACCGCGTTGACGGTGACGCCGCGACTGGCCACTTCGAGCGACAGCGCACGGGTGGCGCTGTGCAGCGCGCCTTTTGCGGCGGCGTAGTTGACCTGGCCGCGGTTGCCGATGACCGCCGCCACCGACGAGATGTTGACGATGCGGCCCCAGCGCGTGCGCAGCATCGGCAGCAGCAGCGGCTGCGTGACGCGAAAGAACCCGTGCAGCGAGACGTCGATCACGCGATGCCATTGCTCGGCGCGCAGCGCCGGAAACACCGCGTCGTCGTGCACGCCGGCGTTGTTGACGATGATCTGCACCGGGCCGTCTTGCAGCAGCCGCTCGCAGGCCGCCCGCGTGGCCGCGTCGTCGCCGAGGTCGAACACGATCGGCCGCGCCTGGCCACCCGCGGCCGCGATGGTCTGCGCCAACGCCTGCACCGCATCGGCGCGCGAAAACGCGTGCAGCCAGACGCTGGCGCCCTGCGCCGCCAGGCGTCGCGCGATCGCGCCGCCCAACGCGCCGCTGGCGCCTGTGACCAGCGCGGATTTGCCGGCCAGCGTCATGACGAGCGCTGCGGCGGCACCCGCAGCTGCGTGCCGAACAGCACCGTCGTGCGGCCGTCGACCAGCAGCCGCTCGGCTGCGTCGTGCAGCTCGAAGCCGTAGATCGCCTGGGCCGAGTCGCTGGCCAAGCGCCGCGCGCGCACCCGCAGCGGGCCCGGTGCGTCGTCGAGCCGATGCACGTGCAGCTGCACGCCGCGTGCGCTGGCCAGGAAACCGGGTGTCGCGCCGTCGCCCGCAGGTGCGCACAGCGCACCGTGCAGCGCCACCGCCTGCGCTGCGTACTCCAGCGCACAGGCGGCCGGCAGCGTGCCGGCCAGGCGCAACGGGTGCGCCGGGTCGGCGTGATCGCCCGCCCGGCAGACGATCTCGTCGGCCGTGCACGACAACATGCCGTCGAGCAGGCACATCGCCGCGCCGTGCGGTACTCGTGCCGCGATGCCGGCGCGATCGAGCGTCGACGGGGTCATGGACGGGTCGCGACGCGCACGGCCAGCGGCAGGCTGTCGCCATCGAGCACCAGCGTGCACGGTTCGTCGCGGGCCAGCGCTTCCAGCAGCGGCAGCGAGCGTGCGGCCGGAATCGAGCGGCGCAGCGCGTCGAGCTCGGCGTTGCCGCAGCGCGTCGGCTCGCCGCGCACGGCAGTCGACAACATCAGCGGCCACCCCGCCGGGCCACCCGGCGGCGCCAGCAGCAGCGCGCAGGCGAAGACATCGGGCAACGGCCGCAGCGCGTGCAGCGGCGCGGGGTAGGGCATGTCGCAGGCGACCAGCAGCACCGGCCGCCGACCGCTGCAGCATTGAGCCGCCGCCTCGAGCAGCCCCGCGCACAGGCTCGCGTCGTAGGCCGCCAGGCTGGTGGAGGCCTGGCGCGACTGCGCCGCGATGTGCCAGTAGCCCGCCGGTGCGTTGTGCACCGAGTTCGTGAAGCGGGTCGGCGACAGCAGCCGCTCGGGCCTGGCCAACGCTTCGCACATGGCGTGGCAGGTCTCCGGATCGCCGCTGGCCGAGGTGAACACGGTGGCCACGGCGTCGACCGCGATGCCGGCCATCGTGCAGGCCTGGTCGGCGACGACGATCGCCGCCCTGATGCCGACGCCGGCGCGGCGCCGCTCGGTGGCCGGCAGGCGATTGGGCGCTGGCACCACGGTGGCCGCCGCCGTCCAGTCGCTCGGCGTGCGCAGCACTGCAGCGGCCTGCGCCCAGTCGCGCAAGCCCGGCCCGAGCACGCCGACGCCGGCGATGGTCACGTCCAACGAGGTGAGGGCGGTCACGACGAACCCCTTGGCGCGGCGCTCACCGCGCTGCTCCGAAGATCAGGCAGGCGTTGCTGCCGCCGAAGCCGAACGAGTTGCTCGCCGCCACCGACAGCGGGCGCTGTTGCGGCTGGTGCAGGTAGTTCGCCTGCAGCGCCGCATCGGGCTGCTCGCAGTGCAGGCCGTGCGGCAGCAGCCCGTCGCGCAACGCCAGCAGCGTGAGCGCGGCCTCCACCGCGCCGGCGGCACCCAGCGCGTGGCCGGTGTGGCCTTTGGTGGAACTCACCGGCACGCTGCGGCCGAACACGCGGCACACCGCGAGGTCCTCGGCCGCGTCGTTGTTGCGCGTGCCGGTGCCGTGCAGGTTGATGTAGTCCACTTGATCGGGCTGCAATCGGGCGTCGGCCAGCGCCGCACGCATCGCGTCGGCCGCGCCGGCACCCTCGGGGTGCGGGCTGCTCATGTGGTGGCCGTCGCTGCTCTCGCCGCAGCCGAGCAGCCAGGCGGCCGGCGCGTCGTCGTCGCGCTGCAACAGCGCAAACGATGCGCCTTCGCCGAGCGACAGGCCGTTGCGGCGCGCATCCCACGGGCGGCAGACGTCGCTGCTGAGCAGTTCGAGCGCGCGAAAGCCGTACAGCGTGGTCATGCACAGCGTGTCGCAACCGCCCACCACCGCGGCGTCGATGACGTCCAGCGCGATCAAGCGCGCAGCCGCCGCGTACGCCTTGGCCCCCGACGAACACGCGGTGGAGATCACCCACGCCGGGCCTTCGAGCGCGAGCGCAGCCTGCACGAAGCGCGCCAGCGATGCGGTGTCGTGCGTCTCGGGGTAGTGCAGCCAGGCCGGCAGTGCGCCGTGGCCGTCGCGCTGGCGGTAGGCGATCTCCGTCTGCAGGATGCCCGAGGTGCTGGTGCCCACCAGCACGCCGACGCGCTGTGCGCCGTGGCGCGCCGCTGCGCGCCGCACCTGCTCGTCGAAGCCGTCGCTGGCGAGCGCGAGCGCGGCGAGTCGGTTGTTGCGGCAGTCGTAGCGTGCCAGCGCTGGCGGCAGGCGCTGCTCGTCGACGTGGTCGACCACACCGAGCCAGGCTTCGAGCGCGGCCGTCTCGAAGCCCTGCGGGCGCAGCCCCGTGGTGCCCTCGCGCAGCGCGGCGGCGTGCGCCGCCAGTCCGTGACCGAGCGCGGTGACCAGCGTGTAGGCGGTGACCGGCGCCGGCTTCACCGTCGGGCCCCGCGCTCGAGATCGCACACCAGCAACACGTTGGCGAATGGCGTGCCCTGGCTCATCGGCATGGCGCGCACGGCGAAGCCGAGGCGTTGCAACTCGGCCTGCCAGTCGGCCAGCGAGCGCCACGCCGTGGGGGGTGCACGATGGCCGCGCGCCAGCGTGACCGCATGGTCGACCCAGCGGCTGATCCAGAAACGCGCGCGCCGCGCCGGGTCGCCCACCCGCAGCAGCAGGCGGCCACCGGGCCGCAGCGCCAGCCGGATGCGCGCCAGCACGTCGTCCTGCGCCGCCAGGTCGACGTAGTGCAGCACGTCGAGCACCACCACCACGTCGCACGGCTCGAACGCGGTGTGCCGCATGTCGCCGCACAGCAGGTGCGGCCGCGAGGGCAGATGAGCCAGCGCCCGCTCGGCGCGCGCGATGTCGCGCGGCATCACTTCGATCCCTGCGTAATGGGTGCCGGTCGGCGGCGTGCCCCATGACGCGGGCCAGCGGTGGGCCGCCGCCAGCGTGTCGCATTCGGCCAGCAGGCTGGCCAGCAGGGCCTGGCCACACCCGATGTCGAGCACGCGCGAGCCCGGCGCGATCACCGAATCGGCCAACAACGCGCGAAACACCGGGTCGTGCTTGAGCTTGCCGCGCGCGAAGTGCCAGCTGAACGGGCCGCAGCGCCGGTACCGTTCGCTGGCGGCACGGTGCAGCTGGTGCCACGCCTGCGCCGGCCGCGTGTCGCCGCGCGGCGCGACGATCGGCGCCCTGGCGAATCCGAGGTCTTGGGGCTCCATCACGGTACCGGTCAGCGCGCTGCGTCGCCGCGTGGCGGCACCGCGTCGCGCAAGGTGGTGGCCTGCAGGCCGAGCGTTGCCGCATGGGCCAGCAGACGCGGCAGCACCTCGAGCACGACCGGCTGCTCGCGCCGCCCGCGCCGCGCATGACCGTCGTGCAGCAGCACGATGTCGCCAGCCGCCATGCGGTGCGTCAGCCGGCCGAGCACGCGCCGGGCATCGCGCGAGACGGTGTCGAAGCCACGGCGGGTCCAACTCACCAGGTTCAGCCCGTGACGGTGCAACACCGGATCGAGAAACGGGTTGCGCAACCCCGCAGGGGCGCGAAAACAATGCGGGCGCACGCCGCACAGGTCGGCGAGCACTTGCTGTGCGCCGTCGATCTCGCGGGCCAGCGCGCGCGGCCCCAGCAATGCGAAGTGGTGACGGTGCGAGTGGCTGTGGTTCTGCACGTCGTGGCCGCGCGCGACGATCTCGCGCACCAGCGCCGGCTGGGCCCGCGCATGCGCGGCGATGCAAAAGAAGGTGGCGCGGGTGCGGTGCCGGTCGAGCAGGTCCAGCACGCGCGGCGTGACCTCGGGGTCGGGGCCGTCGTCCAGCGTCAGTGCGAACTGCCGCCGTGAGGCAGCAGTCGCCGAGAGCCGGGTCCAGTTGGGCCCGAGCAGGCGGCTGCGCGGCCACAGGCCGGCGGCGGTGAGGCCCACCTGGTTCAGGCCGATGCCCCCGAGCGCCCACCACAACGCCTCGGGCACCAGCACCGCGGTGCCGGCGGCCAGCGCGTGCAGGCCGAGGCTGGCCGTGACCACGGGCGGTGCGCTCCAGCGCGACGGTTGAACTTGGTGCGGCTGCATGAAAGAGGGGTCCAGGACCCTGCGATCTTCCCACACGGCCCTGCTGCCGCAGCGCGGGATCAGGCCGAATCCGGCACGGCTTGCACCCGGGGCGCCGCGTAGGCGGCCGACAGCAGCAGCGCCAGCAGCGCGCCGGGCGCCACCACCCGCCCGATCGCCGCCAGCGCGGGGATCGCCGAAGCGGCGATGAGGCCGAACGACAGCACGATGGTCAGGTTGGCCAGCAGCAGCGAGGCCAGCGTGTCCTCGTCGCCGGAGCCCTGGTGGCGCAGCCAGTCGAGGAACAGCGAATAGTTCGAACCGACCGCCACCACCAGCAGCAGCCCGACCAGATGCAGGATGCCCAGCGGCACCCCGAACGCGGCAAAGCCGGCCATCGTCAGCAGCACGGCCAGCGCGAGCGGCTTGCACACCGCCAGCAGGCGCGGCAACGAGCGCAGCCATGCCGCCATCAACAGCACCACGCCGAGCGCACCCAACAGCGCCTGGCCCTGCGCCTCGCGGATGTAGTGGCTGTACAGGCGGCGCAATTCGTCGGCGACGTTGAAGGCCTGCGCCGCGGCGATGCCGTGCAACGCCTGTTCGACGGCGGCCTGCGCGCCGTCGCCCGCCGGCCCGGGCGTGCGCACGACCGGCAGCAAGGCGGTGCTGCCACCGTCGGCGCCACGCACCAGCAAGGCCGACACCAGGGTGGCCACCGGCGTGCCGACGAGCGAGCCGGGCTCGATGGGCGGCATCTGGCGAGCGCGCTGCACGTCCTGCACGAACGGGCCCAGGCGCTTCGCATTCAACGATCCGCCCTGGGTGGCCAGCGCGAGGTTGGCCTGCAACGTGGTCGCATCGGGCAGCGCGTCGCGGCGGCGCTGTTGCGTGACCAGGCTGGGCACCCAGCGCGAGATGGCGTCGTAGCCGACCAGCTGGCCCGCCTGCACCAGCGCGTCCAGGCGCGCGCTGACCGCCTCCACGCTCTGCAGGACGGCCTGCACGTCGGCGCCGGTCACGGCCACCATCGTGCGCTCGTCGCCGGCCAGCAGTTCGTCGCGCAGTTGCGCGTCGAGCGCCAGGTCTGGCGCCGACACCGGGCTCAACGACGACAGCTCGGTCTGCCACAGGGTGTCGTGGCGCCAGACGAGGAACACCAGCGACGCCACGCCGAGCGCGGTGAACAGGTGCCGCACCCGGGGCAACGTGCGCACCAGCACGGCGGCGCCGTGACCGAGCTGGCGGCGCAACCCCAGGCCGCTGGTGCCGTCGGGCATCCACACCGGCAGCACATGGCGCGTGGTGTAGCCGGCGGCCACCAGGCCCGCGATCGAGAACACGCCCAACTGCGCCAACCCCGGAAAGCCCGAGAACGCCAGCGCCAGGAAGCCGCAGATCGACGTCAGCATGCCCAGCCGCACGGTCGGCCAGCTCTCGTGCACCCAGCGCCGCCAGCCGGGGCCGGGTGCTGCGGCGCCCGCCGCGGCGGTGCCGCCGCCGCGCGCCTGGATCAGGTAGTAGATCGCGTAGTCGACGGCCTCGCCGATCAGCGTGGTGCCGAAGCCGAGCGTCGCGCCGTGCACGCTGCCGAACACCAGCGACACCGCGGCCACGCCGGCCACAATGCCGCTGGCCACCGGCAACATGGCCGCGGCCAGCGCACGCAGCGACGCGAACGTGATCAGCAGCAGCGTGCCCATCAGCACCGTGCCGGCGAGTGCCAGTGCCTTGGTCTCTGCCTGGATCTGGGCTCGGCTGTCGACCGCGAATTTCGGTGCGCCGCTCAGTTGCAGCTCGAGCCCCGGCGCGGCCACGGCGGCGAACGCCCGGCGGACCGCCGCCAGCACCTGCGCCTGTGCGTCGAGGTCGCTGCCCTCGGCGCGGCTTTGGGTCATCAGCAGAGCGCGCTCGCCGTCGCGCGACACCCAGATGCCGTCTTGCGTGCGCGGGCCGCCGCTGGTCAGCGCGTTTTCGGCGATGCGCTGGGCCTCGCCGGTGGGGTCGCGCTCGAGCAGCGGCTTGACCCGCGCGCCGGCCGGCGTGCCCAGCAGCGACAATGTGTCGTCGATCGCTTCGCGCAGGCCCTCGGCACTGAAGCGCCGAGCGTCGACTGCCGGACTCAGCAGGTAGCGATGCTCGAACACCCAGCGGCCGACGGCCGCGAAGGCGGTGAAGTCGCCGTTGAGCACCTGCTCGAACTCTGGCGAGGCGCGCAGGCTTTCGGCCAGCGCACGCGACGCCGCGGCGCGCTCGGCGGAGTCGCCGCCGCGAATGCCGATCAGCAGCGTGCGCGCCGCGATGCCGGTCTTCAGCTGCTCGACCAGCGCCCGCTGGCGCGCATCGGGCGCTGCCGGCAGGAACGCCGACAGGTCGGCGCTGAATCGCGTCTGCACGATCACCACCGTGCCGATCGCCATGGCGGCCAGCCACGACGCCACCGCGATCCAGCCGCGGCGCGACGCCGGCGCGGCGGCGGTCACGGCGTGGCGGAGCGCGCCTTGGGCGCGACCGGCTCGATCGTCGTCACCGAGCGGTCGCCGTCGGCCAGCTGCAGCTCGACCACGCGCACGTCGGCTTGCATGCCGTCGATGCGCAGCAGGCGCACCACGCCGAGCAGGCGTTGGTCCAGCGGCACCAGGGTCAGCGTCCAGCGCGCCGCGCGGCCGTCGACGCTGGCCCTGAAGTGGCGGCGCAGCACCGAAGCGTCGCCGCTCAAGGTGCCGCGCATGGCGGCCACCATGGCCGCCAGTTCGGGCACGCTGTCCAGCGCCAGGCGACGCACCCGCTCGCCGCGCTGCAGCGTCAGCTGGTTGCCTTCGACGATGAACGATTCGCGGCGCGGTGTCAGCGTGTGGCGCTCCAGGCGGTCGGGTGCGCTGAAGCTGAGCGTGCCGGTGTAGTTGAGCGTCTGGTCGAGCCCCGAGACGAAGCGCTCCTCGGCAAAGCGCGCCTCACCCGACTTGCGCTCGGCCAGCGTGGCCATCAACTCGTCGAAGCCGAATGCGGCCCGCGCGGGCGCGGCCGCCGCCAGCGCCATCACCGTGAGGCAGGCCTGCCGCCGATCAACGCGCATCCTCGCTCCAGAAGTCAAAGAAGTTGAACCAGTTGTACGGCGCTTCGCGGCACAGCGCCTCGAGCCGTTGCACATAGGCCTGCAGCGCCTCGCGCAGCCGATTGTCGCGCTGCGCCGCATCGGTGCCGGGCTGCGTGAAATCGGCCAGCGGCTCGAAGTGCACGTCGTAGCGGCGCCCGCCGCGGTACAGCGCAGCCATGAACACCACGCGCCGGCGCAGCAGCATCGCCAGCCGCAGCGGCCCGTCGCTGAAGCGCGCGCGATGGCCCAGGAACGGCAGTTCGATGAAGTTGGCACGCGGCCCCTCGCTGCCGAGCACCCGATCGCCGAGCAGGCCCACCAGGCCGCCGCCGTCGAGCCAGTCGCGCACCGCGAGCGTGGAGTGGCTGCGCCCGATGGTGATGATGTCGAGGTGGAACTGCGGCGCGATGGCGCGCAGAGTCTCGTGGATCATGCGCGCGTTGTCCGGGAACATCGCCATCGCCACGCGCAATCCCGGCCGTCCGGCGCCCACTGCATGCAGCGCCTCGAAGCTGCCCAGGTGTGCGCCCAGCAGCAGCGCGCCGCGGCCCTGCGCGACCAGTTCGTCCATCAACGCCGTGCCTTGCGCGTGCAGCTCGAACTCGTGCAAGTGGCCGCGCGCGAAGTACACGCGGTCGAGCACCATGGCGGCAAAGGTGAAGACGTGGCGATACAGGTCGCGCGCGTGGGCCGGCCGCCCGAGCGCCCGCTCGAGGTAGCGCTTGCTGTGGCGCCGGCTGCCGCGCGCGAACAGCACGAAGTACAGCGTGATCGGGTGCAACACCCAGCGTGCGACGCGGCGTCCGAACGTGACGGCGATGAACGCCATCACGCGCAACGCCAGGCGGCTGCCGCGCTCCCTCTTGTGGGCCCAGGCGCCGGCGGACTGGGAGCTCACGCGGCGCTGGCCTGTTGCGTGCGGCCCAGTTGGCCGCGCGCCACCAGTGTCGCGCCGTGGTGGACCGAGAACACGATGCCCGGCGGCCGTGCCTCGAGCCGGATGCGCAGCGTCTGGCCGGGGCCCACCGGCGCCAGGAACTTGACCTGCTGCACCTGCAGCGTCGTGCCCAACTGCGCGCGCAGCGCCGGCTGCCGCTCGAGTTCGTGCAGCACGAGGGCCAGCAGATAGGCACCGGGCAGCACCGGCGAGCCGGGAAAGTGGCCGCCGAAGGCCGGCAGATCGGCCTCGATGCGATGCGTCGTTTCGAACGCGGCTGCGGCGCCGTCGTGCATCAGCGGGCCTTGTGGCGAGCGCTCGACTGCAACGTGCGCAGCGCGAACTCGCGCAGCTCCTGCGCGGTGATCTTGCCGGTGGCCTGCCGTGGCAGCGCATCGACGTGCACCACGCGGCGCGGCAGGAAGGCGCTCTCGACCCGCGGGCGCAGCGCATCGACGATCTGGCGCGCGCTCAAGGTGGGCGCCACCACGAATGCCACCAGCCGCACGACGCCATCGGCCACGCTGTCGGGCAGCCAGAACACGCCGTCGTCGACACCGTCGATGCGGTTCAGGTGGAAGTTCAGGTGCGCCAGCGAACTGCGCTTGCCCGCCACGTGAATCAGGTCGTTGGCGCGTCCGAGCAGGCGAAAGTGCTGGCCATCGATCAACTCGAGCTGATCGGACAGCGGCGTCGGTTCGAGCACGTGGCCGCCGCTGACCGAAAAGCGATCGCCGTCGTCGCCGCGCTGCGACTCGACATGCAAGCCCGCCAGCGTGGTCCACACCTCGGTCGCCGTGGTGCGGCGCGCGGCGACCTGGCCGGCCTCGGTGCAGCCGTAGATCTCGATCACGCGGCCGCCCAGCCGCGACTCGGCCTGCTGCGCCAGCTGCGGCGACAACGGCGCGGTGGCCGACAGCACCAGGTCCACCGGCGGCAGCGACGCGCCCGCCAACAACAGCGCCTTCAAGTGCACCGGCGTGGTCACCAGCGCGCGCGGGCGCGGCAGCCGCGCGAGCGCCTCGGCGATGTCGGCCGGGTAGAACGGGCGGCCGGCATCGAAGGCGGCGCCGCCCAGCAGCGCCAGCAGCACCGACGATTCGAAGCCGTAGCTGTGCTGCGGCGGCACGGTGGCCACGATGTTGAGCCCGACGATCGACGGCCAGTCGAGCAGCGCACACAGGCTGCGCACCTCGGCGTCGCTGCTCGACTGCAGCGCGTCCCAGCGCTTGCGCTGCGGTTGCGGCGCCCCGGTCGAGCCCGACGTCAGCAGGCAGGCCACCCACTGTCGGGGATCGATCCGCACCGTGCTCGCGCCGTGGGCCGTGACTTGCGGTCTGGACACCACGACCGACGGCAGGCCGCCGGTGTCTTGCGATGCATCGTCGAGCAGCGCGTAGGCGGGCGATGCCGGGTCGCCGAGTTGCCGCAACGTGTGCGGCATCGTGTTGGGCGGCATCAGGCTGGTCTGGCCGCGCACCATGGCAGCCAGCAGCGCCAGCGTGAACAGGTAGCGGTCGCTGCACAGGTTCACCGGCTGGCCGTGGGCCGGCAAGCGCTCGGCGAAGGCGATGGCCTCGGCCAGGCATTGAGCCAGCGAGATCGCCTGGCCATCGCGCCACGCCAGCGTGCGCGCCAGCGCCGTTGTGCCGAACCCCGGCGCGCCGCGTGTCACGAGCGGTGCGCCTCGACGACCGGCTTGTTGCGATAGGCCCGCAGGGCCTGCAGCATCGACGCGCGTTCGAACTCGGGATGCAGCCGATAACGCAGCCAGTGCTCGCCGGTGAACAGGCCGATCGCCGCCACCGGCGTCGCGAGGTTGGCGAACAGCGACCACAGCCACCACGGCGCCCACGCGTACAGCGCCAGCGACAACAGCACCATGACGCCGAAGTAGCCGGCCCACAGCGCGGTGACACGCCGCGTGTAGAGCGCCTTGACCGGCGTCATCGTGCCGTGCGCCCGTGCGGCCAGCGCAGTGATGAGCGGCGTTGCGCCCGGCCGCAGCGTGGAGGCGAATGCACATCCGAGCGCAAGGTGGATGCCGGCATGCTGCAGCAGGTACAGGCGATTGATGCTTTGTGACTGGCCCGATGCGCCGATCCAGGCCAGCCAGCCGAGCGCGGCGGTGCACACGAGCAGCGTGGGCAGGTGGCGGTGTTGCCAGGCGACGCCAGCGACGGCCAGCACCAGCGGCCCGAGCAGCGCTGCCACCGCCCACGGCTGGTCGCCGGCCAGCACCATCAACCCGTGCGACAGCAGTGCGTAGCCGGCCAGTGCCAGCCCGGCAGCCAACAAGCGCCAACTCGGCATCGCGCCGGTCCTATCGGGTGCGGTGTTGCGCCACGTGCGCGGCCAGCGTGCGCAACGACTGGAAGATGGCCTGGTTGTTTTCGTCGTCGGCGCGCAACTGGAAGCCGTAACGCTGCGACACCTCCAGCGCGAGCTCGAGCACGTCGATCGAATCGAGCCCCAGGCCCTCGTTGAACAACGAGGCCCGCGGGTCGATCTCGTCGGCCTGGAGCTCGAGATTGAGCACCTGCACCAGCGCCACCGCCAACTCCGACTCCAGCGGCGTGCGTTCAGGCGCTGCGGGTCCGGCGGTGGAGGCTGCGTCGTTGATGGCCACGATGCGTTCGCGAAACTGCAACTGCGGGCGATTGTAGAGGGCGCGCCGTGCCCCGGGCCGGCACAAACACCGCAAACCCGGCAATGCCTCAAAGACCCTTGAACAAATGCGCGTACAGGCGGCTGGCGGTCAGGCGCTCGGGACGCTCGCGCAAGGTCAGCGTCACCTTGCCCGACTCGTGGCGCTGTGCGCTGGCGATCGAGCGCGCCCGCACCACGGTGCCGCGGTGCACTTGCCAGAATCGTTGCGGATCGAGCTGCGGCAGCAGTTCGCGCAGCGACAAGCGAATCAAGTGCTCGCGCTCGGCGGTGACGACGCGCACGTACTTGTCGGCCGCTTCGAAATAGACCACGTCGTCGACCGGCACCAGGTGCACGGTGTTGCCCACGCCGGCCTGGATCACCTCGAGCCGCTCGTGCGTTGCCGCGCCCGGCACGGCCAGCAGCGCCCGCAGTTGTTCCAGCGCCTGTGGCAGCGCATCGACCGGTGTGCG
>Ga0315912_10005244_pt1 | contig 11982 bp, 12 predicted proteins | sample VfabasoilMG_FD_204469 | JGI IMG/M metagenome (GOLD analysis project Ga0315912, IMG submission 204469) | Garden soil microbial communities collected in Santa Monica, California, United States - V. faba soil | ecosystem: Environmental > Terrestrial > Soil > Garden | place: USA: California... | reverse complement strand
GTCGCGCCGGTACTTGATCGGATCGACCACGATCACCTGGCCCGCGCCGGTGACGCGTGCGGCCTGAACGGCACCGAGGCCCACGGGTCCGGCGCCGAAGACGACGACGTCCGAGCCGGGCTCGAAACGCATGTCCGCATGACCCGCCGCGAAGCCCGATGCGAGCTGATCACCGAGGAGCGTCAGTTGCGCGGCTGGCACGTCGGTGAAGAGCGGGACGCAGTACTCCTCGAAGGCGGTCATGATCTCGCTCATGCCGCCGATGCCGGCTTGCGCGTACACGGGCGTGCCGTCGAGCATCTGCGCGAATGGCGGAAACGCCTCGACACCCGGTGCGTTCGAGAAGAAGGTGAATTGACAGTAGTCCGGCCGGCCGTGCAGGCACTGATAACACTGGCCGCACTGCGATGTGCCGGCGACGAGCACGCGATCGCCAACCTGTACGCGCTTGACCATCGGGCCGACGGCCTCGACGATGCCGAAGCCGCAATGATTGGGAACCTCGGCTCGTCGAATCGGTGTGGTGCTCAGCGCGCCGCGCACGATCGTGTAGCACGGCGCGACGGCGGTGGAGCGGATGACGACTTGTCGCGGATCGATCGGCAGCAGTCGCATCTGCTGCACGTCGAGCGTCGCGTCATGACGGACGAGCCCGCGGAACGTGCGTCCGGTTTGCGTGTTGGTGACCACAGCCGGGGCCTGCGCGTTCTGTGCGCCGGCGTCTGGAATGCCAGTGAGGAGAGCCGTACCGCCACCGAGCGCGGTCGCCCCTGCTTTGAGGACACGCCGTCGCGTAAGGCGCCGCTTGCCGTTCGACTCGGTTCCCATGCCATCCTCCGGTGACGCGTATTCTACCGTCCGCCATCGTGACCGTCTGAACGCGAATTAATCACCGTTTCACGTCGCGCTTATCTGTCCCTCCGTCCAACCATAGAGAGATGACAACGATCGTGGGGCGGACATGGGGATTCAGAGCCGAAAGGCAGCAATTGCCGGCGGGGCGATGTGTGTGCTGTTCACGCTCGTCGCGTGGGAATGGGTTGAAGGTCGCGCTGACGTTGACTACAGGACAGCGACCGTCGGGCGCGGTGACATCGATGTGACAGTGTCGGCGACGGGAAATCCGAATGCCGTCGTCACCGTCCAGGTGGGATCTCAAGTCTCGGGCAACATCCAGGCGCTCTTCGCCGATTTCAATACCAAGGTCAGCAAAGGACAGCTGATCGCACGCATCGACCCAGCACCGTTCCAAACCAAAGTAAACCAGGCCACCGCAACGCTTGATGCGGCGCGCGCGGCTGTCGCCAACAGCGAGGCTGTCGTCGAGCAGGCGCGCGCGAATATTCAAGCAGCGACCTCGTCGCTCGCGGCGGCGAACGCCAACGTCACCAAGGCGGAAGCGCTCGTGGACGACGCCCGCGTCAAGGTCGATCGACGTGTCGTAATGCTCGAGCAGAACGCCACCTCGAAGGAAGACCTCGAGACCGCGCAGACGACGCTTACATCGGCTGTCGCCGACCATGACGCCCTCGTTGCGCAGAAGCATGCCGCAGAGGACACCGTGAAGGTGGCTCAGGCACAGCTCAACGTCGCGAGCTCACTCGTCGCGGCCAACCAGGCGCAGGTCAAGCAATACACCGCTGCGCTGCAATCGGCGCAGATCGATCTGGATCACACGGGCATCACGGCGCCGGTTGACGGCGTCGTCGTCTCGCGGAACGTTGACGTTGGACAGACGGTTGCGGCCAGTCTGTCTGCACCGACGTTGTTCCTGATCGCGCAGGACCTCACGAAGATGCAGGTCGATACCAACGTGTCGGAGGCGGATGTCGGCCGAGTTCGAGTGAATCAGCCGGCGACGTTCACCGTGGACGCATACCCGGGGCGGACGTTCACCGGCAGCGTGACGTCGATTCGCGAGGCCCCGATCAACGTTCAGAACGTGATCACCTACGACGCGGTGATCGGCGTCTCGAACCCGGACCTGAAGCTGTTTCCCGGGATGACGGCGAACGTCAAGGTGCTCGTGAGCGAGCGTGCGAATGTGCTGAAGGTCCCTAACGCGGCGTTGCGGTATCACCCCGCATCCGAGACATCTCAGGCTGCGAGAGCGGGAAGCCCCTCTCGCGCGGTCACGCCGGAGAGAGCGGTATGGGTGCTCGACGCCCAGGACAATCCGCATCGCGTTGTGGTCACGACCGGCGAGAGCGACGGTGCGTTCACGGAAGTGACGGGTGGGGCGTTGCACGAGGGTGACCGTGTGATCCTCGCGGCGCTGTCGAAGGGCACGGCCGTCGCGAGCCGAGGACCGGGTGGGCCCGGCGTCGGCAGGGGACCGGGCTTCTGAGGATCACGCCATGGCGGCCATCATCAAGATCCAGAACCTCGTAAGAGATTTCCGCCTCGGTGAAATCACCGTACACGTGCTCAAGGGGATCTCGTTCGAGATCGAGCGCGGCGACTTCGTCGCGATCATGGGGCCTTCCGGGTCAGGAAAGTCCACGTTGATGAACATCCTTGGGTGTCTCGATATACCGACGTCGGGGAGCTACACGCTCGATGACATCAGCGTTGGTCAACTCGAAAGCGACGAGCTTGCGGAGATCCGCAGCAAGAAGATCGGGTTCGTCTTTCAGCAATTCAATCTGCTCGCGCGCACCAGTGCCGTGGAGAACGTCGAGCTGCCGCTTCTTTATACCGACGTCAGCGCGGGCGAGCGGCGTGAACGGGCACTGAAGGCGCTGGCCGCGGTTGGGCTCGCGAGTCGAGAGGACCATCAACCCAGTCAACTGTCCGGCGGCCAGCAGCAGCGGGTGGCCATTGCGCGCGCGCTCGTCAACGATCCCGGAATCATCCTTGCCGATGAGCCCACGGGTGCACTCGATTCGCAGATGGGCCTGGAGATCATGGCGATCTTTCAGCGCCTCAATCGTGAGAAGGGCATCACGCTGATCGTCGTCACGCACGACGCGGAGATCGCCAGTTACTCGCGACGCACGCTGCATTTCAAAGACGGACGACTGCAGAAGGACGAGCGCGTCGAGCATCCTCGCGACGCTGCCGCCGATCTTCGTGCACTGCCCGTGGAGAACGCTGAGGCGCGGAGCTCGTCATGAAGAAGCTGCTCACCAGTTCACGGATCGCACTGCGCGCGCTTCAAGTGAACCGCACGCGGTCTGCACTCACGATGCTCGGCATCATCATCGGCGTCGCCGCTGTCATCGCCATGGTGGGCGTTGGCGCCGGTGCCACCGAACGCATCCAGGCACAGATTCAGAGCATCGGCAGCAACCTGATCATCGTCTTGCCCGGCAGCATCAGCAGCAACGGCGTGAGACTCGGATCAGGCGGCGTTGCGACGTTGACGACGGACGACGCGAAAGCGATCGCCGACGAATGCCCCTCGGTGGCGCTCACGGCGCCGACTGTGCGCGGTGGCGCGCAGGTGGTCTACGGCAGCAGCAACTGGGCGACCATCGTGCAAGGCGTCACACCCGACTACCTGACATTGCGCGATTACACAATGCTGTCGGGTCAGTTCTTTACCACCCAGGATGTCGATGCGTCCGCCAAGCTCGCCGTGCTCGGCGAAACGGTAGCCGAGAATCTCTTCGGCGACAGCGATCCAACCGGTCAGGTTGTCATCGTCAAGAACGTACCCTTCACCGTCTCCGGCGTGCTGACGCCCAAAGGCCAGTCGCCCACCGGTCAGGATCAGGACGATGTGATCCTGCTGCCGATATCGACCGCCACGCAGAAGGTGCTCGGCGTGAACAAGGCCAACGCGAAGGCCGTCGGGTCGGTGATGGTGCAGGCCATCAACCCGCAGGCGATCGATCAGGCCATTCAGGAGATGGACGCGCTGCTGCGCGAGCGCCATCGGATCCTGCCGGGCCTCGAGGACGACTTCTCGGTCCGCAATCTGACGGAAGTGTTCGCTGCGCAGGAATCGTCGGCACAAGTGATGGCGGTTCTGCTCGGCGCAATTGCATCTGTCTCGCTCATCGTCGGCGGCATCGGGATCATGAACATCATGCTGGTGTCGGTGACCGAGCGGACGCGAGAGATCGGCTTGCGTCTCGCGGTTGGTGCGAAACGGCGAGACATCCTCTCGCAGTTCCTGGTCGAAGCCGTCACCCTTTCACTGGCCGGCGGCTTCATCGGCATCGTCCTTGGCGTGACGACGTCGCTTTCTATTTCGTATTTCGCGCAATGGTCCACGGACATCGGGCTGATGGCCGTCGCTGTGTCGTTTCTCTTCTCGGCGCTGGTAGGCGTGTTCTTCGGCTACTACCCGGCTCGGACGGCGGCCTTTCTGAACCCCATTGAGGCACTTCATTATGAGTAACAGGGTGAGCCGCTACGCAATGGTCATGCTCGCGTGTATGCCGGTTCTGTCGACGACGGCATGTGCGATCGGCACGAAGTACGCGCGTCCGGAAACGCCCACTCCGCAGGCGTATCGAGAACCGCCGCCGTCCGGGTGGGCTACGGCGCAGCCTAGTGATGCGGCGCTACGAGGACAGTGGTGGCAGATGTTCAACGAGCCAGCTCTCAACGCGCTCGAGGATCAGGTGAACATCTCGAACCAGAACGTGCTTGCCGCCGAAGCGCAATATCGGGCCGCGCGGGCTGCGGTGCGAGTGACGGCAGCTGATCGATATCCGACAGTGACGACGTCACCGTCGGTCACGCGCTCAGGAGGGGCCGCGGCGCTGCACAGCGGCAATCTCTATCAAGTGCCGATCGACGTTTCGTATGAGGCCGATGTGTGGGGCAGCATCCGTCGCAGTGTTGCCGCCAATGCCGCGATCGCGCAGGCGACGGCGGCCGATCTCCAGAGCGCCCGGCTGCTCTATCAGTCCGAGCTGGCGTCCGACTACTTTCAGGTACAGGGCCTCGACGCCGATCGCGTGTTGCTCGAACAGACCGTTCGGTCGTACGAGGAGTACCTGAAGCTGACGCAGGATCGCTTTCAAGGCGGTGTCGTCTCGATGGCCGATGTGGCCCTGGCCCAGACGCAGTTGGAGGGAGCGCGAGCTCAGCTGGCGGACGTTGGCATCGCGCGCGCGCAGTTCGATCACGCCATCGCGGTGTTGACCGGGCATGCACCATCGGAAACATCGATTCTGTCCACGGAGGCGGAGCCGTTACCGCCAACCGTGCCTGTTGGGCTGCCGTCAGCTCTGCTCGAGCGACGGCCAGACATTGCGGCTGCAGAGCGTCGGGTTGCAGCGGCCAATCAACAGATCGGAGTTGCCAGAGCAGCGTTCTATCCCGTGATCAGCCTTGGTGGCAGTGCTGGCTCTCAGGCGGTGGCGGTTGCGGACTTGTTCACATCGCCGGCGCGGTTGTGGTCGGTCGGTGCGCAACTTGCCGAGACACTCTTCGACGGCGGCAAGCGACGCGCGCAAGTGAAGGTGACCCAGGCGGCGTACGACACCACCGTAGCGAATTACAAAGAGACGGTCTTAACAGGGTTCCAGCAGGTGGAGGACTCGCTTGCGAGCCTGCGGGTTCTGGCGCAGGAGACGGAGATCGTGGACCGCGCGATCGTCGCGGCGCAACAGTCGCTCGACATCTCGACGACCCAGTACCGTGGCGGGCTGATCAACTATCTGCAGGTCATTACCGCGCAGACGAGCCTCCTTCAGAACCAGCGTGAGAGCGTAGACCTCCACACCAGGCAATTGCTTGGCAGCGTGTCGTTGATCCAGGCGCTCGGCGGCGGATGGGACGCGTCGCACTTGCCGACGACTCAGGAAGTGCGGCGCTGATTCGAGGGACGCGCGCGGTCGTTGAGGGCAATCACCACGACCGTTCGATCGTCGGTCCAGCCTTCGACGCCGTTCGGTCCGGCGCCGTCACGCGCGCGCGACATGATCGCGTTGCACACGCGCCCCGTCGATCGTTCGTTGCGCACCGCCTCGAGGATGATGTTTTGCCAAGGCCGCGACGAATCATCGAAGGCCTCTGTAACTCCGTCGGTCACGAAGGTGCAGACATCTCCTTCGACAAGTGTCAGTTGTCCTTCGTCATAGGTCGCGGACGGTAACAGACCGAGCGGCGGTCCGCCTGCGGCAAGCTCTTGACCAACGCCACCGCGCACGAGCATGCCTGGCGGGTGGCCGGCATTCGTGTAGGTCAACGTTCGTTGCCCGAGATCGACGCGAGCGATGAGACACGTCACATAGGGCTCGCCGTGCCACTCTCCATACAGTGCCGAGGACATGCGACTGGTGAGATCGGCCGGGCTCTGCGTGTCGCGGGCGACGTGGCGAAAGGTGAAACGGAGAAGTGTCAGCGCCATGGCTGCCGAGATGCCCTTGCCGGAGATGTCGGCGATGAGCGTGAGTCGCACACCTGGAGCGGGATCGAAGAAGTCAAAGAAGTCGCCGCCGATCTTTCCTGCCGGCGTCAGTTGTGCTGCCCACTCGAAGCCGTCGACGATGGGTGGCAGTGGCGGAAGAAGCCGTCGCTGCATGGCTTCGGCCATCGACAACTGCGACTCGATGATCAGCTCTGTGCGCTCGTGTTCTGTGAGGGCGAGGCGCGTCGCACGCAAGTGAAGCCAGAGGTACACCGCGATGCCGAGCGCGATCGAGAGGACCGCGTCGCTGATCCAGTCGAGCTCGAGCTCACTCGGTTGAAGGATGCGAATCAGCGTGGCTTCGGCAAGTCCGGCAACGGCGTAGAACGTCACCGTCACCAAACCGGCGAGCGCGAGGGCTCGGGGGGCGAACGCCGCCGATGAAAACCCGCTCGAGCTCTCGCGTGCGCGAATCATCTACACCTGCGAACTGTAGACGATCAGCCCTGGTTGGGGGCAGGGACAGGTGCGCTCTCCTGGCCGGGCGCCAGTGGCTGCATGTTCTCGCCCATCTTCAACGTGGAGTCCGGTCGCACGTAGACGTCTTGCGAGACGGTTCGGAATCCATCCAGGTAGAAGGTGATCGTGTGCCCGCCGGGCGCGACGTGCAGGCGCTGCAATGCGCCATCGAAATCGCTCACCCTGCCGGCGTAGTAGCCATCCACATAGACGGCGGCGTCTTTCGGCGTCACCTCGGTGCGGATGTTGGCTTCCGGATACGCGTGATATGCGTAGGGATACGACCACGCATAGGGACCCCACGGTCCCCAGAACGGATCGTAGACGTACGGTCTGGTGTGCACGACCACTCGTGGCGCCACCACGAATCCATGGCGCGGCGCGGCGCTGGCAGAGATAGCTCCAAGCGTCGTCAGACCGACGGTAAAGAGGACGACTTTTTTGCTGGCAGCACTCATAAAGCCTCCTGCGGACGATGTCCATTCGGCGAGCGCTTCTACTTAGTAAGACGCATCGCTCGGGAGGCGCGACATGACGGCGAGATTAACTCTGGTTAATTGTGCGGGGTCAGACCCTTCACAGTTCTGCTCTACAATCCGTGCTCGCATGCGGATCGCTGTGTGTGTCGCGCTGATGTCACTCGTGTGGCCGATTGTCCCAGCTGCGGCACAGAGTCGCGCGTCGTGTGATCGAGCCTGCCTCACCGGATTGCTCGATCGCTATGTCGATGCGCTCGTCGCGCGTGAGCCGTCGCGATTGCCGTTGGCGCCGACTGTCAAGTTCACTGAGAACGGGCAGCGGCTCGATCTCGGTGATGGCCTCTGGCACACGGTGACCGGCAAGGGCGGCTATCGCCTCGACATGGCTGACGTCGATGCGGGTCAGGCCGTGCTGATGGGCACGGTTCGCGAAGCAGACACGCCGACGATTCTCGTGCTCCGGCTCGGCGTCGTGCAGCAAAGGATCGCCGAGATCGAAACGCTCGTCATCCGCAACAAGGACGCGGCAGAGAGTCTCGACAAGATCGCGATGCCGCGGCGCGCGTGGTACACCGCTGTGCCCGAGCCTGAGCGCCACTCGCGCGAGGATCTCGCGCGCATCGCCAACATGTACTTCTCGGGGATCGAGTCGAACGACGGCAGGGGCGAGTATCCGCTGCAGGAATCGTGCGCTCGCCTGGAGAACGGAGCGGTGACCGCCGGTGATCCAGCCGCGATACCGGGCGCGCCGCCGCTCCCGCCCAATCGCACGCGCACGAGTTGCCTGCAGCAGTTTCAGTCCGGCGTGTTCTTCTACGTCACGCGCATCCGCGATCGACGTTTCGTCGCGATTGATCGCGAGCGCGGCATCGCCTTCGCGTTTGCGTTCTTCGACAACGGATCGGGCGACGCGCGCCACGGCACGCTGCGAGACGGCCGTAAGGTCAGCTCAGGACCGAGCATCCCGTGGACCTGGCAGATCGCCGAGTTCTTCAAGGTCGAGAAGGGGCTGATCGGCCCCGTCGAGTCCGTGCTGCATCAGGTCCCGTATGGCATGGGCTCGGGATGGAGCACGTGGGAAGACGCGATGTCCAGCCGGCCTCGCTGAGGCGTCAGGCTGATGCCGCGCTCGTCGCGCGGGGCTGATAGGTGCCCGGCGTAGTACGCGCCGCAATCGCAAGTCGATTCCACGCGTTGATGGTCGCGATCGCCAGCGTCAGGTCGGCCAGCTCTTTCTCGTTGAAGTGCGGTCGCACGGCTTCGTAGACGTCATCAGACACGTGGCCATCGGTGATCAGCGTCACCGCCTCGGTCCACGTGAGCGCCGCGCGTTCGCGCTCCGTGTAGTACGGGCACTCGCGCCAGGCATCCAGGCTATAAAGACGCTGCTCGTTCTCACCTGCCGCACGGAGATCCTTCCAGTGCATGTCGAGGCAGTACGCGCAACCGTTGAGTTGCGACGCCCGGAGTTTGATGAGGTGTATCAGGTTCGCCTCGAGGCCGCAGGTGTGGAGATAGCTCTCGAGACCGCGCATCGCCTTGTACACGCCGGCGGCCTGAGCTGAATAGTCGATTCGTTGCTCCATGGGATCTCCTTGCGGGTATGACGATCTAGACTCTGTGCGAGGTGCGACCATGATGACTCGTAGAGTGTTGATCGGAAGTGCCGCTGGCCTGCTCCTAGCCGACCAGCTCGTGGCGGCGCAGGCCGTCGCCAACGGTCCGAAGGTCGTGTTCGAGAGCGATGTGCCGGACATCATGATGAAAGGCTGGTCGGCATCGGGCGTTGAGGTGTCGTACGGGCCGGGCCAGAGCTCGCCGCCGCATCGGCATCCAGGGATCACGATCGCCTACGTCCTGGAAGGCGAGATCGCCTCCAAAGTCGGTGACGGTCCAGAGCGGACGTACAAGGTTGGCGAGATGTTCATCGAGACGCCGAACCAGCTTCACGCTGTCTCGCGTAATGCGAGCAAGACCAATCCCGCGAGACTCCTCGCAGTGATGCTTTCCGAGAAAGGCAAACCGCGCACAACACCGGAGAAATGACATGAGATACGCAATCCTTGTCGTCGTTCTGATGAGCGGCGGTCTCCAGGCGGCAGACCCGAACTACAGCGTCGCGCAGGAGATCCAGATCGGTGGCGTCGGCGGCTGGGATTACCTGATCGTTGATGCGTCCGCGCACCGGCTCTACGTGTCGCACGCGACGAAGATCGTCGTGGCCGATACCGAGACCGGCAAGGTGGTTGGCGAGATCGCTGATACGCCCGGCGTGCACGGGATCGCGCTCGCGCCAGAGCTGGGGCGCGGGTTCACGAGCAACGGTCGTGCGAACTCGTCGACGATCGTCGATTTGAAAACGCTCAAGCCGCTGGGCACGGTGCCGACGGGCGCCAACCCGGACAGCATCCGCTACCTGCGCGATCGCAAGGAAGTCTGGACGTTCAACCACACAGGCGGCTCTGTCACCGCCTTCGATCCAATGACGGGAAAAGTCATCGCGACGATCGAGGTGGGCGGTGAGCTCGAGGAAGCCGTCGAAGACTCCGCGGCACATCGTGTGTACGTCAACGTCGAGGACAAGGGCGCGCTCTCGGTCATCGATACACGGACGCACGAGGTCGTTGCGACCTGGCCACTGGCGGAGTGTGAGGGGCCCACTGGCCTTGCCTTCGATGAGAAACACCATCTGCTCCTGAGTGCCTGCGACGGACGAATGGCCGTCGTTGACAGCAGAACGGGCAATGCCGTCACGAGCTTTCCCATCGCCGATGGCGTTGACGGGAACGGATTCGATCCGGCGACCGGGCTCGCCTTTGCGTCGAGTGGCACTGGCGTTCTGACGATCGCTCACGAAGACACACCCGCGAAATTCACAGTGGTGCAAACGGTGAAGACGCAGCCGTCAGGCCGAACCATGTGGCTCGACGCAGCAACGCACAAGGTATACGTGCCAGTGGCGATGACGACTCCGGTGCCGAACGGACGCGCACAGATCACGCCTGACACGATGAAAGTGCTAGTACTCGCGCCCAGATGAAGCTACTGTCGCAGCTGACGAAGGCTGAGCAGACGCGGCTCCTCGAAGAGTTGAACTACATGAACCTCGAGGAGATTCGCGGCTTCTGCACGGCGTGCGGGATTCCGTACAGGATCGTCGCGGAGTACCCCGACGGGAAAGTGAAGGCCACGAAGGACACCGATCGAAAGCCGATCGTGTTGGCGCGCGTGCGCCGTTATCTCGCGACCGGCGATGCCGGTCAGCCCACGCGCATCCCGGCGGCGATCGTTCGTGTGGACGATCCGCCTGCGCGGCTCGAGCCTCGCGACCGTTTGTATTACCGCTGGTACGCGAAGGAGCACGACGGTGTCATACGTCTGCTTCGCGAACTCACCGATGGCCGGTTCCGCGACGGCGCTGTTGCCCGGGTCGTCGCGATGGACTTCTGGTCTCGCGGTGAGGCACCCACCCTCGCGGAGTTCGCCAGGTCGTGGACGAAGGCCAAAGCCGACGAGCACCTGCTGCTCACCCCCGAGTACGCATATCTCACTGATCTCAAGCACAAACGCGCCGACGACGACTGGAGGGCCGTGCGCAAGGCGAAGGCGCAGTCGGCTTTGAAGACGCTCCAGAGGATCGCCAGGCCGGCTGAAGCCGGCCACCACAAGTGACGAAACACTCTAAGATCGAAACAGGTGCCCTCCCCAACGTGTCCGCGCTGGGCGCCGACTTCCAAACACGTCCCTCCATCCGTAGATCACATGGACCCTTTCGAGGAGATCTATCGCCGCTATGGTGACAGCGTGTTTCGGTTCACGACCCGGCTCGTGGGACAGCGGGCCGTTGCAGAAGAAATCACCGCCGACGTGTTCCTGACCTTGTACGAACGCATCGACGAGATCGACGTCACCCAGCTCCCGGGTTGGCTGTTCACGGTAGCGAGGCATCGCGCCATGGACTACTGGCGGCGTGCCGCGGTCGAACGGCGCTATTTGTCCGCGCTCGTGGTCCCGGAAAGTCAGCCCTCTCCGGACGCGACATCTGCAGATCTCTTCGAGCTCCGGGCGCTCAAGCCGGTCCATCGGCTGTGCCTGCGGCTGCGCTACGACTACGGCATGACCGTACTAGAGGTCGCCGGCGCAACAGGGCTCACGCAAACGCAGGTCAAGGGCTACCTGCAGTACGCCCGTCAGTTGCTTCGCACGCAGATCACCCAGGAGGAGCAATGACGTCAGACGGCGATCGACACGACCTCGACGACGACGAAGTCGAGTTTCTCCGGCGGTCGGGTGGTGTGGCGCGCATCCGTGTGGCACGAGAAGGTTGCCCGCCGTTCGAATTGATCGTGGCGGCCGCCGAGCGCGTCCTGCCTGACGGCTTGCAGGAACGAGTGTCCGCACACCTGGCTGCCTGTCCTGATTGCCGCGCTCTTGCTCGCGACAGCGCCGACGTCACGCCGTCCGGCCTCACCGCCAACGAGGACGCGCGAATCGTGGCGCGGCTGCGCAGCTCGTGGGGCACGCGAGAGTCACAAGTCGCGCCTGCTTGGGCCCCTCGACTTCGCTCGGGGCAGGCACCGCAGCTGGCGACGGCGGCCACGCTCGTTGTCGCTCTCGGGCTCGGCGCCTGGGCGATGCTGTTGCGGCAGGACAAGCTGGCGCTGGAGCAACGCG
>Ga0315912_10005243_pt1 | contig 11986 bp, 12 predicted proteins | sample VfabasoilMG_FD_204469 | JGI IMG/M metagenome (GOLD analysis project Ga0315912, IMG submission 204469) | Garden soil microbial communities collected in Santa Monica, California, United States - V. faba soil | ecosystem: Environmental > Terrestrial > Soil > Garden | place: USA: California... | reverse complement strand
CCTAACCCCACAGCGAGCCGAGCTCCTCGAGCAGATCCTCTTCGTGCATGCGCCATTTCTGGGCGAGGCGCTGCGCGGTGAACGCGCGGTAGCCAAGCTCGCGGAGCGCCGCGATGCCGGTCTCGTACGAGGCCGCAAACGTCTCACGCACGACGGTCTTGATACCGAGGCGACGCAGCTCCCAGTAGTGCTGGCGGTTGCGACAGCGCGCGATGATCGGCAAGTGCGGGAAGTTGTGCCGCACGTGCTCGGCAATCCTCGTCGCCTCCGCCATGTCGTCGACGGCGAGGATGAACAGCCGCGCGTGCTCGCAGCCGGCGGCGTGCAGCAGGTCGATGCGCGACGCATCGCCGTAGTACGCCTTCACGCCGACCTTGCTGAGCACTTCGATCATCCCCGGATCGAGATCGAGGATCGTCATCCGCACGCCGTTCGCGCGCAGGATGCGGCCGACAATCTGACCGAACCGTCCGTAGCCGGCGATGACGACCGGCGCATCAGCATGCGCGATCTCGTCCTGCTTGCGCTCGGCCCCACGCTCCGTGACGACCGGCAGCACCCAGCGCTCGAGCACGATGAAGAGCAGCGGCGTGAGCACCATCGAGATCGCCACTGCAGCGAACAGAGGCCCCGCGAATCCTGCGGAGAACACGCCCGTCGACCGGCCGAGCTGCAGCAGCACGAAGGCGAACTCACCGATCTGCGCGAGCGCGAACGCAAAGAGCCAGCGCGCCGGGCGATCGAGACCGAACAGCTTGCCGAGCAGCCGCATGGTCGCGAGCTTCAGTAGCATCGAGCCAAGGACGATGCCGGTGATCTGAAGCGGCTGGTCGCCGACGAGGCCCCAGTCGATCTGCGCCCCGATCGTGATGAAGAACAGGCCGAGCAAGAGGCCCTTGAACGGCTCGAGATCGCTCTCGAGCTCGTGACGATATTCGCTGTCAGCGAGCAGGACACCGGCCATGAACGTGCCGAGGCTCGCCGACAACCCGGCAACGTGCATCAGCAGCGCAATGCCGATCACGATGAGCAAGGCCGCCGCCGTGAATGACTCGCGCAGCCTCGCGCCGGCGAGGAAGTGAAACAGAGGACGGATCAGGTAGCGACCAATGGCGACCACCGCGAGCACCGCACCGACGCTGATCAGCGCGGACTGCCAGCCCGGCATCGACGAGCCACCCGCGCCGTGACCATCGCCAGTCGTCGCTGCGACGACGGTGACGCCGAGCAGCGGGAACACCGCCAGGATCGGAATCACGGAGATGTCCTGGAAGAGCAGCACCGAGAAGCTTGCCTGACCCCCGGAGGTCTTCAGCAGATTGCGCTCGGCCAGGCTCGACAGCACGATCGCGGTCGACGACATCGCAAACGTCAATCCGACCGCGATCGCCGCTTTCCACTCGACACCAAGCACGAGTGCGGCACCGCAGATCACGGCCGCGCAACCGACAACCTGGGCACCGCCTAGCCCGAAGATCGGCCGCCGCATCTGCCACAGCAATGCCGGACGCAGCTCGAGGCCGACGACAAACAGCATCATGACCACGCCGAACTCGGAGAAGTGGTTCAGCGTGGTCGAGTCGCGAGACAGGTTGAGCACGTCCGGACCGATCACGACGCCGGCAATCAGGTAGCCGAGGACCGCACCGAGCCCGAGCCGCTTCGCGATCGGTACGAACACGACGGCTGCGCACAGGTAGAGGAACGCCTGTGCAAGAACGTCCTGGCTCATGCGACCTCCCGGGCGCCGAGCACCTGGTCGAGCTCGAGCGCGAGGTTGGTCGCTCCTGCGGCGGCGTCGAGATCGATCCGCTCGTCGCGTAGCGCCTCGATCAGCTTCACGTAGTTGTTGCGCGCAGGCGCGACGTCATCATCTGAGGTCACCCGAAGCGCCGCATGCACCGCGAACGGCGCGAGAAATCGCATGCCGCAGAGGTGTGCGGTCTGGTCCCACGGCGACAGTAGCTCGCGCACGGAGAACCGGTTGTAGCCGCCCTTCTGATACGCGGTTACCGGACCGCCCGTCGTGATCGCATTGAACGTGATCTTGCCGCGCAGGTGCGTCCCGCCGTCGCCGTACGCCCACCCGTGCTCGAGCACGAGGTCCTGCCATTCCTTCATGATCGAGGGAGCCGAGTACCAATAGAACGGGTGCTGGAACACGATCACATCGTGCTCGAGCAGCAGCTTCTGTTCGCGCTTCACGTTGATCGCGAGCGTCGGGTATTCCTCGTAGAGGTCGTGCACCCAGACGCCTTCGATGTCTTTGATCGCATCGACGAGTCGGCGATTCACGCGCGAGCGCTCGAGCACGGGGTGCGCGAAGAGGACGAGAATGCGCCGCATCTACACGTGCGTACGTCGTTATCGCAGACCGTGTCAACTCGCCAACCGGGCTGGCCAACCGCATGCATCGTGAGAAGACATGCACGCATCCATTGCAGAACGGTTCGCGTACGGGACGCCCATCGATCCGCTGATCGATGACGACCGCGTACATAACGTCCCACGCTCGAGAACGGCGCTCGCAGGCCGCATCCTGCTCTCGGCGATCTTCATCGTCAGCGGGTTCGCGAAGCTGACCGATCCGGCGGGCGCGCAGGGCTACATGAATATGAACGGGATCCCGCACGCTGACATCCTGGTCTACGTCGCGGGTGTTGCGGAGCTCGCCGGCGGTGTCGCGCTCCTGTTTGGTTTTCTCGCCCGCGTCGCCGCGATCGGCTTGGTCATGTTGCTCGCGATCATCAACCTCACCATGCACGCCTTCTGGAACCTCGAAGGCGCCGACGCGAAGACGCAGATGGTTCAGTTCATGAAGAATCTGTCGATCATGGGCGGCCTGTTGATGGTCGTCGCCCGCGGCCCAGGCCGAGCGAGCATCGACGCCCGCATTCGCCGACCACTCGAGCCCTAAGGTGCGGTCTCGATCACGACGATGTAATCGAACCGAAACGGGACGTTTCGGGCATACAGCGTGATCTCGTTGTCGGCGACAAGCGCGGGCGTCCCCGCGGCACCTGACTGCAATGGATACGCGACTCCGCCGAGTGTGGCGAGGATCGCGAGCTGCTGGGTGCTTACCGAGAGGTCGACCTGCATCATGAACGCACCGGTTGGAAATGCGACGTTCCCCGGACCGACCGGACCTGCGACCGACACGTACGAACCGCTATCGGCGCGCGTCACCGAGATACTGGTGCCGGTGCCGTTCTCGTAGAAGTTGCCGTAGAAGTAGTCCATTCCGCTATCGGTGATACCGAACTCGACCGAGAACGAGCGCGGCAACGACGCGCCGATTTGCATGTTCGAGCCGCCGACGATGATCCGGTTCTCGGCGACCGGCACTGCGATCTTGGCCGTACCGCCGCCGTTACCATTGAAGCGCAGCTGATCCGCCTGCAAGGTGTAAGCGCTGCTGTAGTTCCACTCGGTCTTTGTCGTCTCGAAACCGTCGAAGAACTTGATCGAGTGCTTCGCGACAGCGGGATCCGGATCACACGCATCGCCTACACCGTCGCCATCGCCATCGGTTGCACTGCCCGCAAGATGAGGACACGGGTCACAGACGTCGCCCAGCATGTCGTCGTCCTCGTCGTGCTGGCTCGCGTTCGCAAGCGCGGGACAGTTGTCCTCGAAGTCGAACAGCGAATCACCATCGGTATCGACCGGCGGCGCATCAGGCGGCGCATCGATCGCCGCATCCGGCGGCGGCACGTAGCCGGGCTCACGGCACACACTTTCGATACAGACGAGTCCACCCGGACACACGCCATCGCACGCTGAACCGACTTGGTTCGCGGGCGAGTAGCAGCCGCAAACCGCTGCGGCGGCAAGCGCGATCCTCACGCGCTTAGGATACTGCAGCTCGGCGTGAGACCTTAGCCATTTTTGAGCGCGGCAAGTGCCTTGAACACCGCCTCGCGCGTGCGCGCGAAGCCACCGGTGCGGGCACCTTCCAGCTTCTTCTTACCGGCCGAGCCCGCGCGCTTCTCCCCGAGCATTCCGATGCCCATGGCCGCGTTGACCTGCACGTTCTCGGCAGGACTCTCGAACGCGTCACACAGGATCTCGCATGCATCTTCGAGCGCGTTGATGAGCGTGAGAATCCGGCGCGCGTGGGTCTCGTCGTCGGTCTCGAGCCCCTTGAGCAGCGCCGACAGCACTCTCGCTTTGCGCGCCCCGAGCACCTTGGACACCGCCTTGCCCACCTCGGCGTCGCCACGCAGCGCCCCGACCAGGAACGGCGCGGCTTCCTTCACCGCGTCATCACCGAGCTTGTCGATCGCGTTCGCCGCCGCGATGCGCACGCGCATATCGTCGTCGCGCATGAGCACTGCTATGCCAGACAGTGCACCGACAGCCGGCGCCCCGACCGCACCGAGCCCGGTTGCCGCGTTTGCACGCACGACCGGACGGCCATCGATCAAGTACGGCGCGAGGTCCGCCACGCTGAGCTTGGCCGGATCGGCAAACGCAGCCGGCTCGAGGATCTTCGTTTCGAAGCCATCGATCTCGATCGCATCCGGTCCGGTCTTGCGCGGACCATCGAGCATTTCGAGCGCAGCGCGAACCGCCTCGCGCGTGCGTTCCCAGCCGCCCGTGCGCGCGCCCTCGAGGGCCTTGCGACCCTTGCCGACGCGGTCCTTGCCCGACATGCCGAGGCCCAGCGCCGCGTTCACCTGGACGTTGACCGCCGGGCTCTCGAACGCATCGCAAAGGATCTCGGCACCGTCGGACAGCGCGAGGATCACTTCGTTGATGCGCCGCCCGTGCCTCGGATCATCCGTCTCGAGCCCCCGCACGAGCGCGCTGACCATTTTCCCGCGCCGCGCACGCAGCACGTTTGCGACCGTCTCCGCGACCTTCTCGTCAGTGTCGCGCAGCGCGCCGACCAGGTAGTCGCCGGTCTCGACCACCGCAGCATCGCCGATCTTGTCGAGCGCTTGTGCGGCGGCGAGGCGTACGCGTGGCGAGTCATCGCGGCACAGCACACCGAGCGGCAGCGCCGAGCCCGCCGACGCCGCACCAAGCGCACCGAGGCCGAGCGCTGCGTTCGCTCGCACGACATCGCGGCCATCGGTGAGGTAGGTGGTCAGGTCGGCCACACCAACACGGTCGAGCTCGGCTTTCGCTTTCTCCATGTCGGCGAGCGCCAAGAACCGATCCTCGAACCCCGGCAACGTGACTGCCTTCGGTCCGGTGTCCCCTTGCGCTTCGATGATGTCGAGCGCGGCCCGCACGGCGGCTCGTGTCCGCACGTCACCACCGGTGCGCGCACCGTGCAACGCCGCAAGCCCCTTCGCGCCGACGCGCTCCTTGCCAAGCACGCCGAGACCCGCTGCCGCATTGACCTGAACGTTCACCGCCGGGCTGCCGAACGCTTCCGCGAGCAGGTCCGCTGCACGGGACAGCTTCGCCGCCAGCTCGGCAACGCGCTTGCCGTGCTCCTCGCCACCGACCTCGAGGCCCTTGATCACGGCATCGGCTGCCTTGTCGCCCATCCTCTCGAGCGTCTCCATCGCCGCTTCCAACACGTCGGAGTCACTGTCACCGAGCGCACCGATGAGGTCGCCCGCGGCAGGAACACCCTCAGCGCCGAGCTTGCCGAGCGCCTTGGCGACCTCGCGCCGGACACTCGCGGCACTGTCGCGCATGAGAAGTCCCATCGCGGTCGCCGCCCTACCCGCCTTCCCACCCTTCACGGCCAAGCTCCGCGCCGCGTTGATACGCACGTGATCGCGACCGTCTTGCAGCGCAAAGATCATCTGATCGATATCGATGTGGCCCTCGTACTCGGCGAGCTCGCTATTCGTCAGCTTGCGCGTCTCGAAGTCCGGGATGTTCTTGGGCAGCGCGTCGACCGCTTCGACCTTTTCGCGCGCGAGCACCATCAGCATCGATTGCTTCGCTGCGGTACGTACGTCGGGCACGGGGTCGCCGGCCTCGATCGCCGTCAGGCACTCCATCGCGGTGTCCGCGTCGGTCTTGCCGAGGATGCCGAGGCCGGTGACCGCGTTGATGCGGATGCGACTGCGCTCGTGCTTCGCTGCGCGCGTCAGAAATGCGATGCCCGACTTGCCGGCGACGCGCGCCGCTGGAATCACGCTCTTGAGCGCGACCTCGGTAGGCACATCCATCGCGGCGATCAGCTCGGCATCCGCTTTCCCGATCTGCTCGGCGAGCGTGGCGACGATGCCGTCGATCACCTCCTGCTTCGCGCTGCTCGTTGCCTGCGCCATGTGCCCGATCAGCGGACGCGCGAGCGGCCCCAGCTTCGCAAGCGCCTCGGAGGCCGCCAGCCCGACCGATGTCTCGCTGTCGCGCAAGAGCGTCGTGAGCTCGAACGGAGCGCTGTTCGCTGCCGCGAGCGCGAGTGCCGCATTGCCGCGAACGATCGCGCGCCCGTCGGTGAGCATGCCGGCGAGCTCCTCGACGTTGAACTGTGCCGCATGCGGCAGCAGCTCGGCATACTTCAGCTTGCGCTCGTCGAGGGGCGGCGGCGGACCGACCTCGGCTTTCTCGGCTTTCTTGGGCGCCTTCTCTGGCGGCGGGGACTCGGACTTCGGCTCGGCTTTCTTGTCCTTGTCGTCGGGCATATTCGCCCGGCCACTCTAGCCGTAGTGATAGGCCGACAGCCGCAGGCCGGCGAACGTTCCGTTGTAGGGGATCGTTCCCTTGTCGTCGCCGGCAGCGCCGGCACACACCATCAGCGGAATCAGGTGCTCCTCGCGCGGGTGCGCCGCACGAGCCGCCGGCGCGCTTGCCCAGCTCGCGAGCCGTTTGTCGCGCTCGGCCGGATCCGCGGTCGCCGCGTCGCGAAGCCACGCGTCAAACTCCTCGGCGATCGGCACGCTACGCGGATCGCGGAACGCGCGCAGGTTGTGGAACGACATCCCGCTACCGAGGATGAACACGCCCTCGTCCCGCAGCGGCGCGAGCGCGCGACCGATCGCGATGTGCTCGGCCGGATCGAGCCCGGCCTTGAGCGAGAGCTGCGCGGTCGGAATCTCGGCGTTCGGATAGGCGAGCTTGAGCGGGATGAACGTCCCGTGATCGAAGCCGCGCTCCGCATCGGTCGCGCTCTGAAATCCGGCCTTGCCGAGCAGCTCCTGCACGCGCGTCGCGAGCGCGGGTGCGCCCGGCGCCGGCCACTGGATCTCGTACGACGCCGGCGGGAAGCCGTAGTAGTCGTACAGCATTGGTGGCTTCGCCGACGTCATGATCGTCGGAACGCGCTCCTCCCAGTGCGCGCTGATCACCAGCAGCGCCTTGGGCGGCGTCTTCGGCAGCTTCGCAACCTCGCTCAAGTAGGTCTTCAGCGTGTCGGCGTCTTTGATGTTCCAGCCGATGTCGACAAACGCCCACGGACCACCGCCGTGAGGCAGATACGCGACAGGCATTCTCGTACTCGAAGAGTTGGTCCCCATGGCTCGTTCACCTTTCTCGCACGCGGCCGCGAAGATTCCGATGCCAGTGGCACCGAGCATCTGGCGACGTGTGAGCGACATGGCTGTCATCGTGTGCGCTCGGCGGACCCGGCGCAAGCAGGCACAGGCGTGTGCCCATGCGAAACAGTCTGTTCAGGTCGCTACGAGCTCGGCGGCAAGTCCCGAGATGTCCTCGGTTGCACCGAGCACCACGTCGCGACGCTCGCGCGTGTCGACGGTGGCCGGTAGCCAGTACGAGGCGGTGGGCGTCGTCACGCTGCCGCGCTCGATCACGATCGGCGCGGCCGGCACGACGCTCCGCGCGCGGACGGAGCCCGCAACAACGTCGGTCTCGACACACATCGCACGTAGCGCGTCGGCGACGATCGCGCGGTCTTGTGCCGGGTCAGCGGCGAGCGTGCGACCTGCGGTGATCAGCTCGAGCCACCACTGTGGCTTGGTCATGTCCGCGAGAAAGCTCACCGGGCGCGCGACGTCCCACAGTTTCCAGTTCAGACGCTCGGCCTCCGCGACCAGGTCGCGCGGCAGCGCAGCCAGATCGCCCGCATGCGCACGCAGCACCGCCCGCGCACCGAACACACGAACGAGCGCCGCTCCGATCTGCGCGAACCATGGCACTCCCGGCAACGCATCGTCGTGTCCAGGCGCGGGATACGCGAGCTCGGGCCACACGTGAACGCCAAGCCACGTGGCGACACTTGCGTCCAGATGCGGGCACAGCGCCTCGCGATCGCGGTCGAGAAAACACAGCTCGCGGAGCACAGGCGCCGTCAGGTAGCGGTCGATCGTGTCGTCGGTGGTGAGCTTGCGCGATTCGAAGTACGCCAGCTCGGCGGGACTCGCGTACTGCATCGGCATCGCCGCGCCGAAATAGGTCTGGGCGTAAAGCTCGGCGAGTGTTCGTGCGCGCATCGCGCGAGCAACGCCGCTCGCATCGATCGAGGCATCCTCGAGCACGGCGCGCAGACGCGCGAGCGCCCCTCGCATCCGCGGTAGACGATCCCAGCGCAGGGGCGCGCGCAGTAGGTCGTGCTGCAGCTGTTCCGCCCGCGCGTGCGGCATCAGCTGCGCGTAGTGGCGATCGATCTCCTCGGCGTGGCTGGGGGCACGCGCGATAGCTGTCGCGATCACGCGCTGGAGTGCGCGGGGCAGTGTCATCGGACGGTGATCAGTTCAGGTAGATCATCTTGCCGACGACACGCACTTCCCCATCCGCGTTGACCTTGACGTCCTTCTCGCCCTTGACCTGCACCTCGCCGCCATTGAGCTCGAGGTTCTCGGTGCCCTTGATCTCGACGCGCTTGGACTCGATTTCGACGGACTCGGCCGCCTTGAGCGAGAGCCGGGCGCTCTCCATCTGCAGCACCGGCCCCTGCTCGGTCAGCACGATCCGCACCTCGAGCATGCCCGACTCGTTGCGGATCTCGACCATCTGGTCGTTGCCCTTCTCGCCAAGGACCAGCTTGCGACCGTCGCGCAGGTAGACCTCGCGCTCGTCGGTTGCCGTCTCCGTCGTCTCCTCGTGCTGCTGGAGTTTTTCCTTCGGAGAACCAGACATACTTCGAGGCTATCACATAGGATAAGAGCGTCCGGTGACATCGCTATGAGGCTGGATCTGCTGGTCTGTCCGGGCTGCCGTACGCTCAACGGCAATCGCCTCGACGTGCGCACCCTCGAGTCTCGTGGCGAATGGCTCGCATGCGATTGCGGCCGTCGCTATCCGATCGTCGACGGGATTCCGATCGTCTTCAAGAACCCCGGGCCGTATCTGCGGAGCGAGATGGCCACCGTCGTCGAGCGCGACCTGTCGCCCGACGTCTCTGCGCTACTGGTCGAGGACGTCCCGGACGACACGCCCTATGCGCGGCTCCTCGAACACCTGTCGATCTATCTGGATGCCCACTGGGGAGACTACGCGTCGCCGCGTCCCGATCCGGGCTTCGCTCTTGGACCATTGATCGATCGAATCAAGGGTCGACCCTACGTCGGTGTTGCCGTCGAGCTCGGGTGCAGCGTCGGCCGCGCGCTCGCCCACATCGAAGCGGAGCACGTGATCGGCATCGACATGCACGTCGGTGCGCTCCGCCGTGCCCGTCACATCCTCGAAGGCGAGCTCGTACCATATGCACGTCGTGTCGTCGGACGCATCTTTCAGCCGGCCGCGATCGAAACAACTCTGACGGTTCACTCGTCGCGCCGCACGCTGATCGCAGGTGATGCGCTCGATCCGCCGCTGCTGCCCGATATCGCCGAGCGCGTGATCGCGCTCAACATGCTCGACTCCGTCGCCAACCCGCGCGGCCTTCTCGCCGTGATCGACGGCCTACTCGTGCCAGGTGGCGAGGTCATCCTCGCCTCGCCCTACCAGTGGCAGAGCTCGGTCATGGAGGACCATCACCGGCTTCCGGGAGCGGATCCCGGACTCGCGCTGGTGGAGATCCTCCGGTCGGGCATTGGACTGTCCCGTCCCTACGACCTGGAGGACGTGGCCGAAATACCCTGGACGTTGCGCCGAGATGCACGCAGCAGCGTCACCTACCACACCCACTACGTGCGAGCCCGCAAGGGAACGTAAACCGGCCTACTTCCGTATACTCTTTGCCCAGAGGGTTATGCCGGCTCCGCAAGCCACCTTGTTCAAACAAGCCGCGCGGTTGAAGTTCACGAGCTTCAACCTCAAGGTTCCGCAGAACTGGAAGCAGCCGCAAGGCCAAGACGGGGAGCACTACAGCAACGCGTTCAAGCCGGACGAGAAGGTCAGCACGCCCGGGATGCCGCCGCTGTTCCAGCCGGCGTCGCTGAACAAGTACCACACCGACACGCAGAAGATGCACATCGCCAAGGTCGGCGCGTTCATCGACAAGACGTGCGAAGCGATCTGCAGCGCATGGAGCAAGTGGCAGACGGCCGCTTCCATGGCTGGCATCGTCGTCAACGCGGTCACCGCGAGCGGTGGTCAGCTCGTCGGTCCGCCGCTCGCGCCGCTCATCATCGCCCAAGGTGCGAAGTCGTCGGCGATGGAGATGAAGTACACGAGCGTGATCGCGAACGTGATCGGAACCGCGTGGCTCGCATACACCGCGTCGATCAAGATTCCCGCGCTCCCGTTCTACCCGACGTTCGCGATGTTCCCGCTCGCGGTCGCACCACCGACGCCGAACGTGCCGTTCCCGGTCATGGCGCTGACGCAGGTCACTGTCCCGATCATGCCGCAGGCGATGAAGATGCAGATGGTCGGGATGCTCGCGGACCCTGGCGCTCCTTTTCACAAGGAATTGTTCGAGGCGATCTGCGTGGCGTTCGACACGATGTTCCTCGTCTGGCAGAAGACCACGATGGTCACGCAGGTGATGGGAACCGGCCCCGTGCCGAGCTTCGCACCACCCGTCGCACCTGCCGGCCCTGTCGTCGGTGGCATCGGCACGATGGCACCAGGAGGTTTGAAGTAATGCCCGCCCAAGGACGATTGACCGACCTCTCGCAGGTTCCCGCCGACGCGCACGGCTGCCCCGCGTGTCCGCACCCATGCATCGGCCCTGCAACGAAGGGCTCGGACAACGTGAAGGTCAACTCCCTGCCCGCTCTGCGCGTTACCGATACCGGAATCCACATGGCGTGTTGTGGACCGAACACGTGGACGGCGAAGGCCGGCAGCAGCACCGTGTTCATCAACAACCTCAAGGCGCACCGCAAAGACGACGCGGATCAGCACTGCGGCGGCATGGGTCGCTTGATCATGGGCTCGCCGAACGTGATCACCGGCGGCTGAGCTCTGGGTTCAACGTCAACGACCTAGTTCAGCCAGACTTCGGGCACGAGCCGGAACCACAGAGAGCGCTCGGTGCTGCAGTGCCGACACGTCACGTCGACGCGCCGGAGCCCACGCGCGGGCGCGACGTGCTCGCCAATGCGATACGTCCCGATCTCGCACTCGGGGCAGTTGAGAGCGCCAGTACGAACTTCGACGACGGCGGCCGAAGTCACCTTGATCGGAAACTCGCGGGTGCCAACCACCATGCTCAGATCGTAACGCTACGCGCTTCTCGCGCTACCTGACCGTTCAGGGAGCCGGAGGCGGCGATGCTGGTTCTGGCGTCGCGGCTCGGAGCTTGGTCTGTAGAGCCTTGATCACGTCTTCGAGTGTCTTCACGCGGTCGGCGAGCATGGCGTTGCTGGCTTCGAGCTGCGTGGTTTTCTTCTCCAGCTCCTCGAACCGAGCATCGCCGAGCTTTCGGTGATTCGGCCACCTGTGCGGGCGCTCACCACCCTGCGCCGAACATGCACCTGCGAACAACAACGCCAACCACCACATCCGCATGACCGAACACTAACGCGTCCGAGAAATCCCGTGGGCACGTGCGATGCAGCAATCGATTGCATGGGCACCGCGAGAACAGGACGCGAGCGGCGCGATCTGTCGCGACACGAAACGCTGTACGTCGATCCCGACTACGACCGTCTGCGCAAAGTCGCCGGGCTCGACGATGACGACGCGCGGATCACCCGCGGCGTTCTCGCGGGCGGCAGCACGTTCG
>Ga0315912_10005242_pt1 | contig 11986 bp, 8 predicted proteins | sample VfabasoilMG_FD_204469 | JGI IMG/M metagenome (GOLD analysis project Ga0315912, IMG submission 204469) | Garden soil microbial communities collected in Santa Monica, California, United States - V. faba soil | ecosystem: Environmental > Terrestrial > Soil > Garden | place: USA: California... | reverse complement strand
CGGCGCGTCGGCGCTCGCCGTCGCTGCCACGTCGCGCCGCGACGCATCCCGCGCGCAGCGCGAGCAGGAATTCCAGCGACTCGTTGGCGGCCTGGGGATGGGGCCCGCCGTCGATCTCGGCGATTGCACGCCGGACTTCGACCCGCGGCTCGGTGCGCCCTGCTCGAGGACTCTCGAGCCGATCCCCGGCGGTGCGGGATTCTGCCCGCATCGCGGGGGCGCGGCGCTGGTCCGGTAGATGCTGCCGATCGCGGCGGTCGCGCGCACGGGTCTCGATGCTGCCGCACGCCATCCGCTGCGTAGCGTCGCCGCCATCGGCTGCATCGTCGCCGTGCTCACGCCGTTCGTCGCGGGCCTCGGCATCTCTCGCGGGCTCGCCGATCAGGCCATCAGCTCGGTCGCGCTCGGCGCGGATCTCCACGTCACGGGCGAGCGCTTCGGGCGCAGCGTGCCGATTCCCCTCGCGGCGGCCGATCTCATCCATGAAGTGCCCGGCGTCACCGACGTCGTGCCGCGCATCGTCGCGGCGATCCGCATCGGGAGGCATCGCGAGAGCGCCGTGCTCGTCGGCCTGCCCGTGGAGACGTTCCCTTCGTCCATCTCGTGTGTCGAGGGGCGCCTCCCCGTCGCTGGCTCGGCGAACGAGCTGGCCGTGGGTGCGCAGCTCGCGCGACGGCTCGGCATCTCCGTGGGCTCGGCGCTGCCGCCGTTCTATCGGAACGAGGCGGAGGGCGAGCGCGTGTCCACGGTGGTCGGCGTGTTCCGCTCCGACCTCCCGATCTGGGAGGCGAGCCTCGTCCTCACCGACATCGAGACCGCTGCGCGGATCGGCGACGTGCGCGGCGTGGTGTCGGGGTTCCTCGTCTCCGCTCCGCCCGAGTACCAGGAGGCGGTCGCCGGGAAGATCGCGGGCCTCGAGTCGCTGGCCCCGGGCGATCCGGCAGGGCCGATCCGCGCGCGCGTCGTGACGCGCGAAGAGGCGACGGCGCTGATCCCCGAAGGCGTCCTCGCGAGGGAGAGCGTCTTCAACCTGCACTTCGTGCTGGCGTTCGCCCTGGCCATTCCATTGCTCCTCGTCACGTCGGGCGTCGGTCTCGCCGAGCGGCGGCGGGAGACGGGCCTGCTGAAGGCGCTCGGGTGGCACTCGGACGAGCTCCTCGTGCGCGGTCTCGCGGAGAGCGCGCTGCTCGCGGCGCTCGGCGCATCGATCGCCGTGCTGCTCGCATGGACATGGCTCGTGCCGCTCAACGGCTGGGGGATCGCCGGCGTGTTCCTCGCGGGTCCGGATCTATCACCCGGTTTCACCGTGCCGTTCCGGCTCGCGCCCGAGCCGATCCTGCTCGCCTACGCGCTCTCGTTCGTCGTTACGGCGACGGGCACTCTCCTCTCGACATGGCGCGCGGCGACGGCGCCGCCGATGGAGGCCATGCGATGAGCGCGGCGCTGCTCGAGGCGCGGGGCCTGAGCGTTCGCTACCATGCGGGCGGAAGCTCGGAGGTGCGCGCGATCGCCGACGTGTCGATCGCGATTCCGCGCGGCGCGTTCCTCGGCGTGGCGGGGCCGTCGGGATGCGGCAAGACGACGCTGCTCTGCGCGCTCGGCACGCTGCTCGAGCCGACGAGCGGCGAGGTCCTCGTGGACGGCGCGGAGGTGGCGACCGCGTCGCAGGCGGAGCGCTCGCGCATGCGCCGGCGCCTCGGCTTCGCGTTCCAGAGCGCGCCGATGCTGCGCGGCCTGCCGCTGTGGGACAACCTCACGTACGGTCTCGTCCCTCGCGGTGAGTCGGCGAGACAGCGTCGCGAGCTCGGCGCCTCAATGCTCGAGCGCGTTGGCCTCGCGACGAAGCTCTCGGTTCCGCCCGAGGAGCTGAGCGGCGGCGAGCGCCAGCGTGCGGGCCTCGCGCGCGCGCTCGCCGGGGCGCCCGATGCGTTGATCGTGGACGAGCCCACGTCGAACCTCGACCGCGCCTCGGCCGACGTCATCCTCGCTCTCGTCGCCGACTTCCACGCGCGCGGCGGCACCGTCGTGCTGGCGTCCCACGATCCCGCCGCGCTCGCGCCTGCGACGATGCTGCTCGCGTTGGAGGCGGGACGCGTCGCGCCGGTGACCTGAGGTCAGGGGCAGCTCGGCGTGGGGATGGGCCCGGGGCGCTCGAAGGGCGCCGCGCGGAAGCCGAAGCCGGAGGTTCCGAGCAGGCCCTCGCATGGGCTCACGCCGATGACGAGGTAGTAGTAGTTCGGGCCCTCGGCGCCGTCGTCGGGATCGGTCACGCTCGGCCCGCCGCCGGCGTCGCAGGCCCCGCGTCCGACGGGATCATCTGCGGCGTGACTGTACCAGGTGCCGAGGTCGCCTCGGACGAAGCGGTAGCTCCCCGCACCCGGCGCCGCCGTCCAGCGCAGCGTCACCGCCGCTCCGGCGCGGCTGACCCGCAGGTTCGTCGCCTCGCCGGGCACGGCGTCGGCTACGACGTTGAAGCTCAGGTCCGCCGACGAGGCGCAGCCGCCCGGCGCCGTGGCGGTGACGCGCGCGGTGTAGCTGCCCACGGCGTAGATCCTGCCGGCGTCGCAGGTCGTCGCGTCCACGTCATCGTCGGCGATGCCGTTGCCGCTCGAGTCCGCGGCGAGATCGAGATCCCACGCGAACGTGAGCCCGGGCGCTGCGGCGCCACACGTCACGGTGCTGGTCACGCCGGGACATGAAGGCGTTGCAACAGGCGCGGGCGTCTCCGGCCGCAGCAGCACGTCGAAGCCGACGTCGCCCGAGCTTGAGCATCCCCGCGCATCCGAGATCGTGACGCGCGCGACATGCGATCCGGCGGGATAGGAGCGGCTCGCGTCGCACGTCGTCGCATCGACGTCGTCGTCGGGGATGCCGTTGCCGCTGGAGTCCGAAGAGACATCGAGATCCCATGCGAACGTGAGCCCCGGACCGGGCGCCCGGCAGGACAGCGCGCTCGGCGTGCCGGCGCAGCCGGGAACCGCAGCCGGAACCGGTGGCGCGGGGAACGGCATCACGTCGAACGCGAGATCCGAGGATGACGAGCAGTTCCGCGCGTCCACGAGGACCACGCGCACGGCATGCCGTCCCTCGACGTAGGCACGCGCCGTGTCGCAGGTCGTCGCGTCGATGTCGTCGTCGGGGATGCCGTTGCCGCTCGAGTCCGTGGCGAGATCCAGATCCCACTCGAAGCGCAGCCCGGCTCCCGCGGCGCCGCAGGTCAGCGCGCTCGCTGAACCCGGACAGCCCGGCGTCGCGACCGGGCGCGGAGGCGCGGGATCCGCGATGAGATCCACCACGAGCTCCGCGGCGGCGACGCAGCCGAGGCCGTTGCGCGTGAAGGAGCGGACGACGTGCCGCAGGCCCGATGGCCATGCACCGTTGGCGTCGCAGCCCTGCACATCCTCGTCATCGGCGGGATCGCCGTCGAGATCCGAGTCCACGCTCGTGTCGAGATCCCACCATCCCGCGAGCCCGGGTGCGGCCGCGCCACAGGCGAGGGCCGCGACGAGGCCGCAGCCGGGAACTGCGCTCGGGCGTGGCAGGACGCCAGCGTCGCAGGTCACCTCGACCGCGTCGTAGCTCGTGCAGCCGGGCGCGAGGCTGTCGGCGCAGCGCGCCTCGAGCAGCAGTTGCATCGCGTCGGGACACGTCGTCATGGTGCCGCTGAAGTCCGGATCCGAATCGAAGGTCGTCAGCGGCTGGAGGGTCGTCGCGTCGAGCCAGCGGTACTCGGCTTCGGTGCAGTTCGTGAGCTGCGCGCCCGCCGAAGTGATCGTGAACTCCTCGCCCGCGCACGCGACGACATCGGGCCCCGCGTCGGCGGCCACCACCACGCACGCGACGTTCACTTCGTCGGATCCCGTGCAGGCCCCGCCACCCGTGCAGGCGACCTCGAGCCGATAGGCGCCCGAGGCGCCGCACGTGAAGCCGGTGATGTCCACGTGCGCATCGGAATTCCATCCACGGATCTCGACGCCGTGCGGATCGAACCAGCGGTAGAGCGGGAGAGCGCAGCCCGGCACGACCGAGTCGGCGCCCGTGAGCCGCACGTTCTCGTCGTTGCAGGCGAGCACGTCGGCGCCCGCGTCGGCGTCCGGCACGAAGCAGTCGATCCGCACGGCAGCGGCATCGACGCAGATCTCCCCCTGGCACGAGACCTCCAGCACGTAGGTCTCGCTCGCGGGACAACCCGAGAACACGACGTCCACCGTCGGATCGCTCGACAGCGCCTGGATCTCGTTGCCGGCGCCGTCGAGCCACCGATAGCGCGGCGCGGCGCAGGGCACGAGCGTCGATGTGGATCCGTCCAGCGTGACGGTCGCACCCGTGCATGCCGTTCGCGACGGCCCCGCATCGGCCGCGAGCTGCGCGGTGCAGCCACAGGCGAACGCGGAGAGCGTGTCCACGCCGGGCGATGCCCGACAGGCCGCGACCGTCGGGCTCTCGGTGCACTCGGAGATCGCGTTGGAAGGATCGACGAAGATGTCGAGCCGCACGGGATCGCAGCTCGTCGTGAACGGAACCGTCACCGTGACCGATCCGTTCGCCGGGATGGTGTCGGGAACGGTGAAGGTCAGCGTGTCGGCCGGAGCGCAGTTGCTCGCGAGGCGCAGCGTCACGCCCCCCACGCGATCGACGCAGCCGATGTTCTGGAGATCGAACTCGACGTCCACGTTCGGGCAGTTCCCGATCGCGCGCATGTTCGCGACTGCCAGCTCGGGCAGGGGATTGAATGCGGCCCAGGCCTGCGTGCAGTCCGAGAAGATCTGGAACTGCGGCACGTTGTCGCCGATGCAGTTCGCGAAGAGCTGCCAGACGTTGCCGCCCGATCGGATGTCCATGCGGTAGAGCCCGCAGAGCCCGGACTCCGCCGAGATGTAGCAGTCCATCGTCTGCTGCTCGCCGGGGCTCGCGCGCGCCACGGGTCCGCCGTCGCCGGGCGGCACGTCGCTGCAGCTCAGGTCGGCGTCCACGATGCAGTCGGGGAATCCCCACGACATCTGGCCGTCCGGGCTCGTCCGATCGAAAGGCGGTCCGTAGCCGTAGCGATGGCTCGGACAACTGACGAGCAGCGGCGGGTCGCCGAGCGCGGCATCGTTGAGGCAGCGCAGCGTGGGCCGCGTGCCGGTCAGCACGTCGCTGATCGTCATCTCCATCCCCTCCATGTCCTCGACGGGCACGTGCATCTCCCGCCCGCATTCGACCAGGACGTAGAAGGTGTAGAGGCAGCCCTTGCAGAAGTCCTGCTCGTTGAACGACCAGGCGGTCGTGACCCTGGTGCCGCAGCTCGTGAAGCCGAGGCCGGCGAGGTTCGAGCAGCCGACGCCCGCGCGCCAGCACCAGTTGAGGATCTCCGCGTCGCAACCCGCGGGGGGCGGGCCCCCCTGGGCAGGGCGCTGGTCGGGCGGATCGATCGCCTCGAACGGCCGCGAGAAGTCGCGGAGCCAGGCCGTCGCCGTTGCGGGCGACATGAGGCTCGGCGCGCCATCTACGCCCAGCGCGACGACGCGACCTGCGTCGATCTGCGAGCGCGCCGAGGCGGGAAGATGGAGAAGCTGCACGACAACGTGGCCGTCCCGCAGGACGACGAGCTCGACGATCGACGCGTCTCCCGACATCGAGGACGCGCGCAGCGCGATCCAGCGGATCGCGATCATCCCGTTGCTCTCGACGGCAAGCACGCGTCCGTCGGCAGCGAGACGCACGTCGTCCCCGGCGAGGACGTCGATGCGCGCGCCGCGCCGCGTCTTCGCGCCCTCGACCCTTGCGAGTGCGCCGCTATCCTCGATCGCGCGGCTCGTGAAGACGACGTCGCCCTCGCCCACCAGGAGCGCGTCGCATGCGAGGCCCTCGATCTCGATCGGCGCAGGCAGCGCCACGAGAGCCGCGCCTCCTCGAACGGCCGGGGTGAGATCGATCGCGTTCGTGAACTGGATGTCGCGGATGCCCGGGAGCGCGATCCAGCCCGCGGACTCGTCGGCCGGCCGGGGCAGATCCTCGGCGACCGCGAGGGGCGCGAGCAGCGCGAGGAGCAGCACGGCGACGAGCGAGGCCCCGCGCCCGTTCGCTGCCTTCTCGACGGCATCCTCGTCAGCCACCGCGAGCCGGCAGCCCGGAATTCCTGACATGGCGACTTTCCCCGCCGGGAAGGTAATGCCTTTTTGTTTATCTGAACATGTCCCTCCCCTCCCGGGCCGTGGGAAGCCCTCGGGAGCGGGCAAGTCTTCGCCAGCGGAGGTCTGGAGACGGCGTGGATGCCCTCAGAACGTGACGCCGAAGCCGGCCGAGGCGCGCCAGTCGGGCTCGTGGCCATGCTCGCCGACGTCGGTCCAGAGCGGCACGCCCGCGGCGATGTTGATCGACCAGCGCTTCCCGAGGCCGACCTGGAAGCCCGGCGAGAACCAGAGCGACTCCTCCTCGTCGTGGGAGTGGTCGTTCCCCGCGGTCTCCGTCGCGCCGCGATGCTCGCCGTTCAGCTCGAGCACGAGTTCCCATCCGCCGTCGGAGTGCGGCGTCTCGTCCTGCACGTGATCATGAGGCGCCGCACCCCCGAAGTGGTGGACGAACGCGAGATCCACGGCGAGCACGTCGCCGAGCTCGGTGTCCTGCGAGCCCTCGTTGTTCATGAGCCACGTCACGTCGCCGTGAAGGCTCGAGCGGCCCCACGTGCCCGATGCGGCGAGGCCCGCCAGGACGTCCCATGACCCGGAGCCCGGCTGATGCTCGGCTTCGAAGCGCTCGTCCTCCTTCGTGCGCGCGTCGGTCCGGCCCGTCGGCGCCTCGATGCCGCCGATGATCGCGAGCGCGCGGCGATCGTCGCCGGCGACGCGCCACTGCACCATCGTCAGCAGATCCCCGATGCCCGAGGAGTCGCCCTCGGCCTCGGCATGCGCCGAGGGCCTGCCGTCGTGGAAGTGGAGATGCGCGGCGCGGATGTCGTCGCGCACGACGTGCGGCAGCCTCACGGCGAGCGTGACGTCCTTCGTCAGCCCGCGGGCGTACGTCAGCGTGGCGGCCTGGAGATCGGCGAGCGCGTCCACGTGGCCATGCTCGAGCGCTTCCTCGGCGAGCTCTTCGTCCGAGACGTGATCGAACGACGTCATCTCGAAGCGGAAGCCGAGGCCTGAGGAGCCGCGCGGCAGCGGCATCGCGCTCCACGCGTGAATGGGTCCGCCGGCGCCGGTGCCGAACGAGAGCGAGGGATGATCGGCGCGCGCCGACGACGCGACGAGGAACAGGAAGAGGACGAGGGGGATCGACCGACGGATCGCGGACATGGAGGGTCTCCCGGCCCGGACCGCGAGGTCAGGGCGCGAACGAAGATGGAGGGGATGGGCCACGCAGGGCTGCGCAGCCGCGAAACCGGATCAGCTCGCCAGGGCGGGATCGGGCGGCGGATCGGGCGGCGGACGGCGCTCCATGCGCGCGGATCCGCATCCCGTCACGGGAGGCGACACGTCAACGACGTCAGGCCGGCGGATCTCGACGCGCGCCGCGAGAACGCGTGGCGCATCGGCGTTCGTGGGACCAGGCGCCTGGTCAGGTCGCTCGCAGCCCGCGCGCACCTCGCGCTCCGGCAGCGGCTCCTGCTTCGCAGCGCCCGAGGTGCAGCAGCAGCTCGTGCCGCAGCGGCCCGCGCCGCAGCCGCACGCATGCGCTTCGCCGGCGTCGGTCGTCCCGAGCGCGCCGACGATCGGGATCGCGGGCGACAGGAGGAAGCACGCGACGACGACGGCGCCGCACAGCCAGCGCCTCGTCACGCGCAGCGCGCCCAGCGCGCTCGACGTCCAACGGAGTCTCTCCAAGCGCGCGCAGGGTACAGCAACGCGCGTATCCTTCGCGCCTGCCGCATGATCCTCGAACGCCTCGATCTCACGCCGGACGAATGCGAGCGCCTCCTCGGATGGCGCATCGAGGCGGAGGGCGCGTGCCAGGGCGAGCGTTGCGTGCCGCTCCGGATGCGGGGCGAGCGCATCGACGTGAGCGAGCTCGCGGCGAAGCTAACGATGCCGCTCGTGCGTGACGAGGCTCACGAGGTCTGGAGCCTCGGGCCCGAGTCCGCCGATCGCACGCTGTCGAGCGCGCGCATGCCGCCGCTCACGCTGCCCGATCTCGAGGGCCGCCCCTTCGATCTCGCGTCGCTCCTCGGGAAGAAGGTGCTGCTGCTCGCGTGGGCCTCCTGGTGAGGCTGCCGCCTCGACCTGCCCGGGTGGCAGGTGCTGCGACATGAGCTCGAGCCGCACGGACTCGAGATCGTCACCGTGGCGCTCGACAGCCGCGGAGCCGGAGCGGCGCGGCCGTGGATCGAGGCGGCCGGCGCGACGCATCCCTCGCTCATCGACGAGGCTCATGTCCTCGATGATCTACTCGGCGTCGTGAACGTACCGAGCGGCACATGGATCGACGAGGGCGGGACGATCGTGCGTCCGCCCGAGCCCGCGTTCCCCACGCGGCTCGTCGCCGACTCGATCGCGAGCGCGACGCTTCCCGAGGACGCGCCGCCGCGACGCCGGCAGTCGCTCGCCGAGGCGCGGAAGATCCGCTTCGAACCGGAGGCCTACGTCGAAGGACTTCGCGACTGGGTCACGCTCGGCGCGCGCAGTCGCTTAGCGCTCGCGCCCGACGAGGTCATCGCACGCTCCCCTGCGCGATCTCCTGAGGTCGCCCGCGCCGCCGCATGCTTCGAGCTGGGCCAGCACGTCGCGCGCCGCGGCGATCGAGCGGGCGCCGTCCCGCACTTTCGCGAAGCGCTGCGGCTCCAGCCCGACAACTGGACCCATCGGCGAGAGGCCTACGCGCTGCTCGACGCGGGCCAGGATCCTCTCCACGTCTACGGCAGCGACTGGCTCAGCGAGGTCATGCGCATGGGCGCCGAGAACTACTACCCGCCGCTCGACATGTAGCGTCGCGTCCGGGGGCGCTCAGGTCGCCTCCGCCGACGCCGCGGCCCAGCCGGCCGCGGGCAGCGCGATCTGGATCGGCGGCGCGCTCGCCAGCTTCGGACGCGGCGCCGCTGTCATGGGCGGCTCCATCTCGGGAGTGATGTCGGCCTCCGACAGCAGGCTCGCGTAGCGGCCGAGACGCTGCGCGTGGAGATGCCGGTAGAACGCGGGCAGCGCGCGCGTGCGACCCTCGTGGAAGGCGAGGAACTCCGCGTCCTCCGCGAGACGCTGCCTCACGACGCGAAGCTGGCGCAGCACGCCCTGCCCGCCGAACGTGCGGAGGATGTTCATGAACTTCATCTTCGCCGTCGGCGTCCCGTTCACGCGGCCCACCATCGTGCTCCATGCGTACGACGCCTCGTAGAGGCGCACCATGCGGTCGTAGTACTCGACAGGCGAATAGTTCTTCAGCGTCGTCACGAGGTACGGCATGTAGTAGAAGCTGAAGGGCATGCGCTCGAGGATGCGCCCGGCCGCGAGCTGCTCGTCGTAGAGGGGCGTCCCCCCGAAAGGCACGGGAATGTTGACGACGGGCCACACGTACGGCGCACGCCGGATGAACTCCACCGTCAGCTCGATGGGCTCGTCGCCCGCGTCCACGTCGGTGCCGAAGATGAAGTTCGCCTGGAGGTTCGGCACGTGCTCGTGCAGCTCCTCGAAGTGCGCGACGACGCGATCGAGCTTCTCGCGGCCGGTGCGTCGTCCGACGCCCGCCTTGTTGGAGTAGTCGCCCCACGATTCGAGGCCCGGCGCGACGAAGTGGCAGTTCGTGTCGCGCAGCCGCCTGAGGCGCGGACCCTTCAGGATCGAGAGGGAGCTCTCCATGAAGTACGGATTGGGACGCCCGGGCACGCTTTCGATCGCAGCCAGCGTCTCGTCGAAATTCACGCCGAAGTTCGGATCGTGATAGCTGACGTAGACGCCCGGCAGGCGTCGCGCGATGAAGCGGAGATCCTCGGCGAGCCGCTCGGGCGGGATCGACGCGTACGGACTGTTCCAGTCCAGGCAGAAGTTGCACGTGTAGGGACACCCGATGCTCGAGAGCAACGGCACGTTCGCGGCCATCGGCCGCCGGCCCGTACCGAGCGACGAGTGGATGATCTCGGGCAGACGTTCCTCGACGCTCGGCATGTCGGTCGGCGGCTTCTCGGCGCTGACGAACGAGCCCTTCTCGAAGCGGCCGCGGAGAATGTCGTCGATCAGCGCCTCGTCGCAGTGCCTGACGACGAGATCGAAGAATCGCAGGCAGTCGGTCGGATACGAGCGCGCGTGGGGGCCGCCGATTACCGCGAGCGTGCCCTCGCGGCGGAACAGCTTTCCGAGCGCGTAGGCCGCGGCGCTCGCATGCGTGTACGTCGAGACGAAGACGACGTCGAGATCCTGCGGCAGGAGGCCGCGCGGATCGCTCTGACCGTAGTAGGTGGCGTAGGTGACATCGTGGCCGAGCCGCCGGCACCAGGCGGAGATCACCTGCGGCATGATGCTCGCGTAATGACGCCGGAAGCGACGCCCGTAGAAGCGCCGGCCGCGCGTCTGGGACACGGAGTCGCTGAGCAGCTCGAAGACGCCGATCTTCAGTCGCTTCAAGTGGATTCCGGTGCGGGTCCCTGGCACGGGACGGCGCGGCCTCGACTCGCCGCAGCGTGCTGCGGGGATCCTGGGGATGGGAGCGCCAGTGTATCCGTCCCGCGCCCCGCCGTCGCTCGCGACGGCGAAGCGCCCTCAGGGACGCCCGACTTGGCAACGGAATGCCGTCGGCGACTCCGACTCGAACGCGATCGTCACGTGGAGAAATCGACGGATCACGTCGATGTTCGTCAGGGCGTGCCTCGACGGCGCCATGGTGCGGAAGCTGCCTCCGCCAGCCAGCGCCATCGGGACGAGGAGCTGATCCGCCAGGTACTCGCCCACGGGCACGTCGGCCGCGAGGTAGCGCCGCGCCTGCTGCACGGCGTCTTCGGCGACGGCCTCCGCGCTGCGGCCCCGCGATCCGAAGGCGCTGATCACCTCGCTCGCGTGCTGGCAGTCGATCTCGAGCATCACGGCGTTCCCGGGACCGACGCTGTCGGCGACCGTCTCGCCCCTCGCCTGCTCCTCGCTCCAACCCAGTCGCTTGCGCAGGATGCCGATCTCGCGCTCGGCGATGTCGAACGGAAGATGGGCGACGAGCGCGCGCGCCTGGCGCCGCGTCACGTCTCCGCGCTCGAGGATCTCCACGGGACGCAGCGCGCCGCCCGTCACGCGCGCCCCGAGGCGGCCGCCGCCCGCGGGATAGAACCCGCGACGATGCAGCGTGACGTCCACGTCGGCGCCCATGCGGCGGAGGATCGGGAGGAAGGCCTGCGCCACGAACTCGAACGGCGGCGCCGACTGCGCGTGCGTGCCGCCCTCGATCTCGAGCTCGAACGTGCCGTCGGCGACGAGCATCGCCGGCAGCATCGCCTGGAGCACGAGGCCGACGCTCCCCGCCGTGCCCACCGCGAAGCGGTAGCTGCCCGGCCGCATCGTGCCCGGGCGGAACACCAGCGTCGAGGATCCAAGCTCGGCGCCCTCGACCTCGGCGCCGCCGATCTCCGTCGCGGCGCGCACGCAGGTGAGGTGCTGGCGCAGCAGGCCCGGCCGCTCGCGTCGCGCGCGGATCGCATCGATGCGGAACGGCTGCCCCGTCACGAGCGAGAGCGCGAGGGCGGTGCGCAGCACCTGCCCTCCGCCCTCACCCTCCGAGCCGTCGATGACGATCACGACCTATCCCTTCACGCAGAGGACCTGCGAGAGCTCGTGCACGACCTCGACGAGATCCGCCTGGGCCGCCATGACCTTGTCGATAGGCTTGTAGGCCGCCGGCGTCTCGTCGATGACGTCGGCGTCCTTGCGGCACTCGACGTGCGCCGTCGCCTTCGCGTGATCCTCGAGCGTGAAGCGGCGACGCGCCTCCGTCCTCGACATGGCGCGGCCCGCGCCATGGCTGCAGCTCTCGAAGCTCTCGGCGTTGCCCTTCCCCCTGACGATGTACGAGCGCGCGCCCATCGAGCCGGGGATGATGC
>Ga0315912_10005241_pt1 | contig 11989 bp, 15 predicted proteins | sample VfabasoilMG_FD_204469 | JGI IMG/M metagenome (GOLD analysis project Ga0315912, IMG submission 204469) | Garden soil microbial communities collected in Santa Monica, California, United States - V. faba soil | ecosystem: Environmental > Terrestrial > Soil > Garden | place: USA: California... | reverse complement strand
TGACCCGAACCGTGTGCACGGGCGCGCCGAGCGCGCCGAGCGCGAGCCCGAGCGCGGCGTCGTCGGTCTGCTCGGCGGGACGTGAGAGCCGGCCATCGCTCACCACGACGACGGAGCGCGGCCGCTCGCCCGGCGTCGCGGCGAGATCGGAGAGCGCCGCGGTGAGGTCGCTCTCCTCGCCGAGCCCGACGAGCGTGCTCTCCCGATCCAGGGCGAGCGGCACGAGCGTCCCGTCGGCGAAGCCATAAACGTCGACCTTGGCGGACGACCAGCGCCCGGCGAGCGCGCGTGCGGCATCGAGCGCCACGGTTCGGCGCGTGCCCTTCTCCGCCGGTAGCCGCATCCGCCGCGACTGGTCCACCAGCACGGCCACCCGCGGGCCGACGCGCCCCTGGTGCGCGCTCACCCGCAGCGGCCGAAACAGAGCCCCCAGGAGCACCACGGCCGCCACGATCCCCGTGGCGAGCACGCCGCGCGCCCGACGCTCGCTCCGCCTCACCTCGACGACGACCCAGGCGAGCCAGGCCAGCACCACGACCGCGAACAGCGCGGCCACGATCGGCGAGACCCCCTCCGCAAACGCGACAGCTGGCATATTAGCCTCGCCTCACGGCGCGCGACCGCGGCGCTGGAGCAAGAACGGCGCGTGCACCACGTCGTCCTTGTAATCGGAGCAGAGCGCGTACATCGCGATGTTCACCGCGAAGCGGATCGCACGCTCGCGCTGCTGGGTGCCGCCGGGCGCGACCTCGAATGCCCAACCCTCCGCTCGCCGCGCGAGGGCGCCGAGCAGGTCGTGAGCGAGCAAGAGGACCACGGCGTTCCGGCCCCGCACGATGGCCTCGACGTGGGTCGGGCCGAGCACGCGCCCGACGGGACGATCGAGCAGGTAGAACGTCTTGAACAGAACGTGCGAAGGCTCCAGCCGAACCGGCGGCGCCTCCGGCATCACGCGCGCGAGCTCCCGGCGCGCCGAGCGACCAAATGCTCCCACGCTCGGTTCGGCGTCGTCCACGACGAGCATGCCGCCGAGGCGCAGGAAGCGCTCGAGCCCGCGCACCTCCGACGCGGAGAGGGCACCCACGTCCTCGCTCCCCGACCAGACGACGAACGGCTCGCGAAACAGCGCGGGGCGGTCGGCCTCCACGCGCTCGGGCGCTTGGCGCCCCGGGGCGCTCGTCCGGCGCACGAGCTCCGAAGCCCAGCGCGAGGCTCCCTGCACCCGGGCCTCGTCGGTGTGCCCGCCGCCGGCCACGAGCAAGCGCGCCCGAAACGCACCCGCTTCGCCGAACGCTCGCGCATTCCGGGGTGACAGCGCGAGCGCGCCGAGCCCGAGCGCGACGGAGCGGCGGCCGAGCCTCGGCCCGCTCATCGGATGTCCTCCACGTGCCAGATCCCCTGGTCGCGGCGCAGCGTCACGGAGTGGCCCGAGCCCACGTCGACGTCCGCGCGGTCGCCGTCCACGCGGATGTCGAGCGTGGCCGGCTCTTCGAGCGACTTGGCGAGCGAGCGGACATCGAGCTCGAGCTCGCCGCGCGCCTCGGGGCTCAGCACGCGCAGCAGCGCCGGGTAGCTGCGCCGCGCCAGGGCCCGCCGCAGCGCGTCGAGCGCCTCGGAGGGCGTGCGCGCCGCACCGGGCAGGGTGTCGGCCGCGGCGACCCGAAAACCTTCGGGCTCGAGCGCGAGCTCGACCGTCGTGCCGTCCGAGAGAAGCAGCGTCGCCGCCCCCTCGACGCGCGTGTCTGGGCGCTCGAGCGCGGCAGCCTGCCGGCGCAGCTCCTCGCGCGCGTCGCCGACGAGCTCGCGCGTGCGCGCCTCGCCATAGGTCCGGCGCGCCTCACGCGTCATGAGCGCGTAGATTCGCTGCCCGTCGCCACGGGCCGCCGCCTCGGCATAGGCGCTCGCCGTCGCGCGCGGGTCGGGCAGGGCCGGCCGGCCGCAGGCCACGGCAAGGCCGGAAAGGCCGAGGACACGGACCGCGGGGCCGAGCATGCTCGCGGAGAGCTAGCTAAAGGCCGCCCACTTGGCTACCTTTTGCGCCCGATGGCAGCGAAACCTCGGGCTCTCGCACGGCTCGTGCGCCCGTGGCTGAGCCGTGCCGCACCGGCGACGCTGCTTCTCGCTGCTGCCGCCGCCTGCGGGTCGCCGCCGCCGCGGGCGCCGAACCCGACGCGGCCGCTCGACGAGCGACGCGCGATCGAGATCATCCTGCAAGCTTTTCACGAGGAGCGCGATCCTCCGGTGCACGGCCATCCGGTGAATCTGGCGCCCAGCCGTGCGCTCGAGGTCGACGTGCTCGCCCAGGGACGGAAGTACGGCGTTGCGTACGTGACCTCCAACGAGCGGGTCGCGCTCGGGCCCGCGCTCCCGCCGCGCGACCCCGGCATGGGGGATGCGCTGCAGCTCGTGAGCGGCATCGGCGACGAGGGCGACGCGCGCATCCTCGTCCTGCACGATACGGACTACGTCTACGATGACCAGGTGGGCGAAGAACACGAGGAGACGACCGTGACGGCAGAGCTCAAGCTCCGGCGCGACGTGCGCGATTTCCTGGTGCGCGCCCACGCGGAGAAGTGGCCATGAAAGACGAGCGTCGTGCGCGCCTGATGATCGGGGGAGGAACCGTGATCGCCTTGTTCGGCATCGTGCTTGCCGTGAACGACGACGACCTCGGGCGCTTCCTGATCGTGCTCGGCGTCGCCGCCCTGTTCGTGGCCCTGCACCGCTTCGGTCGCCTCGGTCCGGACGCGGGCACCGGCGCCTGAGGGCGACGCCGCACGAGAAAACCGCGACTCACGTCTCGCTGCGCAAGACGACGATGCCCACGTCGCTCCCGAGCTCGGGCACGAGCACGGCAGCCAGCCCGAAGCCGCGCCCGGTGATCTCGAGCTCGGCGCTCGCGGGCTCGGTGCCGTGGAGCTTGCCGAGCAGCGCTTGCTCGCGAATGGCCTTGGCGTTCACGTCGGGCGAGATGGGTGCGCCGTACACGTCGGAGCCGACCACGACGTACGCATAGAGCAGCGGCACCTTCTGGGCTTCCGCCGTGGCGCCCCGGACGCTACTGCGCACGGCGTTCTCGAGGCGATACGCGTACGCCGTCCACGACCAACCGGTGGCGTAGAGCGCCCGCAGCGACGGAGCGCTGCCCACGGGCACGGCGGCGACCCATTGCGCGTCGGGCTTCCCTCGCACCTCGGCGGCCTCCGGCATCGACCCGCGCGCCTCGACGTACCCACTCGAGAGCGCCGGACGCAACGCCGGAAAGCTGGCGAGGAGATCCTTGCCCACCATGCGGTCTTGCGGCTGGTCGTTGCGAATCACGATCCCGCTCGGAGCGACGAGCGCGAAGAACGTCGATTTCGCGAGGCGGAGGTCTTGCACCTTGTTCCGCGCCTTCTCGAGGGCCTCACGCGCCGTCGCTGCGTCGAGCTCACCCTTGTCGGCGGTGGGCAAGATCGCTCCGAGCTGCGCGGCCCCTTCGGGGAGCCCCGTTCGAATCTGCCGCACGTCCTCGCGCGCCGCCTTGGCGAGCTCGAGCACGTGCTCCTTCGCGAGCGCGGCGCTTTTCTTGGTCTCGGCAGTGCAGCCGCCGTTCGTGGCGCCTGCAAGAAGTGCACAGAGCACCACCCACCATGTAGTCAAACGTGTGTGCTCATGCGCCCTATCGTCGAACGTTGAGCGTGCGCGAAACTCGAGAGAAACAGACAACGGCATAACGTGTACCTCTGCGTGCGGGAGCGCAGCCAACTGGTCATGTACCCCAAGAATCACCCATGACGGTGCATGAATATCCTAAGGCATGCTCGCAGAGTAAGAAGCGTTACCTGGGGTACCGAACCTTGAGGGGGTAGGGCCCCCGTGTTAGAACTCATGGTGGAGCATTCTCGCGTTGCACCCCCTTCCCGGAGATTGGAGCTGACCGCGCCCAGCAACCAGCCGCCCTCCGTGCGTGGGGTTCCCTTTGGGTCGCCCCCAGGGACCCCGGGTCGCGACTCGTTCATGGCCCTGCAGGGCCTCGTGCGTTCAGAGGAGCTCAGCGTCGTGTTCCAGCCCATCGTCAGCATGGTGAATGGAACGCTCTTCGCGTACGAAGCCTTGGTGCGTTGCACCCGGGCCGAGATTGCGAGCCCCCCGGTGCTGTTCGAGCGCGCCGTGAGCAGCGGATGCGTCGGGCGCCTCGGCCGCATGGTGCGCGAGATCGCCGTACCGCTCGCATCCGGCATCCCCCTGTTCCTGAACGTCCACCCCCTGGAGCTCGAGGAAGCCTGGCTCGTGCGCCCGGATGACCCGATCTACAGCCACGATAGCGATGTGTACCTCGAGGTCACCGAATCGGTGCCCCTCACCCATTTCGAGCTCTGCCACCACGTGCTCCACGAGGTACGGGTGCGCGGCGGCGTGCACCTCGTCGTTGACGACCTCGGTGCCGGTTACAGCAACCTGAAGCGCATCATCGATCTCGAGCCACGCGTCGTGAAGCTCGACCGCGAGCTCATCGTGGGCATCGATCGCAACCGGCGTCAGCAGCGCCTGGTGGCGAACGTCGTCCGGCTGTGCGTCGACCTGGATGCTACCGTCGTCGCCGAGGGCATCGAGACCGCGGACGAGTTCGACGCGCTGCGCGACACCGGGGTTCATTACGGGCAAGGTTTCTTGTTCGCGCGTCCCCAGTTCCCGCTGCCGCCCGTCACCTGGCCGCCCGCACCGAGCAGCGGCGCCTGAGCGATTACGCGAGCGCCTTGGCTGCGGCGAGCACGGCGTCGACGTGTCCGTCGACCTTCACACCACGCCACGCTTTCTGGATCACGCCCTTGGCGTCGACCACGAACGTGCTCCGCTGGATGCCCATGTACTCGCGCCCGTAGTTCTGCTTCTTGACCCACACGCCGTAGGCGTTCGCGAGCACCTTCTCGGGATCCGCGAGCAGCGTGAACGGGAGTCCGTACTTCTTGGCGAAGCCCGAATGGCTCGCCTCGGAGTCGGGGCTCACGCCGAGCACGCGCACTTGCTTTTGGCCGAAGGCGCGGAAGGAATCGCGAAAGTCGCAGGCTTGCTTGGTGCAGCCCGTGGTGTTGTCCTTCGGGTAGAAGTAGAGGACGTAGGGGGCACCGCGGAGCGACGCCGAGCTCACGCTCTTCCCTTGCTGATCGCTGAGGGTAAAGCTCGGCGCCTTGCTTCCGACGCCCGGGCCGGCTTTGGCGGCCGGCGCCGTGGCGGGGGTAGCCTTCGCCGACTTCACGGGTTTCTTCGCTGGCTGCGCAGCCTTCGCGGGTTTGGCTTTCGCTTTTCCGGAGGCCGCGGTCTTCACCTTCTTCGAGCTCGCCATGGGCTGGGGAGGCTAACCCATTGTCGCAGCAAACGGTTCCGCTAAAGTCCGCGGACCCCCGAGGAAACCCTGACGATGCTCGACCTGCCCGACAACGGTCTCTATCGCACCACCCAACCCATGAACGGACACGAGGAGGCGTTCCCCGCTGGCGTGCTCGTGTTCATCGGTGAGCTCCCGAACGGCGGCGGCAAGTTCGTCGTGCGCCCCGGAAGCAACCGGAGGAACCGCTGGTTCTGGGGCGAGCCGACGACCCCGCTACGCCTACCCACCTGGGCGCGCACGCTGAAGAAGCTGCCCGCCGAAGGCTTCTACACGCTACCCGACACGCTCGAGTTCGAGGGAGGCGGACGCTGGCTCAAGAACGCGGTCGTCCAGCTCGGCTACGACGAGAAGGGCCGCGGCATCGTGTTCGTCGGCCAGTGGCGCGAAGACGGCACCGAGAACGTTCTGAATTTTAGTTCTCGCGGCATGCTGGTCGACGACAAGCTGCTGGCGAAGCTAATCTGGGCGCCTATTCTGCCTGTGACTGGGGAGATTCAGTAGGGCTCGAGAACGCGGGGCTGTGGGGAGGGTGCTGCCGCCTCCGCAAAGCCTCGGGCGTCAGCCGCAACCGACCAGAGGATTGGCGCCCGGCCCCGCCGGTTTGTCGTGGGGCTTGTCGCCTCGATCGACGATCGATCTGGTCCGCCAAGGCTCACTCGGTGATCCGGGCTGGGCGAAGCCCAGCCGTTTGCGTCCGGTGAGCTTGCAAGACGGCACCTAGCGACTTTCTGAGATCGCGCTCCTAAAGACCTATCAGGTTGCGATCGGCTGGGCGAAGCCCAGCCCGAGATGACGCGGGAGTCTTGGAAGAACAGATCGATCGCGGCGAGCGGCGATGGGCCACTCGACAAACCGGCGAGGCCGGGCGCCAATCCTGCTTCAACCGGGAAGGGACGCCTGCCGCCCGCAGTACGGGCGGCAGCACTCATCGGCGCCCCCGAGGGCCCCAGTCCTCGCCTCTACTTACTCGCCCGCAAGTTCTTCGCGACGAAGTCCCAATTGATCAACTTGTCGCAGAACGCCTCCAGGAACGCCTTCCGGTTGTTCCTGTGATCGATGTAATACGCGTGCTCCCACACGTCGGCGGTGAGGAGCGGGACGGCGGCGGTGGTGAGCGGGGTCTCGGCGTTCGGGGTGCTCAGGATGGCGCCCTTGCCGCCGTCGAGGACGAGCCACGCCCAGCCCGAGCCGAAGCGCGTCAGACCGGACTGGATGAGATCGGCCCGCACCTTGTCCCAGCCGCCCATGGCGGTGACGAGATCGCCCACGTCGCCTGTGGGTGGAGCACCGCCGCCGTTCGGCTTCATGCTCTCCCAGAAGAACGTGTGGTTGTAGACCTGCGCCGCGTTGTTGAAGACACCGGCCGAGCTCGACTTCACCACCTCGACGAGTGACTTCTGCGCCTCGGGCTTGCCTTCGAGCAGGCCCTTGAGGTTCGTCATGTACGTCTTGTGGTGCTTCTCGTAGTGGTAGTCGAACGTCTCGCGGCTCATCACCGGCTCGAGCGCGTCCTTCGCGTAGGGTAGCGGGGGGACCTCGAAATCCATGGGGGCTCTCCTTGATTCGCGGGCGTTAGACCGGCGGCCCCTCGATGCGAGGGAGCGGCCGGAATTTCGAGTCGCAGCGCGCAGTTGTCAACGGGCGAGAATGCCCCACGCCCTCGAGCGCATGCGAGTGCAGCCACGCAGTAAGCCCCGGGTCGGCTGGCCGCTTGCTCCTGAGCCCGATGCCCGGTAGGTACACCTTCCCCGGCGCACGAAGCGCCCATCCCGACGAGGTTCCACGTGTCGAAGACTGTGCTGCTTGCCACCGAAAAACCGTTCTCCGCCGCTGCGCGCGACGAGGTCGTCGCCATCATCCAGGGCGCCGGCTACACCGCGCGCGTGCTCGAGAGCTACAAGGGCAAGGCCCCGCTGCTCGAGGCGATCGCCGATGCCGACGCCGCGATCATCCGCAGCGACATCATCGACGCCGAGGTGCTCGGCGCCGCGAAGAAGCTCGCCTTGGTCGTGCGCGCCGGTGCCGGCTACGACAACGTCGACACGGCCACCGCGAAGACGAAGAACGTCGCCGTCATGAACACGCCCGGCCAGAACGCCAACGCCGTCGCCGAGCTCGCGTTCGCCATGATGATCTACCAGGCGCGCGGCAAGTTCGACGGCAAGACGGGTACCGAGCTGCGCGGAAAAACGCTCGGCCTGCACGCCTTCGGCATGGTCGCTCGCGCCGTGGCCACGCTCGGCAAGGGCTTCGGCATGACGGTGTACGCGCTCGATCCGTTCGTGAAGCCCGAGGTGTTCCAGGCGGCGGGCGTGGAGCCCGTCGGCTCGGCCGAGGAGCTCTACAAGCGTTCGCAGTACGTGTCGCTGCACGTGCCCGCAACGGCGGAGACCAAGGGCTCGATCGGCAAGAAGCTGCTCTCGCTCCTGCCGAAGGGCGGCATGCTCGTGAACACGGCGCGCAAGGAAATCATCAACGAGGCCGAGCTCCTCGAGGTCCTCGCCGAGCGCACCGACCTCCGCTACGTGTCCGACATTCCGCCGAGCGACGCGACGCTCGCGACGTTGAAGGAGAAGTTCGCCGCTCGCGTCTACGTGGTGCCGAGCAAGATGGGCGCCCAGACCGAGGAAGCAAACGTCAACGCGGGCCTCGCAGCGGCGCGCCAGATCGTCGGGTTCTTCGAGCGCGGCGAGCGGCAGTTCGTCGTCAATCCGTGAGTGAACCGCCCCGCCGGGGGTCGCCTCCGACTGCCGGCACGGGCTCACGTTCACCCTCCTCGCTCGGCGCGTTGCTCGAGCAAGCGCGCGACGTGACCGCCCGCGCCGGCGGGGTGGTGATCGACCGCGAAGCCTGGCGACGCGCCGTGGGCGAGCGCATCGCCGCGCGCACGGAGCCGGGGCGCATGCGGGGCGGCGTGCTCACGCTGCACGTGGCGTCGCCGGCCTGGGCGCAGGAGCTCTCCTTCTTCACGCGCGATCTGCTCGAGCGCGTGCACGCGCTCGGTGTTCCGGCCGCCTCGCTGCGCTTCGTGGTTCGCCCCCACACGGGTCACGCTCCCCTGCCGAAGCAACCGGCGCCGCGCGCGGCGGCACGCGCTCCCCTGCCCCCCGAGCTGGAAGCGCGGCTTTCAGCCGTCAGCGACCCGGCGCTGCGAGCCGCGATCGCGGAAGCGGCAGCGCTCGGGCTCGGCGCTAGCTCAAAACCACCCGCTCGAGACCCGCGATCCGCTGCATCACGAAGCGCTCCGCGGGACCGAGGGTCGCCGTCTGCGACTCGAGGATCGCGACGTAAGCCCTGAGAGCGTTGACGTTCATGCCGCGAGCGCGGCGCACCACGTCGTACATTTGATCGACGATCTTGGCGGGCAGGACGCGGCGCAGCTCACTGTGGAGCTCGACCACGTAGTCGAGCCAGCTGGGCCGGGTCGTGGCAAAAGCGATCCGAACGGCGTAGCTCGCGGCGCGCTCCGCCATCGACACGGACACGTCGCGGCCCTCCTTCGCCTCACGCAGGATGCTGAACAGGACGGCCGAGAGAATGCGCTCCGCCTCCTCCCCACGGTCGAGCGCGAGCACCTTGTCGGCGACCGAGCCGAGCACGTCGAAGACGTCGCCGACGTGCGTGTTGTCCTCGCTCTCGGCTCCGGAATCGCCGTGCAGCGTTTCCGCCATCTTGCGATCGCTCGACACGGGAAGCGACTCGCGCAACGCGCCGCGCACCATGAACTCGCGCTGGCCGATCTGCAGCGAGTCGCCCTCCTTCAAGCGCTGGCTTCCCTCGACGCGGCGCGCGTTGACGTAAAGTCCGTTGACGCTTCCGAGGTCCTTCACGGTGAGCGTTTCGTCCGTGACGATCAACTCGGCGTGGCGCCGCGACACCATGCTGTCCTCGAGCACCAGGTGGCAGCCGGAGCTGCGGCCCACGACCAGGGTCCCACGGCGCAGCTCGACGGTCTGACCCTCGTGCTCCAACCAGAAACGCTTCACGCGTCCGCCGGTGGGCCGGTTCGCTCGCTCGCTCGCCACTCTCCACCCAGGATAGCGGAGAGTAAATGCAAGCTCAACCGAGCGAGCGTTCGAGTCCCTCGAGGCGACCGAGCAGGAAGCGCTCGGACGGCCCCAGATCCCCGCCTTCTTCCTTCATCACGGCGAGGTAGCGACGGAGCTCGTCCCGGCCCGGCTGCTGCTTGACCTTGCGGGCCACGGCGCAGATCTCGTCCACCAGGCTGGTGGGAGGGACCCTCAGGATGGCGCGATAGAAGCGGAACACGGTGCCCATCCAGCGGGCGTTGCCCGTCAGCTGAGCGATGCGGAGGGCGTACTCACAGCCGCGCTCGACGGTCGCGACGTCGTAGCGCCGACCTTTTTCGAGCCCGTCGAGCAGCTCCTCGAGCTGTGGCCCGAGCAGGCGCTCCGCCTCCTCTCCCCGGCCGAGGCCGATCGCCTTGTCCGCGAGCGAACCGAGCAAGCCGAAGGCGGTCATGCGCTGTGTCGGAATCTGCACCAGCGTCTGCGCGGCCTTGTCGGTCTGCTCGCCGAAGACGAGCTCGGCGCTGCCGATGCCGATCTTGTCGCCAAGGGACAGCTGCTCGGGTCCGGTGATGCGCCTGCCGTTCAGTCGCACGCCGTTGCGGCTCTCGAGGTCACGAAGCGTCGCGCCGCCAGCCGTCACGTCGATCGCGGCGTGGTGGCGAGACACGAGCGGATCGTCGAGCGGCAGCTGGCAGCTCTCGGCACGACCCACCAAGAAGCGTCCGGGCACGAGCTCGAGCTCGCGCGGACCGTGGCGAAGCACGAGTCTCATCCGAACCCTCCGCGGGGGCGGTCAGGGGTCGCGGGCGAGCACGACGAGCTGGTCGTAGCTCTCACGATCCTCCGGTGCGGGCCCCCCCTGGGCCGTCACGGTTTGAACGACACGCCGCACTTCGGGTGCGAGTGAGCCGCGAACGGCAGGTGGGAAAGAAGAAATGCCTTTGGCCAGCGCCGGGGGCGGCGTCTGACCGAGACTCGCGTAAAGCGACAGGGCCCAGCGCACCCAGGTGAGCTCGCCGGTAGCCGTCGCGAGGGCCACGGCCGCATCCGCGATGCCGTGGAGCGGCTGCCGGTCGATACGGCCCCCGTCCGCCAGGCGTTGCTCGACATGCAGGCGAGCCCGCAAGAGGAGGCGCTCCACGTCCTCCCAGCTCTGCTTGTCGAGCGCCCGACCCACGGCCTCCGAGGCGAGCTCGAGCGACCAATCGCGATCGGAGCGAGCGCCGGTCAGCGTATCCTCCTGCTGCGCGCGAGCCGCGGAACCGCAGGCCGGGCATGCCGGGCTCTCGGCCGGGTACGGAATGCCGCACTCGGCGCAGTGACACATGAACCCGGTAGTGCGCTTGAGCGCCTTCTCGGCGTTCGCGGCGTCCGCGGCGGTGCTGACACCCCCGATGACGCAGAGCACGAGCTCCTGCGCGCCGACCCGCACGCGATCACCATCGACGAGCTCGACGAGCTCGCGCGTGGGCTTGCCGTTGACGCTGAGGCCGTTCCGGGAGCCGAGGTCCTCGAGCGTGATCTTCCCCCCGTCGACGCGGATGCGCGCGTGCTCGCGCGAGACGAGTGGGTCGTCGATCGTGATCTGGCAAGCGGCGCTACGACCGATGATCGTGACGCCGGGGCCCAGATCTATTTCCTGGAGCAGGAACCGAAGCCTGAACCGCACCAATTGGCCTGTTGCCCGGGTACGAAAGCCGCCCAGGCTAGATTCGAAAGTAGCCTCCCCGAGAACGCTGCGTCAAACACACACCGGCCTACCTCGTGCGCTCTCGAAGTTTGTCCTATACCGGGGCGGGCGGAACCGCAGCCCGGGCGATGCGTCCTCTAGGAGCCTTCCTCACTCTCAGCATGGTCATGACGGCCGGGCCGGTACGCGCCGAGCCGCCGCCTCCTCCACCGACGCTCGACGTGCCGAGCGCGCCGGCACCCAGCTCGTCGCCCGGCGCCACGGCAACGGCGAGCGCGACCACGAGCGCACCCGCGCCTCCCCCGGCCGCAAGCGAAAGTGCCGGCCCGCCCGTGGTCGAGCCATCAGCTCCGCCGGCCGCTCCAGCGCCATCTCCCGCGCCAGCGCCCGAGCCCCTTCGACCGCTTCCTCCCGATCACTCGTTCGTCCATCTCGGCTCGAGCTACGCGGGCGCACAGCTCGAGCTCCAGAACAGTGTCGATCAGGGCGGGTGGCGCGCCGCCTGCCTCGCACCGTGTGACATCGCCTTGCCCGTCGCCGGGGCCCTCGCCCGCGTCACGGCGCCCGGCATGACGAGCTCGAACACGTTTCGCATCGAGCCCGGGTCCGGGACCGCGCTGATCCGTGTGGACGGCGGCTCCGCCAGGGCTCGCTCACTCGGGATCACCGGCCTTTTCGTCGGGATCCCCACCGCCGTGGCCGGGATGGCCCTGTTTGGCTACGGCAAGCTCGATGAGCAGGACGGCATGCGCATCGCTGGAACGGTGGTGCTCGCGACGGGCGCCGTGATCGTGGTGGCGAGCCTGCCGCTGCTACTCATGGGCAGCACGAAAATCCGCGACGCGCGCGGCAGCGTCATCGCGGAGACGCTCCGCACGGGCCAAGCCCGATTTTGAA
>Ga0315912_10005240_pt1 | contig 11991 bp, 12 predicted proteins | sample VfabasoilMG_FD_204469 | JGI IMG/M metagenome (GOLD analysis project Ga0315912, IMG submission 204469) | Garden soil microbial communities collected in Santa Monica, California, United States - V. faba soil | ecosystem: Environmental > Terrestrial > Soil > Garden | place: USA: California... | reverse complement strand
CGAGGGCCTCGGCGCGCTCGCCCTGTTCCTCGCCCATGCGTCCCTGGAATCCGGCGAGCACCAGGCGACGGTGGGAGCGGACGCACTGCAGCTGATGACCGTGCATTCGGCGAAAGGCCTTGAGTTCCACGCGGTCTTCATCACGGGCCTCGAGGAAGGCCTGTTCCCGCACGACAACAGTATTTCGGAGCAGGAGGGGCTGGAGGAGGAGCGGCGGTTGATGTATGTGGCCCTGACGCGCGCCCGCCGCCGGCTTTACCTCACCTGCGCGCAGACGCGCATGCTGCATGGCCAGACGCGCTACAACGTGATTTCGCGCTTTCTCGACGAAATTCCCGCGGAGCTGGTGCGGCGGGTGAATACCACGAAATTCTCCGGGTTCACCGTTGCGAAGGGCTTCGAGGCCGGGTACCAGCCGGCCGCGTCGCCGCCCGTCCAGGCTTCAGCCGCCGGCTGGCGCGTCGGCCAGAGCGTGATGCACCCGAAGTTCGGAAACGGCGTGATCGTCAGCGCGGAGGGGCGCGGCGCGGATGCCCGCGTGCAGGTCAACTTCCGCGATTCCGGCCTGAAATGGCTGGCGCTCGAGTACGCGAAGCTGACGGCCGCCTGATCGCGGTCAAGCCGCTGCCTGCGCGGGCGGCGGCCGGGGCGCAAAGACTTCCCGGTAGCTCGTGTACATGGTGAGGCCCATCACCGGAATCCACAGGACCATGCCCGCGCCGTAAGGGATCAACGCGAGGAGGAGGAGCGCAAGGCTCGCCGCGCCATAGACCAGGAAGGGCAGGATGTTGCGCAGGCACGCCTGCAGGCTGAGGGCCAGCGACCGCAACCCGGGCTGGTTGTCCAGCATCACCAGCGCCGGAGAAAACCACAGCGCCATCACCAGCGGCAGGTAGAGCGACAGCGACACCATCAGCGCGAGAAGAATGCGGTTTTGCGCCTCGGGGGTGCGCAGCCCCGGATCGTCCATGGGGATCTTGCCGCGCATCACATCCTGGAATTCCGGGCCTGCGATGCTCAGCATCAGGCCCGAGATGACGAGCTGGCCGACGAGGTGGGCGACGCCCAGGATCGCCAGCGCGTTGGTGTTCTGCCGGAATCCCCGGAACACGTCGCCGACTTCGACCACGCCGCCCGCTTCGAGCTCGCGGCAGGCGTGCATGATGCCCGCCACGAAGATCGGCGCCAGCAGGTAAAGGATGTAGTCGCCCGCCACCGGCACCTTGCCGAGCAGCCAGCCGATGGCCACCAGCACCAGGTTGAGCAGCAGCCAGGCCACCGGCGCCTTGCGGAACACGTTGAACGCTTCGGCGATCCAGCGCCAGCCGCGCGCCGGGACGACGCCGTGTGGATTCAGCACGCTTGCCTCATGCGGCCGGCAGCTGCTGGCGTTCCGGCGTCGCGCGGCAGTTGAGCAGGATGCGGCGGAAACGCTCCGGATCGTGCTTGTGCGTCAGCTCGCCGGGACGCGGAAGGTGGAAATCGTACAGCCGTGAAACCCAGAACCGCAGCGCGCCGGCACGTAGCATCCAGGGCCAAGCCCTGCGTTCGGCTTCGGTGAACGGGCGCACCGACATGTAGGCCTCGAGCATGGCTCGCACGCGCGCCGGATCCTGGGTGGCGTCGTCATTGACGCACCAGTCGTTCACGGTGATCGCCACGTCGTAGACGAAGCAGTCGATGCACGCGAAATAGAAATCGATGAATCCGCCCACCCGGTCGCCATCGAACAGCACGTTGTCGCGGAACAGGTCGGCATGCACCACGCCGCGCGGCAGGTCCGCGCGATTCTGCTCCGCCTGGAAGCGGATCTCCGACTCCAGCAGGTCCTCGTCCTCCGGCTTGAGGAAGGGATAGATTTCCGGCGCGCACGCGGTCCACCAGCGCGCGCCGCGCAGGTTCTCGAGCTGGCCCTTGTACGTGCTTCCGGCCAGGTGCATTTCCGCCAGGACTTCGCCCACGCGGGCGCAGTGATCGGGCGTCGGCGCCACCACCGGCTGGCCGCTCAGGCAAGTGGCGATCGCCGCGGGCTTGCCATTGAGTTCGCCCAGCAGCTGGTTCTGCAGGTTGGCGATCGGCTTGGGACACGGCAAGCCGTGGCTCGACAGGTGGGCCATCAGGTTCAGGTAGAACGGCAGTTCGTCCCGGGTGAGCTTCTCGAACAGCGTCAGGACATAGCGTCCGTGGCTGGTGGTGACGAAATAGTTGGTGTTCTCGATGCCGGAGAGGATGCCCTCGAGGCCGGCGAGCAGGCCGATCGAGTAATTCCGGAGCCACGCGGAAAGCTGCGCAGGCGTGACGGTGGTGAAGACGGACATGCGGTCGAGAGCCCGGGCTTTCCTAGAGGTTCAGCTGGGCCTCGCGCTCGGCGGCCGTCAGCGTGAAACCTCGTTTTTCATAGTGGTTGAATATCGCCTCGACGACGCCTTCCGGTTCGTCGATCACCTGGATCAGGTTGACGTCGTCCGGATCGATCATGCCTTCGGACACCATGCGGTCGCGCACCCAGTCGGTGAGCCCCTTCCAGAAATCGGACTGCACCAGGATGACGGGGATGCTGCGGATCTTGCGCGTCTGCACCAGGGTGAGCACTTCGCCCAATTCGTCCAGCGTGCCGAAACCGCCCGGCAGCACGACATAGGCGCAGGCGAACTTGACGAACATCACCTTGCGCGCGAAGAAATGGCGGAAGGTCTGGCTGACATCCTGGTAGCGGTTGGAGCTTTGCTCGTGCGGCAGCTGGATGTTGAGGCCGACGGAGAGCGAGCGGCCGGCGAAGGCGCCCTTGTTCACCGCTTCCATGATCCCGGGGCCGCCGCCGGAGATGACGCTGAACCCCGCATCGGAGAGCTGGCGGCCGATTTCCTCCGCCAGCTTGTAGTAGGCGTGGCCGGGCGGCGTGCGCGCGCTGCCGAAGATGCTGACCGCCGGACGGACGTGCGCCAGGCGTTCGGTGGCCTCGACAAACTCTGCCATAATTCCGAAAACCCGCCAGGATTCGCGCGCCGACCAGGATTTCTCCACAAACTCCGGGGCGAGCGGAACCGGAACCTTCTGCTTTTCGCTCATGCTGGATTTTCCGCGCTGACCGTCAATGAAAACGCTCGTGCTGGTTGATGGCTCGTCGTACCTGTATCGCGCATTCCACGCGCTGCCGGACCTGCGCAACCGCCGCGGCGAGCCCACCGGCGCCATTCGCGGCGTCCTCTCGATGTTGCGCCGCCTGCGCAACGACACAGGTGCGGATTATATCGCTTGCGTATTTGACGCAAAAGGAAAGACCTTCCGCGACGACTGGTATCCGCAGTACAAGGCCAACCGGCCGCCGATGCCGGACGACCTTTCCGCGCAGATCGAGCCGTTGCACCAGTGCGTCCGGGCGATGGGCTGGCCGCTCCTGATGGTGGAAGGCGTGGAAGCGGACGACGTCATCGGAACGCTCGCGCAGGCTGCCGCGGGCGCCGGCGTGCAGACGCTCGTTTCGACCGGCGACAAGGACATGACCCAACTGGTCAATCCCCTGGTGAAGCTCGTCAACACCATGTCCAACGAAAACCTCGACGAGGCCGGCGTCGAGCAGAAGTTCGGCGTGAAGCCGGCGCAGATCGTCGACTACCTCACCCTGATCGGCGATTCGGTGGACAACGTGCCCGGCGTCGACAAGGTGGGGCCGAAGACGGCGGTGAAACTGCTTGGCCAGTACGGCACGCTGGACAACCTCGTGGCCCATGCCGGCGAAGTCCCCGGCGCGGTCGGCGAGAACCTGCGCAGGGCGCTGCCCTGGCTGCCGACGGCGCGCAAGCTGCTCAGCATCCGCTGCGACGTGCCGTTGCCGGTCGGCCTCGAAGAACTCGCGCCCAAGCCGGAGAACACGCAGGAACTGACGGCCCTGTTCGAGCGCCTCGATTTCAAGGGCTGGCTGAAAGAACTGTCGTCGCCGGGCCAGGACGACGGGGCAGCGCAGGGACAACAGGCCGGCGCGGAGTCCGCGATCGTCGAGCCGAAGCCGGACATCCCCCGGGAGTACGAGACCGTGCTCGGCATCGAACAGCTGCAGGCCTGGCTGGCACGCATCTCGGCGGCCGCCATCGTCTCCGTCGATACGGAAACGACCAGCCTCGATCCGCTGACCGCGCAACTCGTGGGCGTCTCGCTTTCGGTGGAGCCCGGCAAGGCTGCCTATATCCCGGTGGCGCACACTTATGCCGGCGCCCCGGCGCAGCTTTCCGTGGCGGTCGTGCTGGACGCGCTGCGTGGCTGGATGCAGGATCCGGCCCGCCGCAAGGTCGGCCAGAACCTGAAATACGACAAGCACGTCCTTGCCAACTACGATGTCGCGCTCAACGGCATCGAGCACGATACGCTGCTGCAGTCCTATGTCCTGGAAAGCCACCGCGCCCATGACATGGACAGCCTTGCGCTGCGCCACCTCGACGTGAAGACCATCAGCTACGACGACGTCACCGGCAAGGGCGCGGCGCGCATTCCGTTCGAGCAGGTGGAGGTCGGGCGCGCCACGGAGTATTCCGGCGAGGATGCCGACATCACGCTGCGCCTGCACCAGGCCCTGCTCCCGCAGGTCGAGCAGGACGAAAAACTCGCGCGCATCTACCGGCAGATCGAGATGCCGGTGATGGAAGTGCTGTTCACCATGGAACGCAACGGCGTGCTGCTCGACGCGGCGCTGCTGGAGCAGCAAAGCCGCGAACTCGGCGCCAGGATCATGGAACTCGAACAGCTGGTGCACCAGCAAGCGGGCCAGCCCTTCAACCTCAATTCGCCGAAGCAGCTGCAGGAAATCCTGTTCGAGAAGCACAAGCTGCCGGTCAAGAAAAAAACGCCGGGTGGATTGCCCTCCACCGACGAAGACGTATTGCAGGAGCTCGCGCTGGACCACCCGCTGCCCAAGCTGATCCTGGAGTATCGCGGCATCTCGAAGCTGAAATCCACCTACACCGACAAGCTGCCGCGCATGGTGAATGCGCGCACCGGCCGCGTCCACACGAACTACGGGCAGGCGGTGGCGGTCACCGGCCGTCTATCCAGCAACGACCCCAATCTGCAGAACATCCCGGTGCGAACGGCGGAGGGCCGGCGCATTCGCGAAGCTTTCATCGCCGCGCCGGGCGCGGTGCTGGTGTCGGCCGACTATTCGCAGATCGAATTGCGCATCATGGCGCACCTGTCGCAGGACAAGGGATTGCTGCACGCATTCGCGACCGGGCAGGACGTGCACCGGCACACGGCGTCGGAGATTTTCGGCGTGGAAGCGGCCGCCGTGAGCAGCGAACAGCGGCGTTACGCCAAGGTCATCAATTTCGGCCTGATCTACGGCATGTCGGCATTCGGCCTCGCATCGCAGCTCGGGATCGAACGCGGCGCCGCCAACCAGTACATGGAGCGCTATTTCCTGCGTTATCCCGGCGTGAAGGAGTACATGGAGCGCACCCGCGAGTCGGCGCGCAACCTGGGGTATGTCGAAACGGTGTTTGGCCGCCGGCTTTACCTGAACGAGATCAAGTCGGGCAACCCGGCGCGGCGCCAGGGCGCGGAACGCGCCGCCATCAATGCGCCTATGCAGGGGACGGCCGCGGACCTCATCAAGATGGCGATGATCTCGGTGCAGGACTGGATCAAGTCATCGAAGGCCGCGAGCAAGCTGATCATGCAGGTGCATGACGAGCTCGTGCTCGAAGTGCCCGCTGGCGAACTCGACCTTGTCAGGAAGGAACTGCCCCGCCTGATGGAAGGCGTGGCCACGCTCGACGTGCCGCTCGTCGTCGACGTCGGGGCCGGTCCCAACTGGGAAAAGGCCCACTAGGCCGGCTGCCGGCCTAGCTTTCGGAGTAAGTGCGGCGGTCGGGATTGCGGGTGATCACGCCGCACGCCAGGCGGGCGCCGGAGTTTCCTGCCGGCTGAGTCTTCAGGTCGTCGGCGTTCGCATGCACGATCAGTCCGCGGCCGACGATGCTGTCCGCTCCCGTGCCGAAGGCCAGGCCGTCGACCTCGACCTTGGCGCTGATATTGCCGCGCTCATCCGCAGTCATGTTGCCCAGATCGCCGCCATGGCGCTTGCCGCCGCCGGGCCCGCCGTGTTCGGAATTCGTCGGATTGAAGTGATCCCCCGCGCTCGAGCCATCGCGCGCGGTGCAATCCCCGGTTTCGTGGACGTGGATGCCGTGCGTGCTGTTCGGCGCAAGACCGCTGAGTATCGCGGTGACAAGCACCACATTGCCCTTGCGGACGAAGTCGACGGCGCCTCGGACCGAGCTGCCCTCGGTGGGCTCCAGCACGGCGATGGCGGATGGATCCTCGAAACGCTTGCCGCTCTGATGGCTGGCGCAGCCGGCCAGCAGCGCGACGCATACGGCGAATGCGAACCCGTTCTGAAGATTCATGCGACACCCCTCACATCAACCCGCCTTCTCCGGCGTGGGATTGATGATACCGCATGCGATGCGCGCGCCGGAATTGCCGGCGGGCTGCGACTTGAGGTCGTCAGCCGAAGCATGGATGACGATCGCTCGCCCCAGGATGCGGTCGGGCCCGTGATCGATCGAGATTCCCGCCACTTTGACCTTGCCCCGGGCGTTGCCTGCGGCATCGGCCTTCAGGCTGCCCATGTCGCCGCCATGGCGCACCTCGCCGGACGGGCCGCCATGCGGCGAGGCCGTCGGATCGAAGTGGCCGCCGGCGCTGGAAGCGTCGGGTGCGCTGCAATCGCCGTTCTCATGGATGTGGAATCCATGCGTGCCATCGGGCGTGAGGCCGCTGATGTTCGCCTCGGCTTCCACGGTGTCGCCCTTCTGGGTAAACACCACCGTGCCCTTCGCCGAATTGCCCTGGGTCGGAGTGAGTTCCGCCACCGCCGAAGGCTTGTCCTGGACGGCCTCGGTGGAAGTGCCCGCGCAGGCCGCGAGCATCGCGCATGCGCCAAGTACGACGAGATTGCGCATGGTCACGCCATCGCGCCGCTCTCGAACGACGCCACGGCCGGGCGAAGGTAATGTGCCTGCTGCGCCGGCTTGCGTCGGACCGGTTGGTCGAACACGACGACCAGCGAGCCATGCCGGGCCTCGGCGATCGAGCACGCATACGAGAGGGCGGCCTGCGGCGCCTCGAATTGCGCGAGTGCGTTCTTCTGTCCTTCTTCCACCACTTCCCATTGGCCGCCCGCGCCGCGCAGCACGCGGAAAGACGTCGAGAATCCGGGTTGCATGTCCATGGCACTCCTCCTCTTCACACTGGTTTCAGTCATCTGGTTGTTGGTTCGCGCTGAATCAGCCCGCGACGTGCCTGCCGGAGAATTGCAATCGTCATGCCAAGCGGATTGCGAATCGATATGGCCTTTTCTTGCAGGGACTTACACAGGAACGATGATTCCGCAGGAAGACTTCCGGTAATCATCGCCAGGTAGGGTTTACAGCGGGGCTGCAAGAATTACAGCCCCGCGGGGTGCTGCCGGGATCAGTTGAAGAACAGGTAAATGATGACCAGCACGAAAGCCGGAACACCCAACAGCCATGCGAGAAAGTACTTGCCCATGATGATCTCCTCGATCGGTTTCGACAGGGCCGCCGTAAACGTGGACGGCAGGCCTGATCGCAATCAGGGCAAGACACATGCCATTGGGCGCGTCGCCTTATGACGACAGCGCGGGATGACGGCTCAGAATTCCATGTCGAGTTCGTCGATCTCCTCGACTTCGAGACGCGCGGCCGCGATCCACTCGCGCAGTTCGGGCATGGCGAGGATGTGGTCGCGATAACCCGCGCATTGCGGGTCGAGCTGGACGTCGTAAGTCTGGAATCGCGTCGCCACCGGCGCATACATGGCATCGGCCATGCTGCGCCGGCCGAACAGGAAGGGCCCGCCATAGGCCGAGAGGCACTCGCGCCAGATCGCCGTGACGCGCTCGATATCGCCGACCGCGCGCGACCAGACCTTGTGTCCCGGAATACGGGCCTTCAGGTTCATCGGCAGTGCTGCGCGCAGGCTGCTGAAGCCTGAGTGCATTTCCCCGCAAATGGAGCGGCAGTGCGCACGCGCCTTGAGGTCGGCCGGCAGCAGGCCGCTCTCCGGCCTGAGTTCGTGGAGGAATTCCGCGATGGCCAGCGTATCCCACACCTTGATGCCCTCGTGGGTCAGGCAGGGCACCAGGATCGAGGGCGAGAGCAGCAGCAGTTCCTTGCGGGCATCGGCGTCATCCGGCGGGACGGCGACTTCCCGGAACTCGATGCCGGAGAATTTCGCCAGCAACCAGCCACGCAGCGACCATGACGAATAGTTCCTGCTGCTGATGCTGAGCGTGGCCATCGCCATGAGTGAAGTCCCCCGAGTCCCTGTCGTGCCGATAGATCCCGGGGTGCAATTGCAAGGGCCGTGCCACGCGCGGACACTGGCGCGGAAGTTGCGTCCGGATACCGTTCGCATGGCGCCTTGCGCCGTCCGTCCCATGCTTTATCAAACCTACCAATCCCACGCCGACCTGATGTGGCTGCCCCGCGCCGCGGCGCGGGCCGTCGTCCCGGTCCTCAGCGACCTGCGCCCCGACTGGAACGAGATTCCTCCCCTGCGCCGGTTGGCCGCGGCTTGCGAGGTTTTCGATCTGGTGAAACTCACGCACAGCCGTCCACCGTTCCGGATCGATTCCGTGAGCGTTGGTGGCCGGGAAGTCGCCGTGAGCGAGGAAGTTGCCTGCCGCACGCCGTTCGGGAGCCTGCTGCATTTCCGCAAGGACATCCCGATCGCCCAGCCCCGGGTCCTGATCGTTGCACCGATGTCGGGCCATTTCGCCACCCTGCTGCGCGAAACGGTGCGCACCATGCTGGCCGACCATGATGTCTACATCACCGACTGGCACAACGCGCGCGATGTCCCCCTGGCGGACGGCCGCTTCGGCCTCGATGAATACATCCAGCACCTGATGGACTTCCTTGGCGCCATCGGACCGGGAGGCCACCTGGTGGCCATTTGCCAGCCGTGCGTCGCCGCGCTTGCCGCAGTCGCGATCATGTCCGAAGACAAGCACGAGGCCACGCCCCTCAGCATGTCGCTGATGGCCGGACCCATCGATTGCCGGGTGAGCCCGACCGAGGTGAACAAGCTGGCGACGAGCCGGCCGATCGGCTGGTTCGAGGACAACCTGATCGCGACGGTGCCCGCGCGCTTCCCCGGGGCGCTGCGACAGGTCTACCCGGGCTTCCTGCAACTGATGGCGTTCATGAGCATGAACCTGGAACGCCACGTCACCTCGTTCCGCGAATTCTACGAGGACCTGATGCGGGGCGACGACGAGAAGGCGCAGGCGAGGCGGCGTTTCTACGAGGAATACTTCGCGGTGGCGGACCTGCCCGCCGAGTTCTACCTCGAGACCGTGCGCCGGGTTTTCCAGGAGTACGCGCTGGCGACGGGACAACTCACCTGGCGCGGACGGTCAGTCGATGCGAAGGCGATCCGGCGCACGGCGCTGCTGACGGTCGAAGGGGAGAAGGACGACATCTGCGCCCTCGGGCAAACGCTCGCCGCGCAGGATCTTTGCACGGGCCTTCGCCAGTACATGCGCACCCACTATATCCAGGCCGGCGTCGGCCACTACGGCGTGTTCAGCGGCAAACGCTGGAACAACAACATTTACCCCATCGTTCGCGACATCATCCACGTCAGCGAATGAGCGCTCAGGCGCGCGTCAGGGTGATCGCCTTCTCCGGACAGGCGGCGACGCACAGCCCGCAGGCGTGACAGGCATCGGCGTTGGTGGCGAAGGCCTGCTGCCAGCGATGTCCGAATCCCTTCAGCTTCCCGCGCAGCGAAAGTTTCGAGCGCTCTTCCCTGGGCAACGTGCCCATCGTGAACACGTCGTAGGGACAGACCGCGACGCAGTCCTTCTTGCCTTCGCAGCGGTTGCGGTCAATCACCGGCCGGAACCGGCCGGGCTCCTGCTTGCATTCGTTCGCGTCGCTCATGTGCCCATTATAAGGGCGCGCACCACGACGCCACGTTTCAATTCTGCAGTTTGGCGTCCAGCGTGATCTTCGCGTTGAACAGCTTGGACACGGGGCAGCCTGCTTTCGCATTGTTTGCCGCCTTCTCGAAGGCCGCCTTGTCGGCACCGGGTATCTTCGCCGTGAGGTCGAGATGCACGGCGGTGATCGCAAAGCCGCCTTCGACTTTTTCCAGGCTGACGGTCGCGGTCGTGTTGATGCTCTCGGCCTTCATGCCAGCCTCGCCGAGCTGCGCGGACAGCGCCATGGAGAAGCAGCCCGCGTGCGCCGCACCCAGCAGTTCCTCGGGATTGGTGCCCGGCCCGTTCTCGAAGCGGGTGTTGAACCCGTATTGGGCATTCGAAAGCACGCCGCTTTCCGTGGAAACACTGCCTTTGCCGTCCTTGAGGCCGCCTTTCCAGACGGCCGAGCCTTTTTTCTTGATGACCATGGAGTGCCTCCAGTAATGGGGGGAATTTCCGGGTTGCGGGAATCGCGCTAGCGGTAGATAGAGGTAGACAGGACGGGACTGGCTTTGTTCAGTCGGCGCCCGGGCGCTTAGCGCGCGGCCGGATCGGCCTTCTTCCAGGCAACGAGCTCCACCTGGACGCTTTCCTTCCCGTCCGCGACCCAGATCTGTCCCTCCTGGATGGTGACCTGCAGTTGCATGGTTCGCTGCGCCAGGCGCGCCATCGCCTGGCTGCCCTGCCTGGGGACATTCATGACACTGAGATTCTTGTTGCGCGCGAGGTCCCCGCCCGTCTGCTTCCACCAGATCTCGGCGCCGTGTCCGCCATAGGCGTAGACCTGGACCTCGCTTGCCCGGCCGCAGGCCTTGCGCAGGCGTTTCTCGTCGGGCAAGCCGACCTCGATCCACAACTCCACGCCGCCGGTGAGGTCCTTCTCCCAGAGGTCGGGCTCCTCGTCCGCGCTCAGTCCCTTGCCGAAGGCCAGCTCATCGCCCGCATGATGCGCGAACGCCAGGATCCGTTCCATCATCCGCTCGTCGGTTTCGGACGGATGGCGCGCGATGGTCAAGGCATGGCCGCCGTAGTGGTGCCGGTCCATGTCCGCGATCTGGACGTCGGCCTTGAAAATGGTCGCCTTGAGGGCCATCGGCCGTTATGCCGCCCGCGTCACGATGCGAAGTGGATCAGGCGGCCGGCTCGGACACCAGGTCCGAGAGGCCGTTGAGCGAATACTGGATGCCGTGGAGGTTGGCGTAGAGGCCGTTGAGGGCCAGCAACTCGGCATGGGTGCCGATTTCGGCCACGCGGCCTTCATCCAGCACGACGATGCGGTCGGCTTTTTCGATGGTGGACAGGCGGTGCGCGATGACCAGCGTGGTCCGGTGCTGCATCAGCCCTTCCAGCGCGGCCTGGACATGTTTCTCCGACTCCGAATCCAGCGCCGAAGTGGCTTCGTCCAGGATCAGGATCGGCGCGTCCTTCAGCACCGTGCGCGCGATTGCAAGGCGCTGGCGCTGGCCCCCGGAGAGGCGGACGCCGTTTTCCCCGATCAGGGTATCGAAGCCCTGCGGCATCTCGCGGATGAAGTCGAGGGCGTGGGCCGCCTCCGCCGCGCGCTCGATCGCCTCCCGCGAGGCCCCCGCCGATTCCCCATAGGCAATGTTGGCCGCCACGGTGTCGTTGAACAACGCGACTTCCTGGCTGACCAGCGCGATGTTCCGGCGCAGGCTGGCGAGCGATAACGACTCGAGGTCATAGCCGTCGATGGTGATGCGGCCGGAAGTCGCATGATAGAAGCGCGGGACCAGGTTGGCGAACGTGGTCTTGCCGCCGCCGCTGGATCCCACCAGGGCGACGGTCTCCCCGGCGCGGATCGCAATCGACACGTCTTGCAGCGCCGGACGTTCCGCGCGCGCGTACTGGAATCCGACGTTCTCGAAGACGATGTCGCCGCGAACGCGATCGATCTCCAGCTTGCCGAGGTCGCGCTCGGGTTCCTCGTCCACCAGCGCGAACACGCTCTCGGCCGCGGCCAGACC
>Ga0315912_10005239_pt1 | contig 11992 bp, 16 predicted proteins | sample VfabasoilMG_FD_204469 | JGI IMG/M metagenome (GOLD analysis project Ga0315912, IMG submission 204469) | Garden soil microbial communities collected in Santa Monica, California, United States - V. faba soil | ecosystem: Environmental > Terrestrial > Soil > Garden | place: USA: California... | reverse complement strand
CGCAGGCGATCTTGTCCCATTCCGTCACCGCATCGGCCGCCGTGATCGGCGGCGCCGCAGCCAGCGCGATGGCCAGCAGACATGCGGCCGTTGCTTCATGCCTCATGAGATTTCCGCTCCCGTGAGTGTTGTAACCGCGAGCGTTGCGTCAGTGGGGAGACGACGCCTTCTCGCCGTAAGGCGCCGCGCCCGCGATCGCCGCGACGATCGAGAACACGAGCTGGTAGATGGCGACGGTGAACCACAGGCTCTCGCTGTAGAAGCCGAGCGGAATGAACTGCGCGGGTCCGGTGAGCGAGTAGGCGACCCAGGCGACGACGCCGGCCCAGGTGGCGGTCTTCACGCCAGGGCCGAGGCGCGGACGCAGCAGCACGTAGGTGTACATCGTCAGGAAGCCGCGGCCGGCCTCGAAGATGACGAACCAGATCATGGACCATCCGGCATGCTGCGGGACTGTTGCGCCGAGGGCGGTGACGACGTCCGCCCACTGATCGCTGACGACCTTCTGGTGCAGGAAGCCGTCGCTCACGAAGCAGATCGCCGCGACGATCACGGCGCCGAGGACGAACTTCCCCCAATTGATGTTGATCATTCTCGCTCCCCCTTGGGCCGGTGGACCCGGCTTTCGCGCATATTACGCCGGAGCGGCCCGGCCGTAACTGTCGGACAGCAGCCGGCTGATGGTACCGAGGGCCCCGCGGTGCTCGGGTTTCATGAGCACCGAGCGCAGCGCGGTCACGGTGCCGCCCGTGCCCCAGGGGTCATCGAAGAACGTGGCGGGCAGCTCGGCGAGTGCCAGGTGCAGGCCGGCCTTTTCGGCATTTGCGAATATCTCGCGCGCGCGTTGCGAGGACTGCGCGGCGGACTCGGCGCGCACGACCCAGACGACGATGTCGAGCTCCGGGGGGAAGGCTGCAATGAAGCGGGAATCCTGCGCCAGCTGCCCGTGGAACTCGAGCGCCGCTGCCCGGCAGTCGTGCAACCGCGCTGCGAACTCGCCCCCGCGGATCAGTGGAAAGAGTTTCTGCGTCGCCCAGAGCGCGACGGCGGCCGCGCCCGGGCGCGAGCATTCGAGGCTGATCTCGCCGAGGTGCAGCTCGTTCGAGCTGAAGTAGGTGTAAGGCGAATCGTGGCGGTAATGCGTACCGATGGCAGGATCTCGGAACAGCACGCAGCCGCAGCCGTAGGGCTGCAGCCCGTGCTTGTGCGGGTCGATGACGATCGAATCGACGTCGGCCAGCCGGTCGAACGCCGCCCGCGCGGGCGGAGCGAGGTTGTCGGCGAGCACGTAATAGCCGCCATAGGCACAATCCGCGTGCACGCGAAAGCCATGGCGGTCGCGCAGCCGCAGGATCTCGGGCAACGGATCCACGGAGCCGATCGCGGTGGTGCCGAGGGTCGCGACCACCGTGCCGACGCCGCCGGCCTTCACGCGCTGCTCGAGCGCGCCGATGTCCATGCGGCCCTGGCCATCGACCGGGATGCTTTCGAATGGCAGCTTAAGCACGGCGCTGATCCGGTTGTGCGTGTAGTGCGCCTGCGTAGAGGCGACCACGGTCGCTCCGGGATGCAGCTCGCCCGCGATCCAGAGCGCCTCGAGGTTCGCCATCGTGCCGCCGCTCGTGAGATGGCCGAGGTGCGCGTCCCAGCCGAACATGCGCGCGAGTTCGGCGACCGCCTCCTTCTCCATCGCGGAGCTCGCGCGGCCGCCGTCGAGCGCATGGTTGTTGGGGTTGATCCACATCGCCAGCGCATAGGCGAGGCGGGCGACCGCATGCGGCGGCTTCAGCATCTGGCCCGCGTACTGCGGATGGAAGTAGGGGTAGTTGTCGTGCAGGCGCTTGGCGACGTCGTTCAGCACCCGGCGCAGGGCCTCGGGATTGCCGACAGCCGGTTCGAGTGGTGGAAGATTCGAAAAGCCCTGCTCGAGACGCGCGAGCGCGTCGTGCAGCAGCAGCGAATCGCTGTCGAGCAGGCCGGCCATCTCGCCCGATCCTACCTGAAGGGGACGCGCCCCTTCATATTCGTGAAGGGGACGCACCCCTTCATATTCGCATTACGAATATGAAGGGGCGCGTCCCCTTGGGCGTCAGCTCGCGGCGGGCATGGCTCCGTAGGCCTCGACGATGCGATCGAGGATCCCGTTCCAGCCGCCCGCGTGTGCCTGGACCATCTCTTCGCTCGGCAACCGCTCGTGCGTGATGACGACTTCGGTGCCGCGTCCCCGCGCGTTGAAGTCGACGGTCACGAGCGAGCCGTGGTCGCCGGCAAACGGCGAATTCCAGGTGAAGACGATGCGGCGCGGGCGCGTGATCTCCTGGTACGACCCCGTGTGCGGCACCGACCCCTTGGGCGTGTGCATCACGATCTCGAACGCCCCGCCGACGCGCGCGTCCAGCTTCACGTCCGAGCGCTCGGTGTCGAAGGGGCGCATCCAGGCGGCGAGCTTGCCGGGATCGAGCCAGGCGTCGAATAGCTCGGACGCGGGCGCGGCGATCTCGCGGCGGACGGAGACGGTGGGGACATGGGCGACTGCGTTCATTTCGATTTCCTCTGCTTGGGTTTCTTGCCGGTGGCGTATGCATCGAGCGCCGCGAGACTCTCGGTCCAGAAGCGCTGGTAATGGGCGATCCAGTCCGCCGCCTCCGACAAGGGGGCGGCATTGAGCGACAGCACGTGGTCGCGGCCGCGCACTTCGCGGTGCACCAGGCCGGCGTGTTCCAGCTTGCGCACGTGCTTGGACACGGAGTTGAGCGAGATCGGGAAAGCAGCCGCGAGCTCGGTGACGCGGGCATTCGACTGCGCGAGCCGCGCGAGGATGGCCCGTCGCGTCGGGTCCGCGATGGCGCCGAGGACCCTGTCCATGCCCGGTTTTCTATATTCACCCATAAGGGTGAATATAAAGCGCCACGGGCGAACGAGTCAAGGGCTGACTCGGCATTCGATCCGGGTTGCCCGATTGCGCGCTAGGCCAGCGCCGCTTTGAACAGCGCCATCATCCGTTCCCAGGCTTTCTCCGCCTGGGTGGCGTTGTAAACGGCGGAGTCCGGCGGGCACCAGCCGTGCTGGGCGCCTGCGTAGACCTCGATCTCGGCCGGCAGGCCCGCCTTGCCAAAGGCGTCGCGCAGGACGTCCTTGGCCTCAGGCTGCTTCTGGTCGTCGTTCTCGGCAATCGCGACGAGGAAGCGAGCCTTCATCTTCGGAATGAGGAGGTGCGGGCTGTCCGCCTGGTCGGTTGCGAGGCCGCCACCGTGGAATGTGGCAGCGGCACCGATGCGATCAGGCTGCACGGCTGCCGTCTCGAACACGATCGGGCCGCCCATGCAGTATCCGGTCGTGCCGGCCTTGCGCTTCGTGTCGACCGCGGTCTGCGCATCGAGCCAGGTGATGAACGCCTGCGCGTCGGTCCTGGCAGTGGCCGGGCTCAGCGTGGCTTTGAGCCCGAACAGCATCTTGCGCGTTTCCGGGTCGTTGAAGTCCGCATGCTCGGGCGCAGTCGGCGCCTTCTGTGTGCGGTAAAACGGATTGACGACCAGCACGGCATAGCCCGCTTCCGCGAGCCGCTTGCCCATGTCCCGGAACGTCGGGCGCAGGCCGAAGATGTCGGGCCAGATCAGGACGGCCGGGTGCTGGCCGGTGACCGGATGCACGAAGTAAGCATCCGCCGTGCCGTCGGGCGTCTTGATCTCGACTTCGGATTCCGCCGTTTCCGCGGCGTGTGCCGCCCGCGGCAGCGCGAGCGCGAGGCCTGCACCCAGGGTCAGCGACGCGAGCTGCCTGCGGGAGATCCCGCCCCGGCGAAGGTTGTGCTCGATCATGTCGTCGAATGCAGAGTCATCGCACATGGCTGTCCTCCAGCGGCTAGCCCAATAATTTGCTGATTTCGCCGAAACCGGCCGCATCGGCGGTGTACGCGAACGTCCCGGTCTCGCGCATCTCGCGCGCACCGCGCAGGAACGCCCCGAGCGCGGCGGCGGAAAGCGCGCTGCCGACGCTCACGCGTCGCACGCCCATCCCGGACAGCTCCGCGAGCGTGAAGCGCTGCGGCTGCGTGCCCATGAGGAAATTCACCGGCCGGTCCACAGACTTCACGATCGTCGTGATCTCCTCCCGCGTCGTGATGCACGGTGCATAGAGGACATCCGCGCCGGCCTCCTGGTAGGCCTGCAGGCGCTTGATCGTGTCCGCAAGGTCCGGGATGCCGACGAGGTAATTCTCCGCACGCGCCGTCAGCGTGAACGGAAAGGGCAGGTCGCGCTTGGCCTCTACGGCGGCGCGGACGCGGTCCGTGGCGTGCGCAATCTCGTAAACCTTTTCGCCCGGGCGGTCGATGGAGTCTTCGATGGACCCGCCGACGATTCCGGTCGCCGAAGCCCGGCGGATCGTCTCGGCAACGGTTTTCAGGTCGTCGCCGAAGCCGTTCTCGAGGTCGGCGCTGACCGGCAGGTCGGTCGCGGCGGCGATCTCCGCGACGTGGGCGAGCATCCGCTCGCGCCCGACGCGGTTGTCGAGGACGCCGATGGAAAACGCGAATCCCGCGCTCGTCGTCGCGAGCGCCTCGAAGCCGAGTTTCTCGAGCATCCGCGCCGTGCCGACGTCCCAGGGGTTCGGGATGATGAACGCCTGCGGCCGCGCATGCAGCGCGCGGAACGCCTCGGCCTTCTCGCCCTGCGTCTTCTTCATGCGCGCAGCAGCGTCCACGCGCCGATTGCGATGAACCCGACCCCCGCCACGTACTTCAAGGTCGCGGGACTGACGTACTGGGACACCAGCCCGCCCGCGAGCACGCCGATGCCTGTTGCCAGTATCAGCGCCGCCGAAGCCGCGATGAAGACAGTGAGCTTGCTGACCGCCTGGTCGGCCGAGAAGAGCAGCGTCGCGAGTTGCGTCTTGTCGCCGAGCTCGGCAATGAAGACCGATCCGAATACGGTGACCAGCAGCTTCAGGTCCATCAGGTGTCCTTCCTGGCTTCGGCAGGCTTGCGCGCTTGGCGGATCAGACCGACGAGTGCAATGACGAGGCCGACTGTCGCGATCCCGACCGACAGTTTGAGCCAGATGCCGGAGCCTTTCATGTATCCGACGCGATCTACGCCGAAGAGCAGCGGTGCAACGGATGCCAACAGCAGGCCGCAGAGTACGGCGCCGCCGCGCGGCGCCTTCAGCGCGACGGCCGCGAATACGATAGCGAGCAGCAGCGCCGGCACGCCGAACAGCAGCACGAAGAGTCCCGCGTCTCCCGCCATCCCTGTCTCCCGATTCCAAGGGGACGTACACCTTGCTCGGACCCCGGTGAACGTCCCTGGGTTCAGCAGGCCGGGCAAGGGTATCAGCCGTCGTAGGCTTTTTGCATGGCGGCGATATCGGGTTTCTTCTGGGTCATCATCTCGGCGAAGGCCCGCTGCGACCGGGGCGACTTGTGGTCGCCCAGGAGCTTCTCAACGGCGTCCGGCACGATCTGCCAGGACACGCCGTACTTGTCCTTGAGCCAACCGCATAGCTGCGCCGCGGGGTCGCCGCCGGCGCCCAGTTTCTGCCAGTAGTAGTCGACCTCCTTCTGGTCCTTGCAATGCACCTGCAGGGATACGGCTTCGTTGAACTTGAAGATCGGCCCGCCGTTCAGGGCCGTGAACGGCTGCCCATCGAGCACGAATTCGACGACCATCACGGAGCCGGGTTTCTGGCCGTGCTGCTCCTGGCCGGCTTTGCCATAGCGGGCGACCTTCCTGATCTTCGAATTCCTGAAGATCCTGACGTAGTACTTCGCCGCCTGTTCCGCCTGGTGGTCGAACCAGAGGAAAGGGCTGATTCGCGCTTTCGCTGCCATTTATCCAACTCCTGAGAATCCGTGTACCCGATGGTCGTTTGGGCCGGACCACAATCGACAGATCAGGAGTCGGAGGCCCGGTTCAGGAAGCGTCCTTGACCAGGCGGAATCCGAGGTGGTTGGTCCCGGTCGACGGTTCGCCCTTGCCCCGGGTGCCGACCATGTAGCGCGAGCAGTATTGCTCGGTGCACAGGTACGAGCCGCCGCGATGCACGCGCTTCATCACGCCGGGCTCGCTCGGGTCGCTCGACGTATCCGGTCCCTTGGGGTTCTGCGCGACGCCCGTGCGTGCGAGATCCGCGTAATAGTCAGGCCGGTACCAGTCGCTGGTCCACTCCCAGACGTTGCCGGCAACGTCGTAGAGCCCGTAGCCGTTCGGCGGGTAGGAAGCGACCTGAGCCGTACCGCCGTGCGCGTCCGCCCGCGTGTCCTCGTTCGGGAAGTGCCCCTGGTGCGTGTTGGCCATGAACTTGCCGTCCACCAGGAAGGCGTTGCCCCACGGATAGACCTGCCCGGCGAGGCCGCCGCGTGCGGCGAACTCCCACTCGGCCTCGGTCGGCAGACGCTTGCCGGCCCACTTCGCATAGGCCTCGGCATCCTCGTAGGCCACGTGCACGACCGGGAAATCCTCGCGCCCCTCGAGGTCGCTCTCCGGACCCAGCGGATGGCGCCAGTCGGCGCCGTTCACGTACGACCACCAGCGGAAATGCGAGTCGAGCGGCACTTCGTGATCGGGCGGCGTGAACACCACGGACCCCGCCACGAGGTTCTCCGGTGGCGCCCCGGGAAACTCCTCTGCGGTCGGCGTGCGCTCGGCGACGGTGACGTGTCCCGTCGCCTTCACGAACGCGGTGAACTGGCGGTTCGTGACCTCGGTCTTGTCCATCCAGAAACTGTTCACGTTCACGCGATGGATCGGCCGCGAGTCGTCCGTCGCCTGCATGCCGACGACGTTGGCGTCCTCGCCGAGTGGATCGACCGCGCCCATGGAGAATGCGCCGCCCGGAATCCAGGCCATGCCGTCGGGTGCGGGCCCGGGTGCCGCGGCCGCATTGGGCGCCGTCGGCGCGAATTGCGTCGCGACCGTGGCTTCCATCCCGGGAGTACCGGAGGTGGCCGGGGCGGGCGCTTCGCCCGTGCGCGAGAGCAGGCCGAAATAAACGCCTGCCGATAGGCCGATCACGATCAGCGCAATCGCGATCGCCTTGCTGGGAGCCTTCTGTGCCATGCGTGGATTGTCCCGCAGCCGGCGTTATTCGAAAGCGAAGACCTTGTTCCAGTCGTCCTTCATGTCGACGACGGTCCAGCCGCGCAGCTTCGCCTCGTCGAGTCCCTTGCCGAGCGCGCCGATGTGCGAGCCGCGATCGTAGGCCCACTCGCGCGCACCATCCGTATGGTGGACGTACAGGCAGAATCTCCGGCCCGAACCCGAGCAGGTCCACTGGAGCATCTGCAGGTCGCCGTCGGAATTGCCGAAGGCGGCGATCGGGCGCCGGCCGATGTGGCGCTGGATGCCGACCGGCTTGCCGTCCTTGTCGTCGTTCAGGACGATGTTCGGCAGCTTGTGGAGCACGTACTTGCCGTCCTGCATGTCGAACTTGAGCCCGCCGGTCGAGCCGATCACCTGCTCGGGCGGGATGCCGTAGACCTTCTCCGTCCAGGGCCGCATGAACTCGATGCCGCCGCCCGACACGATGTAGGTCTTGAATCCGTTGGCGCGCAGGTAGTCGAGCAGCTCGAGCATCGGCTGGTAGACCATGGCCGTGAACGGCTGGCCGGTCTTGGGATGCTTCGCCGTCGCGATCCAGTCGCTGACGGAGCGGCTGAACTCGTCGGTGGTCATGCCGGAGTGGGTCGCGGTCAACAGGGCGGCGACGCCCGCTTCGCCACCCGCCGTGACGCCGCGCACGTCACCCTTCAGCACCGATGCAAAAGGCTCCTGCGTCTTCCATTCAGGGTGCTGGGGCGCCATCGCCTTGACCCGGTCCACCAGGAAGAAGATCTGCGTGTAGATCGGCTGCTCGGCCCACAGCGTGCCGTCGTTGTCAAAGGTCGCGATACGCTCCGGCACCGGCACGAAGTCCGGCGAGCCTTGTGTCGTCACCGCCTCGACGAACTGGACGATCGATTGCTTGGTGGCACCATCTTTCCAGGAGGGCAGCGAGTCGGCCGCCCATGACGATGTGGCGAAGGCGAACGTTGCGGTCGCGGCCACGGTCATCGCAACGCGCCGGGAAATCGTGATCATCGTAGACCTCCAAAAACTCGGGCCGCACCCATGAGCGGTGCGGCCCGATTATCTGCCTTCGACTTGCATCCAGCGAGGAATCAGTTACTCGCCGGCTTGCTGACCGCTTCCATGACGTGGTCGAGATTGAAGGAGCCGGGTTTCTGCCGCGGCGGGAACTCCCGGAAGCTCTGCAGCCACTGGGCGACGTAGGCGCCGGCAGGAGCAAGGAGGTACACGCGATCGATGCGCCAGGTCGCGTAACCCATTCCTTCATGATCCGCGCGTTCGAACGGGTCACTACGCAGGTTGAACAGCTTCGGGAGCCGCAGCTTTACGAAGGGTTCCTGCCACACGTCGAATCCGTGCCCGCGCTGCTCAAGGAAGACCATCTTCCACTGGTCGTAGCGCAACGCCGCGACACTGCCATCGTCAGTCCAGTAGATGAACTCCTTGCGCGGCCAGGGCGCCTCGCCCTTGAGCGCGGGTCCGAGGTCGTAACCGTCAAGGTGGACCTTGTAATTCGAGCCGCCGATGCTGCTGCCCTTCAACAGGTCTTCCTTGGCCGACTTGTTGCCCGCCGCTGCGACCAGCGTCGGCAACATGTCTTCGTGCGCGACGATGTCGTTGACGATCGTGCCCGGCTCGATCACGCCCGGCCATTTGATAATGGCCGGCACGCGATAGCCGCCTTCCCAGTTTGTATTCTTCTCGCCGCGGAACATGGTGGTGCCGCCGTCAGGCCAGCTCATGGTTTCCGCGCCATTGTCGGTCGAGTACATGACGATCGTGTTCTTGTCGAGGCCGAGTTCCTTGAGCTTTGCCAGGACCTGGCCGACGTGCGCATCGTGCTCGACCATACCGTCCGGATAGATGCCGAGTCCCGACTTGCCCACGGACTCCTGCTTCAGGTGAGTCCAGATATGCATCCGGGTCGAGTTCCACCAGATGAAGAACGGTTTGTCGTCCTTCTTTGCTTTTTCCATGAAGCCCAGGGCTTTGGCAGTGACTTCATCGTCGATGGTCTCCATCCTCTTCCGGGTCAGCGGACCGGTATCGGTAATCCGACCGTCAGAAAAGCTGTGGATTACGCCGCGAGGGCCGAATTTCTTCTTGAACTCCGGGTTCTTCGGATAGTCCGCGTTCTCCGGTTCCTCCTCAGCGTTCAGGTGATAGAGGTTGCCGAAGAATTCGTCGAATCCATGTGCCGTCGGCAGCATGTCGTCGCGGTCGCCCAAATGGTTCTTGCCGAACTGTCCGGTCATGTAACCCTGCGCGCGCAGCAGCGTCGCGATGGTCGGATCTTCCTTCTTCATGCCTTCCGGAGCGCCCGGCAGGCCGACCTTGGTGAGGCCGGTGCGGATCGGCGACTGGCCAGTGATGAAGGCGGCTCGGCCGGCGGTGCAGCTCTGCTGGCCGTACCAGTCGGTGAACAGCGCGCCTTCCTTGGCAAGGCTGTCGATGTTCGGTGTCTTGTATCCCATCACGCCCTGGTTGTACGCGCTGATGTTGAACCCGCCGATGTCGTCACCCCAGATGACGAGGATGTTCGGCTTGCCGTCGGCAGCGGCCGCCAGCAATGGAAACGCGGCCAAGGCGGTGAGCCAGGCCAGGAATCGAACGGTCTTCATGAAGTCCTCCATTGATCCCGCCGTCGGATGAGGCGGGCATGCACAATCAGGGCGGAAGGTTTGCACTTCCTATGGCCTCGCATTGTGCCTTCAAGGACAATCGCAGCGGGATTTTTCTGGGATCGTGGCGTCCATGACGGACCTCCGCGAGACCTGTGCCGATCGCGGCGCGGCCCCATTTCGGGGTATAGCGGGGGAAATCGATTTGATCGGACCGTCGAAGGCGCGGGACCTGCTGGCTGGCATCGGCTGGCTTTCGCAGCAACCGGGGGAGTTTCAGGACCAGGTGTTCCGGCGCGCCACGTCCGTGAAGTACCGCGCCGGCGAAGTCATCTACCGACTGGGCGACCCGTTGGGCGGCATCTACGGTTTCGTCAGCGGGGGCGTCGTCGCCAGCGTCGCGCCACCCCAGGCGACGCCCCAGCTCATGCACGTGCTGACGCCCGGAAGCTGGACCGGCGAGGGGTCGTTCCTGAGCCGCCAGCCGCGCCGGGTCGGGTTGCAGGCTGCGATCGACACCACCGCCATCTACCTGCCACTCGAGCAGATGGACCAGATGGCCGGACGCGATCCGATGGCGACGCGGCGGTTCACCCAGATCCTGATGATGAATCTCGACCTGGTGCTGAACGCTTTTTACGACCTGCAGGACCCCGACGAGCACCGTCGCATCGCGCGGGCCTTGCGTCGTGTGACGGCGCTGGAGCAGGTGCCGATTCCGCTCGCGCAAGCGGCGCTCGGCATGCTCTCGAGTACGTCGCGCAAGACAGTCAATGCCGCGCTCAAGCGTTTCACCGAGGCAGGCTGGGTCAAGTCGGCGTATCGCTCGATCGTCGTGATCGACCTCAAGGGCCTCACGCGCTTCGCGGAAGGCGGCCGCGACTAGTCGCGCAGGCCCTTCTCGTATACGTAAAACAGGTCGTCGCGCTTCCAGCCGCAGGATTCGTACAGCGACTGGCCGATCGTGTTGGTCCTGGCCGTCTGCAACATCAGGCGCGCCGCGCCATTCTCGCGTGCATAGGACTCGGCGGCTTCCATGAGCGCGCGGCCCGCACCCGTGCCGCGGGCAGCCGGCGTGACGAAGAGGTCATAGAGCACGAAGGTCCGGTCGGCGAGCACGGAACAGAATGCCGGGTAGAGCTGCGTGAAGCCGACGATGTCACCGCGCCCATCCTCAGCGACGAGGATCACGGATTCGTTGCGATGGAATCGCTCGTCGAGGTAGCTCCGCGCGAGCGCAAGATCGGCGGGCATCTCGTAGAACTGCCGGTAGGCGTCGAACAGTGCCGCGACCGTGTCGAGGTCGCCGGACTCGGCCCGGCGGATCGTCAGCTTCGTCATGCGCTTCTCCCCAGCTTCTTGTCGAGCAGCTCATATCCTGCGCGTTCTGCGTAACCCTGTGCCCGGTAAAACGCACGCGCACGGTCGTTGCCACGTCCGAGCTGCAGCGAGACGTTGGTGCATTCGCGGCGCACGAACTCCGCTTCCGCGAGGCGGAGCAACTCCTCGCCGATGTCCTGGCCACGGGCAGAGGGCAGCACGAAGAACTCGTCGATCTCCGCCGTGAGCCCGAGGTGCTCGAGGCTGAACACGTAGACGGCGAGCAGGTAGCCGACGGTCTGTCCCTTCGCCTGCGCGATCCACCCGCTTGAGAGTCCCGGAGTCGTCACGGCGCGCTCGAGTTCGCGGCTGACCGACGGGCCGTCGAAGCCCGAGATGTCCTCGAAGAGCCAGTACTGCTCCACCAGAGGCAACAAGGCCGGGATGTCATGGGTCGTGACGGGCCGGATCTCGGCGTTCATGTCACGCTCTTCGGCAGCTTGCGTTTCCAGGCGGCACGCAGGAGTTCACGGACGTCCTCCGGCTTCGCGCTGACGAGGTCGACGCGCAGGCCCACGATCTTCCGGCCCCATTCGAGCTTGATGTACGCATCGGGCTGAAGTCGCATCATGCGATCGCGATCCTCCTCGTCAAGGAAGACGTGCAGTGAGCCGCCTTCCACGGGTGCGGTCGCGTAGATGCGGCCGCGCACGCGGAACGAGGTGTAGCGGTGGTGTGGGGACTCCGTGGTACCCAGCAGCGCCATCGCCATGTGGCGGACTTCGGCGAGTTGCATCGCGCACGGATCCTAGCGCGCGGCAGCCGCAACGGGCAGATGCGGGGCAATCATGTAGTGGGCGTCCATGCCGGGTGGCATCGCGTCCGGATACTGCTCTTCACGAAAACCGAGGCGCAGGTACAGCCGACGGGCATCGGTGTTGGTCTTGTCGACGAACAGCGAAAACTCGCGCGGCCCGAATTCCGCGAG
>Ga0315912_10005238_pt1 | contig 11993 bp, 8 predicted proteins | sample VfabasoilMG_FD_204469 | JGI IMG/M metagenome (GOLD analysis project Ga0315912, IMG submission 204469) | Garden soil microbial communities collected in Santa Monica, California, United States - V. faba soil | ecosystem: Environmental > Terrestrial > Soil > Garden | place: USA: California... | reverse complement strand
TTGCCGAAGATCGATTCCGGGCTGATGCCGCTCGAGCCCAACGACTCGAGCCGTTGCGGGTCGAATTGCACGCCCGTGAACTGCCTGACGCGGAACAGATCGAGGAACGCCTCGGCCGCGGCCTGCACGGTCGGCAATGTGAACGCGAAGCCAACGACGGCGATCGACGCCGCCGCCGCGAACCACTTGGCTCTGTTGGCCGCGGGCGCGACGCGCGCGACGGCGTTTGGGGGGACCGCACGCAACGTCGCGCGCAATCGCGCTGCGAATTCGGGGCTCGGCTGTGCCTTCAGATCGTGCAGGAATTGGTCTTCCATTGGGAAACCTCTCTACCAGTCGCGGCGCAACGCTTGCACCACGCGATGCAAGATCGTGCCCACATTCGATTCGCTCAAACCCGTGAGCTCGGCGATGGCGCGGTTCGTGGCCTCGGCACCGTACTTCAGCGCGACGAGCTCTTGCTCACGTTGCGGAAGCTTCTTCAGCAGCTGACTCAAGCGGGTTAGATCCGATTCGTTCGCGACCTCGTCGTGCGGCGTGCCCTTCGCGGCGATGTCCTCCGCCGCCTCGAGCGGCAGATGCGGCCGCTGCGCGCGCAAATGATCCGTCGCGACGTTGCGCGCGATGCTGATCAGCCAGGTCGAGAAGCCCGCGACGTCGCGCCGATAGCGTGACCGCGCGGCCCACGCTTTCTCGAACGTGCGCGACGTCAGATCTTCGGCAATCGCATCGTTGCCCAAGCGATAGCGGAAGAAGTTGTAGACGCGCGGCAGCTGCTCCGTATACACCGAATCCCAATTGGGCTCGGCGGCCGCGATGCCTAGGAAGGACCTGCTCAGAACTTCGCCTTCGGTTGCCATCGGAGCAATATACGGGCGGCGCGACTGCCTATCACAAAAGGCCGCCGGCAATAGCCCCTTGATCCATAGAGGCTGCCTATGGGTCCCATCGGAAAATAGTACCGTGCGCGGGCGCGTTCCCGCCTACATTCGTCTCATCCAAAACGTGAGGAAGAGCAAACATGGCTGACGGCGGAAAGTGTCCCTTCAATCGCTCCGGTCGCGCGACTTCGAACCGCGACTGGTGGCCGAACCAGCTGCCGCTCGAGCTCCTGCACGCGCATTCATCGAAGTCGGACCCGATGGACGCCGACTTCGACTACGCCAAGGAGTTCAAGAGTCTCGACTACAAGGCGCTCAAGAAAGATCTGCACAAGCTGATGGTGGATTCCAAGCCGTGGTGGCCGGCGGACTTCGGCCACTATGGGCCGCTCTTCATCCGCATGGCGTGGCACAGCGCCGGCACGTATCGCACGGGCGACGGCCGCGGAGGCGCCGGGCGCGGCCAGCAGCGCTACGCGCCGCTCAACAGCTGGCCCGACAACGCGAGCCTCGACAAAGCGCGCCGGCTGCTCTGGCCCATCAAGCAGAAATACGGCCGCAAGATCTCGTGGGCCGATCTCATGATCCTCACGGGCAACGTCGCGCTCGAGTCCATGGGCTTCAAACCGTTCGGCTTCGGCGGTGGACGCAAGGACGTGTGGGAGCCCGATCAGGACGTGTTCTGGGGCGCGGAAGCGAAGTGGCTCGGTGCCGACCAGCGCTACTCGGGTGAGCGCGACCTCGCGAACCCGCTCGCGGCCGTGCAGATGGGCCTCATCTACGTGAATCCGGAAGGCCCGAACGGCAAACCCGATCCGGTCGCCGCGGCGCGCGACATCCGCGAGACGTTCGGCCGTATGGCCATGAACGACGAAGAGACGGTCGCGCTGATCGCGGGCGGCCACACGTTCGGCAAGACCCACGGCGCGGGCCCAGCGGACAACGTAGGCGCCGACCCCGAAGCCGCGGATCTCGAGGCACAAGGCTTGGGCTGGAGCAACAAGTTCGGCGGCGGCACTGGCGGCGATGCGATTACGAGCGGACTGGAAGTCACATGGACGCGGACACCGACCAAGTGGAACCACGACTTCTTCTGGCATTTGTTCGAATTCGAGTGGGAGCTCACTAAGAGCCCGGCCGGCGCGCATCAATGGCGGCCGAAGAACGGCAAGGGCGCGGGCACCGTGCCGCACGCGCACGACAAGTCGAAGCGGATCGCACCGAACATGTTGACGACCGATCTCTCGCTGCGCTTCGACCCGGCGTACGAGAAGATTGCGCGCCGCTTCTATGAGAACCCGGAGGAGTTCGCCAACGCGTTCGCGCGGGCCTGGTTCAAGCTCACGCATCGCGACATGGGTCCGCGCGCGCGCTACCTCGGCCCCGAGGTACCGGACGAAGAGCTGATCTGGCAGGACCCGATTCCGAAGGTCAATCACAAGCTCATCGGCGACAGAGAAATCGAGGACCTGAAGAAGAGGATCCTCGCGAAGAAGCTTTCGGTCTCCGAGCTCGTCTCGACGGCGTGGGCATCCGCGTCGACTTTCCGCGGGTCGGACAAACGCGGCGGCGCAAACGGCGCGCGCATTCGGCTCGCGCCGATGAAGGACTGGGAAGTCAACGAGCCGGCGAAGCTCGGCAAGGTGCTGCGCAAGCTCGAGGACATTCAAGCCGAGTTCAACAAGAACAAAGGCAATGGCAAGAAGGTGTCGCTCGCCGACCTCATCGTTCTCGGCGGCGTCGCTGCCGTCGAGCAAGCCGCGAAGAAGGCAGGCATCAAGGTCAAGGTGCCGTTCAATCCGGGCCGCATGGATGCGTCGCAAGAGCAGACCGACGTCGAGTCGTTCAAGGTGCTCGAGCCCGTGGCCGACGGCTTCCGCAACTACCAAAAGGGCAAGTTCTCGATACCCGCGGAAGCGCTGCTGCTCGACCGAGCGCAGTTGCTGACCTTGACGGCGCCCGAGATGACGGTGCTCGTTGGCGGCCTGCGCGTGCTCGGCGCCAACTTCAACGCGTCGAAGCACGGCGTTCTGACGAAGAAACCGGGCGCCTTGACGAACGACTTCTTCGTGAACCTGCTCGACATGCGCACGTCGTGGAAGGCGACTTCGGACGACAAGGACGTGTACGAAGCGCGCGACGCGGCGACGGGCGAAGTCGAATGGACCGGCACGCGCGCGGACCTGGTGTTCGGCTCGAACTCGCAGCTGCGGGCGCTCTGCGAGGTCTACGCGAGCACCGACGCGAAGGAGAAGCTCGCCAAGGACTTCGTCGCAGCGTGGGCGAAAGTTATGGATCTCGACCGCTTCGACTTGCGCGCCTAGCGCGAATGTCTCGGGGCACGGGTGGCGCTTGCGCGCGCCATTCGTGCCCTTCCTCCCTTCGTCGCAGTTATGGGACAGCGTCTCCGCGAAATCGGGACGCCGTCGCCACGAGCGGCCAACGAAACCAAGCGTTCCGCCCAGGAGTGCAGTGGCATGATGCTTGCTCGGTGGCTCGCAGCAGCTAAGCTTCCCTGAAACCGACCTCAGCGCAGCGAAGAGGGAGCGCGCGATGACCGGTCTTCGATTGGCGGCTCGCCAACTCTTGCGCTATCCGGCATTCAGCGCCGTCGTCATCGCGACGCTCGCGCTTGGGCTCGGCGCCTGCGCGCTGATCTTCAGCGCCGTGAACGGCGTGTTGTTGAAACCGCTGCCGTACCCCGAGCCCGAGCGCATCGTCCGCGTGCGGCAAGTCGGGGCGAACGGCGAAGCGTTCAGCAACATCTCGGAACCGAATTTCAGCGACCTGCGGGAACCGGCTCGATCGTTCTCGGCGCTCGCCCGCTACGCGATCGGCGCGCAACCGGTGCTTGGCGGCAGCGAGCCGACTCGCGTCTCGACGGCGAGCGTCTCGGACGAGTTCTTCGACGTCGTCGGCATTCAGCCGCTCGCCGGTCGAACCTTCTTGCCGGAAGAGCGCGCTGTCAGCGCCGCGCCGGTAGCCGTCATCGGCTACTCATACTGGCAACGCTACTTCGGCGGCGATCCGGCTTTCGGCGAGCGAACGCTGCGCATCGCCGATCGCAGCTACTCGATCGTCGGCGTGATGCCGCCCGGCTTCGATTATCCGGACGGCACCGAAGTTTGGACGCCGGCAGAGCTCTGGCCGTTGGGGGAGTCCCGAACCGCACATAATTGGCGCGCGGTAGGCCGGCTTGCGGACGGCGTGTCGCTCGAGCAGTCGCGCGCCGAGCTCAGCGCGATTGCGCGCCGCGTCAAAGCCGAGCACGGCGACGGCACCTGGATGTTCGACGCCGCTGTCGATCCGCTACGCGACGTGCTGGTGAACGCGGCACGCCCCGCATTGCTCGTGCTCCTGGCGGCCGTCGGCTTGCTGTTCACGGTGGCCGTCGCGAACGCGGCCAATTTGATACTCGCGCGCGCGATCAACCGCGAGCAGGAATTCGCCGTGCGCGCCGCGCTCGGTGCCGGACGGCGGCGATTGGCGAGCCAATTCTTCGGAGAGATGCTGCTCGTGTGCGGCGCCGGCGGTGCGCTGGGTCTGTTGCTTGCAGCATGGGGCGTCGAGGCCCTCGTGCAGCTCGCAGCCGGTCGACTGCCCCGCGCGGACGCGGTCGGAATCGACTGGGCCGTGCTCGCTTGCACCACCGGCCTCGCATTCGCGACAGCCGCCGGCTTGAGCCTTATCGCGGCATGGCGCGCGAGCTCGCGCGCCGTTCTGCGCAATCAGCGGACAAGCAGCGGCGCGCCCGACTCGCCGCTCGCCGGCACCTTCGTCGTGACGCAAGTCGCCTTGGCGCTTTTGTTGCTCGCCGGTGCCGTGCTGCTCGGGCGCAGCTTCCTGACACTGACACACGTCGACTTGGGCTTCCGTACCGAAGGTTTGGTGTTCATGGACGTCTCGGCGCCCTCACCCGACGACCGCAAGAAGCTCGAGCCGCTCGTGCCGTTCTACGGCGAGCTCATCGAACGTTTGCGAGTGCTGCCCGGCGTCGAGGCGATTGCCGGCATCTCACTGCATCCTGGATCGGGCGGAGGATGGGACGGCACCGCCTACGCCCAAGACAGTCCTGACGAGCTCCGCAGCTTGGACGACTTGGAAGCTTTTTCGTCGAACCCTGCGCGCAGGCGCTTGCGCGGCACGGAGTATCGGCTCGCGAGCGAGGACTACTTCGCCACCGTCGCCATTCCACTGCTGCGCGGCCGCGTCTTCGAGCTCGGGGACGGTCCTGCCTCCGAACCCGTCGCCGTCGTCAGCGCATCGTTTGCCGCGCGCCTCTGGCCCGGCCAAGATCCGCTCGGCAAGCTAGTGCAGCTCGACATGGGCGGAGACATCCGACCCTCGACCGTCGTCGGAATAGTCGGCGACGTACGCGGCGATTACGGCCTCGAGCAAGACCCGCGGCCGACCTTCTATGCGCCGTTTCGCCAACGCGCATGGAGCCTCAGCATTTTCGAGATCGTCATACGCACGAAGGATGCCGCCGGCGTCGTACCCGCGGCGCGCGACATCGTGCAGCGCATGAACCCCGAAATCGTGGCGCAGTTTTCGACTTCCGAGCAGGCGTACTCTGCGCAACTTGCGCCGCGGCGGTTCAACCTCGTGCTGATCGGCGTGTTCGGCGGCGCGGCATTGCTGCTCGCGCTCGCGGGAATCTACGGCAGCATCGCCTTCCATGTGGCGCGGCGCACGCACGAGATCGGCGTGCGCATGGCGCTCGGTGCGCGACCGGCCGGCGTCATCGCGATGATCGTGCGGCGCAGCTTGCTGCTCGCGGGCATCGGCGTGGCGGTCGGGCTCGCGATTGCGCTCGGCGCGGCACGGCTCGCGAGCTCGCTGCTGTACGGAATCGCACCGCACGATCCGGTGTCGTACGCCGCAGCTGCGGTTGTACTGTTGCTGGCCGCCGTCGGCGCCGGACTGGTTCCCGCGCTGCGCGCTGCACGCGTTGATCCCGTGACGGCGCTGCGCAGCGAGTAACCATAACGGGCCGCTCGGCACCGCTCTGGTGCGCTCGGATTCTGCGAAATTGCCGCGAAGCGTCTAGACTGCCGCGGTGTTTTTTGCGGAGTCCTTGGCGCCTTGATCGAGAAATCCTTCCTGAGTCTGACCACTCGCGGTTTTCATCATGTTGCTTACAACGAATGGGGTCGAAAGGACCGAGCACAGACCGTCATCTGCGTCCACGGGTTGACGCGCAACTCGCGCGACTTCGACGCGCTTGCGCAGGCACTCGAGCAAGACCGGCGGGTCGTATGTCCCGACATCGTCGGCCGCGGCCGCAGCGATTGGCTCGCCGATAAGCAGCAATACACCTTCGCGACCTATTGCGGCGACATGGTCGCCCTCATGGCGCGCTTGGGAAACGAAACGTTCGACTGGGTCGGCACGTCGATGGGCGGGTTCATCGGCATGTTCCTCGCCTCGCAGCCGAACACGCCGATCCGGCGCCTCGTCATCAACGACGCCGGCGCGTTCGTGCCGAAGTCCGCGCCGCAGCGCATGCTCGAGTACGTCGGCATCGAGAAGTCGTTCCAATCGCTGACCGAAGCCGAGCAATACTTCCGCAAGGTCTACAAGATGTTCGGGCCCCTGACCGACGCGCAGTGGGCCGATCTGACGCGCCACAGCGTGCGACGCCGTCTCGAAGATCGCGCGTTCACGCTCACGTACGATCCCGACATTGTGGCACCGATGCGCAACCCGCAAGATCTGAACCTGTGGCCCGTGTGGGAGGAGATTCGCTGCCCCGTGCTGCTCCTGCGCGGCACGGACTCCGACGTGCTGACGCGCGACATCGTCGAACGTATGTTGAAGCGCGGGCCGAAGACCGAGCTCGTCGAGTTCCCCGGTGTCGGACACGCGCCGGCGTTGCGCGATGCGGGGCAGATCGAGGTGATCAAGCGGTGGCTGCTGGCGTAGCGGTTTTCCGTTTGGCCAAATAGGCGCTGCCGCTCAACGACTAGAAGCTATTGGCACGGCGTGGCGAGCCGGCGATCGATCTCTTCCGCGAGCGGCTTCGCAGCTGCGACCGTGGGCGCGAATGTCCGCGACCGATCGCACCAGATGGCGCGAGCGATCGCGTCGTTGTTCAAGAAATCCACCCAAGACTGGCTGTCGTCGTCGGGACGGACGCAGTTGTCGAGCTTCCCGTACGGCCCCCACGGCTGCATTCGCCCCCCTGGCATGACGAGGAGCTGCGCGTGCATGGACGGCGGCACGGGCGCGCCAGTTTGGGCGTGTGCCAGACGCTGGCTCTTGTAGTGAAAACCGCAAACCTCGATGACGTCGCCGGGTTTCATGAGAGTCTTGTCGACATGCATTCGTTGGATTCGGCCAGGCCACGGTCCGTCGAGGGTCCACCGTACTACGTGCCCGTCTGGCGTCGTCTCGTCCAGCTCGATCATCGTGTGCGGACTGCCGAGCTCGTAGCGAACGACCGTGCCCCTGATCCAGACGGGCGTCGTGATGTCGACGGTGCTGATCGAGTGATGGGCGCCGAGCGGGCCCGCGCAGGCGAGCGCCGCAAGCACAGCCGTGGAGATCCCCGTTCTGCTCATCGCTAGCTTTCCAATCTCTACACGCGTAGACATCATACATCTACAGCCGTAGAGAACCGCCAAGAAATCAGAAGGCCTAAAAGGCGGGCCGGCTTGCGTTTGACCGCGCCGGCAAAGCGGTTCTACTTTGAACGTACGATGACCAGCGAATCACGAGCGCTGCCGCACTGATTTCCAAGGCGCGCTCGAGAGCGGCAAACGCGCCGTCCACCAGCTGCTTGGCAACCAATAGATCGGGTTACGATGGATCCGGTTCGCTCGCGCTCGGGAGGAAAAATGAAAGCTCGTACCGGCTTCGTCGTCGCCGCGCTGGTTGCGGCGCCCGCGGCGGCACATCACGGCATCGGCACGTTCGATACCAAGAGAGAAATCACGGTCAGCGGCGCCGTGACCGGCGTCGACTTCGTCAACCCGCACGCCTATCTCTATCTCGACGCGACCGGCGCCGACGGCAAAGCCGCAGCGTGGAAGTGTGAGATGCGCTCCGCGACGACGCTGCGCCGCTCGGGCTGGTCGCCGGAGATGTTCAAGCCCGGCACGCCGGTCACGATCACGGGCGCTCCCGATCGCAACGACCCGAGCTCTTGTTACCTCACGACGATCGTGTTCGCCGACGGCACCTCGGCCGACCGCTACGGCCAACTCTCACGAGCGCCCGCGCAGCGCCCCGCCGCCGAGCGCGCGGCACGCTTGCCCTCCGGTGAACCGAATCTCGCCGGCGACTGGGCACCCGAGCAACTCGTGATGACGGACCCGCGCGGCCGCGGCGGCGCACTCGTGCCGCTCTCGCAAGCGCCGACCTTCGAGCCCGGCGCCAACACGGCCGATAACGCTCGCCAATACCGCACGCGCGATGTTGCGCTGACGCCCGCAGGCCAAAAAGCCGCCGACGCGTTCCAAACGTACAACCCGCAGCACAACCCGCGCATGCGCTGCGAGACGACGAGCATCCTCTTCGATTGGACTTACGACGGCGCGGTCAATCGCATTACGCAGACGGCCGACGCGGTCACGCTCGAGTACGGCCAGTACGGCTTCACGCGCACGATTCATCTGAATCAAACCCAGCATCCGGCAAATATCGAACCGTCGCGCGCGGGTCACTCGATCGGCCGCTGGGAGAACGACGTGCTCGTCGTCGACACCGTCGGTTTCGCGCCGGGCGTGTTGTCGCCGCCGGTCATGCACACGGATCGGCTGCACGTCGTCGAGCGCTTTTCACTAGACCCGGCCGGGCCCACGCTGTTGCGCAGCTACACGGCCGAGGATCCGGAATATCTCGCCGGCCCATACAGCGGCAGCGACATGCTCGCGGTGGCCGACATCGCGTATTCGCCGGACAAGTGCAGCGAGCTCACCAACCACTCGCAGGATGGGCAACCGCAGCCCGCGGCGCCGGCGCCGGCGAAACCGTGGTGGAAGTTCTGGGACTGAGCGAGCGCTGCGTTACTGCGTGCGCTTGAAGATCCAGGCGCCTGACACCTGCACTTCTTTGACCTCGGTCGCCATCGCGTTGCCCTCGCGAGTGAACACGTACGGCTGGCCCCACTGACACGTCGGGCATACGAACGTCTTCTCGGACTGCGCGACGAGTTGGTTCTTCGGGCCGCCATTCCTGCTCACGAGCAGCGCGCCATTTTCGAGAGTGACTTCGACGCGCGTCGGGTTGTCGAGCCAGATGCCTTCGTACTTGCCAACGTACTTCGCGAGGATCTCCGGACTGACCTCGATGGCTTTCGCGAGAGCGTCGGCGGTCTTGTCGCCAACCCAGTGCTTGGTGCCGCCTTCGGTGGCCTCGTTGCAGACGAACTCGAGGATCTCGTCGTCTGCGGCGTACTCCAGTTTCACGACCGCATGCAGCGGCGTGGTGAAGGTGTCTGGATCGTCGTACGTGACATCGACCTGCATGTGGCCGAAGTCGGTACGCGTGTAACGCTCCGTCACGCGCAGCTTTTCCGTGTGCCCCAACCCTTCGGCGTGCAGCCAGGTCTTCGCGTTGTAGCCGTTGCTTTCGACGACGAGCGTGTCGCCGTCCCAACGGCCGACGGAATAGCCCATAAAGATCGGCAGCGGATCCGCTTCGAGCTTGCGGCCGTCCGTGAAGATCTGCCGATACGTGCCGTCGGAGTTCAGGATCGCGATGACCGTCGGGCTCTGCACGATTCTGCGCAGACTGCCGCCCCCGCCGCCCGCACCGCCCACGTAGCTCGGGCCTTGGGGCAGGCACTGCATGTGCGGACCCTCGCGGTAGTAGTTGCGCTCGTGTTCCTGCATCGCCGTCCGCGCCCATTCCTTGACCTTGCTCAAATCGCGCAGATCACCTGTCGTGCCGCGGCCTCGCCACAAACCGGTCAGTTCGGGATGGCCGTCAGCGGCGCGCGGCAAAGGCGCGGAGAGATTCGGCTTACCGTCGGCCGTGCGCGGAATGCCCGGCGTCGGAAGATCCAGCCACTGTGCCGACACGGGCGCGACCGATGCGGCCGACGCCAACAAAACTAAAGTGATGAGTTGCAGTTTCATGCTGGCCTGCCGAAGTTTGAGTGCTACGCTTCGCGTCATCGTATCCGACATCCAATCCCGATCACTACAGTCAGTCTGGTTAAGAATCTTGAGGAGTCCGTTCATGAAAGGAGTATTGCCGATCGTCGTTGGCTTCGCGTCGCTTCTCGCGGCCGCCGCTGCTGGGGCGCATCACTCGTTCGCCGCGGAGTTCGACGTCAACCGCCCGATCAAGTTGACGGGCACCGTCACCAAGCTTGAATGGACGAATCCGCACGCGTGGGTCTTCGTCGACGCAAAAGACGAAAAAGGTGCCACGCAGAACTGGGCCATCGAGCTCGTCGGCATCAACGATTTGCTGCGGCTCGGTTGGGGCCGCGACAAAGTGAAGACCGGCGACGTCATCAGCATCGATGGCTTCGGCGCGAAGAACGGCACCAATACCGTGAACGCCGCGTCGGTCTCTTTGGCGAACGGCGAGCTCGTCTGGGCGAGCGCGAAGTCACCGAACGCCAAGTGATCGATAGACGACGTCGGCTCATCCGGCCGCCGTCGTCATTGGCTGGGTCGATTCGAGGCTCGCGCGCGCGAGTGGGTAGTTTCTTTCGCTGCGGATCCGCAGCGCTTTAGATGCGACGCTAGGCGGCCGCCGGCCGAGCCTCCGGGACTGCCGGCGACCCATCGCTTTTTGGCGCGAGCAGCGCGCCAAACAACAGCCAGAACATCACGAGCGCGACGCCTCCGCCGAGCACGATCGCCGCGTGCATCGCCCAGAAATTGAAGCCGCTCATCGTCTCGATGAGGCCCGCGACCTTGCCGGTCGCGAAATTGCACACGAACAAGTGCAGATAGTAGATGCCGATGAACAATCCGCCGACGCGCCGCGGCGCCGCTCGCGAGAACAGCGCCAAGCCGACTGGGAAGATCATGGCGAAGCCGACGTCGTTGACGATGTGGAAACCCAACCCCCATAGCAGCGACACCTTGCCACCGCTCGCCGCTGCATTGGCGCTCGCGATCGCGAGGATCAGCGGCCCGCCGGCTGCGATCAGCGCTCCTATCGCGAGCTTCACGATCTCATCCGGCTCCTTCCTGTACTTCGCGTAGATGGTCCAGAAGGCGAGCGCGCCGCCGACGGTTGCCGTCGAGATGATCGCGTCGAGCGACACGAGCCACGACACAGGCATTGTCTCGCCGAAGAAGACGAGGTTGTAGTTCGCTTCGCCCCACAGCAGATACGCGTTGAAGATTTCCTGGTTGCCGATGGCCGTGGCCGCAAGCACCGGCAGCAGCGCAATCAGCACTGCCATCGTCGCCCACTCGCGGCTGGTGAACTTCTCCGCCGGCGCGCTCCTGGCCGCCGTAACGCCGCGCGGCCGCTCCGGCGGCAGATATTGGCGCCCCCAGCGATAGACGATCAGCGCGATCGTCATGCCGACGCCGGCAGCGCCGAAGCCGTAGTGCCACGCTATCTTCTCGCCGAGAAAGCCGGTCACGATCGGCGCGATGATGACGGCGACCTGCACACCTAGCAGGAATGTTTGGAACGCCGTGCTGCGGCGTAAGTCGTCCGGGCCGTAGAGCTCGCCGACTTGGCTCGCGATGTTGCCCTTGAACAAGCCGACGCCGACGAAGAGGCACGCGATCGCAGCGACAAACAGGACGTCGAACGCCATCAAGAAGTGGCCGGCCACCATGAAAAGAGCGCCGAGCGTCACGGTCGTCGTGCGGCCGAGCCAGCGATCGGCAATGTAACCACCGATCAACGGCGTGAAATAGACGCCGGCCGAATAAAGCCCCGTGATCGCGGCCGCAAGCGTGATCGGCGTCGCAAGCGGCCCATAGAGACTCTCGAGGAAGGTACGAAACGGCAAGAAGCCCGCGACGTGCGCGACGTTCTCCGGCAGCAGCAGGTACTGCGTGAGATAGAGCACGAGCAGCGCCTGCATCCCGTAGTACGAGAAACGCTCCCACGCTTCGGCGAACACGAGATACCAAAGACCGCGCGGGTGTCCGAGAACGTCTTTTCCAGCAGGCGGCGTGAAGGCGG